>WNFL01392500.1_pt2 | contig 15871 bp, 14 predicted proteins | sample 5400361 | NCBI WGS metagenome assembly WNFL01 (sample SAMN13153351, study PRJNA577476) | soil metagenome | isolation source: 40 cm soil on Douglas fir-dominated hillslope | place: USA:California | collected 2013-09-17
CCCCGCCACGAGCTTCCCCGCGTGCCCCGCGACCTGGGAGTGCGGGAACGCGGGGATCTCCGAGTAAGGGATCGTCACGCTGTCGGCGAGGAGATCGGCGAACTCGCCGAGCCCCGACCCGAGGATCACGCCGATCGCGGGCGGCGCCGGGATGCGGGCCCTCAGGTAATCGCAGGCGGTGCGAAGCGTCGTCTCCACGGTCAGCCCTGGAGGATGCCGGCGATCGTCGCGCTCATGAAGGTCGCGAGCGATCCGGCGAGGAGCGCCCAGAAGCCGAGGCGCGCGATGTCGCTCTTGCGCGACGGCGCGAGCCCGCCGATGCCGCCGATCTGGATCCCGATGGAGGAGAAGTTCGCGAAGCCGCAGAGGGCGAAGGAGGCGATGAGGCGCGACTTCTCGCTCGTCCACTCGGTGAGCGGGATCTTCGACATCTCCGCGTACGCCACGAACTCGTTGAGGACGGTCTTGAAGCCGATGAGGCGGGCGACCTTGGCGCAGTCGGCCTGCGCGACGCCCATCACCCACGCGAGCGGCCAGAGGAGCCTCGAGAAGATCGATTGGAGCGAGAGGCCGGGGTGCCCGATGTGGCGCCCGACCCAGCCGAAGCCGCCGTTGACGAGCCCGATGAGCGCGATGAACGCGATCAGCATCGCGACGATGTTGATCGCGAGCGCGACCCCCTGCGAAGCGCCGGCCGCGGCCGCCTCGACGACGTTCGCGTGCTCCCTCTCGACCTTCACCTTCACCGCGCCGGCCGTGACCGGCTCCTCCGTCTCGGGCCGCAGCAGCTTCGCCATCACGATGGTCGCCGGCGCGGCCATCACCGAGGCGGTGATCAGGTAGTTCGCCGGGATCCCCATCGCCGCGTAGGCGAGGAGGACGGCGCCCGAGATGTGCGCCATGCCGCCCGTCATCATCGTCAGGAGCTCCGACATCGTCATCCTCGGGATGTAGGGCGCCACGATGATCGGCGCCTCCGTCTGCCCGATGAAGATGTTCGCGGCGACCGCGAGCGACTCGGCCCCCGAGACCCTCAGGAGCTTCGTCATCACGACCGCGAAGACCTGCACGACCTTCTGCATGATCCCGAGGTAGTAGAGGATCGTGAAGAACGAGGCGATGAAGATGACGATCGGCATGACCTTGAACGCGAAGATGATCCCCTGCTTGCCGATGAAGTCCTGCGGGCCCGCGAGCCACGAGAAGACGAACTGCGCGCCCTGGTCGGAGTAGGCGATAGCGCCGGTGATCCCCTCGGAGAAGGACTTCAGCGCGTCGGCGCCCGTCTTCCACGAGATGACGAGCCAGCCGAGCGCGAACTGGAGGACGAGCCCCCATCCGACCGTGCTCCACCGGATCCGCTTCCGGTCCTTCGAGAGGGCGAACGCGAGGCCGACGATGCAGACGAGACCGATGAGACCCCGGAAACGCTCCAAGAGAGCCTCCTAGGCGAGCGGGCGCCGCCGGAACGAGATGTCACCGAGAAGACGGAAGGATAGCGTGAAGGAAGCTCTCGCCGCGCGCGGGCGCGAGGCCGAGGTGCTCGGCGACGGTCGCGCCGAGGTCTGCGAACGTCCGGCGCGTGCCGATGTCCACGCCTCCGCGCACCCCCGGCCCCGCCGCGACGACCGGGACGAACTCGCGAGTGTGGTCCGTCGATACGTCGGACGGGTCGCCGCCGTGATCGGCAGTGAAGAGGAGGACGTCGTCCTCGCGGAGCGCGCCGAGGAGCGCGGGGAGGAAGACGTCGAGCTCCTCCAGGCAGCGCGCGTAGCCGCGCGGGTCGTTCCTGTGCCCGTACTTCGTGTCGAAGTCGACGAGGTTCGTGAAGACGAGGTCGTCGTCCCGCGCCACCAGGGCCGCGATCGTCCGCTCGATGCCGTCGCGGTTCGACTCCGTGTGAATGGCGGACGAGATGCCGCGCCCCGCGAAGATGTCCTCGATCTTCCCGAGCGCGTGGACGGACCTGCCGGCCGCCTTCGCCCGGTCGAGCAGCGTCGGCGAAGGCGGCGCGACGGAGAAGTCCTTCCTCCAGTGCGTCCGCGTGAAGCGGCCCTTGCCCGGGCCGACGAACGGGCGCGCGATGACGCGCCCCACCTGATGGGGCGGCACGAGGAGGGCGCGCGCGATCGCGCACCACTCGTAGAGCTTCTCGATCGGGATGACATCCTCGTGCGCCGCGATCTGGAACACGGAGTCGCCCGAGGTGTAGAGGATCGGCCGGCCGGTCGCGACGTGCTCCTCGCCCAGCTCGTCGAGGATCACGGTGCCGGAGGCGGCCTTGTTGCCGAGCACTCTTCGCCCGATCGCGGCCTCGAAGCGCGAGACGAGATCGGGAGGGAAGCCGTCGGGATAGAGCGGGAACGGCGCGTCGACCGGCAGCTCCATCAGCTCCCAGTGGCCGGTCACCGTGTCCTTGCCCGCGGAGACCTCCGCGAGGCGCCCGAACGCGCCTGACGGCGCCGGGAGCGAGGCGGGCGCGTCCTCGTAGAGAGTGTGGAGGAGCCCGAGATGCGTCAGGTTCGGGATCGCGGGCCTGCCGTCGCGCAGCACGTGCTGGAGCGTCTTCTTGCCGGCGTCCCCGAAGGCGTCCGCATCCGGCGCCGGCCCGACCCCGAGCCCATCGCAGACGACGACGATGGCGCGGGCCTTCACCTCTCTGCTAGAGCGCCGCCGCGCGCTGCTGCGCCTCGAAGCGCATCGGCGAATCGGGGAACTCGCTGACGACCCGCTGATAGAAGCTCCGCGCCTCGGCGGGCTTCCCCGCCTTCTCGTAGAGGTGAGCGAGCGTGAAGATGAGGACGTCCTTCGGCATCGGGCTCTTCGACGACTCGAGGTACTTCTTCGCCGTGTCGATCGCCTCGTTCGTCCGCCCGGCGGCCGCCTGAGCGTCGAGGAGCGTGACCGCGGCGATGCCCGCGGAGACCGTTCCGCTCTCTGAGCTGGCGAAGGACTTCACCGCGTCGAGGCGCGACCCGGTCGCGGCCGGCGCGCCGTCCATCGAGAGGATGAGCACCGACGCGGCGCGGCCGGCCGTCGAGGACGGCGCGTCGCCGGCCAGGGACTGGAGCTCCTTCTTCACGGCGGCGGTCCGCTCCACCGCGTCCTTGAAGACCTGCTGGCCCGGCGCCGCCCCTTCCGTCACGAGAGGAGCGTCGAAGAGGGAGAGGGCCCGAGAGAGCCGCGCCGAGAGCTTGTTCGCGCGCGCGTTCAGGCCGAAGACGATCGCCGCGACGACGACGGCTGCGCCGCCGAGGACGAGCGCGTAGCGGAGCGTCTCGCTGCGGTGTGACGCGACGAAGTCCCGCCCGTGGACCAGGGCGGACTTGAGCTCGTCGGTCTGGAGCTGTTTCTTCGTGAGTCGGTTCTTCCCCATGGCGTCCTTTCGATGTCGGACCGCGGAGGATAACAGTCCTAGACTCGACGGATGTCCCACCCCATCGCCCTCACGGTGGCGGGCTCGGACCCGTGCGGCGGCGCGGGCCTGCAGGCCGACTTGAAGACGTTCGAGGCGCTCGACGTCTACGGCACGTCGGTCGTCACCGCGGTCACGGCGCAAAACACCGTCGAGCTCACCGCCGTCCACGACGTCCCCTCGGCCGTCGTGCGCCAGCAGCTTCGGGCGGTGCTGTCCGACCTGCCGCCCCGCGCCGTCAAAGTCGGGATGCTCTCCAGCGTGCCGTCCATCCGAGCGGTGGTGCAGGAGCTTTCGGCTCAGCCGGCGCCCATCGTCGTCGACCCGATCATGGTGTCGAAGACGGGCGCCCCGCTCCTTCGCGCGACGTCGCTCGACGCCCTCGTCGGCGAGCTCTTCCCGATCGCCACCCTCGTGACGCCGAACCTGCCCGAAGCGTCGCTCCTCGCCGGCTTCCCGATCCGGAGCGAGGTCGAGGCGAAGCTCGCGGCGCGGCGCATCCAGGCGCTCGGCCCGCGCGCGGTCCTCGTCACGGGCGGACACTCCGACGGGCCGGTCGTCGTCGACGGGCTCCTCGACGGCCGCACCTGGATCCGCTACGCCGGCGAGAGGATCGAGACCACCTCTACGCACGGCACCGGCTGCACGCTCTCCGCGGCGATCGCGGCGTACCTCGCGAGAGGCGAGGAGCTGCCCGACGCCGTCGCGTTCGCGATCTCGTACGTGCGGCGGGCGCTCGCGCTCGCGCCCGGCGTGGGCGCGGGAGCGGGGCCGCTCGGGCACCACCGCGCGGGGCTGGCGGGGCGCTAAGGAGCCGGCGCCGCCCCGGCGGCCGGCCAGCCGCTGGCGTTGCTTCGAGGAGTGCTGAGGACCTCGCGCACCTTGCGGAGCAGCGCGCGCGACGTGAACGGCTTCTCCAGGAGCGCGACGCCCGGCTCGAGAACGCCGTGGCTCGCGATCTGGTCGTCCGTGTAGCCGGACATGAAGAGCACCTTCACCTGCGGGCGGCTCCGCTTCAGCTCGCGCGCGACCGAGGCGCCGCCCTCGCCGGGCAGGATGACGTCCGTCAGCACGAGGTCGAACGTCTCCCGCGCGAAGAGCGTCCGTGCGGCCGCGGCGTCGCCGGCCTCCGACACGAAGTAGCCCCGACCACGCAGGATCGTCGCGGCGTAGGCGCGGACCGTCTCGTCGTCCTCGACGAGGAGGACCGACTCGTGCCCGCTCGGGAGCGCCGACTCGGAGCGCTCGATCATCTCGGGCAGCTCGTCGGTCCTGGGCAGGTGGACGCGGAACGTGCTCCCCTTGCCGGGCGCGCTCTCCACGGTCACGAACCCGCCGCTCTGCTCGACGATGCCGTCCGCGGTCGCGAGCCCGAGGCCCGTTCCCTTTCCGAGCGCCTTCGTCGTGAAGAACGGCTCGAAGAGGTGCGCCATCACCTCGGGCTTCATCCCGATGCCGGTGTCGGCGACGGAGATCCTCACGTAGACGCCGCGCGGGACCTCGCGATCCTCGACCAGGACCTCGTCCGTCGCAAGCGTCAGGGTCCCGCCCTTCGGCATGGCGTCGCGCGCGTTGAGCGCCAGGTTCATGACGACCTGCTCGAGCTGCGCCGGATCGGCCTTCACGCGCGACAGCGGCCGGGCGAAACGTGTCGCGAGGCGCACGTCCTCGCCGATGACGCGCCGGAGCAGCTTCTCCATCTCGGCGAGGAGGTCGTTCGGCTCGAGCACCTTCGGCTGCAGGACCTGCTTGCGGCTGAAGGCCAGGAGCTGCCGCGTCAGGGTGGCGGCGCGGTCGCCGGCCTTCGCGATCTCGAGGAGGTTCGGGCGCACGGGAGAGTCGTGCGGCAGCTTCACGAACGAGAGCTCGCAGAAGCCGTTGATGACCGTCAGCAGGTTGTTGAAGTCGTGGGCTACGCCGCCCGCGAGCCGCCCGACGGCCTCCATCTTCTGCGCCTGGCGGAGCTGCTCCTCGACTCGCCGCTCGCGGGTGACGTCCTGCTTCACGGCGACGGCGCTCGGGAAACGCCCGCTGCCCGAGATCGGCGAGACGACGACCTGCTCCTCGAACGTCGTGCCGTCCTTGCGCCGGCTCACGAAGTGCCCCTTCCAGACGTTCCCCGCCTCGACCGCGGTCCAGAGCGCCGCCTCGGACGCCTTGGAGGCCTCGCCCGGCTCCGAGAGGAAGCCGAGCGGCTTGCCGATCGCCTCCTCCTTCGTGAAGCCGCTCACCCGCTCGAAGGCCGGGTTGACGTACTGGATCCGCCGCCGGTCGTCGGTGACGACGACGGATTCGCCCGCGCTCTCGACGGCCGCGTTGAGGCGCTTCACTGCTTCCTCGGCGGCGCGCCGTTCCGCGCTCTCCCGGGCGATGCGACCCTCGAGCTCGTGGGTGCGGGCGTTCACGCGCTCGACGTCGGCTCGAGCCTCCTTCCGCTGCCGTCCCGAGGCCAGCGCCGCCGCGAGCAGGGCGGCGCCTGCGACCGCCGCCAGCGCCGCGGAGCCGGCCGCGGAACGCCTCGCGAAGAGGCCGGCGCCGCCTGCGGCGATTACTGCCGCCACGACCGCCAAGAGGACGATCAGGCGCCTCGCGCGCTCCTCGCGCATTTCGCCGCCAAGCATGCTCCGAAACACGGTGGAACGCGATGACGCCTTCTGCTACGAGCTACTGCCAGAGATCGTACGGATAGCCGCCGGCCTCGTAGGCCCGGTCGCTGATCGCCGTCGTCTCGCCGTCGCGGTTCCGCTCGAGCGCCTTCAGGTTCCCGACGATGCGGTGCTTGCTCTCGTGGCAGAACCAGCGCGCGATCTCGATCTCCCCCGCCGACGTCTCCTCGCCGTTCTTCTCGATCGCCGCCGTCACGCGCGAGAGCGTCGCGAGCTGTGCGTAGAGGTCGATCAGGACGTCGGCGAGGCGTTCCTGCTGGTACTCGCGGTCCACGACCTTCTTGCCGTGCTTCCTCAGGATCGTCTCCGCCGCGTTCGCGAAGACGCCGGCGTACTTCGAGAAGAGATCGGCCTCGGCCCGGAGCGCCGGGGGGACGAGCGTCAGCTTGTCGCTCGTCAGGATCCCTTTCATCCTCTTGTGCGCATACTCGGTCAAGATGCCGCGGTTCTCGAGCGGCTTCTTCAGGGCGCCCCGGACCTCCTTCAGGTGGTCTCCGAGCTCCTTCATGCCGGAGAGGACGAGCAGCAGGCGAAGGATCTCGTTCGTCCCTTCGAAGATCATGTTGATTCGGCTGTCGCGGAGCGCGCGCCCGTAGGGGTATTCGTTCATGAAGCCGTTGCCGCCGGCGATCTGGAGCGCGTCGTTGATGTTCTCCCAGAGCGTCTCGGTGCCGAAGACCTTGCAGCACGCCCCCTCGAGCGAATAGTCGGGGACGCCGCGGTCGATGAGGCCCGCGGTCAGGTAGACCATCGCCTCGAGCGCGTAGGTCTTCGCCGTCATCCGCGTGATCTTGTGGCGGATCATCTCGAAGTCCGCGATGCGCGTCTGGAATTGCTTCCGCTGCGTCGCGTGCTCGACCGCGAGCCTGATCATCGCCTTGCTGCCCCCGACCGCGCCCGCGCCGAGAGACGTGCGTCCGGTGTTGAGAGTCTCGACAGCGATCTTGAAACCCTGCCCCTCCTCCCCGATCAGGTTCGCGGCCGGGATGCGGCACCCCTCGAAGATGATCTGAGTCGTCGAGGACCCGCACAGCCCGAGCTTCTTCTCTTCCGGGCCGCGCGTCAGGCCGGGGAGCGTGCCGTCCGGGTTCGTGACGACCGCGAAGCAGCAGATCTCCTTGTGCTTGCCGTTCTCGGCGTCTTTTTCGAGGCGCGGGATGCGCGCGAAAACGGAGAAGAACCTCGCGAACCCGCCGTTCGAGATCCACTGCTTCGTGCCGTTCAGGACGTACTCGTCCGTCTTCGCGTCGTAGACCGCGGTCGTCTTGAGGGAGGCCGCGTCCGAGCCCGACTCCGGCTCCGTCAGCGCGAAGGCGGCGACGAGCGTGCCGTCCGCGAGATCGGGCAGCCACTTCTTCTTCTGCGCCTCCGTTCCGAAGAGGAGGAGCGGTTTCAGGCCGATCGACTGGTGCGCGCCGACGATGATCGACGCCGCCGCGTCGAGCGGGCCGATCACCTCCATCATCTTGCAGTACGCCGCGGAGGAGAAGCCGCTGCCGCCGTACTCCTCGGGGATCGTCATCCCGAGAACGCCGAGCTCGCCCATCGCCTTGACGACCTCGCGCGGGAAGAAGTGGTCGCGGTCGATCTTCTCCGAGTCGATGTTCGCGGCGTCGAAGTCGCGGTAGGCGCCGGAGAAGGCGGCGACCGTCTCCTTCACGTCGCCCGGAATCTCGGGGAACGGGAAGACGAGGTCCTCCTCGATCTGGCCATAGTAGAGGGACTTCAGGAGCGAGCTCGGGAGCTCGGTCTCCGCTTGCGGGTCGAGGGGCTTGGCGCTGGCCATCGGTCTACTCCTGGTGAAACGTCTCGTTCTTCTTCGCGAGCTCGGTGAGGAACGGCGCCGGGGCGAACCGCGGACCGACGGACGAGGCGAGGCGTGTCAGCTCCTCCGCGATCCTCGGGAGCCCGACGCCGTCCGCGTACTTCAGGAGGCCGCCGCGGAAGGGCGGGAAGCCCGTTCCGAAGATCATCGCGAGGTCGAGCTTTGCCGCGGAGCCGACGACGCCTTCCGCGAGACAGAGCGCCGCCTCGTTCACCATCGGGTAGAGAAGGCGCGCCTCGACGTCCGCGGCCGAGAGATGACGGGACGGGGCCCCGAGACCGAGGTCCGCGTACGCCGTCGGATCGGGGCCGACGCGCTTGTCGCCCTCGTAGCGGTAGAAGCCCTTCCGGCTCTTGCGGCCGAGCCGCCCCGACGCCACGAGCTTCCCGAACGCGGGGTCGGTCGGCATCCGCTCTGGCCACTCGGCCGACAGCGTTTCCGCGCCCTTCGCGGCCACGTCGATCCCGACGTCGTCGAGGAGCTCGATAGGCCCGACCGGCATCCCGAACGCGCGCATCGCGGCGTCGATCTCCTCCATCGGCACGCCCTCCAGCAGGAGGCGCACCGCCTCGCCGATGTACGGCGCGAGGATGCGGTTCACGAGGAAGCCGGGAGCGTCCTTGACCACCACCGGGGTCTTGCCCATCTTCTTTGCCAGGTCGAAGACCGTCGCCGTCACCTCCGGATCCGTCTTCGCGCCGTAGATCACCTCGACGAGCGGCATCTTGTGGACTGGGTTGAAGAAGTGCATGCCGACGACGCGCTCCGGATGCTTCGCGACCGACGCGATCTCGGTGATCGGGAGCGTCGACGTGTTCGACGCGAAGATCGCACCGGCCGGCGCGACGGCCTCCCATTCCTTCAGCACCGCGTGCTTGACCGCCAACTTCTCGAGGACGGCTTCGATCACGAGGTCGCACGTCTCGAAGCCGGCGTAGTCGAGGGTGCCGGACAGGAGCGCCATCTTCGAGGCCATCTCCGCGCGCGTCATCCGGCGTTTCTTCACGCGCTCGCGCCAGATCTTCGCGGCCGCCGCGAACCCGCCGGCGAGCGGCTCCGGCTTGATGTCCTTCATTCGCGTCGGGATGCCCTTGTCCGCGGCGAGCTGCGCGATGCCGCCGCCCATGACGCCCGCGCCGAGAACGCCGATCCGCCGCACGGTGCGCGGCTCGATGCCCCTCCCGGCCACGCCCGTCTCCTTCTTCACTTCCTCCATGCGGAAGAAGAGGGCGACGAGGTTCTTCATCGCCGGCGTGCCCACCAGTCGCGCGGCCGCGTCGGCCTCGAGCCTCAGCGCCTCGTGGAAGCGCATGCCGAGACCGCGCCTCATCGTCTCGAGCGCCTCGAGCGGGGCCGGGTAGTGGCCGCGCGTCTCCTTCATCACGGCGTCCTTCGCCTTGGCGAAGACGACGCCCTTGCCGAGCCCTTCCAGGACCTTCTCTTGCAGCGTCGCCGGGCGCGTACGGACCGGCGCGCCGTCGGGTCCCGCGTTCGAGCGCTTCGCGGTTCCGATCTTGCCGCGCGCGAAGCGTTTCGCGACGTCCGGCAGGATCCGTCGAGAGTCTTCCCCGCGAGGATGATGTCGAGCGCGTTCGCGAGGCCGATCATCCGTGGCATCCGCGTCGTGCCTCCCCACGCGGGCAGGATTCCCAGCTTCACTTCCGGCAGCCCGATCTGCGTCTTCTTCGAGTCGGACGCGAGGCGCCAGTCCATCGCGAGCGCGGTCTCGCACCCTCCGCCGACGCACGCGCCGTCGACCGCCGCGACCGTCGGATAGGGCAGGTTCGCGAGCTTGTCGAAGACGGCCTGTCCGCGGAGGACGGCGTCGTGGATGCCCGGGCCGCCCGCCTTCGCGATCTCGTTGATGTCGGCGCCCGCGATGAAGATGTCCGGCTTCTGCGAGACGAGGAGGAGCGCCTTGATGTCCGTCCTCTTCGCGAGCTCGTCGAGGAGGGCGTCGAGCTCGAGCATCACCGGCGTCGAGTACTTGTTCACCTTCTCGCCCGGCGTGTCGAAGAGGAGGGTCGCGAAGCCGTCGGGCTCGACGGTGAGGTGGAAGGACTTCGCGGGCGCCTCGGTCTCCTTCGGGACGCGGACCGCGCTCATCACGCGGCCTCCAGCACGATCGTCGCGCCCTGGCCGCCGCCGACGCAGAGCGTCGCGAGCGAGCGCTTCGCGCCGCGCTTTCTCATCTCGTAGAGGAGCGTCAGGACGAGGCGGGTTCCCGNNNGATCGCGCCGCCGTTCACGTTCAGGATCTCCGGGTCGATCGGGCCGAGCTCCGGGTCCTTCTCGAATGCGCGGAGGTTCGCGAGGACCTGCGCCGCGAACGCCTCGTTCATCTCGACGAGCTCGATGTCCGAGACCCTGAGCCCCGCCTTCTTCAGCGCGATCGGGGTCGAGCGCGACGGCCCCAGCCCCATCCGCTCCGGCTCGACGCCCGCGAAGCCCCAGCTCGCGACGCGCGCGAGCGCAGTCTTCCCCGTCCGCTTCAGGAAGTCCTCGGAGACGACCACGACCGCCGCGCCGCCGTCGGTGATCTGCGAGGAGTTCCCCGCCGTCACGGTGCCGAACTTCCGGTCGAAGAACGGCTTCAGCTTCGCGAGCGCCTCGGCCGTCTGGTTCTCCCTCACACCGTTGTCGACGAGCGCCAGCCTTCCGAAGTCGGGAGGGAGGGGCGTCGGGGCGATCTCCTCGCCGAGTCGCGCGCGCGAGGCGGCCGCCCGCTGATGCGAGCGGAGCGCGAACGCGTCCTGCTCCTCGCGCGAGATGCGGCCTTCCTTCGCGAGGATCTCCGCCGTCTCGCCCATGTTCAGGTCGCAGACGGGATCGGTGAGCCCCTGCTTGATGCCGATGACGGGGTTCATCAGGTCCTTGAACGGCAGATGCGCGAACGCGGAAACACGCTCCCCCGCGCTCTTCGCCATGCCGGCCTTCGTGAACGACTCCTTGACGGAGTCGCGGTAGAGGAACGGGATCTGGCTCATGCTCTCGACCCCGCCCGCGAGGACGACATCCGCCTCGCCGGTCTGGATCAGGCGCGCGGCCTGCACGACCGCCTCGATGCCCGACGCGCAGTTGCGCGAGACGGAGTGCGCGGGGCGCTCCTTCGGGATGCCGGCCCTCAGCGCGATGACGCGCGCGATGTTCGCCGCGTCGACGGGTGTCGCGATGTTGCCGAAGATGGTCTGGTCGACCTCGTCGGGCGTCACGCCGGAGCGCGCCATCGCCTCCACGGCCGCGGTCTTCCCGAGGTCGACGGCGGAGACGTTCGCGAGGTCGGAGCCGGCGCGCGTGTAGGCGGTGCGCGCTCCGTTCAGGACGTAGGCGGTTCTCACTGGGTCCTCCTGGGGAGCTTCGGTCTCTTCGGGGAAGGCGCGCCCTCGCCGCCGAAGCCGGCGAGGAGCGTCTCGACGAGCCGCTCGCCCGTCGCCGCGGGCTTCGGCTCGCCGGAGAGGAGCCACTCGGAGAGGATCTCGTCGGCCGCGCCGAAGAGGATCCTCACCGCGAGGCGCGTATCGAGCCCGCGCCGGAGCTCGCCGCTCTCGATCCCCTCCTTGAGGAGACCCTCGAGGAGGCGGAAGTACTCGACGAGCTTCGAGCGCGAGAAGCGCTCCACGAGGCGCGCGCTTCGGCGGAGCTCGATCTGGAAGACCGACGCGAGGTCGCGGTCACCCGCCAGGAACGAGATGTGGAGATCCAGGATCGCGCGGAGGCGCTCGCGAACCGGGGCCGCCGACGAGCGGATCCTCCGGCCCGTCTCTAGGACGCCGGCCATCGTCTCCTCGAAGACGACGTCGAGGAGGTCTTCCTTGTTCTTGAAGTAGAGGTAGACGGTCCCTTCGGCGACCCCGGCCGCCGAGGCGATCTGGGCGATGCGGGCCTCGTGGAAGCCGCGCCGGCCGAACGTCTGGATCGCCGCGGCGAGAATCCTCTTTCGCTTGTCCGGGTCGGCCCCCGCCGGACGGGGCGTGTCGTCGGGCTCGCGCGGCTCCGGGTCCCGGCTAGCTGAATGAGCCATCACTCAGAATCTATGCCGGAACCCGCCGCGCGTCAAGGCGCTCGATTCTTCGGGACGGGTTTCCAGCTTTGCTCCCGGTTTTCCGCTTTCCCTGATGAACGCAGCCGACCTCGAAAGGAAGAAGGAGCAAACCATGAAGCACGCAGTCCTCGCCGCGGCGCTCGCCGCATCTCTCGCCTCGCCCGGAGCTCTCGCCGCGAAGGGCGGGACGGTCTCGACCACTTTCACGCTGAAGGATGCGGACCAGACGTTTCCCGCGAACGTCTGCGGCGTCGACTACATCGTCCACGAGTCGACGAACGTCGTCGTCCACGTGACGGACTTCCTCGCGACGCCGAACCCGATGGACCACTTCGACGCCTCCGAGGAGGGCTCCATCACGCTCGTGCCGACCGATGACAGCCTCCCGACGTACACCGGCCACGTCGTCGCGCGCTTCGGGGGCCAGACGAACCCGAACGAGGAGGGCGTCACGTCCATCCTCAACCTGAACCTGACCGGATCGGACGGCTCGACGTTCCGCCCACGCGTGACGACGCACTTCACGCTCGTGAACGGCGTCCTCATCGTGGAGCTCGAGAAGATCTCCTGCGACTGAGCGCGTGCGGAGTCCGCGGCTGCCGGCGCAGGGAGCGCAGACTCGGAGGGTGAAGGCGCTCCTCTTCGAAGGCGGCCGCGCCACGGTCGGCGACGTGCCGCGGCCGCGCGCTCGGGACGGTAGGACCCTGGTGCGCGTCGTCCTCTCCGGAATCTGCAACACCGATCTCGAGCTCCTCCGGGGATACCACGGCTTCTCCGGCGTGCCGGGACACGAGTTCGTCGGTGTCGTGGAGGGCCCGAGCGGCTCGCCGCTCCTCGGAAGGCGCGTCGTCGGCGAGATCAACCTCCCGTGCGGGAGGTGCTCCTGGTGCGCTCGGGGGCTCCGCCGCCACTGCCCGAAGCGGACGGTCCTCGGCATTCTCCGGCATCCGGGCGCGCACGCCGAGCTGCTCACTCTGCCCGAGGAGAACCTCCACGCGGTGCCCGACTCGGTCCCCGACGAAGAGGCCGTCTTCACCGAGCCTCTCGCCGCCGCGTGCGAGGTGCTCGAGCAGGTGGACGTCGCGCCGGGAACGCGCGCGTGCGTCCTCGGGCCGGGCAAGCTCGGGACGCTCGTCGCGCAGGTGCTCCGGAACGCCGGCGCGGAGGTCGCGCTCGTCGGACGCGACGCGAAGCCTCGCGGAGGGTTCGACCTCGTCGTCGAAGCGACCGGCTCTCCCGAGGGCATGCGGCGCGCGATCGGCCTCGTCCGCCCGCGCGGGACCATCGTCTGGAAGTCGACGCACCACGCGCCCGCGCGCTTCGACGCCTCTCCGCTCGTCGTCAACGAGATCACGGTCGTCGGCTCGCGATGCGGCCCGTTCGCGCCCGCGCTCGCGCTCCTCCGCGAGAGGCACGTGGACGTCGGGCCGCTCCTCTCTGCGATCCTGCCGCTCGGGGACGCGCCGCGCGCGCTGAGGCTCGCCGGGAGGCGCGGCGTGAAGAAGGTGCTCCTCCGTCCGAGCTGAGCGCTCAGCGGCTCGTCCGATGCTTCTCCGGTTCGCGCGTTCGCCAGGCGGGAACCGAAGGCCACGGCGCGTGGTCCATCTCTGGCGAGTCCGCTTCAACAAGGGAGTCGGTGCGGCAGAACCGACCTATCTCAAGTCGCCGGCGTAAAGCCCGTCTTAGGCGTCAGCTCCCGCCCCTCGATCGTCAGCTCCTCCGGCAGGAGCGCGAACTTCCCGATCGTCTGTTCGTGCGGCCTCCCCTGGTTCCACTGATCCACCGTCTTCTGGAACACCTGCCGCACTCGCTCCTCGCGAATCAGCTCTTCGTGCGACAGCTTCCCGAGCCCGTTCGCGCGGGCCCACTCCTCGAGCTTCTCGAAGTTCGGGACGATGAGGCAGGTGAGGAACCTCCTCCGGTCGCCGATGACGACGGGCTGCGACACGAACGGGTCGCCCTTCAAGAATCCCTCGATGGGCGCGGGCGCGATGTTCTTGCCGTTCGAGTTGACGAGGATCTCCTTCTTCCGGTCCGTGATCGCGAGGAAGCCGTCCTCGTCGATCTTCCCGATGTCACCCGTGTGGAACCAACCCTCGGAGTCGATCGCGTCTCTCGTCGCCTCCGGCTTGTTCCAGTAGCCCTTCATGATGTTCGGGCCGCGCGCGAGGATCTCGCCGTCGGGCGCGATCTTCGCCTCCACGCCGGGCAGGATCTTGCCGACCGTCCCGAGGCGCCAGGCGGACGGGCAGCTCACGGCGATGACGGGGCTCGTCTCCGTCAGCCCGTAGCCCTCGTACACCTCGACCCCGATCGCCCAGAAGAACTGCGCGAGGTCCTTCGCGAGCGGCGCGCCGCCCGAGATCGCGAAGCGGAAGCGCGAGCCGAGCGCGGAGCGGATCTTGCGGTAGACGAGGCGCTCGAAGACGAAGTGCTTCAGCGCGAGCGCCGCGCCCGGCGTCTGCTTCTTCTCGCGCAGCTTCAGGACCTCCTTGCCGGTGTCGATGGCCGCGGCGAAGAGCTTCTTCCTCAGCGGCGAGGACTTCTCGACCTTGTCCTGGATGCGCGCGTAGACCTTCTCGTAGACGCGCGGCACGGCCCCGAAGAGGTGCGGGTTCACCTCGGAGAGGTTGTCCCTCAGCTTGTCGATCGACTCCGCGTACGCGATCGTCGCGCCCCGGTAGAAGTAGCAGTACTCGATCGTCCGCTCGAAGACGTGCGAGAGCGGAAGGAACGACAGCGCGACGGCCGACGAATCGAACGGCAGGAGCTCGCAGCCGGCCACGACGTTGGAGACGAAGTTTCGCTGCGTCAGCATCGCGCCCTTCGGCTCCCCGGTCGTGCCCGACGTGTAGATGAGCGTCGCGAGATCCTCGGGCGTACGGGCGTCGCAACGCCGGTCGAACGCGGACGGGTCCGCGTCGTGCGCCTTCTTCCCCGCCGCGAGGAGCTCGTCGTAGGAGCGCACCCCCGGGAGGCCGACGGCGTCGAACCCGAAGACGTGCGCGAGCAGCCGGCAGCTCGGCCTCGCGTCGAGCACCTTCTTCGCCTGCTCGGAGGTCGACGCGAACGCGACGGTCGCCCCGCTGTCCTTCAGGAGGTACTCGGTCTGCTCGCTCACCATCGTCGGGAAGATCGGGACCATCGCGGCGCCGTACGTCTGGCAGGCGAAGTCGACGATCGACCACTCGGGCCGGTTCTCGGAGAGGAGCGCGACCCGCCCGCCCGGCTCGACGCCGAGCGTGGCGAGGGCGGCGTGCAGGCCCTTGACCCGCGCGACGAACTCCGCCGACGAGATCGGGCGCCACGCACCGCCCTGCTTGACGAGGAGGAGGTCCGGCTTCTCGAGCCGCTCCAGTCCCCGGAAGATGTCGACGAGGGTACGGGTCTCCGCCATTGCGAGGCTCCTGTCGAAAGAGGAATGCGGCGATTATAGGAGTGCGACACTTGCACGATGGCGCTCGCGCTGACGCTCCTCTCGCTTTTCACGCTGGCCGGTCTCGCGCTCGCGACCCTGTCCGGCTGGGCGCTCTCGCACGGGTCCGGCGGCTCCGTCGCCAGGCACATCGCGATCGCGGTCCCCGCGGTCCTGTTCTCCCTTTTCACGCAGTCGATGGTCCTCTTCTTCTTCATCGGCACCGGCAAGATGCTGAAGCAGGCCGCGGCCGGCCGCGCCGACGAGGCGGGGCGCTCCTACATCCTCGCGAAGGTGCGCGAGATGAAGATGCGGACCTCGGCGCTCGCCACGTTCGCGCCGCTGTCGGCGCTCCTCGCCGGCCTCCTCGGCGGGGCCGTCCACACGGGGAACCTGCCGGCATGGCCGCACCTGGCGTCCGCCGTCCTCGCGGTCGCGCTCCACGTCGCGGCGTTCTTCCGCGAGGTCGTCGCGATGGCGGAGACGAACAAGCTGATGGACGAGGCCGC
>WNFL01051134.1_pt3 | contig 15870 bp, 15 predicted proteins | sample 5400361 | NCBI WGS metagenome assembly WNFL01 (sample SAMN13153351, study PRJNA577476) | soil metagenome | isolation source: 40 cm soil on Douglas fir-dominated hillslope | place: USA:California | collected 2013-09-17
GATGATGCCGCGCGGATGTACACGGAGTGGATTGCGCTCGCCCCCGATAGCTTCCAGGGCTACAGCAACCTGGGTGCCGTGTATGTCTCGCAGGGAAGGTACGGGGAAGCGATTCCGCAGTTGCGGCGGTCGGCGGAGATCAAACCGGCGCTGGATGCGTATTCGAGTCTTGGTACGGCATATTTTTACCAGGGAAGCTTGCCGGAAGCTGTCCGAGCCTACCGGGAGGCTGTGCAGTTGGGGGAAAACGAGTCCGACGTGTACTACGCCTGGGGCAACTTGGCGGAGGCCTACTATTGGGCGCCCGGAGAGAGAGCGCGCGCGGCGGAGACGTACCGGCATGCCATTGCCCTGGCCACGGAGCGTCTGCGCGTGAATCCTCGCAACGCCGAGGTGCTGGCTGATCTGGCTCTCTACCACGCCATGCTGCTGGAGAAAGGCCCGGCTTTTGATCTCCTCCAGCGGGCTCTACAACTGGCTCCAACCGATGCCGTGATCCAGTTGGAAGCTGCGAAGGTGCAAGTACAGTTCGGGCAATATCCAGCGGCGATTGCTGCCTTGGAAAAATGGAGGAAGTTGGGTGGGTCGGCGTTTGTGGTGCGGGACGATCCTGAGTTTCACCTCCTGGCATCCGACGTGCACTTCCAAAGCGTGGCGCGACCGTAGCCTACGCCACATCCGCATTTCAGGAGGTAACTCAGTATGAGTTCTCCGGGCGGCGGCCCCTCTGTAAAACTGATTACCATCGGCGTGGACGCCCAAGGCGATCCTACCTGCACTCCGATGGAGGTGGATATCTGGTCAACCCTGGGAGACACAGTAAAATGGATGAGTTCAGGGATCGCGTTCCTGATTACGTTCGCCTCAGGTTCGCCTTTTGCTGAAACTCACTTTAGCGGTCCAATCGTGTCCTCGGGTGCGATCCAAGCGGGTGCTTCGGGAGGTTACAAATACTCGGTCAACGTAGGCGGCAAGATATTAGACCCCGACCTCAAAGTACATCCACCATAGCCAAACGGATAGTTGTCTATCCGAAAAGATAGCTTCGGCGGTGGGAGTAGCTCGCCCGAAGTGTGGTCTAGTGGATCCAAAAGCCACTGGCGGTCGCTCCCAACCCAACTGCGGCACATACGAGCCCGAGGTACCAGAAAGCCTTGCGGCGCGTGAGCAGCGTGATCGAAGTTACGACTAGGCCGATCTCCAGGAAGACCTCGCCTAAATCGAAGCGGTTCCCCCGCGTGCTGGCGGCGCGGATTTCGTCTTCCAGCTTCCTGGCTTCGGTTTGGATGTCCTTTAACTCGTCACGGTAGCGCTCACCCTCAGAGGTGTACTTTTCCTTAATTTTAGCGGCTGCCTCAGCGTCCTTCGTCTCCACAACCCCCATCAAAGAGGCGACCGCCTCGTCCAGGTGCAGGCGGATGTTTTTTGCCTGGTAGAAGCCCCACTGGTCGGTAGCCTTGTTCTGCAGCAGGACCTCTTCCGTGTGGGAGCGGTGCCCGAGCAGGGAAGCGATGGCGACGAGCACGGCGAGAATGGCCATGGTCAAGGTTGCGGGAGCCAGGCTGGGATCGTTGTGGGCGTGCTCGGCGTGCTCGTGCATTTCGTGCAGTTCTTCCGGCATGGAGCCTCCTCATCGCTGGTCAGGCGATGTTACGCAATGCGCGCGAATCTTTCAACGCCGTGCAAGCAGGTTCGTCATTCGCCCATTACCTTTAGGATGACCCGCTTGTCGCGCTGGCCATCGAATTCAGCGTAGAAGACACGCTGCCACGTGCCGAGGTCGAGTCGTCCCTTGGTAATCGGAACGATCACCTGATGGTGCACGAGTAGAGCTTTCAAGTGAGAATCCCCGTTGTCCTCGCCCGTGTTGTGGTGCTGATAGTCCTTGCGGAATGGCGCGAGATTTTCCAGCCATTCGTCGATATCTTCGATCAGCCCGCTTTCGTGATCGTTCACGTAAATGCCGGCGGTGATGTGCATGGCGGAAACCAGGACCATGCCTTCGGCGATGCCGCTTTTCTTAACCGCGGCTTCCACTTGCGGCGTGATGTGGACATACTCGCGGTGTTTCTTGGTATGGAAGGTCAGATATTCGGTGTGAAATTTCATTGTGGCTCCGGGGTACCCAGGTCGAGACAATATCCAGTTTCGCAGAGAACCTTGCAGGAAATCGACGCGTACACGCCGGAAAAGACGCGAGCTGCGGCAAGGTGATTTATCGCCGGTAGATTCGGCCTCGTCAGCCAGTCCCAGACGCCATCAAAGTAGCGCCCATCGAGCAAATATTTGGTATACCCAGAGCGGCGCAGGAATCTGTTGACTCCATAAATCCATACTATTACAGTAGGAATACTTCGATACGTGGAGGATGGGAATGGGCACCCGGCGTGAGTTCTTAAAGACTGCTTCGGCTGGCGCACTCGCTGCACTTACCGCCCAATCGCTTCTCGGCGCAGCAGCCGAGCAGGCCCCGATTAGCGTGCCGGGGAAGGATGGCCTGATCGTCCGCTCCTATCGGTTTCTCGATCTTGAGATGCCCGTAGAATTCATGACGGACTGGATCACTCCCGTTCCACATTTCTTCGTGCGGAACCATATGTTGGAACCGGCGGAGATTGATGCGAAAGAATGGAAGCTGGCGATTAGCGGCGAAGTGGAACGGCCTTTGTCGCTGACCCTGACGGACCTGGCCAAAGTCCCCGTCCATTCCGTAACGAACACGCTGGAATGTGCTGGCAATGGGAGGTCGTTGCAGAGCCCTAAAGTTCCAGGCATCCAGTGGGGCAAGGGCGCTGTCGGCAACGCCCAGTTTTCGGGGCCGAGCCTAAAGAGCTTGCTCGAAAAAGCGGGCCTCAAAGACACTGGGAAGCACGTTGTTTTTCGCGGGTTAGATGTGGTTCCGGGCAAAGTCCCGCCGTTTATTCGCAGCATCCCGATTGAAAAAGCCATGGACGGCGACACCCTGGTGGCAACGCGCATGAACGGGGCCGCGCTGACTCCACATCACGGTTATCCCGCGCGTGTAATTACTCCCGGCTGGGCTGGCGCGGCGTCCTGCAAGTGGCTGGCGGAGATCACGGTGCAAGCTAAACCGGCGGACGGGAATTTTATGCTTCCGGGCTATCGCATGCCGAACCAGCCGGTAAAACCGGGGGAGGCGGTGAAGCCTGAGGATACCCATTCAGTAACGGGGCTAACGGTGAAGTCGTTGATTGCCAGCCCCAGCGACGGGGCGAAGCTCAAACCGGGCGCGCAGTTGGTGCGGTCGACATTTCAACCGATGGCGGCACCAGTTGGAATCCCGCGCAACTCGGAAAAGATCAGGCGAAGTATGCGTGGCGACTCTGGAGCTATGCCTGGAAGCCAGCGCAGAGCGGGAACTACGCGATCCTGTCTCGCGCCACCGACAGTCAGGGGCGAGTGCAGCCCGACGCGGCCGTCTGGAACCCCAGCGGGTATTTTCATAACGCTTGTGATCAGGTGAAGGTTTATGTGCAAGCTTAGCGGGAGTCTTCTGTTATTCACATTGATCAGCGCACAGGTTCTCATGGGCGCCGAACCCTCGCCGCTGGCGCAGTTGCCCGCCGGGCCCATGCAGGAGAAGGCTGCGGCCGCGTGTGCAAGCTGCCATGAGCCTCGCATCATTGTGCAGCAGCGGCTGAGCAAGGCAGCGTGGACCAAGGAGATGGACAAGATGATCAAGTGGGGATCTGAAGTCGACCCCAAGGACCGCGACGGCCTGATCGACTATTTCAGCTCAAACTTTGGACCCGATCAGGCTGCCTATGAGGCTCCCAGAACGGCCGTGAAGGCCACGGGGAAGTCGCGTCCGAAAGCCAGGCACTGACCGTTCAGATTTTTTTCTACCGCAGAGATTGTTCCACTTCCGTAATCCACTCAGGCCGCTTCAGCACTTCGCGGGGTTTGGGGCCGTCGGCGGCGCCGACGATACCGTCGTTTTCCATCAAATCGATGAGGTGCGCGGCGCGCCCGTAACCAATGCGCAGGCGGCGTTGTAACAGCGAAGTTGAGGCCTTTCCGAACTCGAGCACGAGGCGCACGGCATCTTCGTACATGGGATCGTCTTCCGCGCCGTCGTCGTCGCTATCCCCTCCGGCTTCCGCGTTGCCGCGGTCGTCCTTCGGGGCTTGCAGGAAGTCTTGCTGATATTCCGCTGTCCCTTGCTTCCGCCAGAACTCCACCACGGCGGCAATTTCTTTTTCCGTGACAAACGGAGCGTGCAGGCGATGCACGCGTGCCGACCCCGAGGGCAGGTACAGCATGTCGCCACGGCCTAGCAGCGACTCCGCGCCGTTGGCGTCGAGAATGGTTCGCGAGTCCACCTTCGTGGCCACGCGGAAGGAAATTCGAGCCGGGAAGTTGGCCTTGATCAAGCCGGTTATGACGTCCACCGAAGGCCGCTGCGTCGCCAGCACCAGATGAATGCCAACGGCGCGGGCCATCTGCGCCAGGCGCGTAATCGACTCTTCCACATTGCTGGAATCCAGCATCATCAAGTCGGCGAGTTCGTCGATGATGATGACGAGGTAGGGAATCGGCTTCTCTTCCTCGGCCTCCTCGAAGAGGCTGGGCGTGTCCTGGTCGAACAGACGGTTGTACTGGTCGATATTGCGCACGCCTTTGGCTGCGAGCAGCTTGAGGCGGCGTTCCATTTCCCTCACCGCGTTGCGCAGGGCATTGGCGGCGAGCTTCGGCTCGGTGATGATCGGCGTATATAGGTGGGGAATTCCCTCGTAAACGCCCAACTCCAGGCGCTTGGGGTCCACTAGAATCATCCGTACCTGCTCGGGTGTCGACTTATACAAAATCGACATGATCATGGCGTTGACGGCCACGCTTTTGCCCGCGCCGGTTGAGCCGGCGATGAGCAAGTGCGGCATGGAGGCAAGGTCAGCCACCACAATGCGCCCGTTGATGTCTTTGCCGAGACTGAGCGTGATTTTCGATTTTCCGCCGATAAACTCCGGGGCTTCGATGCCTTCACGCAGCCAGATAATTTCCCGTTCGTGATTAGGAACCTGAATGCCAACCGTGGATTTCCCGGGCATGCGCTCAATGAGGATGCTTTCGGCACGCAAAGCCAGGCAAAGATCGTCGCCGAGGCCCGTGATGCGGCTGTACTTGATGCCGGCGTCAGGCTTGAACTCGAACGTGGTCACGACCGGGCCGGGATTGATTTGCGTTACCTGGCCGTGCACATCGAACTCGGCGCACTTCTCGGTCAGCGTGACCGCCAGAACCTTCAGCGCCTCTTCGTTGACGGCATGCTGCTCGTCGGGACGGGTGAGCAGGCTGCTCGGTGGCAGCTTGTAGCCACCGGCGATGCGGGGAAGAGTCGTCTTGGTTTTGAGGTCGGTATCGGCGCGGCTGGCGACGGCGGGAGTGAGGGAACCGACCCCGTCCGGAGAAGCCTCTCCGGGATGTTCTTCCATCATGCGTTCAATACCGGTTCGGCGAAGAGGAGTCGCAGTGCTATCCGCGATTGAATGCGAAGTCGCTGCTACACGCGGCGAAACCAGTGGCTCTGGTTCCGCCTGCTTTGCCGGCACCAGATTGGCGGTGACCACAGGCTTTTGGGCGCGGCGCTTATCCAGTTCCTGCTGATCCCTCTTCTTGGCGCGCGAGAGTTGCCAGTCTTCAAAGCGCGTGGGGAGCCACAAATGCACTGACGAAAACGAGAATGCGGTCGTCAAATACAGCGCCACCGCCACCAGCGCTCCGCAGACAATATAGGCCCCAGTGAGGTTCAAATAGTGGACGAGGAAATCGCCCAGCATCCGTCCCAGCAGCCCTTCCAGCGGAATCACATGCAGCCAGCGGAGGTGCCCGGGTAGCAACCCGAGCAGGGCGGGAACAAACAGCAGCAACGACGCTGCTCCAAGAATCTTAGCCACCGGCGTCGCAACCCGGCGCGAACGGAACCAGCGGGCGCCGAGGATCGCCGGGAAAACGGCCAGCAGGAACGCCGCCAGGCCAAACCCCTGGAATGCCAAATCCGCTGCATAAGCGCCCACCATGCCGATCCAATTGCGGGAGACGTGGGCCGATTCGGAGGAGCTATTCCAGGAGGCGTCCTGCGGCGAGTAAGAAACGAGCGCGAGGAAGAGGAGGCCTGCGAAGACGCACAACACGAACCCGATCAGCTCATTGAGCCGCCGGTTGCCGGTCGGGGTGAATACTTTCGAGATCACTTTCATAATGGCGTATTTCGCTCACCGGCCACAGACAGCTTGGCCGTGACGCAGAACTACACCAGAGCCTTTCAATTATGCCAAGAAAGCCGAGGCGGGACTACCTGCACCAGGGCTGGGGGATGGCGACTTGGGTTCCTGCCGCAACTAGCCCGCCGCCAGCTTTCCCGCGAACGCGAGCACGACAATTCCCAAGGCGATGCGATAGATCGCAAACGGCGCGAAGCCGCGGCGGCGCACCCAGGACATAAACCATGCTACCGACGCGTATCCAACGATAAAGGACACCAGAAAGCCAATGCCCAGCAACACCCACTGGTGGGCGTCGAGTTGTGCGACACCGATAGCGTTTTCGCCCTTGCCACGCAGGGATTTCAGCAAAGTGTAGCCGGTGGCGGCCACCATGGTGGGAATCGATAGGAAGAACGAAAACTCCAGTGCCGCTGCGCGCGACATGCCCCAGAGCTGACCCGCAGCTATGGTTGACATGGAACGCGATGTACCGGGAAATACAGCCGAAAGAATCTGGCAAGCTCCAATCCAGAGCGCCTGTGACGAGCCCATGTCGTCCATTTTCCACGTGTGGATTGGGCTACCCGAGGCGCCGGGCCCAGCTTTTTCCCAGGAAGTGTTTCGGGCGTCGACAATCCACATGACGATGCCGCCAATGAGAAGCGACGCCCCGATCACATAGAGGCTCTCAAGATTCTTGCCAATCACTTTTGTGAGTGCGAATGAGGGAATTGCGGTCACTACGAACGCTAGTCCAGCCAATCCAAGCGGATGCGTAAAAATGGTGCGATCCCGGTGTGAGCCGCGAGGAAAGGTCGAGAGCAGCTTGAGCAAACGGTCCCCAAAATAAACCGGCAGACACAGAATGGCGCCCAATTGAATAACGATGGAAAACATCTTCCAATAGCCGTCCGAGAGACTGACGTGCAGCAGCGCTTCGGCAATGCGCAGATGCGCGGTGGAACTAACAGGTAAGAATTCCGTGAGCCCTTCGATGACCCCAAGGATGAGGGCGAGCAGGTAGTCGTTCAAACAGCCTCCTGTGTACGGAAAGCCAGTATGGCAGATATGGCGTTGTGAAATCTTGCGGCAGACTCAATTTCCCTGGGCGTAGCGTCGGAAGAAGCTGTCCGGTTTCCAGGCGGGTCGTGGACTCTCGTTGGCGATCGTGATGGTCAGCGCGCGAATAATCTCTTCAAACTTGGCGGCGGCGGCCAGGTCTACGGGTTGGTCAACGTCGTCGGAGGGAGCGTGGTAGCGCTTGGTCAGCCACTCTTTGAAGATAGCTTGTTCCGGTGTTCCGGGATCGGCTCCTACCTTCATCGCCAGAGCCGGAACACCATGCCGGATGAAATTGTACTGATCACTGCGGATGAAGAGATTACGCACCGGTTCGGGATCATCCTGAATGCGTACGCCGAGAGACTCAGATGTCTTGCGCACGTCATCGCCCAAAGACGATTCGTTTAGACCGTACACGGTAAGAATCTTCAGCGGCACAATGGGAAGGAACATGTCGGTGTTGATGTCGGCCGCCAGGGAACCGGCTTCCACGGTCGGATGCGCGGCAAAATATTTGGACCCCAGCAAACCCTTTTCTTCCGCCGTCACCCAGACGAGCAGAATCGAGCGCTTAAGCGGGGCGGGCGACTTGTGGAACGACCGCGCCAAATCCAGCAAGAGAGCGCTGCCGGAACCGTTGTCCATGGCGCCGTTATAAATGCAGTCTCCGTTGATGGGTTCGCCAATGCCAAGGTGATCGATGTGAGCGGAAAGAACAACGTATTGACCCCGCAGCGCCGGATCGGACCCTTCGAGCTTGGCTACCACGTTGTCGGACTCCACCTCGTGCTCCACGAGCTTTGTCTTAGCGCGGATCGCGAGCGGGAGTGCGAAACGCGGCAACGGCTTGCGATCCTTAGCTAAGGCGGCGACTTCTTCGAAGGTGTGGCCCGTGCCGGCAAACAGCATGTCCGCATGGGCTGGATTGAACGTGATGGAGGTTTTTTCACCCTCGGTTTCGTTGAATTCCTCTCCGGCAAGAACCATGCTGGGATGCGTGCGGTTCAGGGATATCCGCGACCAGGGAATATCCATGAAGGCTGGATTTGGAATGGTGATGACGCCCACCACGCCCGCGGCTTTCAGCGCTTTCCAGCGCTCGGCTGCGGTTTGATAGTGCGAGGCCAGCGCGCCGGGGATGGACGCGGGAGAGCCGGAGAGAATCACGGCTATTTTTCCCTTGAGGTCGAGACCTTCGAGGTCGTTGTAGTTTTTTTCCGGAATGTTCAGTCCGTAACCGACGAACACCAGCGACGCTTCGAGTTCAGGCGCCAGCTTAACGCGCGAATTGAAGAAGGCTTCTTCCCCAAGCGTGAGCGGCACGGCCTTATCGCCGCGAACGAGCGAGAGGTTCGAATCCTTCTCGCTGATTTCCCGCACCACGAACTTCACGCGCTGGTAGTAACCCTCGCTGCCTGCGGGTTTCACTCCCAGCGACTTGAGCTGATCCACAACATATTCTTCCGCGCGGTGCAGACCTGGGCTCCCGGTTTCGCGGCCTTCGAGCTTGTCGTCGGCGAGAACTTTGACGTCCTCCCACCACGACTTGCCGTCGAAGCTTGCTTGAGGAGACTGGGCCAACGTCGAGAGGGATGCTGTGATCAAGAACGCAGTCAGTGAGAGCAGTTTCAACATGGAGGAAGCCTCGCAGTGAGAATATGAGAATGGAGGTCGGCAGCCAGTCTACTCCAACGAGTTGCCGTAGACAGGAATCTCTTGTTGCAAATCGTAAAGCAAGCGCTGCGCGCGGTTGGCATATTCACTTTGCGGATATTTGTCCAGAATCCGCTGACAGAGCGCCGAAGAGGCGGCTTTGGCCTCGGTCGATTTCTTCGGCTCAGCTTCTGTCTTGTAGATTTCGACCAGCGCGGCTCGGCGCCACGCCGCTTTGTAAAGAGCCTCGGGAGCGGCCGGAGATTGTGGCCGGTCGTCGGCATATTTCTCATACATCTCAGACTCTTTGTTCGGACACTTCGGGGTGCCTTCCCAGTCGCCGCAGAGCTTGTTGTCGAGGAGTGTAAACGCAGCGAGGTCTGCCCATTTTGTTGCAGGGTATTTCTTGAGGACTTCCTTCATCCAGTGGTCATCCATTTGGCCGCGTAGGCCGGGGTCTTGCTCACGGGCAGATGGCCGTGACATCACGTCTTCCTTCTCGATTTGCCACTTGTCGTCAGCCGCCCGGTACAGAGCTTCGGCGGCAAGCGGCGAGTTCGGAAAGTATTCGGACGTGCGGTAGTAGAGGCGGGTCGCGTCCTGGCCAGCGCCTTTGCGGCCACCGCGCTTGCTGGCTTGATCCTCAGAGTCGATGGCTTCGCCGTATAGGATTCGGTCGCCGTTCGGCGTGGAGGCGCGGATGACGCCTTTGCCCAAAATCCATCCACTCACGGTTTTCTCCTCGCCAAGTTCGGCGGTGACGTGGAGCCACTCGCGGCTGGACTCGAGAACGACGAGTTCCTGCCCGCGTCCGATTTGACCGAGCTTGGCAGACCTGGCGTCCGGTGAAACGTAGATCACGGCTTCGCGAATCATGGCGCCCCGGTCGTAGGTGGCGGCTGAGAGCAAAGCGGGGAAGAGAAGGAACAAGACAAAGACGCGGTACATGACTCAATTCTGGCGGAAGAGCGCGCGGGACGCAAGGCGGCTCATTGGGGGCTGTGCGAGCGCATCGGGCGTTCGTTCTGAATTTCTTTGAGCAATGCGGGATCGATGTTGCCGCCGCTGAGGATAGCGACGTTGCGCGTGGTTTGTGGCAGTTTCTGGCGATGAAATAGAAATGCCGCCACAGCGACTGCACCGCTGGGCTCGGCGGTGAGCTTGGGATTGACCGAGAGCCGCCGCACGGCCTCGCGAATCTCCTCTTCGCTCACGGTGATGATGTCGTCGACGAAGCGCCGGATGTGTGCGAAGGTGATGTCGCCCAAGCTTTGCGTGCGCAGGCCATCCGCGAGCGTCCGGGTAACCTGCTCGGCGGACCAGTCCACAATGTGTCCAGCGCGAAAACTGGCTTGTGCGTCGGCGGCAAACTCGGGCTCGACGCCGATAACCTTCACGGGATGTTGCGCGGACAGCTTCAGGGCCGCCGCTACTCCGCTGAGCATTCCTCCGCCGCCGACGGGAACAAGCACGGTCTCAACATCGGGCAGGTCTTCCAGAATCTCCAGACCCATGGTTCCCTGACCGGCAATGATGAACTCATCGTTGAAAGGTGGAATGATCGCGTAACCATGTCGCGCCGCCAGCTCTTCTGCATGGAGTTTGCGCTCCTCGCTACCTGTCCCCACCGTGACGATCTCTGCCCCGAGTGCCACTGTGCCGTCAAGCTTGATTCTGGGAGCGTTGTTTGGCATCACGATGATGGCCTTCGCACCGAGAGCACGCGCAGCGTAAGCCACGCCCTGCGCGTGATTCCCGCTGGAGTAGGAAATGACGCCGCGACCGCGCTCGGCTTCTGACAGGGCCGCGATCTTGTTGTAAGCCCCGCGTAGTTTGAAAGCTCCAATAGGCTGCAGATTTTCCGGTTTGGCGAAAAGATGCCATAGCTCCGGGTGTGGACTGTTTTTTTGCTCAATAAGTGGGATGTTGAGCAGCGGAGTGCGGACGGCAACCCCAGCAATACGGCTCTGCGCGGCGCGGATGTCCTCAAGCGTAACCATGGCGCTCTAGATTTCCAAAATCACCGGCATAATCAGGGGACGCCGCTGCGTCTGCTTGGAAATGTAGCGCTTCAGGTCGGCGCGAACTTTTTCCTTAATCACGCCGTAGTCCGTTTTCTCCTCGGAACTGGAAAGCTCGAGCGTTTGCATGACGATTTCTCGGGCTTCCGCAACAAACCCATCCTGATCGGGAGCGAAGCCGCGGGTGACGATCTCCGGTGTCGACTCGACGCGGCCAGTCAGCTTGTTGATCGCAATAATCGGCAGCACAATGCCGTCTTCGCTGATGTGGCGGCGGTCCTTAATGATGAGGTCTTCGACCACATCCGTGCGCGAGCCCGAGTCGATGCACACGCGGCCCACGTTGACCTTGCCCGCTTTCCGCGCGCCCTTGTCGTCAAACTCCAGCACGTCGCCGCTCTCGATCAAAATAACGTTGCCCACGGAATTCTTCATCGAAGCCGCCATTTCCGCATGCAGTTTGAGCTGGCGGTACTCCCCGTGTACGGGAATAAAGTACTTGGGCTTCACCAGATTGATGAGCAGCTTGAGTTCTTCCTGGCTGGCGTGGCCGCTGACGTGCACTGGCGGCGAGGAACCGTCGTCGTAGATCACGTGTGCCTGGCGCCGGAACAAGTGATCCACCACGCGGTAGATGGCCTTCTCGTTCCCCGGAATTATTCGCGACGACAGCACTACCGTGTCGCCCTTTTCAATCTTCGCGTGCTTGTGATTATCCACCGCAGCTCGCGAGAGCCCTGACATCGGCTCACCCTGCGTACCGCTGATCAGCACGCAAACTTGTTCCGGCGGAAGGCTCTTGATATCCCCGGGATGCAGCAGCATCCCTTCGGGAATCTCAAGATACCCAAGGTCTTCCGCAATCTCGGCCGACGTATTCATCGACCGCCCAATGAAAGCAATCTTGCGGCCGTATTCCCACGCAAGATCGACGGTCAGCTTGATGCGATGGATCGACGAGGAAAAACACGAGATAAACAGACGCCGCTCGGTGGTGGCGAAGATCTCTTCAAACTTTGGCCGCACCGCCCGTTCGCTCGGGGTGTACCCCTTGCGTTCGATGTTGGTGGAATCCTGCAACAATGCCAGCACACCCTGCTTGCCATATTCGGCAAAAGCATGCAGATCAAAATAATGGTCGTCCGTCGGCGTGGGATCGATCTTGAAATCGCCCGTATGAATAACCACGCCCAGGGGCGTATGAATCGCTAAAGCCACGCAATCCACCAGGCTGTGCGTCACGCGAATCGGATTGATGGTGAACGCGCCGATTTTCACGCGCTCGCCCGGCTTGATCTCGTTCAGCACTGCGTCGTTGAGGTGCTCGTGCTCTTCGAGTTTCTCCTCCACATAGGCCAGCGTGAATTCTGTTCCGTAGACCGGAACATCCAACTCCGTCAGAATCCACGGCAGCCCGCCAATGTGGTCCTCGTGCGCGTGGGTCAGCACAATGGCCCGAACAAGCTTTCGGTTCTCGATCAGATACGAAATATCCGGAACCACAATATCAACGCCGAGCAGTTCAGCTTCCGGGAACATCAGGCCCGCGTCGATGACGATGATGTCGTCGCCATAGCGCACGGCCATGCAGTTCATGCCGAACTCGCCGAGTCCGCCAAGAGGGATGAGTTGCAGTTTTCCAGTAGGCATTCGAAGGTCTGATGCTAGCACAGGCAACGGCTAAGAGACTGAGTCGCCTGGGTTGCGGAGACTCGTAATAGCGCCGTTTATACCCGGCCCGCCTCCTGAATAGTCCGTAGACCTTGATCGTTGCATCCAAGTTACTATAGAGAGAAGCTCATGGCTGACCAAGCCCAACGTTCCTGGCTGGCGCGCAAGCTGGAGAGTGCGATCCGGCGCGGATTCATGCGCGCCTACCACCAAGTGCGCGTCGATCCCGCGCGATTCCTCATGCAGTTGCGCTCCGCGCATGGCCTGCCCATCTCCGGCTATGAGGGAGTGTTTCAGGTCGACTTGCGACTGCTCGACAGCGTCGCCGAGGAAACCATCCACAACAGCATGCGCTTGGCCGCATTTCAGGGCGCGGGATTCGGCCTAGGCGGGGCCCTTACTCTCGTGCCCGACATGAGTCTGATGGCCGCGATTACGCTCCGTACTATCCAGAAGCTGAGCCTCATTTACGGGTTCGGGAACTCTGGGTCGCCACCGCCAGCGCCGCCGGTGTCGACATCGGCCGCGAGCTTATCGAAAAAGAACTCGTCAACAAGTTTGTGCCGCGAGTTATTCAGCGCATCGCAGTGTCCGCCAGCGCCGAGGTAGTGGAAAAATGGGCTGCACGCCTGATCCCGTTGATTAGCTCGGTGATTGGCGCGGGCTTGAACTACTACTTCATCCGCGCCTGGGGCGAGCGCGCCAAAAAGCACTTCCGCGCCAAGCATTTGGAAATGCGCCAGCGAAACGCTAAACCACCCACTACGATTTCGGGCGATGCTCAGCCCGCAAAGGGCGCGCCGGCAGTTCTACCTCCATCCGGCGCGGCATTGACTCGCTCGTGAAGCCGCACATTCTCCAGAATCAAGGAAATCCCTCCCTCATGCCAAAATTCGAATGCGCCGCCATCTTGTTCGACATGGACGGAGTGCTCGTCGATTCAACTGCCGCCGTCGCCGGCACCTGGGGCCGGTGGGCGTCGGCGCATTCACTCGATCCACATCTCGTCATCGATGGCGCCCACGGCCGCCGCACCATCGAAACCGTACGCCACTTCGCCCCGCACCTCGACGCCGACCTCGAGTCCCGCCGCATTGAGAGCGCAGAAGCCATGGAGCTTAACGCCGTATCGGTGATCCCAGGCGCGCTTCAGTTGTTGCGCAGCCTTCCGGAGGGACAATGGGGCGTAGTCACCTCGGCCACCCGTTCCATGGCGACGACCCGATTGCAGGATGCAGGCTTCCGATTACCGCGCGTGCTGGTGACAGCAGACGATGTAGTCCGCGGAAAGCCCGATCCGGAGCCATATTTGAAGGGCGCGGCAGGCTTGGGAATTGCTGCGGATCAATGCATCGTCTTCGAAGACTCCCCCGCCGGAATCCGCGCCGCCACCCTCGCAGGCATGCGGGTGATTGCTCTATTAACCACGTATCCGCCAAAAGAATTGCAACAGGCGAAGGCGATGATCCAGGATTTCACGAAAATCGTGGTTGAGCGCAACGGAAGCGGCAACCTGGAAATTGCGTTCGCGGAATAGAAAACTTGCCGTTCCGGACACCTACCGCAGCAGCTCTTCCAATTCCAAAGCCTTATCCGTCTTCTCGTCCCGATACTTCACAATCACAGGCGTATACAGGGACAAATTCCACTCCGTAGCCTTACCCCGCGTAATCGCGCGCGACCCAGGCACAACCACGGCATTTTCCGGAATCTCTAAAGGCTTATCCACCGTCGCGCGGTAAACCTCCCCGCGCACAATGTCGTACACGGGCGTAGACCGTGTCAGGATGGTCCCCGCGCCCAGCACCGCCCGCGCCCGAACCAGCGTGCCTTCGTAAACCCCACAGTTCCCGCCCACAAGCACATCGTCCTCCAGAATGACGGGCGCCGCATTCACTGGTTCAAGAACTCCCCCAATTTGCGCTGCCGCGCTAAGATGAACGCGCTTGCCCACCTGGGCGCACGAGCCGACAAGCGCGTGGGAGTCCACCATCGTGCCTTCGTCCACGTAGGCGCCAACATTAATGAACATCGGTGGCATGCACACCACCGATGGGGCGATATACGCTCCCTCGCGCGCCGAAGAACCACCAGGCACCACGCGCACGCGGTCCGCCAAGGTGAAGTGGCGCGCTGGAAATGTGTTCTTATCTACAAACGTGAGCGCATCGCCGCTTTCCTCCAACTGCCCAAGCCGGAAGCCCAGTAGAATTCCTTGCTTCACCCAGGTGTTGACGATCCATTCTTTTCCGCGCTTTTCGGCAGCGCGAATACGGCCTTGAGTCAATGCGGTGCGAAATTCGCGAAAGGTCGCGAGCGCCTCCGGCGTGACTTCCGTGGACCTGGCAGCCCAGCGTTCTACCGTGGATTGTAGAGTTGCTAAATCGTGGCCGCTAGACACACTTGCACTCGCTGCGAATCAAAACACTCGGCATGGTCTGCAGCGCTTGGCGTGCATCGGCAATCGTGCCGTAAGGCCCGTGCCAACTGGCGTGCAATGGATCGTGACCGGCAGGGCGGCCTTTTCCGTGATTGCACTGCCCGCAATTGGAGCGGTGCAGCACAGCCTTGTGAGGTCCGGCCTGCCAATTTTCGTAAACAAAAAAGTCTACTGCCGCAGCTGGAACTGCTACTGGAGGTTTTTCAATCAGCCCGGCTTCCATTGCCACGCGTTGCAGTTTGGCGCGCGTGTCTCTTTTCATGGGAAGCAGCGGCAGTCTGTAGTTTTCCTCAATTTTCCCCATCATGGCGAGCACGGCCTTCACCGGCAGTGGCGAGGATTCGATAAAGTTCGCCTGCATCAATGCAAAATATTTCCTGTGAATGCTCCGCGCCTTCGTCCAATCGCCGTTTAGCGCAGCGCGCGTCAGGTCGGCCATCTCACGGGGAATTTCGTTCGAAGCCACGGAAACAACGCCCACGCCGCCAAGCGAAATCACCGGAAGCGTGACCGCGTCATCGCCGGAAAAAACAAGAAAACTCTCCGGCACGGAGTTCAGCACTTCCGCAATCTGCGTCATATTTCCGCTGGCTTCCTTCACACCCACAATGTTCGGAACTTCCGCCAGCCGCGTCAGAGTTTGCGGCTCAAGGTTTGCGCTGGTGCGTCCGGGAACGTTGTAGACAATCACCGGCTTGTCCACTGCTTCGGCAACAGCCCGAAAATGCCGGTACTGACCCTCCTGCGTCGGCTTGTTGTAGTAAGGATTGGCCGTAAGAATGTAGTTCACTCCCGGCCG
>WNFL01181889.1_pt1 | contig 15867 bp, 16 predicted proteins | sample 5400361 | NCBI WGS metagenome assembly WNFL01 (sample SAMN13153351, study PRJNA577476) | soil metagenome | isolation source: 40 cm soil on Douglas fir-dominated hillslope | place: USA:California | collected 2013-09-17
GTCCCAGTTCAGTTTCCATTGCCCGCCTTCGAGCGTCATCTTCGCGATCATATCGCGTTGAATATCGCCCACCAGTGCTGTGTGATAAGTAATCTTGTACGCAACTTCAGAAGAGTAGGGATTGAGCAGCGTTGATGAGATTTCATAATCAAATGAAGTTGCACTCATCTCATTCAAGGCATCCTGGTTACGCTTGGTAAAATCTTCCAGCTTGATTGAATCCTGTGCCACTTTGCTTAACAAGCCATACATCGTATTGTAATCATCCGCTTTGAGCGCATCGAGATAGCCTTTGAGCGTCAGGCTAGGATCTGGTGCGGGGTTTACGGTCACAATGGGCAATGGTAATGACGATGTAGCGGTGGCAGAGGCAGGCAAGACCTGTACGGCGCCTTTACCTTTCAGCTATTACAATGACATACACTATTTACATTGTTCCACTCAAGATCGCCCGCGAAACGGGGCATTGATATTCCAACAAAGTTTGACATTTCAGTGGCACATCGGCGTGCGGTGGAAAATCCATTTTGCGCATCATGCGGACGACGTGACACATCGGCAAGCCCATCACACCAGCGTAACATCCGCTCATGCTTGCCACTGGTTTGAAGCGTGGATGTTGGATCGCGTACGCGCCAGCCTTATCAAGCGGGTCACCAGTTTGAATGTAGGCGTTGATCTCTTCATCGGAGTAGTCACGCATGGGTACATCGGTAATGCTGAGTTCCTTGAGGAGGAGTCCATCGCTGAGACGAAGCAGGGCAACCCCGGTGTAGACTTGATGCCTATGTCTGCGTAAGCGTGTCAACATGGCGAAGGCTTCCACATTATCCTGCGGTTTGCCGAGGATATCGTTTCCATCTACGACCGTTGTATCAGCGGCTAGGACGATCTGATCTGGATGCGCGGTAATGGCACGGGCTTTGGTTTCAGCAAGCCTTAAGACGTACTCAGCGGGCGATTCGTTCTCACGCATGCCCTCATCCACATCGGCAACGATAACGTTGAACATCCAATCGCCGAGTGCCAGTAGTTGGCGGCGGCGCGGTGAGTTGGATGCCAACACAAGCAGTGGGTGGGGTGTCATGGGAAAAGATTCTAACACATGCATCAAAAGTGATTTTCAGCGATCTTTAATCTGAACTTTTGTATTATTCAGATCGATAAGCCACTGCCGAATCCGAATAAAATTCTTTCAAGAAACGTGAAGGTGTTTTTGCCAGCAAACGCGGTTCACTGAATCCCACGCGTAGAGTGAGCTTGGCATACGTTTCAAAAGTCAACGGATAAGGTACCCACATATTACCTGAGTCCACGTTGTATTCGACAATCAGTAATGCGCCGTTCGGTTTTAAAAATCCGCGCACATGACGCAGAATCTTTTCTTTATCTTTAAAGAAATGCAGTGAGTTCGCCATCACAATGCCATCGAGCGGAGGCAAATCTAAAGAGCGGGAAAAATCACTAGGAAGCAGAAGCAGGTTGCGGGTTGAATTGAAGCGAGTGTGATGAGCGGAGTCCAATTCGTTGAGGGCTGAACGGTCCTTATCCACAGCATAGATCGTTGAGTCGAGTCCAACCAATTCGCGCAATGCCAAAGTGAACGCACCACTGCCCGCACCAAAATCGGCGTAACTGCCCTGCCCCAAATTCGCCGGGCGTAAAAGATTAACATGATCGTTATGATCCATGCGGGAATGGTATCATAAACGCCATCTCAGATCATAGGATACACCATGTCAAACACAACAGATCGACACGACCCCTACGCAGCTTTACGACATCCATATTTTCGCATGTTGCTGGCGGGTCGCTTTCTCACTTCGTTCGGAAATGAAATGCTTTCGTTCGGCATCAGTTGGGAATTATGGTTACGCACACATAGCGCCTTCGCGCTCGGCATGGTGGGGTTGGTGCAGGTAGTGCCTGTGATCTTATTGTCGTTGCCCGCCGGTCACGTGGCAGATCAATATAATCGCAAACGCATCGTGATCATCACAGAACTCTTTTTAGCGTTATGCGTATTTGGGTTGGCGTGGCTTTCTTATACAAAAGGCTCGTTATATTTGATTTACACATTCCTTTTGGGAATCGGAATCGCGCGCGCTTTCAATGACCCAGCATCTTCGACGCTATTACCAGAGACGATCCCGCCTGAACTTTACCCAAACGCCACAACCTGGAGCATCTCCACCTGGCAAGTCGCTTCGATCGCCGGACCAGCGCTGGCTGGCATCGCGATTGGCTTTTTCAACTCTGTGACCTTTATCTATGTATTCGATGCACTCGCGGCGATCACCTTCTGCGTTTTGCTAACAATGATCAAAGGTCGCAAACTCGCACTCGCACAAAAATCTGCCACATGGTCATCATTGACTGAAGGTTTTCGTTTTATGCGCGATACAAAGGTCATTCTCGCTGCGATCACGTTGGATATGTTCGCGGTGTTGTTCGGTGGCGCAGTGGCGTTGCTGCCGATCTATGCAACGGATATTCTCAAAGTCGGCGCACAGGGACTTGGCATCATGCGCGCCGCGCCATCCATTGGCGCATTGCTCATGGCTTTTGCGCTGGCACATTTACCCCCGATGAAGAACGCCGGCAGAACATTATTACTCACAGTCACTGGCTTTGGCGTGGCAACGATTATTTTCGGCATGTCAACTTCTTTCCTGTTATCTGTTTTTATGCTGGCAGCGCTTGGCGCATTTGACAATATCAGTGTCGTCATTCGTGGCACGTTACTTCTGACTCAAACTCCCGATGAAATGCGCGGACGGATTTCATCGGTCAATAGCATCTTTATCGGTATATCGAATGAGTTGGGTAGTTTTGAATCCGGTTTAGCCGCAGCGTTGTTTGGTCCGATCCTTGCGGTGGTCGGTGGCGGCATCGGTACAATTCTTGTTGTGTTGGCAGTCATGCGCATCTGGCCCCAGGTGGGCAAGTTGAAAACTCTGGAAGTTCCGAAGCGGGAACCTGCTTAAATCTTTGCCTACAATTGTTTAGCCACAGAGACTTTAGAGAAAAGCTTAAATTCTCTAAAGTCTCTGTGGCTAAGTTGTTTTTGTGAAAGACGCATCAACTAAATCGCTTCAGCCTCTACCTTCCTGCCAAATTTCAATTGCGAGAATACCACCAGTATGACAGCGAACAAGCTTGCTACTGTTATAAACAAAACCTGGTAAGTTACCTGATCCGCACCAAGGAACACGACAGGCATAGCAGCTCCCATAATGTTCGACATAAAATGGAACACCATCACCGCCGGGACACTTCTGCCGCTGCGATCATAGATCCAGGCAACGATGATCTGAAACGCGAAAGTGAAGACAAAGATATCAAACCAGAACATCTTTCCATACAGAAAAAGCGGCAAATGCCACAGCATTCGAAAAACGCCCAAGACCAACGCCGCGATCATTGAGCCGTTCGGATGGTTCGCAAAGCGCTCGCCTAATCTGGGCAGAGCATAACCCGTCCAGCCAAGTTCTTCCCACTGACCGCCGAAGAGCACGAGCATGATGAATGTCCCCATCGAGAGATGAGGCAGCGCTACCATTTTTGCATCGGCTATCACGTTGAGCACAAAAGCGATCCCTTCATAACCGATGACGATCATTGGGGCAATCAAATACCACCAACCCGCGCGCCAGTCCCTCAGTCGTTTTCGATATTCACGCACTCCCTGAGCGCCAAGTGCCACACCGATCACGATGCGGGCTGCGATCGCAACTCCCTGCGGAGTGATTCCGCCTTGTAGAAAAGACACCGACCACCAACTCAACAAATATGCGAGCAGGAAGAAGGACGGTAATTCATAACGTTTGATAAGATTTTTCATGTGAGTCTCCTTTTTTGAATATCCCCAGAATACTCACATCGCTGCATTAAGAGATGCGTCTTGCGACGCAATTGAGTTGGGACTTAAGACCGGTTCGTGAAATTAATCCTTGCGTACCACACCTTCGCGCCACGCATATACTGCGGCTTGCGTTCGATCTGCCAAGTGCAGTTTGCTCAAAATGTTACTCACGTGCCCCTTGATGGTCTTCTCGCTCAACACCAACTTCGCCGCCATCTCCGCATTGGACATGCCGTCCGCGATCAACTTCAACACTTCCAATTCACGCTCGCTCAATTCCGTGAACGGATTCAAATTATCTTCACGCTTGCCCTGCAACTCTTTGATAACACGCGCCGCCACACGCGGATGCAACACCGCCTCTCCAACTGCGGCTTTTCGCACTGCCGCCGCCAGTTCTTCTGCACTCACATCCTTCAGGATATACGACAACGCACCCGCCTTCAGTGCAGGAAAAATGTGTTCATCTTCATGATACGAAGTCAACACCACAATCGGCGAACGCGGACTGACTTGCTTGACGCGCCGTGTCGCTTCGACACCATCCATGTTGGGCATGATGAGGTCCATCAAGATGACATCGGGGATGAACTGTGCTGCCAATTGAATCGCCTCTTCGCCCGAACCCGCTTCGCCAACAACCGAGAGGTCTGGCTGTGTGACCAAAAAAGCTTTCACACCTTGACGCACCATCGCGTGATCGTCCTGACGCACCATCGCGTGATCGTCCACCAATAAAACAGAAATCACCTCCGCCATTACAACCTCCTCAATTTTGCCGTGATTTGCGTACCATGACCATTTTCACTTCGCACCAAGAAACTGGCACCAATTTGACTTAATCGTTCCTGCATAGAAAGTAAACCGACACCCATTTGCTGATGGTTCATGTTAAAGCCCTCTCCTGTATCAGCAACGCAAAATAGAATATCGGACTCCACTCGTATCAACTCAACCACGGCTTGTTTCGCATGGCTGTGTCGGGCAATGTTCGATAATGCCTCTTGAATCACACGAAAGAAGGCTTGTTCTTCGTTTACGCTTAAGGACAGGTCATCGCCTATATTTATACTTGTTTCGATATTATTTCGTTTCGCCCATTCGCTGACATAATCCTGTAAAGCCTCCGATAATGATTTGCTCTCTAGTGGCGGCGGACGCAGCTCTTGGATGAGCGTAGTCAACTCCGCGCCTGCTTGTTGCGCAAGGCGTTCTGCTTCAACAACAGATGAATATGCTTTATCGGATTCAGATAACGCCGGCTTTGCAGCGCTCAATTGCATCGAGATGGCGAAGACCTGTTGTTTAACCGAGTCGTGCAGGTCACGCGCGAGGCGATTTCGTTCCTCCACGACTGCGAGTTCACGAAGCTTTTGCTGTGTGACTTGTAATTCATCCACAAGGCGTTGATTTTCGTCGCGACCCTTTTCTGCCTGTTGCAAGACTACGCCAAAGAAACCACAAAGAATATACGTAACTCCATAAAATAAGACCGCATAAATGCCGTCTGTGCCACGAATGGAGAGCACAACGACACTAACGATAATGTAGTAGATCGTAATCCAAATAGCAGTATTTTTCCCCGGCAGAACGTGGGCTGTGTGAATGGCAAGCAGTACAAACAGAAAATTGAAGGCATCCGTAGAACTGGAGCCAAGTGAAAGCACCAACGTCAGAAGAAAAGCCTGAATGCCAAAGTAAAGGTTCGGGTTCCGCTGAAAGGTATCGGTCCGAAAATAGAAGCGATGAAGAATCCCAAAGAGCAGGCATAAGCCCAGGGTATTCAGTTGTAAATTAAGCGAGGAGAATCCACTGATTCCCAAAAGGGACATGGCGGCAATGCTGATGTAAGTAGCAATGTCGAGTAATATTGGAACGCGCAGGGTATTATTCTTCATGGGTCAGTTATACAAGAATAACATTGGCAGTTTGAATTGTAACCCGTCTGGAGGTGGTTGATAACACGGTCTCCAGACGGGTTTGAGTTTTATGGGTGGAGGCGTTTCCCGGTTTGAACTGCGTTCGCCACTTGCAGAATGGTCTGACTGACGATGTGGGCATGTTCCGGGTTGAAGATCAGCGAACCGTTAGTTGAGTTATCCACTGTGATATGGATACTGTCCGTTGAAAGGGATGCCAATTCGTTTTGCATTTCACGCCAGCCATCATCGACGCCTTCACTGCGTGTGATCACTGCCAGCGGCATATCGCCCAATGAACCAAGATCATGCGCCTGTTGAAAAATGTTCGCGCCCAAAGACATGGTGGATTCCATGCTACGCCAATATTCCTGCGACGACCATGCAGCGGCGACCTCAGCATGCTGGCGTTGCGGTAAGCTTGCGAAATCTATTTTGCGGCTATAAAAAAAATACACGCGAGCAAGACCCACTCGCAGCATTGTTTGCATGAGCGACATCAAGGTAAGCATCGGTGTATCTCCCTTCAGCATTTCAGGATATCGCACAAACTGATCGGGGTGCGACGAATCCAACAAGACCAAGCTAACCACATCCTGCGGATAAAGCGCCGCGTACTCACGCACATACAACCCGCCTTTGGAATGTCCTACCATCACAAACGGACCCTCAATGCCGGCATTTGTCAACAAGGTGTGCAGATTGCGAACCGTCCGTTGCGGCGATTCAGGTTCCGAATCGGATTCGCTCCAGCCGAAACCAGCGCGGTCGTACGCACAGACTCGCACCTGCTTTGCGACTTCAGGTTGTATCCACGCCCAGTATGATGAGAAGCCGCCTGATAAAGCTTCCAGAATCACTGTCGGGCTTCCTTCACCCATACAATAAATGTGCATCTTGAAACCACCTACATCAATTAAATTTCCCGGCGGCGGAAAGTTCTTTTTATCCGCTTCGGTCGCGGCGGTTTGATAGATCATTCCTGTTAGCGAAAGAACAAACAGAAACACCAGTAGCCCGGTAAAAAATCTTTTCAATTCCTTGAGTAATCGATTCGTTTTCATTATTTCATCTCCTTATCCTGATTGCTACAGAATACTCGTGCGATCCATCCATGTGACGCGACCCAAGACCGCTTTCGGATAAGTCTCGAGGTGGTATTTGTTTGCGCTTATAATCTGACAAAGCGAAAGGATTATTGTTATGATGAACAACCGTCAACTCGCAGATACGTTCACCCTCATTGGTAATTTGTGTGAGATCAAAGGGGAAGTCATTTACATTGTGCTCGCCTATCGCAAAGCTTCCGAGAGTCTTATGTCACTGCCGCGCGAAGCCAACGAATATTGGAAGGAAGGCAAACTGCGCGAGATCCCCGGTGTGGGCAAAGCCATCGCGGAAAAGATCGATGAACTGCTTACAACAGGCAAACTCCAATTTCTTGAAAAACTCAAACAGGAAGTGCCGGAGGATTTAGCTACATGGCTGCAAGTCCCATCGCTCGGACCCAAGAAGATTGCGATGATCTGGAAGACATTAGACATCACGACTCTTGCCCAGCTGGAAGCTGCTGCCAAAGCAGGGAAGCTACGCGACCTCCCTGGCATGGGCGCCAAGTCCGAGACTGCGATCCTAGAAGGCATTGCATCCTTATCACGCAGATCAGGACGCATCCCGCTGGGGCGTGCGTATCCGCTTGCACAGGATATCATCACGACTCTCAAAAAGGTGAAGAGCGTCGTCGATGCAGCACCAGCTGGCAGCTTGAGAAGGATGCGTTCGACCGTTGGCGATCTGGATATTCTCGTCGCTGCAAAAGATTCCGCTCCCGTGATGGAGGCTGTTGTCAAACTTCCTGGTGTCTCGCGCGTGTTGGGCAAAGGCGAGATGAAATCATCCATTGAATTTACAGACGGCGTGCGCGCACAAGTGTGGGTGCATCCGCCTGAAAAGTTTGGCACCGCGCTGGTTTATGCGACTGGCTCAAAGGATCACAATGTACGTCTGCGTGAAATGGCGCTTGATAAAAATTTATCGCTATCTGAACATTCATTTTTGAAGATGAAGGGCAAGGGAGAAATTCTTTGCGCGACCGAAGAGGAAGTGTATAAGACGCTGGGCTTGCCGTGGATACCACCTGAACTGCGCGAGGATCGCGGTGAAATACAAGCCGCAAAAGCAAATAAGCTTCCGAAATTGATCGAGGTGAAAGACGTCAAAGCGGATCTGCAAACTCACTCCACGTGGAGCGATGGAAAATTATCTATGCTAGAGATGGCACGCGCGGCGGCGAAATGCGGCATCAAAGTGATCGCGTTCACCGATCATTCGGCGAGTCTCGGCGTCACCGGCGGGCTGAAAATGGAAGACCACAAGAAGCAAGCCGCCGAAATAAAAAAGATTCAAAAACAACTGGGCGATAGCATTCTGGTTTTGCACGCCAGCGAAGTGGAGATCAAAGCCGATGGCACACTCGATTATCCCGATGAGTTTTTGGCGAGCCTTGATTTGGTGCTCGCATCCATGCACACATCCCTGCGCCAGCCACGCGAAAAAGTAACGGAACGCGTTATCCGTGCTATACGCAATCCGCATGTGGATATCATCGGTCATCCCACCGGACGATTGATCCCAGACCGCGAAGGCGCGGACCTGGATATGGAAGCCATCCTGCAAGCCGCGGCTGAAGCGGGCGTTGCAATGGAGATCAACGCCCATCCTGCACGGCTCGATCTGGATGATATGTATGCGCGCCGCGCCAAAGAATTGGGCATCCCCATCAGCATCAACACGGACTCGCACTCCGAAGAGGATTTTGACAATTTATTCTACGGCGTCGCCACAGCGAGACGCGCCTGGCTGACGAAGAATGACGTCATTAATTGCTGGTCAACGGATAAGTTGTTGAAGTGGTTGAAGAAGAGAGGAAAATAGAATATGAAAAACCCTTTCGGCTCCCAACAAGTTCCTGGCTCCTACTCCAACCTGCAAAAGCGGATGCTTCAAAAGATCCAAGAGGCAGGCGTCAATGACCAGATATTCGAGGCTGTGCAAAAGGCTTATGAAGAAGCTTTGACATCTGAAAACATTGTATTAAGCCGCCCGGAAAGAAAGCGCTTGCTCTCTCAGATTTTGAAACTGGTGCTGGATGATATGATCAAGAAACTTGATGATCGATCAAGTTCTGCATAATATTTAATGCAGGGTGGATAAAAAGAAGACAAGAACCCGCATCAGGGATTGCCCGATGCGGGCTTGACGTGTGCCTGCTGGGAGGAGAGATATGAAAAGAGTTTCTTAGGTACCTCATTATTCGGAAGCACGTCCTACGAGCACGAAACCGTCGGATTCCAATCCTCGAACATCCCTGAGGGGTTATTCTGCCAAATCCAGATGTGAAGGACATACGCGTCGAGGCTTGGGTTGAGATGGAATTGGTGACCCATAATCTGTGGCCACCCCGTGTGCGTGGCATTCCACGCCGCGACTGGAACAACGTACTCCACTGCGCCGAGCTGCAGCGCTCCATTTGGACCCGGTATATAGACCATCACCTCAGGCTGCAGGAAATCCACTTTCGCGTCAATCAGGCCGGCATTGATATAGCGGTACCCCAGCCCGCCAAAGGCTGAATTCTTTAAACACTGATTGGGACCCGACACAAGATCGTACCCGGCAGCTTGAGCCGCCTCAAGGCGCTGGAATTGGGCTGTTACCAAACGAAGTTGAGTTACATCATTTTGACCGTTCTTGCTCATCATCATGATTCCAATCAGCCCAAACATGAATATAATTCCTTTCATTCTTAGTTCCTTTCTTGTTGACGGAAAGATGGATCACAAACATAATCTTACAACTCGGCTTGATGAAGTACATCGGCAGCGCCACCTATATTGGCGTGTCACAATACCTATTTTGCGTTGCGAATTTTGGGGAATGAGATTACTTAGACGAAAGCAGTTTATCTTTCAACGCCAGCTTAACAGCTTCATTGCGCGAGCCAACCGCCATCTTCTGCAAAATGGACGCGATGTGATGCTCAACCGTGCGCGGCGAGAGACTGAGTTTTTTGGCAATTGCATTATTGCTCAAGCCTTCGGCAAGGCATGACAACAATTCCATCTCGCGAGGGGTGAGGCTGAAGGGATTTTCGCGCGTGGCAAGTCTGGGTCCGCGTGGGATCCGTGCACCCTGGGCACGCATTTTCTGTTTGAGTTTTTCCATGATGGGGTGCGCACTAAGACGTTCAAAGATTTCCAATGCTGCGAGTTGCGCAATTTCGTCGCCATCCATCAGGGCCATCGCCTGCTCGTAGGGACAGCCGAGTCCATCCCATTCCTTTGCCGCGGCGCGCCAATCCCCCTTGATTTGGAATGCAAAGGGTTTCGCGACCCATGCAGGAGATATAACTTCTTCGCCCACGCACCAACGCCAGAAAGCAAGTTCTCCTGTAATCCACGGATGTTGTTTACTCTTAGCTAACTCATAAATCAGACGCGTCTCTTCGAGCGTACGCCTAAAATTGCCGCCCATCAGCCAGACGGTTTCTAAGCGAGCAGCTTGTATTTTGCCCATACGCGGGATGGAATCCGCCTGCAATGCCAGTTTAAGGGCCTCATCAAGAATCGCCTGCGCATTTGAATCACCTAAACGGACGCGAGAATGCCCTAGAGCGAGAAGTGCACAAGTATGGGTTTCGATGTCCAAGGATTGACTCCGAAGCACTTTCAATGCTATTTCAATCGCTTCCTCCCAACGCCCTTGATGTAGACGGACAAGCGCATACCATACCCACATCTGCAACAGATGGTAATCATCATCGTGCTCTGTGGCATAAGCAATGCCTTCCTTCAGGTAACGCTCGGCATCTTCAAGATGATAGGTCTCCACCAACATCCAGGCCAGATTACTAAGCGCGCCAGCCAGTGCAAATGGGAGGTTGGCTTCGCGACTGATTGCCAGACTGCGCTCCAAAAGCACGCGGCCGCGCTCGTAGTCTAAAATTAGCATCGCGCAACCTGTATAGTTGCAAGCTCGGGCAAGTGTTTCAACGTCCTTGAAACTTTCGGCAAGCACGATAGCTTTCTCACCCCACATCACCGCCTCGGCGCAATCTCGATTCTCCATTCGAATGAAACACTGTGATTTATAAGCCTGCGCCAGTTCTGCGCTCGGTGGAAGGGACTCAAGCAGGGCAATCGCAGTTTTGCTGGTATTTTCAGATTCAGTGTTTCGCCCAAGCAAGTAGAGTGCTTCAGACAGAGCTTCCAAATTGGCACCCTCCCTCAGACGGTCCCCGATTGAATGCCGTAGGACTATCGCCTTTTGGAGACCCATCATCCTTTCAGCCGTCTGGTTCGCAAAGTGCAATTCAACCGCATAGGCTTCCAGTAGTTGCGCGTGTTCGGCCGATGGCAGATTATCCGCAAAGCGCAACGCCAGCTCATACAACACAATTGCCTCACGGTGAGCACCGGCGGCGGCGGCTTGTTTCGCCGCGTCAGGCGCGTACTCAAGAATGGCACTTACATCTTTGGTCGCTTCCGCATGATTTGCCAGCCGCGCGAAATCATTACGGGTTTCAGGTGATTCTTTAAGTGCGTTCAAAGCCATGCGATGCAAGGTGTTTTTTCTTTGTGGGAAAATGGACTCAAGGATAGTCTGCCGCGCGAGTTCATTGCGAAAGGTGTAGTGGTCGCCCTGCGACTGGAGCATCCCTTTTGCGATACATTCTTCGATATATGCAGACTCGATCCCAATAATATTCGACAGCAGCCACGGCTCCATGCGTGAACCGATCACTGCCGCGGCTTCCAACACCGCTCGTGCCGAAGAAGAGAGCCGCGCGGCGCGCGCCAGTACAGCATCGCGCACGGTTTCGGGAATACTTCTCTCGACAGCCAGGGCCTCCGTCACGAAGAACGGATTGCCATTCGTCAGGCGATGAAGTTCAATTGAGTCAATATTTTTATTCTTTGCCAATTCACGGACGGCATCCTTTGAAAGAGATAGCACAGGGATACGGTGCAGAGTGTTAGAAGAAGCAAGATCGCCAAGCAACAATCGTAAAGGATGATCCCTGCCGATTTCATCATCGCGATAGGTAAGGATCATCAACGCTGTGGTTTGACGGATTCTGCGTCCCAAATACTTGAGCAGGTCGAGGGTCGCTTCATCTGCCCAGTGGACATCTTCGACGACGAGAATGGTCTTTTGCGTTTGTAGTTCGTTCAGACACTCGGAGAAGATTGCCGTCTGGTTGGATTCTGAATGGAGTAGCGCAGACAGATTTCCCTGAGCTCCCTTCGGGGATGATGTCTGAAGCGCAATGTCATGCAATGGACCCAGCGGACGCGGCGTAAAGAGTGAGTCACATACGCCCTGTAGTATCCGCCATGATATTTTATGTTCATTGATGAAATGCTCGATGAGTGATGTCTTTCCAATCCCCGCTTCGCCATAGATCAGCGCGACACATCCTTGCCCTGTCTTTGCCTGTGCCAAGGCAGAACTTAACGTTTGCAGTTGGGATGCGCGTTCCAGAAGTTGCATTGATTTTTACCATTAAGTGTTATGGAAGACCAGTATAATTTGTATTGACAGTATATAGCAAATTCATCCCGAATTCAACGGGATGATATCGCAGATTCAAGTTGAGGATAATGAAATGAACTCTCAACCAAACAAACGGATGATCTTGATCATCGTCAGCGCAGTCGATACGATTCTGAGCGGTATCGTGCTGTTGATCTATTTTGGCTTTCTACCCGTTGATATTTCCAATTTGAGCGTCCCGCGCTGGGTGATTGGTTTGGTGGGCGGGCTCTGGTTTTTGTCTGCACTTATAGTTCTTGCCTATCAACTCACAAAGACAGAAAAAATCGAATAATTTCCATACTCTTGACAACGCTCCTGTTTGTGATTATATTCACAAATATTACCGAAATAGTCCGAATTCTTGGAGGCGTTATGTCTGGCAGAATTTTATTGATCAACCCGGCACGTCACTTCATCGCCAACCATTATGGAGTGGGTTACCTCATCCCTCTCGGTCTGGTCTGTATCGGAGGTCCCTTGCTTGACGCGGGATACATCGTCAAATTGATCGACCATGACACGTATGGCTGGTCATTCAAAAAGTTAATCGAAGAGGTTGGGAAATTTCAGGCAGATTATGTTTTACTTGGGCATTCGGGGTCAACCGCTGCACACCAGACAGCTCTCAAAACAATTCACGAAATCAAAGAAACATTTCCAAGTATCAAAATTATTTACGGCGGAGTCTATCCGTCCTATGCAGATCAAGGTATCCTGCGCGAATGTAGTGAAATAGATTTCATTGTGCGCGGCGAAGGCGAACAGACCATCGTTGAACTTATCCACGCTATTGAAAGCAAAACCAGCCTCGAAAAAGTGGATGGCATCACCTGGCGCAATGGACATCAGATCGTCGCCAATCGTTCCCGTGCTCCGATTCAAAATCTTGATGCCTATCGTCTCGGCTGGGAACTACTTGACTGGTCGCTTTATAAAATGTTCGGTTTCCATCGCGCCGCGGGTCTGCAGTTCAGCCGCGGCTGTCCCCTCACATGCAGTTATTGCGGGCAATGGATGTTCTGGAAAAAATGGCGGCATCGCAGTCCTAAAAATATTGTGGAGAATTTGAAAACCCTAAAGAATGATTACGGTGTGGATTACGTCTGGTTCGCCGACGAAAACTTTTCTGCGGATAAAGACACGGTCAAACGCCTCCTCGAGTTGATCATTGAATCCAAACTGGATCTCAGCCTCAACATCAATATGACCGCCGCAGACGTGGTGCGTGATGCGGATATTATTTCCCTCTACAAAGCTGTAGGCATCGACTATATCGTCATGGGCGTCGAGTCGCTCAAAGATAATGTTATTGTCAACATTCGCAAGAACAACCCGTTTGAGATATCCAAAGAAGCGGTGCGGCTGTTGCGCCAAAACAACATCCTCAGCCTGACGAATATTATCTATGGGCTGGAAGAAGAAAGTTGGGAAACGATGCACGAGAAGTTCAAAGGAATGCTCGAACTCGATTCTGACATCCTCAACGCCATGTATCTCACGCCGCACTTCTGGACATCACAAGGCAAAACCATAAAGCCAAATGATGTGATTCAAAGCGATTTGAATAAATGGTCGTACCGGAATCAGGTCATCGCCACTCCAAAACTAAGACCTCTGGAATTATTTGTCGGGGTCAAATTAACGGAAGCACTATTTCACTTGCGTCCCAAGGCATTGCAGCGTATATTCTTTGGCATGGATAAACGCTATCTTAAGATCATGCGTTCATCCATGTGGGCTGGGATTCGTGTCGTCATCGCAGAGATATTGGAGTTTATTTTTCAAACAAAATTTATTCCACAGGGTAGTTTGGAAAAATTGCCTGGGCTGGAAACACATATCCCTGTGTTGAAGTAAACTATGGCAATGACCGCCCTCAGATCCATTCTCTTTTTCATCCTTGCTCCCGGCATGGTAACGGGATTCATTCCGCTTGCCCTATTCCGAACAGGACCACAAACACAAACTGGCATATTATCTTATCTAGCTTTCCCACTTTGGGCGATTGGGGTCGCAACGCTTGTGTGGTGCTTTTGGGATTTCCTTGTAAAAGGACGCGGCACGCCCGCACCGCTTGACCCACCGAAGGAATTAGTCGTTTCAGGTTTATACAACTATGTCCGCAACCCAATGTATGTCGGTGTGTTGCTTGTCATCATCGGCCATTTCCTGTGGTTTGGGTTTTGGAACTTGTTGATCTACGCTGCAATCGTCACGATCGCTTTTCATTCCTTTGTTACTCTTTATGAGGAGCCAAACCTCAAAAAGAAATTCGGCGCAATGTATGAAGATTATTTCAGGCGCGTCCCACGTTGGATTCCAAAATTCAGATAAAGCTCATGACTACTTATAAATCCCTTCTCTATCTCATCCTGGAAGCTGGTTTGTTCGCTCTCTATATTCCCCTTGCTTTTCTCCGTACCGGACCGCAAATAGAAATCGGCGTTATCTCTTATCTTGCCATTCCGTTATGGATGATTGGCAGCTTGATGGTTTTGCAGTCTTTCTGGGATTTCACGTTCAAGGGACGTGGTACGCCTATTCCTATCGACCCACCAAAGGAATTAGTCGTTACAGGTTTCTATCTCTATGTCCGAAATCCGATCTACGTAGGCGTTTCATCAATTTTTCTGGGGCATTTTTTCTGGTTTGGATATTGGGCGCTACTGATTTACACAGTGTTCGCGTTTATCGGAGTTCACTTATTTGTTGTCTTGTACGAAGAACCAACTCTAAAGAGAAAATTCGGCGCGGCATATGTAGAGTACCTCAAACGCGTCCCGCGCTGGATACCAAAGTTGTCAAAATAAACGGGTGAAAATTATCTTTCAAATCCATTCGGGTCGGGGTAAGATAAAATCATAGAATCAAAATAATTTCCATGTAAGGAAATCAAAATGACCAATACCCCAATTCCAGCAAAAGAAGTTCGTTTTTTCAGCGGAAGTTCGAATCAGACCCTGGCTGCGAACATCGCCAGCGAACTCGGTGTGCCGCTGGATGGTACACACATCTCCCGGTTCAGCAACGACAATCTCTTTATTCAACTTGGCGCGACCGTACGTTATCGTCGCGTCTATATTGTGCAGTCTTTGTCTCAGCCAACCAACGATCATTTGATGGAACTGTTGATGATGCTTGATATTGCGCGTGGCGCGGCAGCTTCGGAAGTGCATGCCATCATTCCATATTATTCTTTTGGTCGTTCAGATAAAAAGGATGCGGCGCGTATCTCAATTACAGCCCGTCTCGTTGCAGACCTCCTCAAAACGGCTGGGGCTACACACGTAATGAGTATGATGTTCCACTCACCGCAGGTACATGGATTCTTTGCCATGCCTACCGACCCGCTCAGCGCCCGCCCGGTGTTCCAGGATTATCTTGCCACGCGCGACCTGACCGATCATATTGTGGTTGCGCCTGATATGGGTTCGGCAAAGTCCGCGGCGCGCTTCGCCAAAAGCTTGAGCTTGCCCATTGCAGCCG
>WNFL01105713.1_pt1 | contig 15866 bp, 19 predicted proteins | sample 5400361 | NCBI WGS metagenome assembly WNFL01 (sample SAMN13153351, study PRJNA577476) | soil metagenome | isolation source: 40 cm soil on Douglas fir-dominated hillslope | place: USA:California | collected 2013-09-17
TCCCCCGGCGTACTGCAATGGAATGCGAGTAGAGTCCACGCCACGCAGGATCGAAGATCCATCCGCATCCGGCAGTACGATCACATCAAATCGCTGGCGTAAGCCGCCTTTTCTGACGTCGGCGTCGTGCAGTGTCGTGTAGCTGATGCCATACTGCTCGAATAACCAGCGCGTCCACCCCTCATCGATGTTGCCGGTCCACGGCTGATACAGTCCAATGCGCGGTAACCGCTGGCGTGTGACGCCCGCGCCGGTGGCCGGTGCGGTTCGGATTGCGGTCACTGTGAATCCGTGCCGCGCGGCATGCTCCGTGAGAATGGCGCGCGCACGTGGGCCGCGCACCATGAGACTGTCGCCCACGACGGTCACCGTTTGCCCAGCTGCCAGCAGCGCCGCTACCGCGCGCGACTCGGCGTTGGTGCGGTTCTTCAGGAAAAAGATCTCGCCGCTTCCCTCGATTCGGCCGGGAGTGGGAGTGACGCTGTCGACCTTCACCAGATTTGCCTTGAACGGCGTGTTCACGACGTCGGCCCGCACGCCCATCGTAAATGGCAACGTCCAACCGGCGACGTCGTACGGCGGGCGATCGGCGACCGGCGTGTAGTGCTGCGCTTCGAGCAGATCCTTCGCGTGCGCGCGATAGGGCTGACCCATCGGCACGACGAGCGAGCCGGCTGCGTAGGTCTGGCCGTCGGCCGTGAATGACTCTGCGGCGCGCCACACCTCCACACCGCCGGCGGCGAGGACGTTCGCCAGTGCCGACCAGGCCTCGGGATCTCGCTGATCCGACTGGGGAGGGAGCACATAGGCAAAGGGATTGCCGGCAAGCCCGGCTTCGATCGCGCGCTGTCCCACACTCACGAAGCGGTCGATCACGTTGATGCGGTCGCGCGCCGCGAGGCGCACCAGCGCCTGCGACGTAATCAGCTCGTAGCGCACAATGTCGCCGAGATGCCACGTGCCACCCGGCCAGGGCGCTGCATAGTTGACGCCGCGGCCCGGTTGGCGAATCGAGTCGAGCGCGAGTGTGATCGGTGAGCCGAGCCTGGTGCTCGCCGCTTCGGTGAGAATGCCGACCATGTTGTGACGGGTAGGCGTCGAGCGGAAGCCGCCGTGCCACCACAGGTCGTACGTCTGCTGGTGCGCGACGCCCGTCATGCCGGCGTCGTACAACGCCGCCGCCATTTGCGTCCCGACGAGGCTCATCGCTTCCACCAGCGCGGGATCGAGATTGGGGTTGACGGGATCCTGGAACGGCGGGACGAAGAGCCGCACGCCGTTGGAGCCCATCTGGTGCACGTCATAGACGATTTCGGGAAACCATTCCTTGTACAGCATGCGCGTCACCAGTCGTGTCTCGACCTGCGTCAGCATGAACCAGTCGCGGTTGTTGTCGTGACCGATGTACTTGTGATAGAGCCAGGGCAGGGGTCCGCCTTCATACCGCGTTCCCTTGTAGCGGCGATACCAGCTCACCACCGTGTCGAGGCCGTCGGGATTCATCGACGGAATCATCAAGACCACCACCGAGTCGAGCAGCCGCCGCCATTCGGGATCGGTCGCGAGGCGATAGGCGAGCGTCATCCCCATCTGGCTCGACGCGACTTCGGTGGAATGGATGTTGTTGCTGATCAGAATGACGGCCGGCTGCTTCGCACGCAGATCCTCGAGCTCCGCCGCTGTCAGCCGCCGAGGATCCGCGAGCAGGGCTTGCCCGCGCTTGATGTCGGCCAGGCGGCTCTGGTTGGCGGGCCCAGAGATCGTCACCAGCACAAACGGACGGCCTTCGGTCGTACGACCCAAAGTGTCGACCCGCACGTACGGGCTCTGCTGCGCCAGGGTGTTCATGTAGCCCGAGACTTGTTTCCAATCGGCGAGCAGCGAGTCGGTGCCCGGCTCGAAACCAAGAGCGGCGGATGGGCGGATGGGCGGTTCGGCGGTTTGTAACAACGCGAGCAGCAGGAACGCTGTCATTAGATCAGCCCCAGTTTTGAACCCACCTTCTTGAAAGCGCGGAGCGCGAAATCGAGGTCGTCCGGCGAATGCGCGGCGGAGAGCTGGCAGCGTACCCGCGCATGTCCTTGCGGCACAACAGGATACCCGAACCCAGTCACGAACACGCCCTCGTCGAGGAGCAGCTCGCTCATACGAATCGCCTGCGCCGTCTCCCCCAGGATCACAGGCACGATGGGCGTCTCGCCCGGCAGCGGTTTGAAGCCGAGCGCCAGGAGCTGCTCGCGGAAGTAGCGGGCGTTCTCATGCAGCCGGCTGACGAGCTCGGGATGGGCGTCGACGTAGCGCACGGAGGCGAGTGCGCTGGCAGCGACTGTCGGCGGAAGCGCATTGCTGAAGAGCTGGGGACGAGAGCGTTGCGTGAGATAGTCGGTGAGGGCGAGCGCGCCGGCCGTAAAGCCGCCGGCCGCGCCGCCCAGCGCTTTCCCCAGCGTCGACGTGATGATGTCGACTTCGCCGAGCATGCCATAGTGCTCGGCGGTGCCCCGGCCGCCTTTCCCCAGGACGCCAGTCGCGTGCGAGTCGTCGACGGCCAGCACCGCGTCATACTTCCGCGCCAGCGCGGCGAGGTCGGGAAGTTTCGCGATGTCTCCTTCCATCGAGAAAATGCCGTCGGTGAAGACCAGCTTGCGCCGGGCGTCCCCTGCGGCGCGGAGCTTTTGCTCCAGATCGGCCATATCGGAATGCTTGTAGACCGCCGTTTGGCACTTGGTGATCGCCTTGGCCAGGCGGATCGAGTCAATGATCGAGGCGTGGTTCAGCTGGTCGGAGATCACCCAGTCGGACTCGCCGAGGACCGTCGCGCAGAGGCCCTCGTTCGCGCTCCAGCAGCTGACGTAGGTGAGTGACGATTCGCAGCCGACGAACTTCGCGAGCGCCTGCTCGAGCTCGCGATGGACGGTGAAGGTGCCGCAGATGAACCGCACCGACGCCGTGCCCGCGCCCCAATGATCGAGCGCCGCCTTGCCTGCCTGCACGACCTCGGGGACGTCACACAGGCCGAGGTAATTGTTCGAGGACAGGATCACGACTTCGCCGCGTCCTTCCATTTTGACTCGGCGGTCCTGCGGTGAGTCGAGGTAGTTGAGTCGCTTGTAGACGCCTGCTTTTTTGAATCCGGTGAGCTCGTCCTGCAGCTGCGCGATGAAGCTCATGCGATCTCCAGAATGACCTTGCCTGCGTCACCGGAGCGAATGGCGGCGAGCGCGTCGTCGATTTTGGCGAGTGGGAAGGTGTGCGTGATGACGGGGCGGGGGTCGAACTGGCCGCCAATGAGAAAGCGGCGCATCTGGTGCCAGGTCTGGTACATCTTGCGGCCAATGACGCCGTACACCGTGATCCCCTTGAAGATGATCTCATTGGCCAGGTCCATCGGCACTTCGCCGTCCGGGATCCCGAGCAGCTGCACGCGACCGCCCATCCGTACGGCCGCGAACGCCTGGTGCAACGCCGACGGCACGCCCGACATCTCGCACACCACGTCCGCACCTTCCCCGCCCGTTTCCGCGAGGACCGTCCTCACGACGTCATCCGTCTTTGCATTGATCGTGACGTGCGCGCCCATCGTGGCGGCGAGCGCGAGACGCTTGGGATTCACATCCGAGGCGATGACCTTCGTCGCGCCGGCCGCGCGCGCGATGCCGACCGCAAAACAGCCGATCGGCCCGCACCCGACAATGAAGACCGTACTGCCGGGAATCTCCGCCCCGCCGGTCAGCACCGTGTGGAACGCATTGCCCATCGGGTCCATGATCGCCCCGACCTCGGTCGGGATGGCTCCCCCATCGAGGGTCAGCACATTGGTCGCGGGCATGGTGATGTATTCGGCGAACGCGCCGTCGCGATCGACGCCGATGATGCGCGTGTTCTGGCAGATGTGACTGTTCCCGGTGCGGCACTGGAGACAGTGCCCGCAGACGATGTGGCCTTCGGCGGTGACGAGGTGGCCGGCGCGGAGCCCCGTCACGCCGTCACCGACCGATTCGATCTCTCCGGCGAATTCGTGACCGACGACAATCGGTGGTTTGATGCGCCCCTGTGCCCAGGGATTCCAGTCGGCGATGTGCAAGTCGGTCCCGCACACCCCTGCATGGCGGACCGCGATGAGCACTTCGCCCGGGCCGGGAGCCGGCTTGGGCACCGACTTCACGGTCAAACCGGGCGCGCGTTTTTCCTTGACAATCGCTTGCATGCAGTCCGGGACGAGGGAAGGGGGACGAGGGACGGGTTAAGAGATCGAGCGCGTAAAGCCGCCATCCACCTGGAGCACTGCGCCGGTAATATAGCTGGCCCCTTCAGACACAAGAAACGCCACCGCGGCAGCGAGCTCGTCCGGCGTGCCGACCCGATGCATGGGGATCTCCGCCAATCGCTCCTTCATCATTTCGGGGCGAGCCCTGGTGAGCTCCTCGATTCGCTCGGTCGCAATGAAACCCGGGCAGATGCTGTTGACCGTGATCCCATCCATCGCGACTTCGTCCGACAGCGCCTTGGCGAAACCGAGCACGCCGGCCCGCGCCGTGGAGGAGAGGATGAGCCCCGGCAGCGGCTGCAAGGCGGCCACCGACGCGAGACAGATGATCCGGCCCCACTTTGCCCTGGTCATGATCGGCACGGCGGCGCGGGCGAGGTGGATCGTCGACAGCAAGTTCAGCTCGATCGCCTTCTGCCAGGCGTCGGCGGGCTGATCCTTGAACGGCGCGGCGGGAGGGCCACCGGCATTGCAGAACAGGATATCGAGACGCCCGAACTTCTCGGCGACCCGTTGCACGAGGGCCGTCGCTTGCTCGGGGACTGCGACGTCGGCCGGAAACGGCGCAGTCTTGCGGCCGTTGATCGCGACCTGCGCCCCTTCTTTCTCGAGCGTGGTCGCGACCGCGCGGCCGATGCCGCGGGTCCCGCCGCACACGAGGGCGACGCGGCCAGACAGACCGAGGTTCACACCATCAGTTTTACGTGCGCAAAGCGAAGCAGGCTAGATCTTGGGATCCACGGGGAGATGGCGATGGGTATGGTCGCCATCCTCGCCTTCATCAAGGAACCAGCAGTATGCCCAGATCTTGGCGGGCCGCAGAATCTGCTGGCCGGCGCGCAGAATAATCCCCATCGGTTCATCGTCGAGTGCGAGAGGAAGGGTTGTCATGCCCCATGGGCGAGGCAAGACTCTTGCCGCGCCTTGTCGCGCGGACGTGCAGACGTGCCAACGTGTTAGCTGCTGTGCGAGACGGCCGAGTGTCAGTCAGACACGTTCAACGCAGGCTGCGCCGTGTCGAGTTGACGCGGTGGCTTGATGGCCGTGAACCCGGACCGCTTCGACCGGCCCCCCCCCGCTCGCTGAACCTGCCATCCCCGGTAGAGCGCCTGCAGAGTCTCGGGGCCCAGTGGAATGACTTCGCGGTTCTCGGCAGCAGGCGGCAGGATGACGTGCACCCCGCCGGACGGCGTGCGCACCTGGAGATCGGCAATCAACGACGCCCGCTGTTTGGTGCGCAATTGACTCAGGCTCGCCGCGGCAATCGCCACCAGTGAGGGGGCGAGGTCGGGGAACCAGCTTCCGAAATTGATGACGAGGGCCTGGAACGCACCGGCGAGCTGCTCGTTCACGGCGCGGCCCTCCGCCGCTTCCACCGCGCCCAGATCCTGATCGAGCAAGAAGACCTCGGCATCATGCGCGGCGAGAAACAGCGCCTCGCCCAGCGCTGCCGCGCCGAGGACGACCACGATGTCACCAGGCTCGAGCCGCTCCGCCCACGGCACGATCGGATGTCCGCGATCGAATCCCCAATGCGTCGGCTCGCGCTGCGCTTCCCGCAGCGCGCGATGCTTTTGGCGCCAGCGGGGGAACGAGGGCAGGCGCAGTCGGCGCGCGATGATGCGGTCGACATGCTCGAGCAGTAGCACCTCGGTGAGGAGATACTGGTCCTGGGCACTCGCCTGCAGCTCTCGCACCGCCTCGTCGCCGATCTTGAGCAGGTCGGCGCGCGGGACGGTGTTCTTGTACTCCTCGAGCCGCTGGAGAATGAACTCCTGATACTCCTGCTTGAGGGACCGCGGTGCCCGGCGGACGGGCATCATCGCCTTGCTCGCGCGCTCGAACGGGACCGAGGTCAGCATGGCTCGACGTGCACCGTCACTTCTTCCAGCTCCAGGTCGTTCTTGAGCCGCGCTTCAACCGCGTCGGCGATGGCATGCGCATCGGCAACATTCGCGGCGGAGTCGACCGCGATCGTGACTTCGGCGTAGCGCACACCCGCGTTGCCGCCACGGGAACGGATGCCGTACGCGTCTTTCACGCCTGCGACGGCCTGTGCCGTTTGCCGAATTGTGGGCGCGGGGATCGCGCGCTCGTCCACCAGCACGGGCACCGCGCGCGAGAGAATCTGGTAGGCCACGCGCACGATCAGGAGCGCGATCACGATGGCGATGGCCGGATCGACCCACGCGGCGCCGCGCCGCGACAAGAGCACGCCGATCAGCACGCCGATCGTGATGAAGACATCGGTGCGCGTGTGGGCGGCGTCCGCAATCAGCAGCTCGCTCGCCAGCTCGCGGCCGCGGCGGTTCTCGTACCAGGCGACGAAAATGTTGGTCACGAGCGTCGCGAGGAGCAGCGTGACGCCGAGGTTGCCAACCTGGACCGCTTGGCCACCCGACAACAAGTGACTGATGGCGCTTCGCATCAGCTCGAAGCAGGTGACTGACAGGAAGACCACAATCGCCAGCGCGCCGAGTGTTTCGAATTTGCCGTGGCCGTAGGGGTGGTCGTCGTCGGGCTCGCGTGCGGCAACGCGGACCACAACGAGCCCAAGGACGTTGTACGCGGCGTCGACCGATGAGTGTGCGGCGTCGCCGAGCACGGCGAGCGAGCCCGTCAGCATGCCAATGGCGGCTTTGGCGACGAGCACCGCGACGTTCGCTACGAGCAATCCCGCGAGCACGCGACGCACGGCGCGGGACCGATCCAGGGCTTTGTCCGGGACGGACATGGTGTGCAAGCTTGTGCTAGAGGCTGATTTAGTCAACGCGGGCCAGGACGGGCGCAGCATGCTGCGCCCCTACTTGCAATATTTAGATATTTGTATAAATATCTCGCCCAATGGACGACTCACTTTTTCGGGCGCTGGCCGACCCCACGCGGCGCAAGATCCTCGAATTGCTGACCGAGAAGGATCGGACAGCGGGGGAAATCGCCGAGCAGTTCCCGATCGCCTTCGCGTCCGTGTCGCACCACCTCGGGGTGCTGAAGGTGGCCGACCTGGTTGCCGCCGAGCGCGAGGGACAGTTCATCCGCTACCGGCTCAATACGACCGTGTTTCAGGAGGTCGTGCGCTACTTCATGACCCGCTTCGGTGGGGAAGGAGAAAAGCATGCGTAGGCGCTGGTTTGGTCTTGTGATTGCCGCCCTGGCGGTGGGTGTCTCGATCTGGGCCTACCCGCAGCTCCCGCCCACGATCGCGACGCACTGGAATGTGGGCGGCACGGCGGACGGGTTTTCCAGCCGGGCCACGGCGGTCTTGATCATGCCGCTCGTCATCATCGGGTTGACGGGATTGTTCAACGTGCTGCCCAAACTGGACCCGCGGCGGGCGAACTACGCCAAGTTCATCGACACGTACTGGCTGATCGCCAATGCCGTCATCCTCTTCATCTTGATCGGGCATGGGATGTCGGGCATGGGATGATCATCGCCACCGGTCTCGGCTATCCCGTGAAGGTGGACCGGTTCATGCCGATCGGCATCGGCTTGCTCTTCATCGTGCTCGGCAACTACCTCACGCGCGTCGAGCCCAACTGGTTCATCGGGATTCGCACGCCGTGGACGCTCTCGAGCGACACCGTGTGGCGGAAGACGCACCGCACCGGTGGGTGGCTCATGGTCGTCGGAGGCTTCGTCCTCGCAGCGTCCGTCTTTCTGCCGCAGGGCGCGTTCCTGCCTCTGCTGATCGCGGCGATCCTCATCGTGGCCGTGATTCCAGTCGTGCAGTCCTACATCCTCTGGAAACGGGAGCAGCATGACCGTCCTTAGCCTCGCGCTCGTCGCACTGACGCTACAGCATGCCGACACCACGGCGCCGGCTGCTGCGGTGGAGTCTCCGTACACGATTCACAGCGGCGCGCTCGAGCTGGGTGGCACGCTCACCGTGCCGCGGGCAGCGGCGGAGAAGGTGCCCGTCGTGGTGATCATCGCGGGATCCGGGCCCACCGACCGCAACGGCAATTCGCTCATGGGAATCCGGCCGAATTCCTACGCGCAGCTGGCGTGGCGCCTGGCGGAGCGAGGCATCGCGACGCTGCGCTACGACAAGCGCGTGCTGCCGGCCACCAAGGGCACGGTTGATATCACGCGTCTGACGCTCGAAGACTTTGCCGCGGATGCTCGGGCCGCGGCCGAATCGTTGGCGCGCGAAGCGCGGTTCTCCCGCGTCGTGTTGCTCGGGCACAGCGAGGGCTCGGCGCTGGCGTTGATCGCGGCGCGCCAGGGTCCGCCGGTCGCAGGTGTGATCAGCGTGTCCGGCCTGGGCCGTCCGCTCGGCGTCGTGATGCGCGAGCAGCTGGCCCGCCAGTTCGACAGCGCGACATTGGTACGCTACGACACCGCCATGGCTCAGTATCTTCGCGGTGAGACGCCGAAGGATGTGCCTCCGATGCTCGCTGTCCTCTTTGTTCCGATCAACCAGCACTTCATGAAGTCACTCGCGTCATTCGACCCTCCCGCCGCGATCCGCGCCGTTTCACAGCCGGTGTTGATCATACAGGGCGGCCGAGATATCCAGGTCACCACCGTCGACGCCACGCTGTTGGTTGAGGCGGCACGAACCGGCAGCAAGTTGGTCATCGTGCCGTCTGCAAATCACGTGTTGAAGGAGACGACGGAGACCACGTTGGCGGGCCAGCTGCCGACCTACCAGGATCCGACGGTGCCGATCATGCCCGACGTGGTGAACGCCATCGCCGATTGGTTGTTCAAGCCAGTCTTCGGAGTAAGACGCCCTTGAGGTAGCCCGTCTCAGGCACATTCAGCAGCTCAGGATGATCAGAGGCCGCGCCGGTGGCCGCGATGAACTGCATGCGGCGTCCCGAGTCACGAGCCGCATCGGCCAGCATCGCGCTGAACACGTCTCGGCTCACGTGATACGAGCATGACGACGTGAATAGCACGCCACCCTCGGCGAGAATCTTCATCGCCCGCAGATTGATCTCCTTGTAGCCCGCGACCGCGCGCTCGAGATTCGCCTTGGTCTTGGCGAACGCCGGCGGGTCGAGCACGATCGTGTCGAACTGTTCGCGCCGGCGCTCGAGCTCCCGCAACAGATCAAAGGCGTTGGCTTCCCGCCATTCGATGTTCCCGATCCCATTGAGCCGCGCATTCTCGGCGCCCCGCGCCAGCGCCTCGGTGCTCTGGTCCACCGCCAGCACCTCTCTCGCATGGCGAGCGAGGTGGAGTGCGAATGAACCGTGGTAGGTGAAGAGGTCGAGCGCGCGGCCGCCGGCACGGGTGTGCTGTCCAACGAGCGCTCGGTTCTCGCGCTGATCGAGAAACGCGCCGGTTTTCTGCCCGGACCACGGCGCGGCGAGATACTTCACACCATCCTCGATAACCTCGACAACCTCGGGAACCTCCCCCTGGGCGAGCACCACCTCCGTAGGCAACCCCTCGTGGCGCCGCACCCCGGCGTCGTTGCGAAGCAGAATCCCTTCCGGAGTGAGCGCGGCGGTGATTCCCGCAACGACGTCCGCGCGCGCGGTCTCGAGCCCTGCCGACAACAGCTGCGCGACGATCCACGGCCCGTAGCGGTCGATGACGAGCGAGGGCAGGCCGTCACCTTCGGCGTGCACGACGCGCCAGGCGCTCGCGCCGATGCCGTTGCGGCGACGGGCTGCGGCGGCAATGCGCTCCGTCCACCACGGCGAATCGATGGGTTCTTTGCCGCGGGTGAGCAGCCGCAGCCGGATCTCGGAGTTCGGCGAGTAGAGCGCCTGGCCGAGGAACTTGCCTTTGCGGTCGGTGACGGGGACGATGCCGGGTTGCTTGTCGGGTTCCTCAGCGACGTCGCTCCGATAGATCCAGGGGTGTCCCTGTTTCCATCGTTCCGCGCCCCGAGCAGTAACCTTGACGGCTGTGGCCGTCCGGCCGTCAGGCCGTCCGACCGTCATCGATCCGGCCGGAGAACCGCTGCTCCCCGCAGGTACATATGTTTGAGAGCGCTCTGTGGTTGGGTCGTATAGAAGTGCAGCAGGACCCGGATGCAGCGCCGTACACCGGTGGGAATGGCGACTTCCGCCGCCCCGAGCAGCGGCACATCGGTCCAGCCGAGCCGGCGCGCGGCACGCGCGGGATACTCAGCGGTGAGGTCGGGAGATGAGGTGAAGATCGCGCTCTCCACGTCCCCCGGCTCGAAGCCGTTGGCATCGCGGAGCGCGCCGAGCAGCTCCTCGGTCGCCTCGAGAATTGCTTCACTCGTGTTCGCGGTCGCCGTGGTCGCTCCACGCAGGCCGCGCAGGATCTTGGTCATGGCTCTCGTCGATCAGTTGCGCTTGATGGTGATCACGGATCCCGTCCTGCTCAAGGGGCGGGATGCCGTAGGCGTCCTGCGCCAGGCGGTGGTCGGTGGCGCCACCATGGTGCAGGTGCGGTGGAAAGATGGCACACCGGCGGAGGTTCTGGAGTTGACCCGGGCGTTGGTCGCCGCGCTGACGGTGCCCGTGCTCGTCAACGACCGCGTGGATATCGCGCTGGCCGCCGGTGCGGCCGGCGCGCACCTCGGCTGGGACGATCTCCCTCTCGATGCCGTGCGCCCCAGTCTGCCGGCCGGCTTTGTGCTCGGCATCTCCGTCGGATCGCCGGACGAGGCAGCGCGGGCGCCTGCCACGGCGGATTACTGGAGCGTCGGGCCCTGCTTTGCCACGCCGACCAAGGCCGACGCGGGCCCCCCGCTCGGGCCAGAGGGGTTCGCGGCAGTCGCACGGCTTGCTCCTGAAGGTACGCCGGTAATCGGGATTGGCGGTATCACGGCGGCGAATGCGCGCGCCATCGTCGCTGCGGGTGCTGCTGGCGTCGCGGTTATCGGGGGAGTGCTGGGCGCAGCCGATCCAGAAGCATCGGCGCGGCGGATTCGGAACGGGACTAGTTGACTCGGTCCGCTCTCCGCTGTCGCTTGCTCTCCCGAATCGCCGCCAGATGGTCGGCGTATGTCGATGAGAAGATGTGTTTCCCGTCAGGCTGCGCGACGAAGTACAGATATCCGATCGGGGCAGGGTAGAGCGCCGCGATGATGCTCGAGTCGCTGGGCTGCGTGATCGGACCGGGTGGTAACCCGGTGTGCAAGTAAGTGTTGTAGGGCGAGTGAATCTGCAGCTGCCGCTCCCACACGCGCCGCAGCCGCCGGCCGTGCGCGTAGACGATCGTCGGGTCGGCCTGGAGGGCCATCCCCCGCCGGAGCCGGTTGTGATAGACCGCGGAGACGTACGGGCGATCGGGGCGATAGCGCACTTCGGCTTCAATGATCGACGCGAGCGTGATGATCTCGTGTCGCGTCATGTTCAGCTCGCCGAGTCGCCCGTCCCACTCGGGCTGCCAGCGCGCGATGAACTCGTGCGTCATGACCTTCACGAGGTCGCGCGCGCGCATCCGCATCGGTACGACGTAGGTCGTCGGGTACATGTAGCCGTCGACGCCCGCCGGGGTCGGTTTGATGCCCAGCTCGCGCTCGAGTGAGGTATCCCGCATCGCGGCCACGAATGAATCCCGCGACACGCCCAGCCACGAGCGCGCCCGCTCGGCGACCTCGAATCCCATCATCCCTTCGGTGACGGTGAAGCGGACCTCGAGCCCACGGCCGCTCTTCAGCGTGCTGACCACGCTGCTCCAGCTTGCGTCCTTGTCGAAGGTGTAGACGCCGCTCTTCAGGTTGGACGGCAGGCCGCGGATCCGCGCGTAGAGGCTGAACCAATCGCGGCTCTCGATGACGCCCCGCGATTCGAGTGAATCGAGCGCCTGGTAGTACGTGGCGCCGCGCGGAATGATGACCATGATCCGGTCTGCGGTCGACTGGTACGCGGGCGTTTGCGGGGAGCTGCAGGCGGCGAGCGCGCAGAGCAGTGCCAGGCACAGCCTCATAGCGCTGTGCCCTTCTGGGAATCGAGATAGTGTTGCAGGAGGAGGGCCGCAGCCATCGCGTCGACGTCGTCCTTGCGGCCACGCGTCGACCCGCCCATCTCGCGCACGGCAGCCAGTGCCCGCGCCGTCGTCATCCGCTCGTCCCACATGGTCACCTCCAGCTCAGCCACGCGCCTCTTGATATCATCGGCGAGGCTCCGCGCGGCGTGAGCGGCGTCACCCTCGGCCCCCGACTCATCCAGGGGGAGACCGACGATGATCCCTACAACATTGTGCTTGGCGACCTGTTCGGAATCGCTTGCCGGCGCGGCGGGTGAGGGTGGTGAGCGGTTGGGCGAGCGTCTGCGTCTCGTCGGAGAGGGCGAGGCCGATCCGGCGCTCACCCCAGTCCACGGCGAGAATTCTGCCTTTCACCCTTGCGACATCGTCTGGAAGAACTCGGTGTTGGTCTTGGTACGCTTGAGCCGCTCCAGCAGGAACTCGATGGCCTCCACAGGCGGCATGTCGGACAGGAAGTTGCGCAGCAGGTAGACCTTGTTGAGCTCTTCCTTGGTAAGGAGCAATTCCTCCTTACGGGTGCTCGTGCGCTGCACGTCGATCGAGGGGAACGTGCGCCGCTCGGCAATGCGCCGGTCGAGGATGACCTCGGAGTTGCCGGTGCCCTTGAACTCCTCGAAGATCACCTCGTCCATGCGCGAGCCTGTGTCGATCAGGGCGGTCGCCAGAATCGTCAGGGAGCCGCCGCCTTCGATGTTGCGGGCGGCGCCGAAGAAGCGCTTGGGCTTCTGCAGCGCGTTGGCGTCCACACCGCCCGACAGAATCTTGCCCGAGTGCGGCACCACGACGTTGTGCGCGCGGCCGAGGCGCGTGATCGAGTCGAGCAGGATGACGACGTCCTTGCCGTGCTCCACGAGACGCTTGGCCTTCTCGATCACCATGTCGGCGACCTGCACGTGCCGGTCGGCCGGCTCATCGAACGTGGAGGACACGACTTCGACATTCGGCCCCTTCACGTTCTCTTCCATGTCGGTCACCTCTTCGGGCCGCTCGTCGATGAGCAGCACGATCAGGTAGACCTCGGGGTGATTCTCGATGATGGAGTTGGCCAGCTTCTGCATCAGGATGGTCTTACCGGCCTTGGGCGGCGACACGATGAGGCCACGCTGGCCCTTGCCGATGGGCGACAGAATGTCCATCACCCGCATGGTCAGGTCGCCGTCTTTGCGCTCGAGCTTGAGCTGTTGCTCGGGGTAACGCGGCCGCAGGTTGTCGAACGCCACGCGGTGCTTGGCTTTTTCCGGCTCTTCGCCGTTGACGACTTCGACCTTCAGGAGGGCGAGATAGCGCTCGCCTTCCTTCGGCGGCCGGACCTGACCCGTGATCGTGTCGCCGGTGCGCAGATCGAAACGCTTGATCTGGCTCGGCGAGACGTAGATGTCGTCGGGTCCGTACAGGTAGTTCCAGTCGGCGCTGCGGAGGAACCCGTAGCCTTCCGGCAGGATTTCGAGCACCCCCTCGCCGCGGAGAACGGTGTCGGAATCGAGGAGTGATTGCTCGATGCGGAAAATGAGATCCTGCTTGCGGAGCCCAGAGTAGTTGGTGATGTTCAGGCTCTCGGCCATCGCGTGTAGTTCCGCGACGGACTTTCTCTTCAGTTCGGCGATATCCACTTGTGCTTCAACTCCGTTTGCTTGCGGGCGGGGAAATTCCCGGGATGGGGGATTGGTCCTGGTTGAAAATGGAAACTTGGGATTTTGGCGGTGTGCGAACGAGTGATAGTAGGCCTCGACGGGCGGCGAGTCAAGAGCGCCTGTGAGTCTCGCCCCATTTCTCCTGGCGTGGCGGACGACCCCCCTCCACGACCGCGAAGTTGTTGATGCGCTTGTAGATCCGGCCCACGCCGGGCCCCCGGTTTCGCCCGCACTCGCTGACGCCCTCCGGCAATGGCCGGGGAGCTATTACTGGTCGAACGAGGGGGACGGGCGCCACCTCGTTCTCACCCGCTCGACCATCAAGCCGCGCGAGGCCTGGCTCTGGCACGTGTTGCTGTTCGCGGCCACGCTGTTCATAACGACGATCTCCGGCGCCGTGGTCGCTGGAGCCGTCCCTGCCGAGCTCGGGTTGATTCTCAATCCTGGCGCGTGGGACCTAACATTCCTGCGCGCATGCGTGAGCGGCTTTGCCTTCTCGCTCCCGCTCATGGCCATCCTGTTCAGTCACGAAATGGGCCACTACCTCACGGCCCGTCGCTACCAGGTGAACGTGTCGCCCCCACACTTTCTGCCGGGACCGCCCATGCCGATCGGCGTCGGTACGTTCGGCGCGTTCATCCGCCTGCGCACGATTCTCAACGACCGCCGGCAGCTGCTCGACATCGGCGCCGCGGGGCCGATCGCCGGATTTCTAGTCGCCCTCCCCGTGCTGTGGATCGGGATGGCGCACAGTGTCGTCACGACCGATCCGGGTGCGACGGGGATGCAGGTCTCGACGGGCTGGGGAATGTGGCTGCTCGGTGACTCGGTGGCGACGCTTCTATTCCGATACCTGACGCACGGCGGGAACGCCGTGACGCTCAGCCCGATGGCATTCGCGGGGTGGTTGGGGATGCTGGTTACGATGTACAACCTGCTGCCCATCGCCCAGCTCGACGGTGGGCACATTCTCTACTCGGCATTCCCGCGGGCCCAACGACAGGTCGCCCGCGTGTTTTGGGTGCTCGTGCTCCTGCTGGGCTACCTCTCGAAGAGTTGGTTCGCCTGGGCCGTCATCGTGCTCGTCCTGTCGCGGGGACAGTTCGGCCACCCTCCCGTGCTCGACGCGTATCGCCCCCTGCCGAAGTCGCGGGTGTGGGTGCTGTGGGCGTGCCTGGTATTGTTCGCGCTCACGTTCATACCTGCGCCGGAGCGCTGAGCGGCTACCCGACACCCGATAGCCATTGCGTAACTCCTAGCCATTTATAATGTTGTTTCAAACCAGCCCCTGGATCGGCATGCCTGCACAACCTGCCCGATATTCACCAGCCGCTGCGACCGACACGGTCGTCCACGACCTGCCTCCTATTCGTTTTGACGGACAACCCGTAGACATCCGACTCTCCCTGCGCCGCACCGAGGATGGTGTCTGGCGTGGCCGTATCCTGTTCGGGGCCGAGGGGACCGAGGCGGAGCGCTCGAGCGCGGAGATCTTCTGCGCCGGCACGGAGCAGGATTTGTGGCAATCAGTCCGAGACCTGCGGGATCACCACCTGCGGGACCTGTACCGATCGTTGTTGTGATGTCTGAGCTCAAAGCGATGGCGAAGCTGCGCCACGACCTTTCCAACCCTCTCTCGGCGATTTTGGCCGAGACTCAGTTGCTGCTCCTCGCGCCGGAGAAATACGACGAGGAGACGCTGGCCGGGCTCAAGCAAATCGAGGACCTGGCGCGCAAGATGCGTCAGATGCTGCAAACCCTAGAGTGAGCCGGCGGCATCGCCCCCGTTTCGCCCCCCCCACCGTCTGGTGGCCTCCCAACCTCCGCAGGTGGGCAGTCCGCGCTGCTTTCCTTATTAGGCCATTCGCGCCGCGCAGCGGCGCGCAGGTGACGCGCGTCATAGCGGTTCCGGTCAGGCACCGGTAAATCACACATTCGCCTCTTGCCCTTGCGAGGGTTGGAGGCGCTGGCATCTTAAGACCCCTTCTCGTCCGGGAGTCCCCGACGTTGGCTCGTCGCAGGGTCCTGCTCCTAAGCATGAGCGG
>WNFL01381921.1_pt1 | contig 15865 bp, 12 predicted proteins | sample 5400361 | NCBI WGS metagenome assembly WNFL01 (sample SAMN13153351, study PRJNA577476) | soil metagenome | isolation source: 40 cm soil on Douglas fir-dominated hillslope | place: USA:California | collected 2013-09-17
GAGCTTGAGGATCTGGACGCCGAGGCGATCGACGTCGTTGCCGAGCACGATGACCTGATCGGCATCGGGATCGTAGGCGGCGACCGCGGAGGCGAAGATGCTGCCCGGCGCGCCCGCCGCGGCCAGGTCGGCCCACTCGGGGCGCGCGCGCAGCGACAACGCGCGCACGCCGACCGCGCCGCCCGGGGACGGCGGGTTCGCGATCCGCAGGATCCGCTCGCGACGGGAGTCGAACACGATCGCCGCGGGCCCCGGAGCGGGCAGAGTGCCGGCGGGGTCGAGACGCTCCCATCCACCGCCGCCGTCACCGCGCAGGATCCACACCTCGTTCTGGGGCCGCAGCGCCAGCGCGCCGCCGGTCATCACGGTCCAATCGCGCACGGGGTCGTACACCATGGTGTGCGCCCACAGCTGGGGCGGCGACACCGCGCTCCACTCCCCCGCACCGGGGAGCTGGGGGTCACCCAGGCGGCGACGGCGCAGCGGGTCGAGCAGGTCGGACAGCGCCACGTCGGCGGGGGCGGCGACGCCCGACTCGCGCCACCAGCGCTCGAAGGGCGAGAGGGGCGCCGCGGGCTTCGGCAGGAAGGCTTCGATCGGCGCCGGGCGGAGCGCGCTCGCGGGATCCGCGGGCGGTGCGTCCGACCGGGCCGGGCTCGCGAACGCGAGCAGGGACACGATGCTGGCCGCACGGGACAACGACCATCGATTCATGCGGGCCCCGAGTCTGGCGAGGTGTGGGTTCGTCCGTGAACTCTTCGGATGCTTCGATGGACGACTCGTTCCGCTCGAATGCGGTCCCTGCATTCGTGTTCCGACGCGGATTCCGTGCGACGTCTCGGGGGAAACGTCTTTGCAGCTCCCGCTACAACCTCTGCTCGATTTCTTCGGCGAGCTCGGGACCGGGCTCGCGCGGCACGTTGAAGTACCACCAGTTCACTTCGGGGGTCCAGCCGTTCTCGTTCGCGGTGTCCGCGCCCCACAGGCAACCCTTGGCCTTGGTCAGCACCGCCTTCATGCGGTCGTCGGCGGCGCGCACCCGCGGCAGGGTCTCGCGACGCTGCTCGGGCGTGGCCACGGCGAGGGAGCCCTCGAGCAGCTGGCGGCCGTCCATGTCGTCGAGGTAGTCGTCGAAGCCGAGCGGGTAGCCCTGCTCGACGTCCTCGACGGCGTACTCCCACTGCTCGACCAGTCCCTCGATCCCTGCGTCCACCATGTGCTCGGGACACCCCTGGGCGTTCAGGAACTCACGCACCGCATCAGCCATCTCGACCCCCTGGATCCAATCGACTGCGAACGTTGGTAGACGCTACCACCCGCGCCGGGACTGGCGGCGGAAGTACTCTTCGCCCTGGCGCGGTTTGAAGCAGGTACGGATCGTCCCGTTGCGATCGAACGCGATGAACACGCCGGTCGATCGGTCGTAGCGCACGATGGTGTCGTCCGAGCGCACCAGCTCCAGGACCGCGCCCCCCACCGGCCGGTCCCGCAGCCGCTGCGCGATGCGCACGTACGCCTCGGGGCTGTCCGCGCCGACCTCGCGCCCGTGGCGGCGGAAGTGATCCTTGAGACGCTCGCGGCTGCGGAATCCGATCTCGGCGCGCGGCCGCTCGGCGGTGACGGAGGCGGCGGCCGGCGGCGACAGGGCCGTCGTGCCGGCAGCGGCCAGCGCCAGCGCGCCGATCGCGGCGGCGAGGCGGAGCGTGCGGAGGAGGACGCGCACTACAGGATGCGCTTGCCGAGCACGCTCTGCGCCAGCTCGGCGGCGAGCACGCCGGTCATGTTCTGGGTGTCGAGCACCGGGTTCACCTCGACCAGGTCGATCGAGACCACCTGGGCGCGATCGGCGAGCATCTCCATCGCGAGGTGCGCCTCCCGGTAGGTGACGCCGCCCCAGACCGGAGTGCCGGTGCCGGGCGCGTCTTCCGGGTCCACCACGTCGAGGTCGAACGAGAGGTGCACGCCGGCGGTGCCGTCGCTCGCGATCCGGATCGCCTCGTCCACCACGTCTCGCATCCCGCGCTCGTCGAGGTCGCGCATGGTGTACACGGTCGCGCCGCAGGTCTTCAGGGTCTCGCGCTCCCCCGAATCCAGATCGCGTACGCCGATCAGCACGGTGTTGCGGGGCAGGATCTTCGGGGCGCGTCCGCCGAGCCCGACCAGGTCCTTGTCTCCGAGACCGAGCGAGACCGCGAGCGACATGCCGTGGATGTTGCCGGACGGCGTGGTCTCCGGCGTGTTCGCGTCCCCGTGGGCGTCGAACCAGATCAGGCCGAGCTTCTCGCTCTGGCGCGCGTACCAGCCCGTGGAGCCGGCGATCGAGCCGATCGCGATGCTGTGGTCCCCGCCCAGCACCAGCGGCATCTTCTTCTCGCTCAGGCTCTTCTCCACCGCGCGGCACAGGGCCTCGGAGAACGCCAGGATCGGGGCCTTGTAGCGCAGGCGGCTCTCGCCCACTTCCTGGGTCTCCGGAATCATGACGTCGAGGTCCCCGGAGTCGGTGACCTGGTGTCCGAGCGCCTCGAGACGGGGCTCCAGATCGGCGATGCGGATGGCCGACGGGCCCATGTCGACGCCGCGGCGGCCGGCGCCGAGGTCCACGGGCACGCCGATGATCTCGATGGAACGCTGGGTACGGGGCATGGGCGGCGGAGTCTAGCAGCGGCCCCGGAACCCCCCAAGACCCGCACCCGCGTCTCCGGTGTCGTATCGTGGGGCCCGGCGCTCGCGAAGCGCCGGACGGGGGGAACGATGCGATTCGAGATCCTCATGCTGACGCTGGTCCTAGCGACACCTCGAACCACGGCCGACCGCGACCTTCCGCCTCCCCCGGCGTTCCCCGGGGCCGGCGCGCGATCGCTGTTCGCCTCCGACTTTCGCGACGGCACGGCCGGCTGGCATTTCGACCACCCCGAGTACTGGTCGGTGAAGAACGGGACGCTATGTGCCTCGCTCCCGGACCGGAAGCAGGTGCACTCGATCGCCACCGCCGGCTCGGCCGATTGGACCGACTACGCCCTCGACCTCGACTTGTGCGGACTGCGGGGAGTGGATCGCGGCGCGGCCGTGCGCACCGAGAACCGGAAGGGAATCGGCGTGGACCTGCGCGGCCCGGGCTACGACGACATCCTGCTCCATGCCGATCACGCCGAGCTCGGCCGCGCCCCGGTGTCGAACGCGAACGGCCGCTGGCACCACCTGCGGATCGAAGCCCGCGGGCATCGCTATCGCGTGTTCGTGAACGGCCGGCTGGTCCTGGATCGACGCGACCGCGTGCGCGCGCACGCGAGCGGCGGCATCGCGCTCGCCGCCTACACCGGCGGCGCCGGCGAGTGCCGCGTGTGCTTCGCCAACGTGCGGGTGACTGCGCTGCGCTGACGTGCGAAGGGCCGCCGGAGAACCGGCGGCCCTGTCGCACGGCCGAAGCGAAGTGCGAGCCGATCTACCGCATCGACACCGCGCTCAGCACCACCGCCTTGCGCGAGAACAGGCGTCCGGCCTGCTGCAGGCGCACCCAGTAGACGCCGGCCTTGAGCGATCCGGTGCGGCCGAAGCTCACCTCGTGGCGCCCCGCCCCCATCGCACCGACCTGCTGCGAGGAGACCTGGCGGCCGGTGACGTCCACCAGCTCGAGGGTCGCCGGGCCGGAGTTCGGAAGCGTGAAGGTGACGGTGAAGCCAGACTTGGAGGACGGGTTGGGCGCGATGCGCTCGAGCGCCACGCGCTCCTGCACCGGCACGTCCACCCACACCTGTCCGGAGAACTCCTCCTTGCCGTTCACGGTCACGCCGATCGCGTACTCGAAGGAGCGTCCGCCGGCGACGTCGGCGTCTTCGTAGCTCACCGCGCCGGTCCCGTCGGCGGTCAGCGAGCGCACCTTGGCCCAGTCACCCGGCACCGGCCGGCGGTAGAGATTCACCGTCTGGCCTTCTCCGCCCTGGACGTTCCACGACAGGCGCACGCGCCCGTCCACGATCTCCGAGCCCACCACCGAGACCATCACCGGGGTGGCCGCGTCGATGAATCGCTCCCACATGCCGCGGCCGTGGGTCGCGATGCGCAGGATGCGGCTGGGGTTCTGGATCGCCATGTCGAAGACCGCCACCACCGGCAGGCCGGTGTTGAACGGCAGCCAGGACGCACCGCCATCGTTCGAGATGTAGACCCCGATGTCGGTGCCGGCGAAGAGCTGGTTGGGATTGAGCGGGTCCACCGCAAACCCGTTGACCGGCACGTCGGGAATGCCGCTGCCGGAGGCCGCCCAGGTCGGGGTGCCGCTCAGCAGGTTGGTGGTCTTCCACACGTGCTGCCCCGCCGCGAGCTGGAAGCCGGCGTAGGTCGCGTAGGCGATGTTGGCGTTGGTGGGATCGATCGCGATCCGAGCGAGGTAGTTGGTCAAGCCCGGGCTCATGTTGGTCAGCACGCTGGAGCCGGTGATCGTGCCCCACACCTGGCCGTTGTTGAACCCCACCAGCCGCACGTTGTCGTTGCTGGACGCGATCGCGACCGCGCTGATCGGCACGCCCGAGATGATCGGGGCCTGGCTCACGATCGGGTTGGTGGTGCCGTTGTCGGTCGAGCGGTGGAGGCGGTCGGTGGCGTAGTAGATCGGGTTGGGGTTGCCGGGTCCACGGACCAGCGGGGCGTAGAAGTTGGGCAGTTCCGTGGTCGCGATGCCATTGGCGTTGTTGCCGACGAAGCCCCAGTTCTCGAACGGGCTGCCGTTGCCGATGATGCGCGCGTACCCGACCAGGTTGGCCTGCTGGTTGAAGTAGGTGTGGTACATCGTGACGGTGGTGTTGTCCGCGGCGTTCTGATCGATGACCGCGAAGCCGCCGTCACCGAAGTCCACGCGGGTCCAGGTCGCACCCGGCGTGTACTTGTTGGTGCCGTTGTCCTGGGTGCCGCCGATCGAGAAGTTGGCGTCGATCGGGTGGACGTCGATGCTCTGGAACTGGGTGGCGCTGAAGCCAGCGGTGTTGATGCTGGTCCAGATCTGGCCGCGGTCGGTGGACTTGAAGATGCCGCCGTCGTTGCCCTCGTAGACGGTGTTGCTGTCCGAGGGCGCGAAGGTGATGGCGTGCGCGTCGGCGTGGAGCCCGACGTCGGCCACGCCGGCGGCGGTGAAGACGGTGGCCCCGCCGTTGGTCGAGCGGGCGTAGACCCGCGAGCAGGTACCGTTGCCGGCGCCACCGATCAGGATCTCGTTGGCATTGCCCGGATTCATCGCGATCGGCACGTCGTAGAAGCACTGCCCGCCGCAGAAGCCGCCGCCGCCGACCAGCTTGGCCGACCAGGTTACCCCGCCGTCCAGGGAGCGTCGGATGCAGCCGGAGCCGCTGGTGCATCCGGTCCCCGAGGCGCTCTCACCGGTCGCGACCAGCATGGTGGTGACCCCACCGACGCGGTTGACCGCGAACGCGCCGCGGGTGTTGGACGCGGAGGTGTGGGAGAAGGTCTGGACGAAGGTGGCCGCGCCCTTGGCCGTGGTCGTCCGGTAGATGCCTCCGCTGAGTGCGGCCGTGCTGTACACCCAGCAGACGATGGTGTTGGCGGTCGCGTCGGTCGGATCGTAGACCATGTCGTTCACGATCAGGTTCCCGGTCACGTCGGGAGCAATGCTGGACGTGGGGGTGACGGTCAGCTTGGCGAAGCTCGGGCTGCCGGAGGTGGCGTTGGTGCTGCGATAGATGCCGCGCAGCGCGGTGATCGGGGGCGAGGCCGCGAAGGCGTTGCCGCCGATGCCGCCGATGCCGCTGCAGGTGGAGACGAAGATGGTCGCGGCGTCGGCCGGATCCACCAGGATCTGGCTGATGGCGCGGCCGGTGAAGGTCTTCGCGCCGATGACGTCGGTGGTGGGAGTCGGGTTGAACGGGCCGTTCAGGATCGGCGCCGTGTCGGCGTTGTCGATGCGGTACAGCCCCACGCCGAAGTAGGAGTCGGCCGAGAGGTTCGCCTCGCCGGTGCCGACGTAGAGGATCGTCGGATTGGTCGGCGCCAGGGCGAGCGCGCCGATCGCCAGTGATGCCGCGCTGTCGAAGATCGGCGTCCAGGTGGTGCCGCCGTTCAGGGAGCGGTACACGCCGCCCTGCGCGGTGCCGACGTAGACGGTGTTGGGATCGGTCGGATGCACCACGATCGCGGTGACGCGCCCGCTCACGGCGGTCGAGACGGTGGTGGTCTGTCCGTTGGGAATCGGGTACGGACCGATTGCGGTCCACGCCGAGCTGGAGGTGAAGGGGCCCATCCCCACGATCTTCTGGGTCATGTCCGCGATGGCCTGGACCCGGAGCTGACCGGTCGGGTCATCGGCGAGGCCGCGCAGCCGGGCGATGGCGTCGGCCCGCGCCTGCAGGTAGGCATCCTTGTCCATGGTCGACAGGCCGCGAGGAAGATCCGCGTCCTCGGCCTCCTGGGCGATCACGGGGCGGACGAAGCTCGCGACCGTGCCTGTCAGCACGATCGTAAGCAGGGCAAGGGTCCAGAATCGTATCGAACGCATGCGGGGACCTCATCGGGCAAGGGTGGGGAACGCGTCGAACGGAAAGGAAGGGAGAAATCCTACTTCGTCAACGAACGTAACCCTAGTGTCCTTTTGTTGTTTGGTCTGTCTAATCGGCGCCGCCGATTCGGGCGCCAAGGGATCAGCGGGTGCGCCGCTCGCCGAGCAACCGGAGACCGTTGAGGATCACGATCACGGTACTGCCCTCGTGCCCGGTCACCGCGACCGGCAGGCGCAGGTTGCCGAAGAACACCAGGCCCACCAGCACCAGCATCACGCCGGACGCCACCGCGACGTTCTGGATCACCACGGTGCGGGCGTGGCGGGCGAGCCGCAACGCGAACGGCAGGGCCGAGAGGTCGTCGCTCATCAGCACCAGGTCGGCGCTCTCCATCGCGGCGTCGCTGCCGATCCCGCCCATCGCCACGCCCACCGAGGCGCGCGCCAGCGCCGGCGCGTCGTTGACCCCGTCGCCGACCATGGCGACCGGGCCTTCCGTCTGCTCGATCCGGGCCAGCAGGTTCACCTTGTCCTCCGGCAGCAGAGCGCCATGGGCCTCGTCCACGCCGGCCTGGGCCGCGAGGGCCGCGACGGTGTCGGGGCGGTCACCCGACAGCATCACCACCCGTCGCACCCCGAGCTGCTTCAGCTCGCGCACCACCGCGGGGGCCTCGGGACGCACCTGGTCGGCGGCCGCGATCACGCCCCACGACGCTCCGCGCCGTACCAGCATCGAGGTGCGCGCCTCGCGGCTCAGCCGCTGTACCTGCTCGAGCGCCTCCGGCGGCACCGCGATCCCGAGGCTGGCGAACAGCTCGGGGGTGCCGACCTCGATGCTGGCACCGTCCACCTTCCCGACCAGACCCTTGCCGAGATGTGAGGTGAGCTGTTCAGCCGGGGTGAACGCGAGGCCGCGCGTCTCCGCGGCGCGCACCACCGCCTGCGCCAGCGGATGGTGCGACCGCGTCTCGGCGCTGGCGGCCCAGGTCAGCACCTCGTCGGGCGTGGCCGCCACCAGGCCGATCACGTCGGTGACCTCGAAGCGGCCGCGGGTCAGGGTGCCGGTCTTGTCCAGCGCCACCGCCCGCACCCGACCCAGCGCCTCGATGTAACGCCCGCCCTTGAACAACACGCCGTTGCGCGCCGCGTTGGCGATGGCCGACAGGATGGTGGCCGGGGTGGCGATCACCAGCGCGCAGGGTGAGGCCACCACCAGCAGGGTCATCGCGCGGTAGAACGAGCTCGCGAACGGCTGGTGGAGCAGGAACGGCGGCACCACGATCATGAGCCCGGCGCCCACCATGACCACGATGGTGTAGTAGCGCCCCACCCACTCCGCGACCTCCTCGGTCCGCGACTTCTGCTCCTGCGCCTTCTGGACCAGCGCGACGATGCGCGCCAGCGCCACGATCGCGCCCTGCTGGTTCAAGGTGCCGGCGAACACCGGGTCGCCCGGCTGCTTCGCCACCGGCACCGACTCCCCGGTGAGCGAGCTCTGGTCCACCAGCGAGGCGCCCGAGACCACGTCGCCGTCCACCGGGATCGCGTCGCCCGGCTTCACCACCACGCGCTCGCCCGGGCGCACCGACTCGGCCTCGACCTCCACCTCGCGCCCGTCCCGCATCACCAGCGCGCGCGCCGGGCGCAGCTTGAGCAGCGCGTGCAGCGCGCGCCGCGTCCGCCCCATGGTGTAGACCTCGAGCGTGTTCGAGAGCGAGAACAGGAACATCAGCACCGCGGCCTCGAACACGAACCCGATCGCGCCCGCTCCGATCGCGGCCAGGATCATGAGCAGGTTGACGTCGAACTGGAATCGAGAGAGCGACCGCAGGGTGTTGCGCAGCGCGAACCATCCGCCGCACGCGGCCGACAGCACGAACACCGCCTGCACCAGCGCCGGCGCGGCGTGCAGCCGGTCCAGCACCATCCCGGCGATCAGCAGCCCGAGGCACAACCCGGTGAGGGTCGCCATCGCGCGGTTCTTGGCGTAGTGCGCCTCCTCGGCGTTGCTGAGCGACGCGCCCCACGGCTTGGTCGGCACCAGCGGCCGCACCACCTCGGCGCTTTCGGCGGGCAGCACGCGCCGGCTCAGCGACACGCGGCCGTGCGCGGTGCTGGCGTCGAAGTCCCGGGTCAGGCCCGGCCGCGACTCGGCGAGCTGCACCGTGCACTCGCGGCAGGCGCTCTGGTCACCGTGCCGGTCGCATCCCTGGAGGCGCTGCGAGATCAGGACTCCGACCTCGTCGCCGAGGGCGTTCAGCTCCTCGAGCGAGATCCGGGTCGGCTGGTAGCGGATCCGCAGCGTCCCCTCGCGAAAGCTGGCCTCGATCGCCAGCACCCCCGGCCGGCTAGGGAGCCGCTCGAGCAGGATCTCGACGCAGTTGTCCGCCGCGGCCGGCCCCTGCACCCCGTCCGTAGGCTTCTCCACCGTGCTCATGGATCGAGGCTAGCACAGGGCCGGGAGCGACCCGGCCCGGCCCGGGCGATCGCGTTTTCGACCAGGCTGGCGCGCAATTCGCTGTTGCTCGCGGTCAGTGACGCGCAGGCTGGTGGCGAGACGATAAACGCGAAAGGCGGCGCGTCGAGCGCCGCCCTCGGGGTCTCCATCGGGGTGTTCCGGGTTCGGCCCGGGCACCCCGAGCCGTTACTGGATCATCACCACCGGGCGGGTCCAGCTGCCGGTCGCGGTCTTCAGCCGCACGAAGTAGACGCCGGCGCCGCTTCGTCCGCCGCGGGTGTCACGCCCGTCCCAACTCAGGCGCTGCACGCCGGCGGTCAGCAACGCGCCGTGGGCGATGCGCCGCACCTCGCGGCCGAGCACGTCGTAGACCGAGAGGTCCACGGGGCCGCCGCGGCCGAGCGCGAACTCGACCACCACCGCGCCGTGCGAGGGGTTCGGGCCGACGCGCCGCAGGCCTTCGACCGGCTTCGGCCCCGGCAGGACGCCGACGTTGAGCGGCGTGCTCTCGGGATTGCCGGGGTCGCTGCGGGCATCGAGCTCGTCGCCGTCGTCGTAGCCGTCGCGATCGCGGTCGAGCGCCATGCGGGTGCCGGTGCCGGGCGGCACGCCGGTCACGGTGAGCTCGGTGCCGAGCTCGGCGAGCTGGAGCATCTGCACCCGGCTCCGGGGCGGATCGGCGGCCTTGTCGGCCTGCCACGTTCCGCCGCTGTAGAGGTAACCCCGCTCCTGGCCCCCGTAGCGCCCATGCGCGACCAGGTCGCAGTTGCCGGCGTCGGCCTGCGAGATCAGCGTGTCGAGCGTGGCGTTCAAGCCGGCGTTGGCGTTGTTGGCGCCGTCGAAGGTGATCTGGTAGCCGACCGAGGGCGCGAGCCCGGTGTCGAAGGCGCGCAGGTAGGCGGCGATGTCCTGGCGGTCGCTGTCCCCGTTGACGAAGCTGAAGCGCGGCGAGCGCAGGTGGTTCATCAGCTGATCCACCGATCCGTCGTGGGTGAACCCGAAGCCGCTCACGTTCGCGACCCCCGCGCTGTCCTTGAACTCGGTCTTCACGTAGGTCATGCGCAGCTGGGGGACCTTGAGGTCCTGGTTCTCGAGCAGTGCCGCGGCGTGCACCAGGTTGGTGTTGGTGCCGGGCGCGAAGCTCGCGGCGGTGTGGCAGCTGGAGCAGGCCTGGGGCGAGACGGTGTCGAACAGCGTCTGGCCGCGCAGCGCGCTCGGCTCGCCGACCGGAGCGTCCGGGAAGGTGCGATCGAGGTTCTGGTTCGGCGCGGCCATCTGACTGTCGGGCAGCTGCGAGGTGCGCCCCATCAGCGACACGAACGCGGCGTTGAAGGCGGTGATGTTCGCGCGGTCGCCGCGCCAGTGGAGCAGGCCGGTGTTGGGCAGCCCGCGCAGGCTCTGGGTCATCATCGGACCCTTCATCGGGTGGGACCCGGCGAGCAGCGTGTCGGGCTGGCCCGGCGGCGGGGCCGCGTAGGCGCCGGCTGGATTGCCCAGGTCCCAGCCCATGTGGTCGGTGTCGGCGAAGATGTGGCAGCTCGCGCACGACTGGTCGCCGTGGGTCGAGCCGAAGCCGGCGTAGAACACGCGACGTCCGTTGACGATCGCGTCGGGCGTCGGATCCATGCCGATCGAGGTGGTGGCGCGCACCCGCAGGCTGTCGGTCGAGAGCGTCTGGAGCTGGTTCAGGAAGCGTCCCACGACGTAGAGCCGCTTGCGCACGTTGTCCACCACCACGCCGGTCGGCCCCGACAGCGTGCCGACCCGCGCCTTGATGGTGGAGAGCGGGCCGCCCGCGGGGTTCGCGACCGCGATCTTGTTGGTCGCCATCGAGGTGACGTAGGCGCGCAGGCCGTCGCCCGAGAACGCCATGCCGGTCGGGATTCCGATCGCCGAATCGGCCTCGGCCTGGGTGCCGGGCACCACGTTGTAGTTGATGTGGGGGTCGAGCTTGCGGTTGAAGACCTGGCCGGCCTGCGTCACCCAGCTGATCTGGGTCTCGACCAGGTAGCCGAGCACGCCGGGCTCGAAGCGGAACAGGTTCCGGGCGTTGGTGTTCGCGAGCCCGATGCGGTTGTCGACCGGGTTCACGTCGATCGCGAACCCGGTGCTGCCGATGTGGCTGAGCAGATCGGCGGAGCCGCCGAAGGTGCGGGTCACGGTGTTGGACGCGGTGGTGATCTCGGCCAGGTCCACGTCCTTCATCGTGTACTTGAGCTTCGAGCTCCACAGGTTGCCGTAGATGTCGTACCAGCCCTTGCCGGCGGGACCGCCGGGCGCCTGGTACTGGACGATCAGGCCGGTCTTGGGCGCCGGGCCGTTGAGCGTGTCCTTCGGGAAGAAGGGATCCTGGGGAATCGAATCGTCGGGCACCTTGCTGGGACCCATGATGCTGGTCAGGTTGCCGGAGTGGAACACCGCGACGTAGACCTTGCTCCCGTCCGCCGTCTTCGCCAGCGAGCGCGGCATGCGCCCGTCGATGTGGATCGTGGTGACCGGGGCGCGGGTCGCGGCGTCGTACACCTTGACCGCGTCCTCCTGCATCACGCTCACGTAGGCGCGGGTCGGCGTGCCCGCGAACACCAGGTCGGCGGGCTCGTCCCCGACCCGCAGCGTCGCCTTCACGTGCAGGGTGTTCAGGTTGACGATGCTGACGTCGTCGGAGATCCGGTTCACCACCCACGCTTCGCTGTCCGAGAGCGCGCACACCGTGACCGGCTCGAGCCCGACCGGGATCTCGGCGATGCGGTTGAACTGGCTCGGCATCCCCTGCGTCAGGTCGAACACCGTGAGCCGGTTGTCGGGCGTGTTCACGACCAGCAGCCGGTCCCCGCTCGGCGTCAGGCAGGCGGGGTGGACGTGCGGGCTCTCGAAGTGAACGAAATCGGGATTGGTCGCCGTGCGCGACACGAGGTGCCGGGGGGCGAGCGCGATGCCCAGCGCCACGATCCCGAGCACGATGACGAGCGTGATGCGACGCATGGCACGGCCCCCAGGGGCAAGGCGCGGACGGAAACGACGAGCCGAATGATTCTATCAGAGCCTTGACGTCACGGACACGGCCAGAGCGCTGGGGGTCGCTCTAAATTCAGAGGTGACGGCCGGAATCGTCGTGATACGTCGGGATCGGACTCCCTAAGGATGGGTGCCGGGGCCGGCACCGGACGAAATTGCCACCCCGCTCACCTGACGACCATGCCCTCGAATCCCGGCCCGGCCCGCCCCACCGCCGCGGTGAGCGCGCTGTCGGCGAGGGCGCGATCGCACACCACGTAGGCCCGGCGCTGCGCCAGGCGCACCTCGGCGGTCGAGACGCCCTGCACCGAAGCCAGCTCCTCCCGCACCTTGGAGGCGCAGCCGGAGCAGGTCATTCCCGCCACGTCGAGGGTCACGATCCGCTCCCCCGAGCGCGCGGCCAGGGCGTGCGGGCGCGGCAGGGAGCGCAGCTCGCGGGCCAGCCAGGGACCGCCGGCGGCCAGCAGGAGCACGCCCACCACCAGCGCCACCGAGTTGATCAGGGAGATCTTCATGGAAGGCCGGACTCTAGCAGTGGCCGCGACCCGGGCCAATTCTGTTTCGCCGCGATAAACGGCGCGTCATGCCTCCCGGTTCTCCCCGACGTTCGACGCCCTCGAGAGCCCTCGTTGCCACCGGGCCCGGAGCTTCCTAGACTCCGCGCTCCCTCGCCTCCCTCACGCCGGAGACTCCCTCATGAGCGTCGTGGCTCCCCCGCGGCCCTTCGACCTCGCCGCCCACGTGCCCCGCGAGCTCGCCGCCGAGCTGCTCGCGATCGCCCGTGCCGGCGGCGCCGAGTTCGCCGACCTGTTCGCCGAGCACACCGTGATCACCTCGTTCGTCTACGAAGAGCGCCGGCTCAAGACCTCCCAGTACAGCGTGCAGCAGGGGGTCGGGGTGCGCGCGATCCACGGCGCCCAGACCGGTTACGCCTACGCCGACGGCTTCACCGCGGCGGACGTGCGCGAGGCGGCGCGGGTCGCGGCGCGGATCGCGCGCGATGCCTCCCCGGGAGCGGCCCCGTCGCCGTTCCGCGCGGTGGATGCGGCCTCGCCGTTCACGCTCGCCGATCCGGCGCCGCTGAAGCTCGACGAAGCCGCCAAGGTGGAGATGCTGAAGCGCGCCGACGACGCCGCGCGCAGCCACGACCCGCGCGTGCACGAGGTCACCGCGGCGATCGCGGACAGCCGCAAGGCCTTCGTGATCGCGAACAGCGACGGCGTATGGGCCGAGGACGTGCAGTTCCTGTCGCGCGTCACGGTGTCCGCGCTGGCGCTCGAGAACGGCGGGCGCCAGAGCGGGTTCGCCGCCGGCGGTGGATCGGTCGAGGCCGGCTACTTCGAGACCGTGCGCAGTCCCGAGGCCATCGCGCGCGAGGCCGCCGCCACCGCGGTGCTGCTGCTCTCGGCGCGCGAGCCGGAGGCCGGCGCCTACCCGGTGGTGGTCGGCCCCGGCTGGGGCGGCGTGATGGTGCACGAATGCTTCGGGCACAGCATGGAGGGCGACACCATCCGCCGGAAGACCTCGATCCGCGCCGGCCAGCGCGACCAGCAGGTGGCGGCCAAGGGCGTGACCATCGTGGACAGCGGCCGGGTGCCGTTCAGCCGCGGCTCCTACCGGGTGGACGACGAGGGCACGCCGGCACAGCGCACCGTGCTGGTCGAGGACGGCCGGCTGGTGGGCTACCTGTGGGACCTGCTCAACGCCCGGCTCACCGGCGAGCGCGCCACCGGCAACGGTCGCCGCACCTCCTACCGCGACTACCCGCTGTGCCGCATGAGCAACACCTACATCGAGGCCGGCCCGCAGTCGCCCGAGGCGTTGATCGCCTCGGTGAAGCGCGGGCTGTTCTGCAAGAACCTCGGTGGCGGCTCGGTGAACCCCGCCGACGGCAACTTCTCGTTCCAGGTCACCGAGGGCTGGCAGATCGAGGACGGCAGGCTCACGCACCCGGTGCGTAACGCGACGCTGGCCGGCAACGGCAACGATGCGATGCTCAAGATCGACGGCGTGGCGACGGATCTGGCCATCGACGGCACCACCGGCTCGTGCGGCAAGGACGGCCAGTGGAAGCCGGTGGGCGTGGGCCAGCCCACCGTGCGCTTCACCGAGATCACCGTCGGAGGGACCGCCACGTGACCCGCGAGACCGTTTCCGAGACCGGCCGCGCGCGCCCCACGCCCCGGCAGATCGAGGCCGAGCTGACCGCGGCCGCCGCGGCGGCGGTCGAGCGCGCCCGCGCGGCCGGCGCCGACCAGGCCGAGGCCTGCACCACGCGGGCGCTCGCGTTCACGGTGCGGGTGGCGGACGGCGAGATCGAGAGCCTCAAGCAGAGCACGGTGCGCGGGCTCGGCCTGCGGGTGATCGTGAACGGCGCGGTGGGCTTCGTCTCGAGCAACGACCTGTCGCGCGAGGCGCTCGACGACCTGGCCCGCCGGGCGGTGGCGATCGCGCGCTTCTCGACCCCCGACGAGGCGAACCAGCTCGCCGGCCTCGACGAGGCGCCGGTGGACGGCGCCGGCGGCGATCTCGAGGTCCACGATCCGGCGCTGCCCGAGCTGTCCGCGGAGCGGAAGATCGAGATGGCCCTCACCCTGGAGCGCACCGCGCTGGCGATGGACCCGCGAATCCGCCGCACCGACGGCGGGATGGTCAGCTCCAGCGAGGGCACCACCGCGATCGTGAACTCGCAGGGCGTCGCGCGCGCCTGGAGCGGGACCGGGATCCAGGCCTGGGTGGTCCCGCTCGCCGACGACCGCGACGGCAAGCAGCAGACCGGATCGCGCTACGTCGCTCGCCGGCGGCTCGCCGACCTCCCCGACCTCGAGCAGATCGCGCGCGAGGCCGGCGCGCGGGCGCTGGCGCGGCTCGGAGCGCGCTCGGTGGCGACCGCGCGGGTCCCGGTGGTGATGCACCCGGACGTGGCCGAAGCGTGGATCGCCGATCTCCACGACGCCTTCAGCGGCGAGTCGGTGCTGATGAAGTCCTCGTGGCTGACCGAGAAGCTCGACCAGACCATCGCCTCGCCGCAGGTCACGCTGGTGGACGACGGGCGACTGCGCCGCGGCTCCGCCACCGAGCCCTACGACGGCGAGGGCGTGCCGACCCGGCGCAACCTGCTGATCGATCGCGGGCGCTGCGCGATGTTCCTCTACGACGTCTACCACGCGCGGCGCGCGGGGACGCGGCCGACCGGCAGCGCGGTGCGCAGCTGGTCGTCGGTGCCCGGGATCGGCTACCACAACCTCTACCTCGAGGCCGGGAACGAGACCCCGGAGCAGATCCTGGCGCGCGTGGACCGCGGCTTCTACATGGACGACCAGGGGGCCTACGGCTTCAACCCGGTGACCGGCGACTACTCCTACCAGGCGCAGGGATTCTGGATCGAGAAGGGCGAGAAGGTGTTCCCGGTCGAGGGCGTCACCGTGGCCTCCACCTCGCTCGACATGCTGCGCAACGTGGTGGCGGTCGGGAGCGACCTGGAGTTCGACTCCTCGGTCTCGTCTCCGACGCTGCTGATCTCGGAGATGACCGTCAGCGGCGCCGGTCCGGGCTAGCGTCTAGGCGGGCGTCTCCTCCGGCTCGGCGAAGTCGCGCTGATAGATGCGCAGGATCGCGAGCAGCAGCGTCACGCTCAGCGGCCCGAGGATGATCCCGGTCAGCCCGAACACGGTGACGCCGCCCAGCAGCGCGAAGAACACCACGCCGCCGTGCATCTCGATCCCGCTGCGGATCACCAGCGGCTTGACCACGTTGTCGGTGAGCCCCACTACCAGCAGGCTCCAGGCGCCGAGGAAGATCGCCGGGTAGAGATGGCCGGTGAGGTAGAGCCAGACCGCGATCACGAACGAGAACAACCCCGCGCCCAGCACCGGCACCAGGCCGATGCA
>WNFL01029500.1_pt3 | contig 15864 bp, 16 predicted proteins | sample 5400361 | NCBI WGS metagenome assembly WNFL01 (sample SAMN13153351, study PRJNA577476) | soil metagenome | isolation source: 40 cm soil on Douglas fir-dominated hillslope | place: USA:California | collected 2013-09-17
CGCCTATCATCCGCTTCAGCCATGTGTTCATCCAATGGTATTGCATAACTTTTCGACCAGCGTGTCCGTGACACGCGTCCTCCTATCATGATTTATTTAGTATTCGCATCCCGTGCAAGTGCATGATGGATCAAAGGCCGATGTGACTGCAATGATCGCAAGAAATAGGCTAAATATCCTCGCACCATGGGGCAAAACGGGCTGATTGTACACGATTTGTGAATATTGACACTTTACTGTTTCGTAAGCCTCTAGGCTTCGTCAATCTCGATAAGTCCAGCCATAAAGTGTGTATCTCCGTTGCGCTGGAATTTCAAATTCATGGTGGGCACGATCCCCTAGCAGCGCCTCGGCTTATTAGAATTAGAACAAGAGAATTGTTACTCTAGATCTGCACCTCCCGAGAACGAGAGTGCGAGTCCTGCAATTGTGGATTGCTCATGATGGTCCTGCTTGAAGCGTGACCTTTTTATTTTTTCAATCGCTAAAACATTTGCGCTAAAATAACAAAGGCAAAATAGATATAAGCAGCGGCAATAGCCAAAGCCTTAAGGCATATTGTTGGAAATCTGAGAAATCTTTCCCATATCAAGAATCGAATATCTACGGAAAATATGACAAATCCACGTTCCAAAATAGAAGTGCGAGATGAACGCGAGCTGCCCAGGACGCGGATGGCGCTCTGCAAGATCCGGGTAGCACTAAAAAACCGCATTCATGCTAACCTGGTCAAGTACAACCTCTCTCTTCCTACCGAGAGTGATATCTTTGCCTCGAAGTGCTCCAGCCAACTAAACCAAGTCATTGAGCAACTGCCTCCTGAAACGCAGAAGTGCCTGAAACAAGAACTAGAACTTTTGGATAAGGTACAAGCACAAATTGGTGCCATAGAAGAACGGATGAAAGTGTGTATTGCTCTGACTCCCGACATGCAGCTCCTGAAAACTATTCCGGGTGTCGGTGATATTCTCGCCATTGTGATTGGCACCGAGATTGGTCCGGTTGAACGCTTTTCAAGGGCTGAGCAGTTGGCCAGCTATGCAGGCACTGTACCTGCTGTGAAAAGCAGTGGCGGCAAAACCCGTTATGGGCATAGTCCTAAAGGGTCCAACCATTATCTCAAATGGGCTTTTGTGGAAGCAGCCAATGCCCCAACGCAGTATTGCCAGAAGCCTCACTGGCAACACTGGCATGTGACCCACCTGTATGAGCGCGAGAGACTGCGCAAAGGTCATTCGGTGGCGGGGTGCAGTGGCGCGTCATCTTGCTGAAACAACGTTTTGGATCTTGAATAAAAAGGAGCCTTATCGCGAACCTACTCGCCCGAAGGTCTTGCCAAGCCAAGCGTAAGCACGTGGATTTTCTGTGTCCTTGAGATACGTCTTATGATTGCGACACGCTTGTTGAACATACTCTTGCGGCTGGACCGCGAATAGATGTATCCGGCAGGGCCGGATTGAGTCAGTGCAGAACCTGACGTTGATTCATCCAGGAGATATTTTGGTATGCCAATTTTATTCCAACCCTTGATAAAGGCAGCGCTTTCATAGATGTAAATCCCTATTTACAAAAGGAATTTCTTCAAAGTAAACCTTAGATTGCTGCGACAACTAGAAGGGGAGTAGATAGGCTTATAGATCCTTATTTGCGCCTATTTTACGGCACGTTACAGACGGACCAAAAGAGGCTGAGAATTCCTGATCAATAATGATCATTTTGGATGAAAATGAAATTGCCTCAGATATCTGAGGCAATTCGTGCAAGCACACTTCAAGCAGAACAGATAATGTTGGAATTTATTCGCCTATGAAAAGCTTACGTCTTTGTTATGATTCTCACTTACACAGACAATCTGTTTTCGGGTATGCTTAATTGTATCGAACGGGGAAATTGCCCGTCCTGGAAATATCACAAGCACAAATAGCTTTCCTCAACATGTTCTCAAAAACCTAGAGGCAATATGCAGAATATCAATCTAGTTCTACAAAGGGACTTTCTGCCCCAGCTCATTCAGCAGAAAAACTTTGTCGGTTGGACCTACGGCATCAACTACCAAACCGCCTTGGTGATGACAAATGATTTGTGGAAGGCCCACTCACTAGGAATTCCCCATAATTGTTTTCTGGTCGCCGCAACCTTCAACCCAGATCACTTTGTGGATGTGCCAGAGGAAGATCGAGAAGTGCTGCTTTTGCGAGTGATTGACTCTGCAAAGCTTCCGCAAGACGATGATTTGGTTCGAACAAAGATCGATTTTTTCAAGGAACGAAAAGACATTTTCGGGGCAAATGGCAGAGAGATAGACGACATCACACAAAGCGAACTACAGTTTGGTGGACTTGAATGCCGAATACTTGGCACTTTCTTTGTCGCAGATGGTGAGTTGTGGTTGGGAAGTGACATTGAGTCTTTTGGGACTGCATCTCGGTTAAATGTTTATCGCCCGCATGGAGATGCCCTTAGCACGATTGTTAACTACGTTGATCCAATTCGACGAAGAACAGCAGAAGAGACGGCGCGAGAACTTGGTTTAGGTGAGGGAATCAAGCCATTTCCAATTGGCACAGTTCGTTACACGTCGACAGATCGCTTACACCGGCGCGATGCGCGTGCTGTTAAGGTTAGCGTTGCCATTCAACCATCCGATTTCCTATCACGACGTACCGCCGTTTTAGGTATGACGCGTACTGGTAAATCAAACATGGTCAAACAGATGGTTTCTGTTGTGAAACGCGTTGCTGATGAGAGTAAGGCAAAAATTGGCCAGATTATTTATGACATCAATGGTGAATATGCAAACGCCAACCAACAGGATAAAGGCGCGATTGCAGATATTTATCCAAATGACACTATTCGTTATCGAATGATGGAAACCAAAGGTTTTGAAGAACTTCAAAACAATTTTTACGTTCAACTTAATGATGGTTTTGCGATCATTAGGCGAATTGTGGAAGCCAATAAAAATAATAAGCAAGGTGATGTAGAGATATTTCTAAATACAACTTTCGACCAGCCAGATAAAGACGAGCAGAGTGACTACAAACGTTGGCAGGTCAGAACAGCAGCTTATCAGGCAATGCTTTATCTGGCTAATTTTCCGGCTCCTCCGAACTTTAAGGTGAGATTCAACGCGAATCCGGTGGTATTAGATGCTGTAAAGAAGTTCGCCAGCAAATCTCTTCCCAACCCAAAAGATGGGCTAACTTTGTCTGAAGCAGTTGAGTGGTTTCTTGCTACAAGGGCTGCGAATCAGGAGCAAACCCTGATAAGTTCGAGTGGCAAAAACTGGATGGACGATGATACGAAAGCCATCCTAAATATGATGAAACAAAGAAATGACAATGAAACCTTTATCAAGGGTTATAAGGTTTTGTTGGATGCTCGTCCGTATCATTCGCAGCGTCGTTCCCAAGAAGTCGGAGATGAGATTTATAAACACCTCGCAAATGGCAAGATTGTGATTTTGGATCTGTCGGTTGGAGATGCGAGGCTACGAGAAGAGATCAGCAAGCAAATTGCCACAGCGATTTTCACAAGCTCAATGCAGGCTTTCCTTGAATCCAAGACGCCTCCTAATATTGTTGTTTACATTGAAGAAGCTCACAACCTGATCGGTAAGGGAATGAACCTGACGGACACTTGGCCCCGGCTGGCAAAGGAAGGGGCAAAATACCGTATTAGTCTTGTGTATGCTACTCAGGAAGTTTCCTCTATGCATCCTAATATCCTCGCAAATACCGAGAACTGGTTTATCACACACCTAAATAATGCTCGCGAGATTAAAGAATTGGCGCAATTCTATGATTTCGAAGATTTTAGCGACTCCCTTATCCGCGCACAGGATGTCGGCTTTGCAAGAGTCAAGACACTTTCAAGTCCTTTTGTCATCCCCGTACAGATTGACAAGTTCGATCCGGATGCCGAACGTCAAAGAGTTGCATCCCTCTTTCGGAGGGGGTGATCGTATGCCATACGAAGGAGAACTTGCCAGCAAAACCTCTCATTCAGAGTTTCTACGAAACCCTGACATCAAGCATTTTCTTGGGCAATGCGAATATCTAAAAATACCATCGGATGAAGTTGGTCAAAAGCTAGCTGAGCGGTTTGTTGAACCACCAACTCCCAGAGATGAGCTGCCATCATTTGTTGTTGCGGTGGATGGGAGTAATTATGAATCGTCGCTTGACGACAAATTGCCGAACACCAAAGTCGGCTATATCAAGATCGGCTCCTTGCTCATACCGCTGGATCAGTACAACTCTCTGAGGCAAGGCCGTTATGTAGACCCATTCAAGGTTGCAGAGATACAAGACAACAATTCCTCACTTACTTTCTCACTACCCAGCGCAAACATTAAATGGGGTGGCAAGCAAAGTGTCACGGAAAGCTTTCGGGCTGTTATGGATCAGCAGTTTTACGGAGTGCATACCCGATTCGATGACAACGATCCAATGACCAGTTTGCGCTCAACATTGTTTTATCTGGCATCCATGCGTTCAGGGAAATTGGGAACTGGGGACAGCCATAAATTGAAAATTCATAAATGTCCTTCCTGTGGGAATGGTGAGGAGGAAGGCATCCTTCTGGAGGACATCCCTGACCAACAATGTTGTCCTTATTGCGGCACAGAAATTTATCCAACGGATTGCCTTCGTATTTGGGAAGAGGTTAATGAATTCCAATCAAATCAGGTAGCGATGACACGTTTAATGCTTGCTCTGGAGCATCTCATTCCACTGCATTACATGCGTTATTTTTACAAAAATGCTCCGCTCCTGTTAAGCAGTATGGCTTTCTTTATCGATGGCCCATTGGCTGTGTTTGGTAGCCCGCATTGGCTCCAGGATGCTGCACTCCATTTCTTTCACGAGGTGAACCGAAGGTTGAGCTCAAAAGGACAGGATCCGCTAACTGTGATTGGCCTGCAAAAAACAGGCCAGGTTGTCGATCACGTAAACCTCGTTGATCGGTATATCCCGAACAATAGAATCATGGCGCTTGATGATGACTACCGCTATCAATACATTCTTGCTGGTCGTGATCCATCACCACACGGTTTTGGTGTTGGGACCTACTATGGACAGGATTTCATTTATAAGACTCCAAGCGGACGTACATTCGTATTTGGATTGCCATATCCATTTGGTCCTGATAATTCTCCGGGGAAAAAATTTTCTCAGGAAAAGATTAAGCTGGAACATTATCCGCAGCTTCCACAGGCTCTGCGTTTGATCACCTATCTGGAAAGCGATTTATATCAAAATGCCATTGTACCAATTGCTTTGGCTCATCGATTTACCGCTATTAGCTTCCGGCCTGGCGGGCGTGTACTTGATTTACTCACAAGGAATGCTTTGGACGTATGAGCAGCTTTCAAACCCAGTCTCAGATTCTTATCAAAAAAATGATGACTTTGGAAAACCTTTGGCGTTTATCCAAATTCAAACCCAATGATGAGCAGCGGGAAGCTATTCTACATGTAAATGGACCGCTTTTTCTCACGGCTGGTCCGGGCTCTGGTAAGACCCGTGTTCTACTCTGGCGAACAGTCAACCTGATTGTCTTTCATGATGTAAAACCAGAAGAGATCTTTCTTTCCACTTTTACCGAGAAGGCAGCGCACCAACTTAAAGAGGGTCTTCGAAGTTTGCTTGGCATTGTTACAAATATAAATGGCCAGCCATACGACTTGACACAAATGTATATTGGCACGGTTCATTCGCTGTGTCAGCGAATCCTCTCAGACCGACGGCGTTTTTTTATTGACCGACACCGAAATCGCTCTCCACAATTATTGGATGAGTTGGGACAATATTTTCATCTTTCTCGAAATCGCAATTGGAATTTTCTTGCTGAACATTCTGGACTTTTGCCAGAGGAAGGTAATCTGACAATTAACCAGGTATTTAATATTCCATCGATTTCGAAACATCTCGCCGTAACCAATTGCCAGAGTATCTTCAATCGATTTTCGGAGGAATGCATTGATCCGGCAGTGGCTTGGAAAGACTCGCGCAAAACAACAAGGAGTTGGGTAAACATCTGGAGAAATATGAGATTTCGAGAGAGCAGATTGAACAATTACTGAATCTCTATTCTGCGTACACTGCATCGTTGCAAGCCTCGCCCAATGCACGATTTACTGATTTTGCGCTGTTACAACAAGAGGCGTTCAAAGTTTTAGAGCAATATAAAGAGTCAGGGCGTGTTTTCAAGCACGTGATTGTGGACGAATACCAGGATACCAATACAATTCAAGAGCAGATTTTCTTCAAGCTTGCATCCGGGACCAATAACATTTGCATCGTGGGCGATGACGACCAGGCACTCTACCGTTTTCGGGGAGCGACGGTAGAGAACTTTGTTGAGTTTCCCGCGCGCTGCCAGCAATATTTGAAAGTGGTGCCGCGGCGTATTTCGCTGGATACTAATTATCGATCCAGAAAGGGCATCGTTGATCTCTATACATCATTCATCCAACAGACTGACTGGAGCAGGCCAGCTGGTGGAGAATATCGTGTGGCAGACAAAGCCATCCACGCATATCGCCGAGACAGCCAAACCTCAGTCGTTGCTAGTACTCCCGAAAAACCTGAATGGGTTAGCGAAGAGATAGCCCATTTTGTGCGCCGGTTGATTGACGAGGGGAAAGTAGAGAACCCAAACCAGATCGCCTTTTTGTTCCCGAGTATGAAATATCAGGGAGAAATGGTCGGCTCTGTACGAAAGATGAAAGAAGCACTTGAAGCCGAGGGACTGCATGTGTATGCTCCGCGCGCAGGACGTTTTCTCGAGGTAGAAGAATCGTTCGATATCTTTGGTTTGTTCTTCCTGATTATAGGCCGCCCATCAGCGGGTGAATTCCATAGTAGGGATTACGATAAGTTTATGGATTGGGTGTCCGCTGCCGAGAGTATAGCAGGTGCTTTACTGGAAAAAGACCAATTAATGAAGCGCTTTGTAAACGACAAGAAAGCCGAATTGGAAAATGCCAGAAGTGATTTTGAGACATTACTCGCCATAGTAAACAAGAATCAGTGGGATCTCAGCGCAAATTACGATCCCGATAGTATGAAACGTTCTTTGTACGGCGCACGCGGACTTTCAGAACAGGGCAGAAAGCTTCTCGCAAGTTCCCACCTCGATCACCTTTCCAGAGAACGAGCCGAGCAAGGACAACCGTTATCCTTATCATATGTTCTCAAGCGCATTACATCCATTGATTGGAATTTGTTGGATCTCTTTTATCGTCTATCCGGATTTGAACACTTCAAGCGGATGTTCGATATTGCTGAACAGAACGGAGATGAAGGTCCTGTAGCAAATCTTGGATTGATTACACAATATATTGCCCGTTTTGTGGATGACCGTGTGCCTTTGATTACCGCAGATCTGCTGGTCGAAAAAGTTCTGCAAATCGTTTTCTATTCCTACCTTTTCTCGCTATATCGGTTAGGTGAAACAGAAATCGAAGACGTGGATGATCCCTTCCCCAAAGGACGCATTCCCTTCCTAACCATCCACCAAGCCAAGGGACTCGAGTTTCCTGTTGTGGTGCTTGGCAATCTACGCAAAGACAACAAAGGACCGAATCGTATTGAGCAAATCACCCGTCCATTGCTGGAACGTGAACCAGGTGAGCCGCTCGACCGTATGACCGAGTTTGACATCATGCGTATGTTCTACGTGGCTCTTTCTCGCGCGAAGAATTTACTTGTTTTGGCGCATTTCAAGGGAAAAGGACAACACATTAACGAGCCTTTCAAATCCATGCTCGATGATGATTTTCCCCGTATCGGCTCTTTTGATATTTCATCCATGCCAGATTCAGAACTCAAAGAAGAGACTTTACCTAAATCCTACTCATTTACGTCGGACTTTCTCATGTATCGCAAGTGCCCACGCCAATACATGATCTTTCGTAAGTTTGGGTTTGTTCCATCGCGCTCACAGACGATGTTCTTTGGCAGTCTCGTACACCGGACTCTGGAAGATTTGCACCACGAACTTATCCAGCGGAGGATGAATCCATGATGGAAATAGATTTCTCGGTTGAGATCGAAGAATTTATTCGTCGGGTCTTCGAACAAAATTACGAAGAACTGCGCCTTGACTCGGGTCATGCTATCACGCCTGATGTCAAACAGACAGCACTTAATCAAGTTTTGCTCTACTGGCGTATGCTCAACGATATTGCCCAAAATGTGACTGACACTGAAGTGCGCTTGAGTCTACCTTCACAGGAAACTCCACGTGGGCGTGACTATACCATCGAAGGTGTCGTGGATATTCTGCGCAACAATGACCGCACTGTGATGTATGATATCAAAACTCACAACGCCGAATATGTTCGGGCAAACATTGAACTATATGAACAGCAATTGAACGTGTATGCGTACATCTGGCAGGAGTTGCGGAAACAGTCTTTGGATGCGATGGCGATCATCGCAACGGATTATCCTGAACCGGTCCGCTACGCATTGGCAAATGAAAACAAGGAAGGACTCGCTTATGCCATCAACCAGTGGCATCCCGTGGTAGATATTGACTTTGATCCCAAAAGAGTGGACCAAACCATCGCGGAGTTTGGACAGGTAGTGGATGATATTGAAGATGGGCGATTCACCCCACCAACATTGGACAGGTTGAAGGAGATCATGCCAGGCACACGCAACATTCGTTTCGCCACGCATGTTTGCCGTAACTGTGACGCGCGTTTTTCATGTAAGGTATATCGTGAATATGCTTGGCTTGGCAATCGTAGCATGGCCGATCGTTCGATAAGTTATTATTTCGATGAGACCTCGAGTGATCCTGAGCAGGAAGCCTGGCGCTCCGGGAATCTCGACGCCGCCCAAAACGCATCTGACCTGCGCGCAGACTTCACTTCACGATAAAATTACTTACCCTAGCTATGAGTGAAAATACTATCATTTACACTATTGGACACAGCAATGTTTTAGCCAGCAAAATTACAAGCGTGCTAAAACAATATGGCATTCATGTTCTAGTGGACGTGCGAAGTTCGCCTTATAGCCAATACTCTCCACAATTCAACCGCGGTGATCTTGAGCTATTTATAAAGAACTCTGGAATTGAATACAAATTTGCGGGTGAATATCTGGGTGGACGCCCTAAAGACCCCAGTTGCTACAAGAACGGACAAATTCCAGATCGCAACGCAGATTTTCTTCACCTAGTAGATTACCCAGTCGTGATGACAAAAGATTGGTTTATCAGAGGGCTAAACAGATTGGTTCAAATCGCTCAAACCGAGAAGGTTGCGATTATGTGCAGCGAAGAAGACCCCGCTGCCTGTCATCGACATCACCTGATTGGAAAGGCTCTTATGCAAAAAGGCATCAGTGTCAGACACATTCGCAGTGACGGGAATATGGTTAAGGCAGAGCAGATTCCAGATCTAAGCAACGAACCACCTGCCGAGCAGCCAGAATTGCTTTGAGGAATATTATGAAGATATATACGATTGGCTTTACCAAAAAGTCTGGCAAACAATTCTTTGAATTACTAAAGAATAATGGTGTTGAGTGTTTGGTGGACATTCGACTTCATCCAGATGGACAATTATCAGGCTTTTCTAAAAAGGATGATTTGGCTTATTTTCTCAAAGAACTCAATCATTGCGATTATCGCCATATGCCCAACTTGGCACCTACCGACGATATTCTCAAAGAATATCGGAGCGACAAAGACTGGGACAAATACGAACAGGCATTTGAAACTTTGATGGATCAACGGGGAATTCCCGAAGTTTTGGATAAAATCTTGTTCGAAGACAAGATTTGTTCTTTGTTATGCAGTGAAGACACACCTGAAAAATGCCACCGTCGGCTTGTAGCGGAACGGTTGAAACGCGAATGGAGTAACGTAGAAATCATCCATTTATAAGAAGGGATTAAAACATGTCAGCAACAATACTAACCATCACAGACCTGACTCGCATGAGTGGGAACCACGTATGTATTGCTGGAATTACAGATGATCAAAGAATTATTCGACCCGAACTTGACCAGGTACAGATCACTGAAGATTGGCTGTTTAGCAACGGCAAACTCATAATCAAGCCTTTTGCCCGCGTCAAGTTTGATTTAATCGAACATAGGCCTGATCCGCCACATACAGAAGACTGGATAGTTCATCCAGATCGCAAGAAATTTGATCGCGAACTCACTATGAAAGAGCGTCATGAATTACTTGAAAATATCGCCTATCCATCTGTCGTAGATGTTTTTGAGGCGAAAATTGGGCATGAATATGGACATGGCTATTTTATTCAACATGGACATGGTACACGGTCATTAGGAACTGTCCGCCTAAAATCAATAGATGATTTTGTTCACGCAATTTATAATGAAGCAAAATTAGATTATCGTCTCGGGTTTATTGATTCACACGATGAAACTTATCGCTTGGGAATAACAGATTTGGCGTTTCGATATTATGTTGACTCCATACGGACAAATAAAGGTTTATCATTTGAACAAGTAAGCAAACTCATCATAAACATCCTTAAAGAGACCCAAATTTTCCTCAGGATTGGACTTGCTCGTGCCACAAATCCTCGAAATCCAGGGTTTTGTAATCTTCAAATCAATGGAGTGTATACTTTCCCAGATTACCTTGAAGGTCGCACTTTTGCCGACTTCAAGCGCCCCTAATTCATCTTTCCTACTTCATCCTTGGAACCTAACCCATGCCCCTCTCCAAACTCCGCCCCTCCTTCACCTTGACCGAAGACCGCCTTCGCGAACTCCAAGCCGTTGTGCCCGAGGCCTTCGTGGACGGACGCATTAACTGGGACACACTCCGCGAAGCCCTCGGCGAAACTCTCGAAGACGAATCCCAGGAACACTTCGGACTCTTCTGGCCCGGCAAACGCGAAGCCCGTAGACTTGCCGCCATGCCCTCCAAAGGGACTCTCATCCCGCAGCCAGGCGCAGGCGTGGACGAAGACAACACCCATAACCTCTTCATCGAAGGCGACAATCTCGAAGTGCTCAAGCTCCTGCAAAAGAGTTATGCGGGACGTGTCAAGATGATTTACATTGACCCGCCATATAATACCGGCAATGATTTTGTTTACAGGGACGATTTTGATGAGCCAATTGAAGATTACCTGAAAAAAACAGGGCAGATTGAAAGCGACGGCAGTCTTTTAACAACAAACGCCAGAACGGATGGGCGTTTCCATTCTAACTGGCTAACCATGATGTATTCGAGATTGCGATTGGCAAGAAATTTACTTAGCGATGATGGTTCATTATGGATTTCGATAGATGATAACGAAAAATCCCATTTGCAATTGGCGTGCAATGAAATTTTTGGAGAAGGAAATTTCGTCGCAACGATTATTTGGGAAAAAAGAACAACAAGAGAAAACCGACGAGTTTTCTCATTCAACCACGACTACATTTTATGTTATGCGGTTGACAAGAACTTGTTTCAATCAGCTAGAAACATGCTCCCGATGACCGAGGAATTACTTGCACGATATTCAAATCCAGACAATGATCCTCGTGGAGATTGGCAATCAGTGGCATTAACTGCTCAAGAAGGGCATGCAACGCCTGCGCAGTTTTATACAATCGTTACTCCAAGCGGCAGAAAAATAGATCCACCACCAGGAAGTTGCTGGCGTGTAACAAAGCCCAGACTAGATGAACTTATCGCAGACAATAGAATTTCGTTTGGTGAGAAAGGCAACAACGTACCGCGAAGGAAAATTTTCCTCACAGAAGCAAATGACGGTTTAACTCCTCATACTCTTTGGCAAGCAGATGAAGTAGGCACAACAGACTCTGCAAAAAAGAAATTGGTTGAGCTTTTTGGTGGCGAGTCTATTTTTGAGACACCAAAACCAGTTGAATTGATTAAAAGAATAGTTCAACTTTCAACAGCGAAGGATGACGATTTAGTTATGGATTTCTTCGCAGGCTCATGTACAACTGCTCAAGCAACTTTGGAATTAAACGAAGATGATGGTGGCACTCGCAAGTTCATAATGGTTCAACTTCCTGAATTGACTAACAACAAGAAATATCCCACAATTGCCGATATTGGGCGTAAAAGAATTAATCTCGCAATAAAAAAATTAAAACCTACTAAAGGGAAACAACTTGGCTTAACCACAGGCAAAGATTTAGGATTTTCCTCTTACAAACTTATCAACTCAAATTTTAAAAACTGGCAGGTATTTACTGGCAAAGATGTAAATCAACTTGAACTACGTTTCGATCAATCAGAAATCCCGCTTGTCGATGGTTGGCAACCCGAAAATCTGCTAACTGAAATCCTTCTCCTGCAAGGCTTCCCGCTCGATAGCAAAGTGCGTTCCTTGCCTGAATTCAAGGGCAACGATGTTCAGCAAGTCACATCCGATTTTGTCACGCATCCGCTTTACTTGTGTCTCGATAAGAAGATCAAACCCGAAACCGTGTCCAAACTCAAACTAAGCTCCGAAGACATCTTCGTCTGTCTCGATAGCGCCCTGAGCGACGAAGCCAAGGTCAAATTGGCGGACCAGTGCAATTTGAAGGTGATTTAATGCTTCCTCTTATTGGTCCCGCTCTCGAAGCTTTCGTAAAATTGTTGGAAGGAATCGGCAACCTTGAAAAAACGAAACTTCAAAATAAGCAAACTATGTTCAATGAAATTGTGAAACCGTTATTTGAAGAATTAGAACCTGTAGCCTCGAATTATAAGGAAATCTTTCGAAAAGCTAGACAAATTGCTATTATTGGTTCCCAACGAAAATTGCATGAAGCTCTTGCGCTGATCTTAGAAGAACGTGAGGTTATGTCTCTAGCGCGGATAAAAGTGCGTGAAATGGCACTTCAAGTCAGCGAAAGCATCAATGATGAAGATGTTGTTATATTCGCTAATACCGTAAACAAATATTTTTATAGTGCTGCGGCAACTTACGGAACAACAAGAACTATGATGATTTTACGGCGTATTGAGTATGAAAAACAAATGGGGAAAATCGGCAAAATAGAGAAACGGGAAAAAGAAATTATTATCGAAAATATTGATGAGGTTTTAGGTGAACTAGAACAATCTTGGAAGGCGATTGTTCAATCTTATGGAAAATTAAAGATTCATTCAGTCAGCCCTCCGAAATTTGTCAACAAAATCCAAAATAAGAAAACACAGTCTCAATGACCCTTAAGCTTCAATTCGACCCCAACCAACCCTACCAACTCGCTCATGTCATTCTAAGCGAAGCGAAGAATCTCTACCCTGTCGTGCGCTCACAAAGCTTGCTGCACCAAACCGCCCTGAGCGATGAAGCCAAGGTCGAATTGGCTGATCAGTGCAATTTGAGGATGATCTAATGCTACCTCTACTTACTCCGGCTCTTGAAGTTTTCATAAAACTGGCTGAGAGGATTATCCATCTTGAAAAAACAAAGCTTCAAGAGAAGCAGGATTTCTTCAATGAAGTTCTAAAACCTCTATATGAAGATTTAGAACCTCTAGCTTCACAATATATAGCTTTTTTTCGGAGGGCACATAATGAGATTATGGAGTGCGAACAGGGAGACCTTTTGAAAATAGCAGTTGTTCTTAAAACGGAACGCGATGCATTAGTAATGGCTCGAATCAAGGTTTATGCGATGTCAAGAGTTATTTATGAACGACTAGAGGGTGACAATACTGGTATTCACCTCTTCATTGACGCAATCAAGGGTTTCTTTGAAGATAATTCACTTAAGCGAGTAACGATACAAACGGGTCCTGCAACAAATGCATGGAAGCTGATTAGCCTCTTTGACGATCTTGGCACAGGTAATTTGACCAGGAAGGATTTAATCAAGTTCATTGATCTCACCTTTCGCTCTATGGAAACAAACTGGGAATTGATTGTTTATCTTTATCAAGAACAGAAATTAAATTTGGTGATGAATTCAAACAAATATATCAAAAACAGTCGAAGCAAAAAAACTGAGTGACGATGACTTTAAAACTTCACTTCGACCCCAACCAACCCTACCAACTCACTCATGTCATTCTGAGCGAAGCGAAGAATCTCTACTTTTTGCCTCTTTAAGTGCCTAACAAAATGCTTCTTATTCTCGATATTGATGAGGTTTTGGTTTACTCAGCAGACAGACCACTCGACCCAAATTTTGATTTTCAGGCAGATCTCTATTATGTCATAAAGCGCCCCTTTCTAAATGAATTTATCAAATCTGCTTTTAGCTGGTTCGATGTTGCAATTTGGACAGCTGCAACAGATGATTATGCTCAAATCATGGCTCAACGCTTAATGCCAAATCCAGATAGTTTGAAATTCATTTGGACCCGAAAAAGATGCACATCCAAACACGATTATGAAATAGGCGATCAATATTGGATTAAAGACCTGAAGAAGGTGAGACGATTAGGTTATAAACTTGAACGGATATTAGTAGTTGAAGATGAAAGACGGACAATGCAACGCAGTTATGGTAATCTAATTCTTGTTAGATCGTTTCAAGGAGATAAGAAAGATAATGAACTTCAATTGCTCATACAGTATCTTGATTGGATACGCCACCAAGACAATGTCAGAAAAATTGAAAAAAGATACTGGCGCGAGATTGCAAAAAACGAGATGGACCGAATAATTTAAGCCTTGGATGCATAATCAAATGGAACCAATTTCCCTTGTCTTTGAATCGTTTATAAATCTGGCTGATGGGATTATTAATCTTGAGAAAACAAAACTGCAAAATAAGCAACAGGCATTCAAAGAGATTATTGAACCTTTGTTTATAGAGTTACAGCCTGTTGTGGATAATTATGTGAACTTATTCAAAAAAGCCAAGCAATCTATCGCTGAAAGCTCACAAAAGGATTTGTCGGTGGCGGTGCGTGAAATTCGAGAAGCACGTGAGAGCATGATTCTTAATCGTATTAAGGTACGAGAATTGGCAAACCGAATTCAAGAAGTTTACAATGATAAGAAAATTATTGACTTTGCATTAAAGGTACAAGAATTTTTTTACCGTACTATTGTCCAAAAACAAACAAAAATGTCGTATGCCAAGGAACTGGTGGATTTGTTTGAATATGTAGCAAAGAATGATATGGATAAAAGTGATTTAATCGAATTTATGAACGATGCCTTGAAAAATATGGAAAATTCCTGGGTTGCAATTGCCCAATCATATGCTTTGGTCAGAATCTATTGCTTGAGTTCGCCGCAACTTACTCATAAGCCGAAAGATCCCCAATAAAAATCTGATGACCCTCAAACTACAATTCGACCCCAACCAACCCTACCAACTCGATGCCGTCGAAAATGTCGCGCGTCTCTTCGAAGGCTTGCCGCGCCAAACGGCGGACTTCACTCTCGGCGATGAGATCAACCCCAATCTGCCGCCTTTCGAGTCGCTCAGCGAATCCTGGCTCTACGACAATCTGCGTCAGATCCAGCAGGCTGGCGAAATCACCACCGACCTGGCAGGCATGCTCGATGTGGATGACGGCATGGTCATTGAAGGGGTTGGCAATGATTCGTGGCGGCATCCCTCCTTCACCATCGAAATGGAGACGGGCACGGGCAAAACCTACGTCGCCCTGCGCACCATCTACGAACTCCGTAAGCGTTACGGCTTCAGCAAATTTATCGTTGTCGTGCCCAGCATCGCCATTTACGAAGGCTGGATCAAAAACTTCGCCATCACCCGCGACCACTTCCGCGCCCTCTACGAAAACGAAACCGTCAACCTCATCGAATACGATAGCGCCCGCATCAGTCAATTGCGTGCCTTTGCCACCTCCACTTTTGTTGAAATTCTCGTCATCACCCTGGATTCCTTCAACAAGACCTCCAACGTCATCTTCAAGCCCTCCGAAA
>WNFL01450153.1_pt2 | contig 15863 bp, 15 predicted proteins | sample 5400361 | NCBI WGS metagenome assembly WNFL01 (sample SAMN13153351, study PRJNA577476) | soil metagenome | isolation source: 40 cm soil on Douglas fir-dominated hillslope | place: USA:California | collected 2013-09-17
CGCGGAGCTGCAAGAGCACGTCCGCTCGCGGCTGGCCGCGCACGAGTACCCGCGCATCGTCGAGTTCGCGCCCGAGCTCCCGCTCACCGCCACCGGGAAGATCGTCCGGCGCGCGCTGCGCTCCCCCAGGAAGTAAGGGGCAAGCAGCCGGGCCCACTTGACGACCGTCGCGCCGGAGAGCTTTGCTCCCGAGGGGTTCCCACCCACCGCGCTCGGAGCAATCATGCGACGTCTACTCGCGCTCGCCGCGATCTGCTGTCCTCTCGCCGCCGCAGCGGCGCCTGTCCGACTCGCGGGGCTCCTCGCGCCCGCCGAAGTGTCGCGCGACGCGGCGGGCATCCCGCACATCCGCGCGGCGAACGAGCACGACCTGTTCTTCCTGCAGGGATGGGTCCACGCCGAGGACCGGCTGTTCCAGATGGACGTGCAGCGCCGCCAGGCGGCGGGCACCCTGGCGGAGCTGCTCGGCCCCGGCGCGCTGGGCAGCGACGTGCAGCTGCGCACGATCGGTTTGCACCGCGCCGCGGTGCGCTCGCTCCCGCGCCTCTCCCTGCGCGCCCGCGCCGTTCTGGCGGCGTATGCAGAGGGGGTCAACGCGTCGGCCCAGGCCCACCCGCTCCCGCCCGAGTACGGCGCGCTGAAGCTGACTCGATTCGCGCCGTGGACGGCGCTGGATTCGGCGGCGATCGGCAAGTTGCTCTCCTTCGGGCTTTCCTTCGATCTGGACGACATCCAGCGCACGGTGGCGCTGGCGACCTACCAGCAGGCCGGCGGCGCCTTCGGATTCGACGGCCGCAAGCTCTTCTTCGAGGACCTCTTCCGCTCGGCGCCGTTCGACCGGGCCTCGACCATTCCTGACGCCCTGATGACCACGCCGCCGCCGCACGGCGGCCGCCGCGACGTCGATGCGTCCGGCCTGCACCCGCGCGCCGCGGAGCTGGGCAAGGAGCTGCTCGAGTCGATCCGCGGCGACCGGTTCCTGCGCTGGATCGTCGCGCCGAAGGAACACGCCGGGAGCAACCAGTGGGCCATCGCCGGGCGGTTCACCGACACAGGCGCACCGATGCTGGCGAGCGATCCGCACCTGTCGCTCGGCGCGCCTTCGGTCTTCTATCCGGTGCACCTGCGGGCGGGCGACTTCGACGTCATCGGCAACAGCTTCCCGGGATCTCCGCTGGTGATCGTCGGCCACAACCGGAACGTCGCCTGGGGGGCCACCGTGAACCCGCTCGACGTGACCGACGTGTTCCAGGAGAGGGTGGTCCCTGATGCGCGGTCGCCCAGCGGTCTCAGCACGATCTTCCTCGGTCGCCCCGAGCCGCTGATCCCGATTCCCCAGTCGTACTCGGTCAACCAGGGCGGCGTGGTCGTGCCGGTCCCGCCGAGCAAGGACGTCCCTGCGTTCACGCTGATCGTCCCGCGCCGCAACAATGGTCCCATCGTCCGGCTGGATGCCGCGACCGGCGTAGCGCTGTCCGTCCAGTACACCGGCTTCTCCGCCACCCGCGAGCTGGACACCTTCCTCTCCTTCGATCTGGCGGGCGACATCTTCGACATCCAGCGCGCGATGCCCACTTTCGAGGTCGGCTCGCAGAACTTCGTCTGCGCGGATACGAGCGGCAACATCGGGTACTTCACCGGCAGCGCAGTGCCGATCCGCGAGGACCTGCAGGCGGGCACGGTGAACGGGCTGCCTCCGTACTTCATCCGCAACGGGACGGGCGGGAACGAATGGCTGACGGTGCCGAATGCGCAGCCGGAGCAGGCGATCGTCTACCAGACCCTGCCTCTGGAGGAGATGCCCCACCTGGTGAACCCGCCCTCCGGGTTCCTCGTCAACGCGAACAACGATCCGCTCGGCATCACCCTCGGGAACGAGCCGCTCTCGCGAGCTCGCCCCGGCGGCACAGGCCCGGCTGGGAGAGGCACGCCGATCTACTATCTGAACCCCGGCTACGATTTCGGGGCGCGCGCGGGCCGCATCACCGCGCGGGTGCGCGAGCAGCTCGCGCGCGGGCCGATGACGTTCAAGGAGATGCAGTCCATCCAGGCGGACGTGAAGCTGCTCGACGCGCAGGTTCTGGTGCCGTCGATCCTCTCGGCGTTCGCGAGCGCGCGGCGACCCGGCGCGCCCGCCCAGCTCGCCGCCCTGGCTGGCTCGCCGAACCTCGCCGAGGCCGTGCAGCGCCTCACGGCCTGGGACTTCTCGACGCCGACGGGCATCCCGGAGGGATTCGACGCGTCCGAGCCGGAAGGAAAGCGCCGGCTCCCGAGGCGGGAGCAGATCTCGAACAGCGTCGCCGCGACCATCTATGCGGTGTGGCGCGGGCAAGCCATCCGCTCGATCATCGATGCGCATCTCCCGGGCATGCCCCTGCCCCCGGATCAGCAGGCGATGACCGCGCTGCGGCACCTCCTCGACGAGTTCGGGTCGGCGCACGGCGTCGGGGCCTCGGGCATCGACTTCTTCTCCCTGCCCGGCGCGACCGCGAGCGCTGCCGATCGCCGCGACATCCTTCTCCTCGGGGCGCTGCGCTCGGCGCTCGACCGGCTCTCGGGCGAACCGTTCGCGGCGGCGTTCGCGGGATCGAAGAACCTCGACGACTACCGTTGGGGAAAGCTGCACCGCATCGTCTTCGAGCACATCCTCGGTGGCCCCTTCAGCATCCCGCCCGCGTTCGGCCGCTTCGCCGACTCCCTCCCGCACCTCGCCGGCGTCGCGACGGACGGCGGCCTGGGAACGGTCGACGTGGCGGCGCACGACCCTCGCGCGCAGTCGGTGGACGACTTCATGTTCGGGCACGGCCCCTCCAACCGGCTGGTGGTGAGCCTCGCGCACGGCGCGGAGCGCGCGGAGTCGGTGTGGCCGGGCGGCGTCAGCGCGCTGCCGGACAGCAAGTTCTACGTCAACCTGCTTCCGCTCTGGCTCGCCAACGATACCGTCCGCCTGCTCTTCAGCCGCGATGCGCTGGAGGAGGACGAGGACCTGGCGACCACCCGGTTCCTGCCCGCCAGGTAGGCGAAGGCGTTCCAGGGTCTTCCTCCAAAGCCGGTCACCGGTGTCCGCGCAACCTCCGGCCGCGAACCGCATCTGATCCGTTGCCTGGGTTGTATATACAACCACACCCACCCCGGGCAGGAGGAAGCCCATGGGTCCCCGGCCGCTCGCATTTCTCAGCCTCTTTCTCGTCGGCGCGGCGTGCTCCAGCGCTCCCCGGCCGCCGCCCGCGCTCGTGCAGAACCGCGAGGTGGAATCGTTCGCGCAAGCCGCCGCCTGGCCGAACGCCGAGCCGCTGGTCGCGATCATCGCGGCGCAGGAGTTCGCCGCCGCGCGGCACGATCGGGACGGGTACGAGTACTTCCAGCGGCTCGCGCGCGAGCAGCCCCAGCGCCCGATCCTCCTTTCCCTGGAGGGAATGCTGCAGGCCCGGGCTGCTGGCGAGGTTCCCCTGCTCCGCCGCGTAGCGTGGGTCGAGGAAGCGATCGGCAAGCTCGACCGCGGCGCGGAAGCCGATCCGGTGGCCGGGCGCCTCGTGCGCGGCCTCGCTTCGGCAAGGCGAAGCAGGCCGTCGCCGATCTGGAGGCGTCGCTGGAGCGCCGCGACAGCTTCCCCGCCGACCTCGATCGAGGGATCTACCGCGGCCTGGCGCAGGCCTTCCGGACGCTGGGCGACCAGGCGCGATCGCAAGAGATGCTGCGCCGCAGCGGCACCCGGTCGCTCGACGCGCCCGCCATCGCCGGCAACCTGTCCGTCGGACCGGACCAAGGCTTCCGATTCACCAACCCCAGGCTCGAGCGTGAGGCCGAGGGGGTCTACGTGGCCGAGGGATTCGACTTCGGGAACATCGCCTTTCTGGTCGACCCCGCGGGCGTGGTCGCGATCGACGCCGGCACCACCGTGGAGAGCGCCCGCGCGGCGATGAAGGCTTTGCGCCAGGTCACAGATGCACCCATCCGGTACGTCATCCTCACCCACTCGCATTGGGACCACGTCGGCGGCCTCGCCGCCGTCCGCGAGCCCGGCACCGTCGTCATCGCGCGGTCGAACTTCGCCCGGGAGCTGTCGCGCATGCGCAGCTCGCAACGGACCTTCAGCTGGTTCTTCGGCAGCCAGCCGGTCGGCCTCGACGTGCAGGTGGATCGGACCGTCTCGGCAAACGAATCGCTCCGTCACGGCGACCTCGACATCCGGCTGATCCCGGTCACCGGCGGGGGGCTGCTCTTCGTCGGCGACGCGTTCATGCCTTACGTGGGGCCGCCGTTCCTTTCCGAGGGTTCGCCGGAGGGCTATCTCGAAGCGCTCGCCACCGTGCGCACGCTCGCGCCGCGCAGGACCATCCACGGTCACCCGCCTCTGACGCAGTTCTTCAACGTGGACGCGACGCCCGGCCTGGAGACCGCGCTGCGCAGCCTGTACGATCGCGCCCTCCCCGACGTCCTGCGCAGCCGGCCGCTGCCAGAGCTATTGCACGACAGCTACCTGCCGGCCTCGTTGCGCGACAGCCCCAAGGCGGTCCTCCCCTACCTGATCGTGCGCGACCATTTCCTCCAGCGGCTCCACCTCCAGAAGGCGGGCTACTGGCAGGCCGACGGGGACGGCATGGAGCCCCTCGCCCGCTCCGACTGGGCCGCGCTGCTCGATCAGGTGGGCGACGGCAGCGACGGCCCGTTCGTGCGAGTGGCCGACGATCTGCTGGCGAGAGGCGATGCGCCGCTTGCGCTGAAACTGGTCGACATGGGATTGCTCCGGCATCCAGCCAGCGAGAGCCTCGAGCGCGTGCGGACCAAGGCGCTGACCATGCTCATCGAGCGATTCAACCCGGTCGACCCGTTCCGGTTCATCGTGTACTCGCAATGGGCGGGAGCTCCGTTGCCGCCCATCGGCGGCGTGCCGGGAGAGGCGCGGTGAAGAAGGCGGACCCGGCAGAGATTGGACGGCTGATCGCGTCGGAGTGCCTGTCGGTGCGGGTCCGCCGGCTGGGCCGCGTGATCAACCGGATCTACGACGCGGCGCTGGCTCCGCATGGAGTCAGCGCTGCCCAGCTCAACCTGATCGCCGCCATCGCGGCCGGCTGCGCCAGCCCCGGCGGCCTGACGCGGCTGCTCGAGGTGGAGAAGTCGACCCTCAGCCGGGACCTGAAACGGATGGAGCAGCTCGGGTGGGTCCGGTCGGAAGCCGTCCTGCCGCGCGGCGGCCGCCGGGTGACGCTCACGCCCGCGGGCTCGCGGCTGCTGACCGGGGTGCGGCCCGCGTGGGACGAGGCGCAAGCGGCAGCGCAGGCGGAACTGGGCGACGAACCCTTCTCCCACCTCCGCCTGGCGCTGCCGTCGCCCCTCACGTCCGGTGCGCTTTCTCCATCTCGCGCGAGAGGCGCGCCACGCGCCGCCGGAGCGACTGCGGCTCGAGCACCCGCACGTCGGGACCGAACCCGAGGATCCAGCTCACCAGCTCGGGGCAGACGCGGACCCTGAGCCGCAGGTGCACCCGGCCTGCGCGGACGAAGGATTCCTGCGACCGGTGCCAGCGGTGGCTGCGCACGAACGTCGCCCAGCGCGGCGCCAGCGTCACCGCGATGTTCTCGACCGGGAACCTCTCGTCGACGAAGATGCCGAAGCTCTCGGCGAAGACGCGCTCGGGATCGTAGCTGTCCTTGTCCGGGTACTGGAAGGTGCCGCCCGCAGCCTCCGCCGATTCGAGCCGCGAGAAGCGGTAGGGGTGGGCCGGCCGGCCGCGCGAACGCCCGATGACGTAGAGCTGGTGATCGTAGACGGCCAGCGAGAGCGGCTCGATGCGCAGCGATTGGCGAGCGCCGTCGAACGCGCGGTAGCGGATCTGCAGGCCGCGGCGGCGCTGGACCGCCTCCACCACTTCCTCGAGCAGCTCTTCCTTCTCGGGGAGCGACTTCTCGCCGCCGCGGACGAGGAAGACGAACTGCCGCCGCGAATCCTGGAACCGCTCGGGATGGACGGCGTCCCGGCTGACGTAGTGCACCAGGTCGCGCATGCCCTTCTCGTAGCTGGTGCCCTCGAACAGCTTGGAGAGGCTCGCGCCCACGCAGGCGGCGATCATCGTCGCGATCGGCGTCCGCTCCGCTCCCCCGGCCACCTTGGACCGATCGATGCGGACGTGGAGTCGGCCGCGGCGTTTCTCGCGGATGAGCGGGACGTGCCGGCCGATCGCGGCGAGCTGCCGGTCGGCGGCGGCGACGCGGACGCCGAGCAGCGTGGTGATCTCCCCCCGGGTGAGATCGCGGCCCGAGAGGAACGCGGCGATGAGCTTCGCCGTCCGTTCGATGGAAGTGAGCCGTCCGAGCTCCGAATCCGCCATGATCCGCCAAGGATCGTCCGATCCTCTGCGGATCTCAAGCGGCCGATCGCTCCTCCTTCGCATTGCGGGGGCGAAACGGCGCGTAACCATCCCCGCCCCGGTCGCGAGTGGTCGCGTCCGAACCGCAGGGGATGCCCGATGGAAACGCTCAAGTTCTGGGCCCGTCCCGCAATCATCGCAGGCCTCTGGATCGCCGTGGCGTCGTTCACGCTGGCGGAGCTGACTACAGTGGTCCCCTCGCTGCGCTCGGCGCCGGCAGCGGAGCCGGCGCCCCGGCTCCGTGAGGCAAGGCAGCGACCCGTCTTCCGGACGCGGACCCAGTCGGCCAGCCGGGCGGCCGTCACGCCGTAGCCGCGGGGAACGCGAGCCCCGGGCCTTGGGTTGCAGGCGAGGCCCCCGGGGCGTAAGCCGGCGCCATGATCGAGCACATCAGCCTCCGCTGCAGCGATGCCCGGGCGAGCCGCGACTTCTACGAGCGGGCGCTGGCGCCCCTCGGGTACGCGGTCGACAAGGAGTTCGGCGACGCTTTCGGGTTCGTGCAGGGCGGGCGCCACGACTTCTGGGTCACTGAAGGCAAGGTGGGCACGCCGAACCACCTCGCCTTCCACGCCGACGACCAGGCCGCGGTCGACGAGTTCTACCGGGCGGCGATGGCCGCAGGCGGAAAGGACAACGGAGGCCCCGGGCAGCGCCCCGAGTACGGCTACGCCGCCTTCGTGCTCGACCCGGACGGCCACAACGTCGAGGCGGTGATCTGGGACGAGGAGCTGGCGAAGCCGCGGCGCGCCGGCGCAAAGGGCCGGCGGCGCCGTGTCAAGGCCAGGCCTCGCCGGCGAACCTAGTCGTCGCGCGGTGCGCCGAAGACGGCGATGCAGCCGTCCAGGCAAGCGGGGAACACGTTGTTCGCCGGCAAGGGCACGAAGACGTGGTTGTTGTGGGGATTTGCCGCGACCGAGTGCGTCGTGCCTCGCGGAGGTGGCGAGCTCGCCGGAGTGTTGAAGGTCGGGACCACCTGCACCAGCGTCTGATCCTCCGCATCGATGACGCCGAGCACCGGACCGCCGGGATTGTTGCGGGAGGCCGTGTAGTAGCGTCCGTCGCCTTCGTTGAACCACACCTCGTCCGAGCCGCCGACGCCCGGGACGACACGGTCGATCTTGCCGGTCTTCGCGTCCATGATCACCTGGGAGGGAGCGGGGGTGGTGGGGCTCGCGGACGTCCACGGATTGCCCGCCGTATCGAAGACGGCGCTGCAACCGAGGAGCAGATCCTGGCGGGGACCCAAGCTGAGACCGGCGGGCTGGCAGTTCTTTACGTGGAAGAGCGTCTCCAGTACGCCTTTGGTGCTGATCCTGCCGACGGCGCCGTCCGAGACGTCGTGGTTCAGCTCGGGGATCGAGATGTAGAACTTGCCCGTCCCGGCGTCCCAGACCGGCTGCTCGGCGCCGTTGGTCGCGTTGGTGAAGGTGATCCTGCTCTGGACAGTCAATTTGCCGGTCTTCTTGTCCACCTTGATGAGCGTGGCGAACGGCGGTTCGTCGGCGTTGTTGACGGGCAAGAGGAGCCCGTCCTCGGGATCGTAGCCGGTGGAGACCTCGGACACGATCTTGTCCGTCGTCAGATCGATCGTCACGATTCGGCTGTTGGCGTCGGTGACGAACAGGAATTTTCCGGAGACCACGACGCCGTTCGGTCCCGAGGTGTCGTTGTTGCCGGTGAATCCCTTGAAGCCTCCGGCGATCTGCTTGACGAACACGTCGCGCTTCGCGTCGATCACGTCGATGACCTTGTTCGAGCGATCCGCCAGGTAATAGAGCTGCGTGGCGGGATCGACGAAGCTGATGTCGAACACGACCATGTGACCCGGCACGGGGATGGTCTTGACGAGCCGCACGGCTCCATTGCGCCCGCCGTCCTCGGCGCGCGCGGCTCCGGCAAACATCGCAACGACGACGCTCATCGACAACGTGAACCAGCAATTCCGCCTCATGGTGGGTCCTCCTTCTCAATCGCCGTCGACGTGGTCGACGATGGCCAGGCCGTAGGGATCGTTACCGACTCCGGTAACGGTCGCGATTTGCGTACGTGAACGGAGATCGATGACGAAGACGGTCCCGCTCGCGGGAGCGGTGGGCGCCTGCCGGGCGCCGCCGGACACCACGGCATGGCGGCCATCGGAGGTCACCGCGATTCCCTTGGGGCGCGCCGGCCGGCCATCGGCACGGACGAGCGGGATCCGCGTTTCGGCGCCCGGCTTGTGGGCCAGCGCGCGGCCGACGTCCACGACCGACACGTTGTTGGTCCGGAAATTGGCCACCACGATGCTCTTGCCGTCGGGCGTCCAGGCGACCGTGAACGGCCTCGCCCCGGCGCTCGCGTCGTCGGTGCCCACCTGCACGCGCGCGACCTCCGCGCCCCGGGATCCCTTGCGCGCGAGGTCGATGTCGATGATGGAGATCGTGTTCCCTTCGAAATCGACGCGGTTGCTCTCCCGGGAGGTCACGGCGACGAGCTTGCCGTCGGGGCTGGCCTTGATGCCGAAGGGCCCGGACTGCACCGGGATGCGCGGCGCCACCTCGACCACCTTGGAGCCGGCGAGCGCGCCGTCCAGGTCCATGATGGAGACGTCCTCGGTCCCGGCGTTTCCCGAGACGAGGTAGGTCTTCCCGTCGCTTCCATGCGCCAGGGCCAGGCCTTCGGGGTCGGGCCAGCAACCGAAGGCGAGGTCGAGCGAGAGGAACGGAACGAGGGGCGGCGGCGTGGGCGAGACGAACGGGACGGGGAAGGAAGGGCATGGCGAGGTCAGCTGCCGCGTTCCTACTCCGACCAGCGCCATCTCGACCTGGCCCACCAGACCGCCGGTCCTGCGATCGATGAGACCGATCCGGTTGGAGCCGTCCTCGCTCAGCCAGTTCTCCGAATACCCAGCCACGAGACGTGCTCGAGGGCGGCATCGGTGTCGTCGAGCCTGCGGTCCAGCATCTTACGGACGGTCATCACCGCCACGCTGGCCCGCCCTCCGTGCTGGAGGAACTCCGCGTTGTCGACGGCGCCATGATGGTTCATCACGAACGCGGTCTTCTGGTCGTCGCTGAGGACGATGTTGGCAGGGTCGCCCAGGCGCCGGCCGTCGAGATGGCGGGGCGAGGTGAGCGATCGGCTCACGATCGCCTTCGGGGTGTTGTTGTTGCGCGGCGAGAGCGCCGCCTCGAGATCGATGGCGTAGATGCGCGGGTCGCGCCGGCCGGTCGCCAGGACGAACGGATCGGCCACGGCGCTCCCGGCGAGGAACAGCGCCAGTCCGGCCGACGCAAGGTGGATGGACATCGAGCCTCGAGGCACGTTCATGCTTGCTCCGCCGGGGGCACACGGCCGCAACCTGTACCGCCCGAACATTGTTTTTGGTGAGCCGGCCGCCACCAAGCCCCGTGGCCGCTTTGCAATGCAAGACGCGGCGAGTCGCATCCGAGGTGCCGAACGTCCGGGAGATCCGTCTTTTGGCCCACCGCAAACGGGCGACGTTCGCCGGATCGCAAATGGAAATCCCAAGCGGACCGGCCCAGATTCGTTGCGCGCTAAGTTGTTTCGCCGCCCAGGACCGATCGGTCGCCTGCTCCCGCAGAGAGGACGGAGATCCATGCGGGATCGGCGCGAAGCTCGGGAACCCTGCGCAAAGGCCCGGGCGCGCTGCTCCGCGCGCGCAGCTCGAGCTGCCACCATCCGACGTCGCGCCAGGCGCCCAGCTTGTACCCGACCGCCGGATAGACGCCCACCGGCCGGAATCCGACGCTCTCGTGGAGGGCCACGCTCGCCGCGTTGGGCAGGGTGATGCCGGCGTGCGCCGCGTGGAATCCCTGCAGGCGCAGGAGCGCGAACAGCGTGGCATAGAGCGCGCGTCCGATGCCGCGGCGTCGCTGATCGCCGCGCACGTAGACGGCAACGTCGGCCGACCAGCGGTACGCGGCCCGGTCGCGGTGCCGCGAGGCGTAGGCATACCCGCGCACGCCGTCCTCCGACGCTTCCACCAGCCAGGGCGTCAGCTCGAGCGTCTCGCGGATGCGGCGCTCCATCTCGCCGGGGCCGGGTGGATCGACCTCGAACGAGATGGCGGTGCCCGAGACGACGGGATCGTAGATGCGCGCGATGCCTTCCGCGTCCGCTGGCGTGGCGAGCCGGATCATGCAGCGACGGTAGCTCCGGCCGGTGTATGCTTCAAGCCCATCCACCGCATAGCTGGTATCGAGATCGTCGATGACCATCGATCAGCTCGTCGCCTTCGAGCGCGTTGCCCGCGAGGGCAGCTTCAGCCGCGCCGCCCTCGCGCTCGGCCTGGGACAGCCTGCCGTGAGCGCGCGCATCCTGGCGCTGGAGGACGCGCTGGGCGGCTCCCTTTTCGTCCGCGCCCGATCGATCCGGCTCACCGGGCTGGGCAGCAGCCTCTTGCCGTACGTCCGCCGCGCGCTCGAGGTCCTGCGCGAGGGCGTGGAGGCGGCGCGGCTGGCGCAGGTCGGGCAGCGCGGGTCGATCCGCGTGGGGGCGTTGGGATCGCTCGCCGGCGGCCTGGTCGGCCCCGTGCTGGCCGACTTCCTCCGCTCCCATCCGCGGGTCGAATGCACGCTCAGGGCTGCCGATCACGAGGTGCTTCTCCAACTCCTGCTCGACGGCCTGGTCGACGTGGCGCTGGTGGTCTGGCCCTGCGCGAGCGCGGTGGAGCTGACGGCGCTGTTCGTGTTCCGCGAGCCCGTCGTCCTGGTGGCTCATCCGCGGCATCCGCTCGCCCGCGCCCGGCGGGTCACGCGGGACGAGGTGGCGCGCCTGGCCCATCCTTTCCTGCGCCTGCGCTGGTGGCAGTCGCACCATCCGCGGCTCGAGGAGCTGGCGCGGCTGTCGGACACCGCCGTGGAGGTGCCGATGGAGATGGGCCGCCACCTGGTGGCGAACGGGATCGGCGCCGGCTTTTTCACGCGCACCTACATCGCCGAGGAGATCGCGCGGGGCTCGCTGGCCGAAATTCGCGTTTCCGGCATCCAGCCCATCTTCCGCGACAGCGCGCTCGTACGCCGCCGCCACTCGGGGCCGATCTCACCGGCGCTGGCCGCGTTCATCCAGCTGCTCCGCGCCCGCGCCGAGCGCTCGCGCCGCCCCCGCTAGATCACGGGTCGAACCGCACGCCCGTCCACGCTTCGCTCTGCGTCCACAGGCGCTCGGCCGCGCTCGGATCGATCGCCCACGGCCTCACGCCCCACAGCGTCGTAGCCTCGGCGTCGACGGGCACCGCGATGTCCACGTCCTCGCAGTACACGCCGCCCATCTCGTCGAGCTGGGCGTTGGCCGCGCACCACACGCTCGTCGCGGCGCCCTGCGCCGGCGACTTGAAGGTCGTCCCGGCGAGGCGAGTGAAGAGCCCGTCGATCTCGTCCTGCGGCAGGAAACGCATCAAGTCGGTCACCACCGCTCCCGGGTGTACCGCGAACGCGCGGACGCCATGCGCTGCGCCGCGCCCATCGAGCGCCACGGCGAAGAGCGCATTCGCCGTCTTCGACTGCCCGTAGGCCTTCCACTTGTCGTAGGCGCGTCGCTCGAATTGCGGATCGTCGAAGTCGATCGCCGCGCGCATGTGCCCGCGGGACGACAGCGACACCACGCGCGCGCCGTTCGCTGCGCGCAGCGCAGGCCAGAGCCGCGCCGTGAGCTGGAAGTGTCCGATGTGGTTCGTCGCCAGCTGCGACTCGAACCCCCGCGGATCGCGCACGAGCGGGGTCGCCATGATTCCCGCGTTGTTCAGGAGCATGTGCAGCGGCCGGCCCGAGGCGAGAAAGCGTGCGGCGAATGCGTCGATCGACGCGGGGTCGAACAGATCGAGCCAGTCGACCTCGGTGCGACGGATGCCTGCGAGGGCCGCGCGCGCTGCGTCGACCCTTCGCGCGCCGACGACGACCGTCGCTCCGGCGTCGGTCAGCGCCCGGGTGGTCTCGATTCCGATCCCCGCGTGCCCACCGGTGACGATGGCGATGGCGCCGCTCAGATCCTGGTTTCCGACGGCCTCTCGGGCGGTCGTCCGCTCGCCGTACCCCGAATGGATGGGTGCTTGTTTCGTTCTCATTCGTCGGATCTAACGGGCTGGGTTCATTGAGACGGGACCGGCACCCACGCCTCCGGGCAGTTCGGCACGCTCGGGTAATACGCGTTGTAGCTCGGGCAGAAGTACCAGTAGCTCGGAGCTTCGTAATACGGCGGGTAGTACGGGAAGACAGGCCCGACCCCGAAGCCGAACCCGAACCGATCGCGTCCCTCGAAGCGGTGTTCGTCGAAGTGGCGTCCCTCGAAGTCGTGTCCTTCGAAGTGGTGTCCCTCGAACCCGCGTCCCTCGAAATGGTGCCCCTCGAAGCCGCGCCCGCCGTGACCGGAATCACGACCGCCTGCCGCCTGGCTGGGCGCGCTGAAGCCCAGCACGATCGCCAGTGCGCCGAGCGCCACGAGCCCGATCTTTTTCGGACGTGCAACATTCATCACGCCCATGCCTCATTTCTCCTCCCACGGTATGGGATGGCTCCCGCGTCGGGAAGATTCACCGGATACCGGCCGCTGAGGTCGCGCTCGGCGGCGTGCTAGATCAGCGCGGTGGTGCTTGCGCTGCTGCTTGCGATTGGAACCGCGCCCGGGGAGCGCGCGGTCGTCATCGACGGCAAGCCGCTGTTCATCGAAAGCAGCGCGGCGGCCCCGGGGACGGCGCTGCCCATCAATCTGCTCGTCTCCGCCGACGAGCGCGCCGTCTCGGCGACGCTGTTGCATGGCGGGTGGACGCCTGAAGATCCGCTCGCCCAACGCGCGTACCCCGAGATCCAGGTCCGGCTCGCCGGCCGCCCGCCCGATCTGGACCTCGAGCACTCGGGTCCCCACGTCGACGAGCGTCTCCGTCTTCTCCTCTGGCGGCGGCCGGAGCGTCTCCGCGGGCTGCCGCTGTGGGTCGGCGTCGCCCTTCACCAGGGCGGGGTAAGGCCCCTGCTGCCGCCGACGCGCGCACCGAGGTCGGCGCAGGAGGCGGCCGATCGCGTCCTGGCGGACTTCTCCTTCGGACTCTCGCAGTCGCGCACGGTGGCGACGGGTCCCCGCATCACCTGGGTGGAGCTGGCGGAACCTCCTCCAGGAGCGGAGGATCTGCTGCTCGATCTGCCGCCCGCGACCGAGCCGCGATTGGAGCCGGCGGGTCCGCATCCGGCCGGCCCTCCGCCCCTGTTGCCGCTGCCTCCGCTGCAGCCGGTCGCCGCGGAGATCATCTCGCGTCCGGAAAGCGCCGGACGCCGGGTGGCGCTCACCTTCGACGCGTGCTCGACGCTCGATCGCAGCTTCTATGACGACCGCATCACGCGCGTGCTGCTCCAGACGAAGACGCCGGCGACGCTGTTCATCAGCGGCCGTTGGGCGGAGACGCATCTGCGCCAGATGCGCGTCCTGTCGGAGGTCCCCCTGTTCGAGATCGCCAACCACTCGTACATCCACCCGCACATGACCGAAGTGCCGCCCGAGCGCCAGCGCGAGGAGCTGCTGTGGACGCAGCAGATCCTGCTCTCGCTCACCGGCAAGCTGCCGCGCCTCTTCCGTCCGCCCTACGGCGAGGTGAACGCCGAGCTGGCGCAGATGGCGGCGAAGAACGGGCTTCGGACGGTGGAGTTCGATTTCCCTTCCGGCGATCCCGACAAGCGGATCACCCGCGACCGCCTGGTGGCCTGGGTGCTTGCCAAGGCGCGTCCCGGCTCGATCGTCGTGATGCACATGAACCGGCGCGGCTGGCACACCGCCGAGGCGCTACCCGAGATCATCGCCGGATTGCGCGCCAAGGGATTCGTCCTCTCCCAGGTCGGCGAGATGGTCGGCGACGCACCGGCAGCGAGATGACTGCTCCGCCGCAGGCGCGATCTCTAGAATCGGTAACCGAGGCCGAACACGAAGGTCGTGGAATAGGAGATATTCCCTTCTGAATCGACGTCGCGCTGTCCGCTCGCCGACGCCCACATCTTGAACGCCTTGGTCAGCTTGTACTGCAGCCTGGCTCCGGCGCCGCGGGTCGTCTGGCCGGCGCCGGCGACGTAGCGGCCCAGTTGCGCCGACAACCGGAGCGAGAAGTCGCCCATCCGCTGCGCCAGCTCGGGCCGCACCAGATACCTGAGCGGCGCGATGGGCACGCCGCCCCCGCCGGCGATCTGCATGCGCCCGGTGCTTCCCAGGCTGAAATAGCCGATCTGCGTGGGGTCCTGCCGGTACGCGTAGTAGTCGCCCGAGATCGTCACGTCGGTGTCCTGCAGGAAAGTCAGCGTTCCGCCCAAGGAGAGCTTGCTCGAGTCCAGCCGCGCGTCGGGTTGCGGACCGATCACCTGGAGCAGCGCCTTCGAGCAGGCATGGGTCTGGCAGTAGCGCTGGATGGCGGCAGTCGTTTGTACGTTGCCGTTCGATTCTTGCAAGGCGACGATCCGCTGATTCGTATCGAGGCGCGACAAACCGATGCCGGCGATGAGCGACCACTCGACCGACGAATCTCCGGCCGAGTCGTAGCCGGCCGAGAGCTGGAGCGACGAGCTCGAGCTCGTCGCGCTGAGCAACGCGTTGGCAGTGCTGCTTGCGCCGGATGCGTTGGTGAGGTTGAGCTGCGTCCCCGCGCGCTGCGTGCTCTTGAGCGAGAGGTCGCCTCCGACCGAGAGGGTCCAGTGATCGCCCGGATGGTATTCGACCTCGCCCGAGAAGTTGCCCACCAGACCGCCCCGATCGCCGAAAGCCGACCCCGCCGGCGCCGGGGTGGACTCTTCGATGGTGACGAGAGCTCCGGTCGAGAGCGACCAGCTCTCTGCGAGATCGAAGGTCGCACCGATCGAGTTGGACACGCTTCCCGAGCGCGGGATCCCCGACGTGGACCCGGCATTGTTCACGCTGACCTGGTCCGAGATGCTCGCCGCACGCGCCGAGGCAGCCACGCCGACGACGACCAGCATGAGGACCTGGCACCGGATGCGCATCTGCGCGAAGCCCCCGACACGGGCGTTGAGAGAAATTGCCATTTTCGACGGCGTCCTCACCGCTACCCATTGAAGATGTGATTCGCGCTCGCGGCAATTGAAGTGCAGGTGGGTTTGCGCCTCATCCGATCTCGGTCGCGGTCGGACGGGCAATGGTGGGAGCAGGTCGCATCCGCTCCCGACGTGATGCCTCTGCGCCAATACACGTGGTTAACCAACGGCCGTGCGGTGGGTCCTGTTTGCTGAATGCGGTTTGCACGATGACCGCGCGGAGGGAAAACATGATCCGGAACCTGATGTGTGGAATGGCCGCAGGTCTGCTCCTCATCGGTGCTGCTGCGCGCGCAGACGACGGCGGCACGGCCGATCAGAAGAGCGACATCGCCGGCGACGTGGCGAAGCTCAAGGCCGACAACGCCGCCGTGCAGGCCGACAAGGCCAAGGTGAAGGCGGCGCACGAGCAGGTCGTCGACGACCGGCAACAGCTCGCGAAGGACCGCGCCGCGCACGACAAGACCGCCGTCGCC
>WNFL01183889.1_pt1 | contig 15860 bp, 20 predicted proteins | sample 5400361 | NCBI WGS metagenome assembly WNFL01 (sample SAMN13153351, study PRJNA577476) | soil metagenome | isolation source: 40 cm soil on Douglas fir-dominated hillslope | place: USA:California | collected 2013-09-17
GTCGCGGACGTCCCTGACCGGCAGCCGGGTCCTGCGGTGCAGGCCGGGGTAGTCCGCTGCCCACCGGTGCTTGCGTGCGCTGTCAGCTATGGCCTGGAGTGCCTCGAACGGATTGACGCTGGGCGGGAAGTTGTCGATGACCAGCAGCGGCCGGTTCAGCCCGGGCTTGCACAATGGCCCGCGGCGAAGTCGGGGACCTGGGCGCCCACGCGCGCTTCTAAATGGGGCACCCGGCCGCCGTTCAATCCGGCCGCCGTCATCGGCGCCATCCGCCAGGCTCCATTGGCAGGTGTTGCCGTTGATCAGGCCTACTGGTACCGGCGCGATCTCGCCGCGCTCGGCGGTCAGCGCGACCTGCCCGGCGGGCGACAGCCGAGCCCCGGTGTACCGCCACAGCGCGGGAGGGTCGCCGTCGCGGCTACTCCTGCTTGGAGCGTGTGGATGCACAACCCGGCGCAGAAATTTCTGTGCGCTCGCCGCCGGGCTCATCGTCCCACGTCACGCGCGTGCTGTGATCCGCACATCGTCCTGATCCTGCGACTGCTGCCTGGCACGGGTGCGTTGATGTGGATCGATCTTGGCAGCCGGCAGTCCTCCCGTCGGCAATCGCGCGAATCGACGGGAACCCCAGCACAGCCATTTGAGCCCGTCCGGGCACACTAAATTTTACCGACAACGCGGGCGACGCGATTGAGGCCAGCTTCGCCCGTGAGCAAGGTCGGTGCGTGACGCTAGGCGGCAGCAGCGATCGGATAACGTCCGTGAGCAACTAGGCGCCGCTGCAGGCGTCTCCACTATGTGGGAATCGCCAACATGGGCCGCGCCGAGACGGGTGTGCTGCGCGCGGGCCAGCAGGCTGAAGGCTCTGGCGTGGGCATGGACCAGCAGACCGCTGCTGACCAGGTCACCACGCTCTACCGGGTGCACGGGATGGACCTGATCCGGATCGCGGCGGTCATGCTGGGCAGCCGGGCTGGGGCCGAGGACGCCGTGCAGGACGCCTTTTACGGCTTGTACCGCAGGTGGCATCAGCTCGCCGACCCGCACAACGCGCTGCCCTACGTTCGCTCTGCGGTCATGAACCGGTGCCGGTCCGAGCTACGCCGCCAGGCCCGCCTGCAACGCCGGGCCGATCAGAACCACCGCCCGCTCGACCCGGAATCCCCGGACCAGGCGGCGATACTCGGCGAAGAGCACCGGGACGTGCTCGCCGCGCTCCGGCGGCTACCGGACCGTCAGCGGGAATCGCTGATCCTGCGCTACTTCATGGACCTGCCTGAGCCTGAGATCGCCGCCGCGATGGGCGTCAGCCAGGGCACGGTCAAGTCAACAACGTCCCGCGCGCTCGCCGTGCTGGCCCGGCAGCTGAAGGAACGATCATGAACACCGCCGACGAGCGCCTCCGCGCGGCCGCCCGCGATGCCGCGCACATCTTCCCGACAGGCGGGGAAATGCCGCCGCTACGCTTGCCAGATCTGGCTAGCGGCCACCGCCGCGCACGCATGCGCGCCGCCATGGGCGGCATCGGCCGCGCCCGGGCCTGGCTCTCCCCGCTCGCGGCGGCAGCCGCCGTGGCGGCCGTCGCGGTGGTGGCAGCGCTAGTCACGCCGGGAGACCAGCCGAGCCAGCGGCCGGGCAGTTCAGGGGTCCTGGGCGGCGGTCCCGGTGTGAAGCTGACGCGCGCGCAGATCGCCGTGCTGACCGCCACCACCAAGCGGCCCTGGGTGGTCTATACATTGGCCGACAACGCCACTCAGGCGCTAATCGAGCGGTGCATGCACGCCCACGGCCTGGCGTTCTATCCGTTCTTCGAGAGCACCGCCGAGGCGGCGACCATGGCGGCGCTGGTGCCGGGGGTGCCCCAGGCACCGTTCGGCCTGGCCGCCCGCCAGGCAGACGGCTACGGCTTCTACTCCCATGGCGTGCGGCACGCAGCGCACGCCCGGGGCGTGCGGCACGCAAAGCACCCGGGCGCTCAAGACCGGCCCGGTAGGGAGGACAAATACATTGCTTCGCTTCCTGCCAAGGCCAGGCAGCGCTACCTGCTGGCCTTGAGAGGCCCGCTCAACCGGACGGTGACGGTGGCGATCCCCGGGGAAGGGACCGGGCAGATCGCGGCAGGCGGCTGCCTGGCCGCTGCCAGGCGGCAGGTGTACGGGTCGCTCGCCAACTTCCTTCTCGCGGTGGAGGGATGGACCGGCATCCAAGGCCAGCTTAACGCCGCCGTCCAGGCCGACCCGGCGTTCCCTCCAGTCATTGCCAAATGGTCGGCGTGCATGGCCGCTCACGGCTACAAGTACCGCAGCCCTGAGAACCTGTATAACCGGCTCGCCACCCGAATAGGGACCGCGCCCGCAGACCACGCACTGGAGATCAGGACAGCAGTGCAGGACTACAGGTGCTCGCAGACGGCCAGGCTGATCCCCACGATCAGGGCGCTACAGGCCAGCCACGCCCGCTACGTCAGCAAGGCCCTGGCCCGCAACGTCACCCGGATCACCCAGATCTTCGCCCATGCGCTCACGGTGGCCAGAAGACTGCACGTCACCGGCTAACATCTGACCAGCCGGACACCGAGCCACAACGTTCTGGGGATCTTCCCCAACCCAACCGCGGCATAAGGGAGGGTGGCCGGCCAGGGCAGCGGGAGCGATAACACAGCAGGCCTGCCGCCCCCGCAGAGCGCCTGGTTCGGCACGGACCTTCCCGACAATCGTCAGTTCGGCAACGGCGCAAATAACGGCGCGACTGCGCGCGCAATCCGAGTCCGGTCAACCAGATACTGGAGAGTCGGCTTCACCGGGCCCGCGCATCAGGACGGGGTGATCTTCACGGCGCACGATCGGCATCAGGCCTCCTATGGCCGGGCCGCGCTTCGGCCTGTTCATCGTGCCATGCCCGCACTGGCTGTAGGCCTCCACTGGCCGTGGCTGAGCGGAGCGCCAGTACGGCAAGCGGCATGTGAGTGCGTTCGTGCGCCAGATCGGCCATCTGGAGCGAGTTTGACGGCCGCGACTGAAAGGCGGCGGAATCGAGCGTCCCGGACTGCACTTTCTGGCATGCTTCCGGATCTCAAGCCGAGTTGGCGGTGCAGTGATGGGTGCCTGGGGCAGTGGGCCGTTCGATAATGACGACGCTATATTGGCGGGCGACAGTCGGCAAATCGCTCTCATTGGCCGAACCCGTGCTGCGCCGCTTACTAACGTGCCGCCGTCGCATCAATGGGTCCTCGATATGCTCAGAAGATACCTTCTACCCACCGCTCAAAGTAAGCACGCTGCTCACTGACGCTCCCGACAAGGTTGCATGGCGTTGAAGAAAAAATGTCTACGGGCTTCAACCTCCGGCCATACCGACGCAATATCGGCATTCTCCAGATGAATCGATGCCGGTAAAGGATATAAGCGACCTGCGCAAGCCCGCTCTCGCGTGACATACCCGACGGATACACATCTGTGCGGGCGCCGGCAACACACAATCTGACCCCGGCGCTCTCCAGTTCCAGACGCAGGTTACACAGTGCCTCGAACAGGTCGTTGCCACTTGCCGCCCAGTGCCCGCCAGCGCTAATGAGAGTTGGGTGCGGCTCCTCTCGAGTGAGCTAGCCGGACAGGGCGAGCCAGTCACGGTGGGCACTCGAAGTCCTTGCTACCTGGCCTTTGGCGCCGTTGTTTCGTTCTCTTCTGCCTGACACGCCGTTTGGTTCCGCTGTCCGCGGGCCGGCATCCGGGACAATCTGCCAGTGATCCGCTGGCAGATGAGAGGATGCTGATGATGCCTGATCAGGATTCGCCCGGCGTGCCGGAGCTGCCGCCGCTGCGGCAAGCCCGGCTGCCGGTGCGCGGACGGGGAGAGCCTGCATGAGTCGGTGGTGCTGAGCTATTCGGACCGGGGCCGGACCCGGTTCGTGATGCTGCCGCCGGGTGAGGTGGCGGCGGTGCGGGCGGCGGCGGAGCGGTACCGGGCCGAGCGGGCCAGGCTGGAGGCGGTTGGCTCGGACGGGCTGGCGGCGCTGGTGGCCAGGCTCGGTGCGCCGCGGGGGCGGCGGCGGTGACCGGCGCGGGCCAGGACGCGTTCGCGGCGTCCCGGGAGCGGTTCGGGCAGGTGACCGGCTGGCTGGCGGGCGAGGACGCGGCCGGGCTGACCGCCGCCGAGCTGGAGGACCACGTCCAGGACAGCGGCCGGGAGCTGCTGGCAAGACCACCTGGACCTGCGGGCGGCCCGGGAGCAGCGCCGCGGCATGGTGGCCGGCTCCGACGGCGTGGAGCGGCCCAGGGCCGAAGCCGGGCACCAGCGCGGCCTGGCGACGGTGCTCGGGGAGGTGACGGTGACCCGGATCGCCTACCGGGCTGCGGGCGCGGCCAGCCTGCACCCTGCGGACGCCGCGCTGAACCTGCCGGAGGAGAAGCACTCGCACGGGCTGCGCAAGCTGGCGGCCATCGAGTCGGCCCGCGGCTCGTTCGAGCAGGCGGGCCAGGCGATCACCCGTGCCACCGGGACCGCCGTGGGCAAGCGGCAGGTGGAGCAGCTCGCGCTGCGGGCGGCCGCGGATATCGACGGCTTCTACGCGGCCCGGCGCCCCGGCCCGCGGGCCGATGAAGGGCATCGTGATGCGGCCCGAGGCGCTGCGCGAGGCTACCGCCAGGGCCGCGGCCAGCACCGCGCGCAAGCTGGCCACCCGGCTGTCACCGGGAGAGAAGAACGGCCGCAAGCGGATGGCCGGGCTAGCGGCCGTCTACGACGCCATCCCGGTGCCGCGCGTCCCCGCCGACATCATCGGCCGGCCCGGCGGTGACCAGGAACGGCCCCGCGCGCGAGGACCGGCGGCTGACGGCAAGTGGCTGACCGCATCCATCACCGATGACATCCCCGCCGTCATCGCCGCCGGGGTCGCCGAGGCCGAGCGACGCGACCCGGGCCGCGACAGGACCTGGGTCGCCCTGGTAGACGGCAACAGGCAGCAGATCGAGGCGATCGCAGCCGAGGCCACCAGCCGGACCCTCACGATCCGGATCATCATCGACTTCGTGCACGTCATGGAGTACCTATGGAAGGCCGCCTGGTCATTCTTCGAGCACGGCGACCCGGCGGCCGAGGAATGGGTCGCCGCCCAGGCCACCAAGATCCTTGAAGCCAAGGCCGGTCAGGTCGCCGCCGGGATCCGCCGCCGCGCCAGCACCTTCGGCTACTCGCCCGCCGAGCGCGCCGGCGCCGACGAATGCGCGCGCTACCTGACCGCCAAGCAGCCTTACCCCGGCTACGCCACAGCCCTGACCCGCGGCTGGCCCATCGCCACCGGAGTCATAGAAGGAGCATGCCGGCACACCATCGCCGACCGCATGGACATCACAGGCGCCCGCTGGGGACTGGACGGCGCCGAAGCCGTCCTCAAGCTCCGCGCCCTCATCGCCAACGGCGACCTCGACTCCTACTGGGACTGGCACCTCAGCCGAGAACACCAGCGCGTCCACCAGGCTCGCTACCGCGACAACCTCACACTCGCCGCATGATCAGCTCACTTCAAAGGAGCCGCACCCATGAGAGTTAGCCGAGAGGCATCGTCACCTTCATACTCAGCCGAGTACTCTATCCGGCCTGTCGTTGTGACTCCTCGGGCATCGATCATCGTGACAGATTCAGCTCCAGTTATCTTATCCGCCACCAAACTCCTCCCAATCACCGATCCATCCCATAAATTTGCTTTGCCGTGCGCTGACAATCCAATCGGCGGGAATTCCTGGCGTATACACGTATTCCCGCTCGGGCTTGAATGGGCTTTTCCAGAAGCCAAGCGCTCGATTCACGTTGATTCCCTCATCTACAGGCGCTTGAATCGCCGGCGAGTCTCGCAGGAGCCAGGATCTCCCTGTCCGGCCAGGTTGGGCGACCGCGGGTTATGGCGCTCGGGCGGCCGTTCACCGCGCCGTGTCCTGCTCAGAAGCGTGCCTGGACCGAGAACACATCCTGCGCGCTGCGGCCATTGCCGGTGTACAGCATCTGGGCCTTGCCGTCGGTGGATCCGACGGCGATGTAATCGCCAAGGAAGAACACGCCGCAGTTCGACGGCTGGACGAAGGCCAGGCAGGCCTGGAACATGTCGCCGTCGAAACCCGACGTGGTGACCGGGGTGTTCGTCCAGCTCGCCCCGCCGTCAAACGATGACGAGAGGGTAACGCAGTTCAGCGTGTTCGCCGGGTCGCAGCTGCGGTCGTAGTAAACGAGGTCCACCCTCCCGTCGGGCGCCGCCGACATCCAGGGGAAGAACTCCTCGTTCGGGCTGACCTTCACCCGGAACGGGGCCGTGAAGGACGATATGGAACCGCCCTTCGCCGCGTGGGTCACCCACACGTTCGAGGCACCGCTGCGCTGGTCGGCGTACGCCACGACCAGCTGCCCGGTCGACTGGTCAACTGCGGAGGTGACGTCGGCGAAGACCCGATAGCTGGAGTTCGGCAACAGCCCGGGCGTCGGGTCCAGGATCGGCGCGACCGTTGTGCTGGCACTCCAGGTACGCCCGCCGTTGACCGAATCCGCGACCATGGCCTGGTTGCCGCTCAAGCTCACCTCGTTAGGCGAGCTGACCCAGGTGTCGTACACCGTGCCATCCGGGCCGATGTTGATGCGCGCGTCCTGGTCGAACTGGTGCATCTTGTCGCTCACTGTGATCGGCCCGGTCCAGTGCTGACCGTTGTCGTCGGAGAACGCCACCTGGATCGGCGAGCGGCCGGACCCGTTGAACTTCGCCCACGTCACGTAGACGCGCCCGAAGTGGTGACCGGGCGCGGTGCTGGTGTCCACCATGATCGACTCGTGATCGGGGAACTGGCCGTTACTGCCCTTGAGCGTGCCGGTGGAGGAGCCGGTGGCAACGGCGATCGGGTGCGTCCACGCGGCCGCGCCGTAACTCTGGTTCTCTCCCGCGTTCGGATTGGCGCTGGCCGGATTGAACGTTGTTGCCAGCAGGTGGATCGGGAACGGCGGGGTCACATCGAAGGCCTGGCAGACGACGTCGAAAGTGTGAAACTTCGGGTTCCAGGCAACAGACGGGTCGCCCGCCACATCAAACGAGCCGGTTCCCGGCACGTTCGGGTCGTTGGTGAACTTGGTGAACCCGGGCACGAACGTGCGCGGCGCCCAGGTCCTGCCGCCCGTCGTAGAGAACGAGAAGCCGCAGCCGTCGTTGAAGTCGAAGTCGTTAAACGCCGTCGCGAGCAGGTCCCCCGCGCCGTTCATGCCCAGCGACTCCTCGTTGTCGGCGAACAGGTCGTGGGTGACGTTCACAGGCGTAGTGACGGTGATGGAAATTGGCTCGGCGTTCGCCACCTGCGGCACTGCGGCCAGGGCGAGCGCGGACAGAAATGTACCGGAGATGATCGCGAGGGAACGTGTTCGAGACGCCACCGGCTCCTCCTAAGGATGCGCAGATGACAAATGGCTTCATGGTAGACACGGCCGGGCCGGTCCGGCAACCCCGCTCAGGTCGGCCAGAATGTGTGCCTCCAGTGGCCTCTACCTTCACCTTTCGGTGAGCGTAGCTGCCCTGACCTCTGGAGATCCGCGCGAATGGCGCATGATCCCGTTCGGCATAGCAATTGTGTGCTTGCTGCTGGGCAGCCGCACCGTTCAGAGCCTGCAAATCTGGCCGATCAAGTTCAGCAAAAGTCTCTGGGCTGGGGAAGAGGATGGTCTCGGGGCACGCCGTCGCGAATTGAGGGCCGTCAGCCCTCCTTCGGCCTTGCGCCTGCGGCTGCACCTGCGGTGACGCTGCATCTTGCGATCCGTGACCTGCGACGGGTAGCAGGTGCAGCATGAGGGTGTGCAATTTGCGAAGGCAGGCGGGCGGGATCGGGCGCTGGACGAGCCCTGGTTGCGCGGCCCGCGGTGATCGACGAGATCGACGTGGTGGTGGCGACGCTGGCCGATGATGGCCGACCGCCGGAGCGGCTGGGCGTCACGCTTTGGCCGGCCCGGCCGCGCTCGCTGCTGTTCTAGCTAGAGCAGTTCGGCTCGATGCCGGCTGCTCGCGGGATGGATGAACGCGGCTGCCGGTCTGCGCAGCCACTGGGTCACGCGCATCGTGAGGGCCATATCGGCCATGCGCGCCGTGCGCAGATTGGTCAGCCGACTCGGGGTGCAGCCAATCTGCTCGGCCAGTCCCGCCCAGGTCAGCCCTTGCCGCCGCCGCTCCTCGTTGAGCGCGGCATGGAGCTGGCGCGAGCCCCTGAGCATGCTCACAGTGGTGCTTCACTGAGTTCCCGCATCCGCTGCTCTCTAGCAGCGTCCCACTGCTGCTGCTCCGGGCTGCCGGCGATCGGCGGCCCGAAGAGGGCGTCCATTAGGGCGTGAGTCATGCGGAGATTGAGCGGGTTGCCGTTGTCCTGGCGCACTTGCACGGTGTAGGCACTCACACCGTAGTCCTCGTCTACAGGTCCGTAGCGGATCTGCATTACCTGACCGGCGAGTGGGTTGTACCTGTCGGCTGGGCTAAACGGGACGAATGAGGGGGAGTCGTGGTAGCTACCCTTAGGGAGCAACTCTGGGTGGCCGTGCCAGTTGCCATGCTCATCGCGGAAGGCGTAGGCAGCTACCCACGCCTTCCTTGGGGTGTTGGCGATTTGCTGGACGCGCGCCTTGGTGAGGCCGAGTCGTTGGGCGATGGTGCCGTAGCCCGTCGTGTTGCTGCGGAGGGCCTTGATGGCGTCTCGCTTGATCTGGGCAACCACACTGCGTGCATTCACCAGCGCGGCGTCAAGGCTGTTCGCATCGTTGAGCCGCGTGTACGGATCGGACATAGCTCGTAGCTCCTGAAGGGCTTGATCGATGTGGCGTTGATTCATGGGTACAGCGTACCCTATACCCCAACTCACTGGCTCGATTTCCGGGAGCTCTCTGCGTCCAGCGGGGGGAGTGGCGCTACAGATCAAGCACGCGGTATACGTCGCGGCGATGGCCGACCGCTGCGACGGTGACGACGCGGGCACGGTCATCCACGAAGTAGATCACCCGGTAGTCGCCGGAGCGCACGCGCAGGTAGGGCCGGTGACCGGTGAGAGCTCGCACGCCTGGCGGTCGGGGATCGATGGCCAGGCTGTCGATAACCTCGGCAACAGCCTTGCGGGCGAGCGGGTCAAGCTGCCTCAGCGAGCGGCGGGCTCGCGGCCGCCGGCGAGCTGCGGGTATTCCGCGGTGATCTCCTCGGCGCTGAGCCGGCTGGCCACCAAGCCCACGACCGTGGCTACCGGATGCGCGTTCCCGCCACGCAGGGCACGCCACCCATCACCTGGCGGCCGGCACAGATACGCCCGAGCTCCATGTGCGCGGGGTGGGCCCTGCCGCCGCCCTCGTCAAGCACCCTGCTCAACGGACCCGGAACTGTAGTGGGAACAGTCCGCTCATAGGTCGACTGCAGCTCAGTCCAGCAGCTTCAGGAATTCGGCGGGAGTCAGGTCCGCCTGCCGGAGAATTGCGCCCAGGGTGCCTCGCTTGATCGTGCCATGCTCCGGAATCACCACGACCCGCCCGTCCGGGCGGCGATAGACCGCATGGCTGCCCTTGGTACGCACATAGGTGAAGCCGGCCGATTCCAGAGCACGGATCACCCTGCGGACCGGCAGGTCCGACAGGGCAGGGCTCACGCGGCGCCTGGTAGCTGGAAGGAGGTCACCAGGGGCGTGCTGGTGACGTACTGGGCGGGGTCATCCACCTCTTCCAGATAGAGCCCGACGGCCTCAGCGAGATTGGCCAAGGCCTCATCGATCGTGTGACCCTGGCTGGCAACATCGACCTCCAGGCACTGCGCGACATACCAGTCCTCTTCCCGGTGCACGGCCGCAGTGAAAGTTCGGGGCGCTGACATAACACCAGGGTAGCCGCAGCACGGCCCAGACTGGGAAACTGCAGCGGAGTGAAATCGGCCAAGGCGCAGGCGCAGGCGCAGTCACATGGCGGGCTGGCCTTGGGCGACCCGTGCCGCGCCCGAGACGCCGGCCGCGCGATGCCGGGACGGCAGGCCCCAAGGCAGCCATCCCGTCTGACCCACGGCACGGCTAGCTCGCTGCCCGGTTACACCGCGTCACTAGCATCAAATGTCCAACGCACCCCAGATCCGCCTAATCTGGGGCGCTCCGCTACCGCTGGGAGGCGGGTCCGCGTGCCGCACAGATCTGGGCAATCTGCACGCCAGGTGAGGCTTGCCAACGCTCGGTCATGGCTGATGTGGAGGTGATCGTGAGGCTCCAAGACCAAGGGCACTGCGCCTGGATCACCTGCATGATCAGGCATTATGCCGAGCCCGAAGGGCGTTGTGATCTTCAATCACCGGCATAATGCCGCATACAGCGCGCCAGGTCGGGCGTGACGTAGCCGCCTTGCGGCCGTGCGCAGCACCGGGCAAGACCTCCTCCCGCGACCGACGGTAACCTCCTGCGGCCGGTCGCATGGTCCGCTGCTGGACGTCGACCTCGGACTACCTCGATCTTCAGCCTCACGCTGAGTCACGTAGATGGTCAGGGAGAGCGCTCGCCGAGCCGCCGTTCGGGGGCAAAGCTATGTCGGCATGGTCCCGTCAGGACCGCGCGGAACGGGGTGTTCTGCTCTCCTCTGGCGAGGTGGAGGCCTGTATATGGTGCCAGTCCCATCCGCTCGGTGAACTCCTCCATTTTCAGCCGGCCCTCCTCAAGGGCCGCCCGCAGCCGCTCGATGACCTGCTGCCGGTCCTCGTCCGAGGCGCGCATCAGGTCCCGATCACCCATCTCGCGCTTCCAGCCATGTGTCGCTCGCCGCCAAGCCGAACCATGCCAACACGCGTCATCACGCCCGGGGCTTCCGCGCGACCGGCATCGGCCGAGTTTCGGCTACGGCACTAACCGTCCAGATCTGGGCACCGAGGCGCGGCCGCCAAAACAGAGGAGCGAGGCCTCACCAGGCAGTCCTCGACGTCGAGGTGGGCTTCCAGCCCGTCGCACGGGGCGCCGGGGCTACGGTAGGAGCAGCGGGAGGCCCAATCTTCAGCTAGGCCGGCGCGGTTTGGTGCGCAGGCTGGAAGACGGTCGCCATGGCGCTTGAGCTGGTTAACCCGGACCCGCGGTATGGGAAGGTTCATCTCATCGAGCCGGCACCGCTCGGCTACCTGCACCTGGCTGCCGATGTACAGGCCGCCCACCGTCCCGGGCCGGTGCTGCGCCGCAGCCGGGATAAGCACCAGCTCCTGGGGGTGCTCAAGTGGCAGGCCAGGCAGCTGGCCCAGCTGGACACGGTCGAGCGTGCCACCGTTTATGACGCGCTGGCGTTCACCCCGCCCGGCGGCTATGTCAAGGACCGGCCCGCGCCGCTGCCCCCGCCTGGTTCGACGTGGCCGTTCTGGTCGAGACGGCCACCCCCGAGGCCGCCAATGAGGTGCGCGCCGTTCGATGAGTAGAGATCTCGCCGATCGGGCCGATCGGGCACTCACACGACCAGGAATGTCTACGGCTCAGGGGAACACGCGCAGGACCCCGTATGCAGTTGGGAGGACCTCGTCGCAAAGTTCCACCAGGGCGTCCAGCTTCTCCCGAACGTGGTCCGTGCTACGCATCGAAACGAGGTCATCCTGGGTGTTCCACCAGCCGAGGGTCTGAAACAACAGGGGATCATCGGCCGCCTGCAACAGAATGAGTCCCCCGGGTTGAGCCGGCAATTGGCTAATAGCCACGACGAGCGCGTCAGCAACCTTCAAAAAGCCCTCGAGCGAATCGGGATTCACCCTCCATGTAATCACTGTGCACGGCCGCATGGCCACGGACTCCGACTCCTGCCGCTCACAAGCGAGAATGGGACCGCCAGATGGGATGAGGATAGTCGATTCTCCTCTCTCGGGCCGAGACCTTCCTCGACAAGCCGGCAAGGTGCCCTCATGACCCGTCTAGGCCGCGCCGCAGCGGTCGCCGGACGTCGGCTAACGGCAGGAACGGGCTCGCCACCCGGAGGTCACCCTGTAGGTCTCCGTGACCGCGACCCATGCTTCGGCGTCGTCGTCGAGGACGTAGCCGGGCCGAGCAGCCTGCGGGCCTCCTTGTCCTCGGCGTCGCTGCGGCGGGCCGAGACTGCCCGGATGCTGACCGGCACCCTCCAGCCCGGGCCTGAAAGCGTAGCGCACTGTCCTGGCTGCGCCGCAATTTGCCAGTGGGCTCCCACGGTCGGGTCGATGCGCAGGTCACAGACCTTCAGCGGCGATTCGGGGGGAGGCCGACATTTGATGAGCTTGACAAGGCCCGGACGGAATTGTCACGGTCGCTGGAAGGCACCCCCGGGATCCGCGATCAGCATGTAAGCGGGTGCGGGCGGTGGGCTTGCCGTCCGGCTGGTGTGGCGGCGGCTGGCCGCTGGCTCAGGACCAAGGACCGGAGGACGCGATGACCGATGAGGCCAGAAAGACGGATAATGCCGGCAGGGGCGGGGTTGCGCGGCGGAGCAGGAGGCAGTTGCTCGCCGGGGGGAGCGGAGCCCTGGCGGCGGTGGTGACCGCCGAGGCCCTGGTCAGGCCCGCGCCCGCCGCCGCGGCGAACAGCGATCCTGTCATCCTGGGCCACGCCAACAAATCGACCAGCTTGACCAGCATCACAAACTCCACCGCCGGCCGAACCGTGCTGACCTGTTTCGCCAGCGGATCCGGCGACGCGGTGCGCGGCACGACGATCAGCGGCACCGGCGTGCTCGGCACCAGCGGCACCGGCGACGGCGTGGTCGGCGTGAGCGTCGGCGGCACCGGCGTGGCCGGTAGCAGCCCCAAGGGCACCGGTGTGCGCGGTGGTGCCGGCAACGGCACGGGCGTGTTCGGCGTGGTCGGTGACCTTGGCACCAGCGTGGCTGGCGTAAGCGAAGGCGCCGGCAACGGCGTGTCTGGCGCGAGCGCGGGCGGCACCGGGGTGGTGGCCTCGGGGAAGACCGCGTTGCGTGTGCAGGGGCCGGCGGTGTTCTCGCGCAGCGGTATCTTGACTGTCGCGGCCGGGCACTCGTCGGCCCGGCAGAGCGGGATCGCGCTCACGTCGGCGAGTTTCGTGCTGGCCACCATCCAGGGCAACGTGGCCGGGGTCTACGTGCAGGGGGTGATGCTGGTCACCGGATCGTCCGGGTCGTTCACCATCCACCTGAACAAGGCCGTGCCGAAGAGCGTCAGGGTGGCCTGGTTCGCCGTGAACTGAGCCAGTGGCGATGCTCCGGCCTGGCTGACTGTTTCGCACGCGTGTTCTAGTTGATGGGTGGAGTCTGCGGGGGGTTGTCTGACTGGCCGTACCCGTTCCAGTGCAAGCAGGGCCACGACTGGGGACCTGGCCGGGTCATCGTCGGGTGGACTCCCCGTGATTGCCCCGCGGCGCTGGCCGAGCCCGGCAACGGGCACCTGAGGGTGCACTGCGCGTCGGAGGGGTGTCGGTCCGTGCGGTACCGGCCGCCGCGCAACCGGCCCGGCCGCCCCGGCGTCGCATCGAATTCTTAAACACGTCGGCACCGAGTACATCGTTGACCGGGAAATTCTGTCCTGGCCAGGGCTTGGTGACTGTCTAGGGATGGCCTGATCGGCGTCCTGCTTCGGGCTGGCCTGGTCAGCCGTCAGCCTGGGAGCTGTGGCCGCGGCCGCGTCCCGTTTGTTCCCCAACTCCCGGATTAACTGCTTAGCCGGGGTTGTTGGCTGCGGTTCGCACAAGGCTGCGGCGGGAGCACAGCCTCGATGCGCGTACTCGTGCGACGGCGTAATGCACCTAGAGATCATTAATATGCGGTAGCTACTTGATCCTTGGATAGTGGCTCTGCTGACCTGGCTGGTGACTCCTGTTTCCTTCCCGACTTGGCTCAATTAGTGCGCAGCGAACGCCCGTCGCGAAAGGTCACGTTCCCCATTTGGTTCAGCGGTGAAGGCTGGTGAGCCATGTCGCGGCCTGGCGTGGAGAGGTGAACCGGAATCGCTGAATGTGGGCAACCTCTGGCCGCGCTAGGAGCCCGGCAATCTCCGCGTGCCGCGCGGCGTGCGTCTGCGCAGCCCAGCGCACCGGGTGGGTAGGCGCCCACCACCTCCAGGGCGGGGAGGAGGAGGTGTGCGCCCCGTCGCCCCGACGAGTAAGCCAGAGTCGGAGAGAACGAGCCACAACGCGGCGCCATACGACCCGGCGCGGATAGTCCAAGGCGACGAGCGCGTCGGCGTGCGGATACACCAGCGCCTCAGCGTTGTACGGCGCACCGTCGAACACCCATCGCCGGCCAGCGGCCTCGACGGCGGCAGCGACCAGTGCAGCGAAGCCGGGAGCCTCGTCATCGCCGAGTGCGTCGCGTTCGATGTGCCGCGCGTCTAGTCGCGCCGCAACCTCGCGCGCCAACGTCGTCTTTCCGCTGCCAGCGCAGCCGACCACCACGACCCGCTCCGGGATCGGCCGAGTGGGGACCGGACGCGTCGTCATGCCCATGACGGTACGTCGCGAGGGGCAGGCTCCCCAAGACCTGCCGGCAACTTGGCATGCAGCAGCTCTACCTGGCGATCACCAACCGACACGACGGCGCCGCCGCCTTTGCGCTCCGCGCCACCGCCGCCCGGATCGCCGGCCTCGAACCGGTTGCGCTTGACCGGGGTCTGCCCGGCGATGGCTTTCTCGGCTTTGGCGACCTGCGCGTCGATGCCGCGCAGGGCTCGCCGGGCCCTACCTCGTCCCCGCCCATAGCCCACCCGAAGCCCAGCACGTCGTAGGCGCGGCCCAGGGCATCCTGCAGGTGCCCCATCCGCGAGGACGTGATCGGCAGCAGGCCGCCCCCGGGCGGCAGCAGGCCGCCCCCGGCCCGGCCGCCGAAGCCTGGGCCAAGATCGAGCCAGGCTTGTACCTTTCAGGCTTCAGTAGGACAGCAAAGCTAGCTCGGGCTTCGGCGCCGGCGTAGCGGGCCAGCAGCTCGATAGCGTCCATGACCGGCCGGCAGTCCCGGTTGTTGCACCGGAACCGCAACGTCGCCAGCAGCGGCGCGAGCATCCGCCGGTAGTGGTAGGAGTAGGAACCCCGCAGCTGGTAACGGACCCGCTCGGCGACGACCCGCTCGGTGGCCATCAGCTCCCGCGCCAAGTCCCGCAGCATCTTCTCCCGGCCCGGCACCGCCGGGTAGACGACCTCCCGCACCGTCCCGTCAGGATCATCCAGCGCCGCGGTGACCATCCGGCGCAAGATGCCGCGCTTGCCCGGGACGCCAGCCAGCTCGCCGATCAGTTCCTTCTCCACCCGGCGCTCGGCGCGGACGCCGATCCAATGGATCAGGCCGGTCAGCAAGTCAACCAGGCCGTCTATTCTCGATCTGCGCCTCTCCGGTTTTCAGATCTACGATCAGCCTGGCTATCCGGTTCCGCAGATAGTCGCTGTCAGGGCCGCGTTGGTCCAGGTGTTCCATCCACTCGTAGTCAGGCGCGAAGAAGTCGAACCACGCCTTCTGAGCCTTCCGCGGCGGCCGCGCGTATTGCACGTCGTACCGCGGCCCCACGTAATTCCAGTCGGGTGGCGAGACATCGGCGTCATAGAACATGTTCAGCCATACTTCCTTGCGCGCTTCCTCCGTAAGTTCGGGGGCGAACGCATACTCGAAGAACAGGTTCTCATCCGTCAGACCCGAATCCGCGAGTAGGCGGGTGACATGCCTTCGCGAATGCCGATAGGTGCCGCTCTGACCTGGGATGATGATCATTGCGAAGTGATAGTCATCTCAAGCGGAGAGGGCACCTATCTGGTGGCCAGGATACGTGGCGGGAGCGGGAAGCGTCAGCAGCCTCGGGTCGGCGCGCCGGATCGGGCGCTGACGCCGAATGCGGGGCTGGCTGCGGTCAGCGGGCTGTGCGGGCGGCTGGGCGTGGTGGGGGCGAT
>WNFL01018341.1_pt1 | contig 15854 bp, 27 predicted proteins | sample 5400361 | NCBI WGS metagenome assembly WNFL01 (sample SAMN13153351, study PRJNA577476) | soil metagenome | isolation source: 40 cm soil on Douglas fir-dominated hillslope | place: USA:California | collected 2013-09-17
CACCTATGAGACGGTAGCGGCGTGGATTGCAGAGCAGGCCGAGCGGGGGTGGCAGGCGTACGACCGGGAGATATCGCAAGCGGCCGATGAGGCCTATGAAGGAGGAATCAATGAAGACAATTGATCTACGTTGCGTCCTGCAGGACACGACGACCGCGATCGGGCTCGCGATCGGGCTGTCGGATCGGCAGACGGTGCGCGGCGAGTTAGCCTACGACCCGCGCGTGAATCACGTCGAGTCAGAGCGCGTCGTGGATGGCGTCCGCTACATCACGGTCGAAATGGCGTCGGGCGCGTGGCTCACGATCCCCGAGGCGGCGCTAGTCGATGCCCGATAGCCCTCTCCGCGCCAGTTGGCGCGCTGAACACTTCATAACAAGAGGAGCAACACAGCATGGAAACTGCGATTGAATGTCAGGAATGCCGCCATATGTGGCACGTGACTGATGAGGAAATCAGAGCCGACGATTTCAAGTGTTCTAACTGTGGCGGGTTTGGCGTAGAAGAAGAAAGCGTCTGATCATACGTTTCAATCCTACTAGACGGCTTCTGTTGACCGATAGGGGTTGGCCGCTAGCATTGACCTTCAAGATGCTAGCGTGCCTCCTAGTCAAGCTGGTGAAGTCTGGCGAGCAATCTACGATCATCGTGATGGTAACAGATTGATTTACAAAGTGACGGTTAAGAGTGTTGACACAGAGATCACCATTAAACACCCAAAACCTTAACCAAATCTTAACTTGACAGTTGCTTAAAACCGTGGTATCCTGGTTTTGTGTAGACATATCCGATGTTTACGCGGTCAAGAAAGTACCTTGATCGAAAGGTATGCCAGCAATCGATATGTTTGCACACTTTTACAATTCACGCCGCGCGTTACTCTACTGCAATCCTCGAATGTAGCACCTGAGATAATATCAGGATTAAAAGCTACCCTGAAAGCCTCTAAGAGGCCGATTGCAACCGGGTAAGGAAATGCAAGCCCTGTAAAGGTAAGGGCATAACAGTTGGTACACGATCCTATCTTCGACAGTAGGTGCTAGCACTGTAAAGCTACTACACTACTAATCCTGCTAGATCGATCGAAAGCCCAACCGGCGTGAAGTTTCAAAATCGAGTGTAACTAATCAACAGGAAAGGAAACCTATCATGGCAAAGCGACATGTTTCTAATGGCGGCGAGGTTATGGAGACAGCGGCTGGCGCTGACCTTATGAGCGCAGTTGAGCAGATGAACGGTACGACGCGGCAGAACGGCCCGCCGTATGAGGCCAACTGGTTGACCATCAAAGCCGCTGCCGTGCGTGCTGGTGTCTCTGGTCAAGCTGTTCGAAAGGCAACCGAGAAGTTCACCGAGCTTTTCGATGGGAAGACGTTCATGGCCGCGCCGCGTGACATGTTCGGCAACGAGATCGGCCGTGCGATGGAATACGTTGACGCGGCGGCAATCGATGCTTGGTTGACCGCTAAGGCGGAAAACCCTTCGAAGCGTGGCGGTCGCAAGTCGGCTGATGGTGCGCGCAACTATACCGTCCGATTGACCGATGATCAGCTTGACGTATTGCAGCTTTTCATTGCGGACGGCACAACTGAAAACGTGGAAGCTGTTGCGGGGATAACCTTCAAGCGTAACGAGCGCAAACCGCGTGTTCAGGCTGGCACCGCTGACGAGACAAATAGCACACCGCTTGATGTAGCTATGAACAATCTCTTTGACGTTGACGTTGCCTAGGTTCTTAATCGTCTCTGCAACCGGCTAGCACTTTGATTGATTTCATCTGATTGATTGGCTGGTCGGTTGCAGTTCTACTCGCATAGAGGTTTACTATGACCAAGCGCAATCAGAAACTTTTTGACATTTTAGCTAACGCTGTTATTTACGACACAAAAGCCGGTCGTTTGTATATCGCAACAGGCAAATATGCCGGTCATACTGTTGTCATTACAAAGAACGGTGTAACAATAAAATAAATAAAGGGTTTGTCATTACCGCGTTAGCGGACTACTCCCAGGAGTTAACATGCACCCCCATCGACAGACCACCATCGATCGTGCGATTGCTGGCAACGTCAAGATCAGCGATCAGCAAGTTCAGGTTTCCAACACCCTTCAAACGGTTGCACTCGATTACGTGCAAACGTATAAAGGCTTCAACAGCTTCGTTCAGTCGCTTGCTATCCAGCTTGCCGATCGTGGTACACTCTCGATTGCCCAGATGCGCGGTGCCCTGAACGTCATGGTTGCAGAGGCACGCCGCATTGATCCTGTCTACCAAGAAGACACAAAACCGATGCTACCATGTGGCAAGTACACCGTTCCCCTGAACAATGATAGCACAGAGTATCGCACATTACGCGTACAGGATGCCAACTGGTCAGATAAGCCGCTTGGCACCATCGCAATCGGTTTCTTTAGTGGTCCCGATAACACACGCAACTATACGCATTTTGCATTTGTGTTGCCGGACGGTCAACCAATCGTTTCCCGCAAGTACCATAATAGCGCAGAGCTTAATCGAGCACTTGCATTGCTCTTGGTTGAAGGCAAAGCGCCGGAATACGGTCGGCTTTGGGCCATGGCAAGCGGCCGCTGCTACATCTGTGGGCGTGAGTTGACCACACCTGAGAGCAAAGCAGCGGGTATCGGCCCAATCTGTGCAGAAAATAACGGTGTTACTACATTGAAAGGGAGCAAAGATGCTGCAACCCATGATCGATGGGCACGTGCGCAAGCCGATATTGACGAATTATTCGATTACTAGGAGATAACATCATGTTACGTTCTAAGAGCATCGCACAGAAGCCGGTAGCGATCCGTATCTTGTCTCTGGTACTTGCTATCGTTGCAGCGTGTTTTGCAGTATTACTGATCTTCAACACGTTCCGCAATGGCAAGCCAGTAGCATGGCAAATGTTGATAATCACGTCGTTAGCAGAGGCATTCTTCGATGCGGTGATACGACAGTTTGACACCTGGTCGGAGTAAGCATATTAAATCGTGCTCGCTTGTTTGCGGTGAACCAACCATCGCTATAGAAACAAAAGGGTTACACAAGTGAGATTGCGCGGTGCAAAACCATGAAAGCTGGCATTCACGCGGCGCAATTAGAAGAAGACATATTACTATTACAACATAGGAGCGCTTGCCCGATGAACAATGACATTGCACAACTACAGGCACGCATTGTAGAGCTTACCGCTATCGTAGATCGGCTACGCATGTCAGTATGGTTCGGCTGCCTCAATCGGAACGGTCTCAATGAAGCATTGAAAACATTAACATTGGATACCGTTTGGTTTGATTATTTTGATGTAGACAACTTGCGTGGTATGAATGATCTGTACGGCAAACCCAGATCATCACAGATGATAGCTGAATGTATTCAACCGCGCACAACCGATGTACTTGCGTTTGCCAAACAACCGACAACAGGGCAATGGTTCTCAGGTGATGAGTTTGTGACTGTTTGTTGGAGCAGACAAGATGCAATCGGCTATGCACAGCGCGTGCAAGGGCTTATGCACGATCATGGCTTTTCAGCAACACATGTTGTGCTACCTGCGCTCTACAAAGGCACGATCAGTGCCACACTCGAATATGCAGATGCTGTCATAACATATCTGAAAAAGAAGAAAGATCAACGAGATTGTATCGTTGTTATCTAACTAAAGGAGACCGACCATGAACGAAGAAAAAGCAATCAAAGCCGTTCTTCAAGCATACAGCGATTTTATCAAGAAACAATTGGGATCGAATTTCGATCCGAACGAAATGTTTTCACAACTAGCACACGATCTTGTACTCAATGCAACTGCTAGTCAAGTTGCTGCTGCTATCCTTGCAGGTCAGAAAACAATGAAGATCGGACAGGTGCTAGCACGTGTTGATCGCAATTGATCCGGGCAAAACAACTGGCATATGTTGCGGTGTTCGTGCGCATAACGTACAAAAATTTGATGTAACACTTGCACGTGAAGTCACATGGAATAATCGTTTTTGGTTTCGAGAATATCTTTTCGACTGTCGTGACGTAATCGAAAAGATTATTATCGAGCGCTTTAAGCTTTTTCCAAAACGTGAAACAATGCTCGCGCAAATCAATAGCGAATTTCCAAGCGTTCGCATCATTGGTATTGTTGAAGCCTATGCTGATATGTATGGTTTGCTTGACAAGATTGTATACCAAGAACCGAACGATCGCAAATCGGTTCATACTCCTATCGAGCATCAACAAGCACTCGGCGCTAGCGATCACGTAAAAGATGCCTATCGTCATTTGCGATACTATCTGTTAACACATCAGAAAGGTTAACACAATGTCTGCAACACAAGAAGAAAAAGCAGCATGGGCTAAAGTGCATCTTTCTGCAATGTTACAGCGTACTATTAAACGGCGCAATGACGCTATCGCAGCAAAAAAATATGCGCAAAATCCAGAGTACGAACAGCTATGGGTAGAACGTTTCAATGCACAGATAGATATACTCGAACGTATTATTTCTGGCGATTACGAATGAAAATACCGAGACCATATCAAGTACCAGCTATCGAGCGCGGTATCAAAGCAAACACATTGGTTGCTGATGATCGTGGTCTCGGTAAAACGATCGTTGCGATTGAAGTTGCAATCAAGATAATGCAACAATTACAATCACCAACGCTGATCGTTGCACCGTTGTTTGTATGTCAGCAATGGATTGAAGAGATTAAAGACTTAGATAGTGCAAAGCATACCATCATTCAAATCGATAATAGTACTATCATTCCTAAACCTCTGATCAGTCGTCGTCCATACTGGATTGTCACGCACTATGAGGCCCTGGTCAAACACGCCAAGCGGCTGTCTCAGACGTTCTACGCGACGATCGTAGCCGACGAGGCCCACCGTATCAAAAACCGCAAAGCGCTGCGTAGCGTGGCGCTCAAGAAACTCCAGGCACACCGCAAGCTCGCCTTGACCGGCACACCGTATGACCGCAATCCGGCCGACCTTTGGAGCATTCTGAATTGGCTGAAACCTGAGACGTTTAGGAGCTACTGGGATTTTAGTACAGCACATGTGTTATTCATCGATCAAGGCGGCTTCCCAAAGCCGATTGGAGTAAACCAACCTGAACGGTTTGCACGTGTATTAAAACCATACTGGATAAGACGATCGAAGCAAGACGTTGCACCAATGTTACCACAAAAGGAAATGCAGACTATCCCATTGGTTCTTTCGAAAGAACAGGCAAAACTGTACCAGCGTATTCAAGATGTCGAAATTGTTTTAACACAAGATGATGATCGCCAGTTGCTCATAAAAAACACACTCGGTAAAATTCTTCGATTGCAGCAAGCATGTGTTGATCCACATCTGTTAGGATCAAGTTTTAATGGTACCAAGATAGATTGGTTGCTTGATTGGATTGATGATAATCCAAATGAAACCGTTTTTGTCTTCACGCGGTTCCGTGATACGGCTTTACGTCTTGCAAGTATGTTAGAGTGTCCTGCTATCGTTGGCGGTCAAATGTTGCCCGATTACCATCAATATTCCAGACTAGTTGCTACAATTGATGCGGCAAAAGAAGGATTAAACCTAGAACATATCTGGACTACGATATTTATGGATCAACATTGGTCAAGCATTGCAATGGCACAAGCAATTGATAGAACCGAACGTGACTTGCAAGCAACGAAACCTAGATCGATCATTACATTACAAGCACAGCAACCAAACGGTTATGCAACTGTTGATCGTCTTGTTGCCCGTGCTTTAGCAGAAAAATGGGCCACATCTGACCTGATCAACAGCTTTCTAGCCGAGACAAACACAGCGCTTGACAAACTTTAGTCTCTGTGGTACACTGAACACTAGACCTATACAGCATCGGAGTGATGACATGACCACGAGTAAAACAACGGTAGTGATTGGTATTCGGGTGAAACCAAGTGAGAAGCGCGCAATTGAACGCGCCGCGAGCGATCGAAATATTGCACCAGCCGCCTTAGTATTTGCCTTGCTTCACAAGGTTTCAAGTGGGTTTACTGATTTCGCTTGTGTTCCTGATGTAATGCCCCGATCGCATATGGTTCGTGTAAGCAATGAAAGCGAAGTGACAGAATAATGCCAGTTTATGATGTTCATATCTCAGACGTTATGGCTTTCAAGTCGTGTCGCCGCCGCTGGGATTTCTCTTCGTCACTACGGCGTAACTTGACATCGCTTGGCATCTATGCCCCATTTTTTACAGGGCGTATCATTCATGCAGCACTCGATAACTTGTACAAGTACGGTGTAGAGCCTGTAACGATGGTTGCTGAATTGGTTGTACAAGAAACAAACGATTTGCGCATTAAGCAACCTGATGTTTACAAGCGTTATGCTGATCTAATTACTGAACAGATGTGGTTATGCACAGATATACTTAATCATTACTGGTCCTGGCGGCAATCATACAACGGCCCATATGCCGATCGTGACTTTGATTTCCTGACAACCGAACAGGCATTCAATGAGCCAATGCGTACACCTAAAGGGCGCATTGCAAAGAACCTACGGCTAGCTGGTCGGTTTGACGGTCTAGTGCGGTATAAGAAAGATGATGCTGTTTATTTGTGGGAAATCAAAACAACCCGCTCGATTAGCGAACGTATCAAGATGCTTGAATTAGAAGAGCAATGCGACGCTTATTGTATCGCCGCAGAGGAAATGCTCGGCGAGCGCGTACACGGTGTTGTGTATACATTGATCCGCAAGAAAACGCCTGATGAAATTCCCGTTTTGAAAAGCGGCATGCTTTCACAGAACAAAGCAATTGATACCACCGCAGAGCTTTACATCGAATGTGTTCGCACACACCACGGGCATGTTGCCACCAGAGAGTTTATCAAAGAGCACTATGGTGAAATAATTAATCATCTTTTGCAGAATGGAAAACCGTTCTTTCAGCGTGTTGTAGTCAAGCGATCTATTGCACATCTTGCAAATTACCGTCAACAGCTTTATACTGTTGCAAGAGAGATGACAAACCCGCGCATTCCGATTTACCACCATGGGCAATATAGTTGTAACTACTGTGTCTTTCGAGAGCCATGCCTAGCAATCCAGCGCGGCGATGTTGCACTTGCTGAAAGCATACTCGCAACACAGTTTGTACAGAATACGTATCACTTGATACCAACAGACGAGGAGTAACACATTTTGGAAAATGATCAACTTGAAAACAGATCAATGGGACTAGCAATCATCTTTGGCGCTATCCTACTTATTCTCTACATCGCAACCAACGGCACACGCGGTGTACAGCAGCAATCGCCGGGCTACAATGGCAACACCTGGCAAACGATTACCATTACAACCGACAGTCACAATTCAACTGATGTATGTGTCGGCTGGTGCCCCGATTACAACTACGAGTACAAAGGACGCTAACACATCATGCAAACCGTTGACTTGCTTGAATTAAATAAAACACTCCGCATTCTTGCCTATGGCAAACCTGGTTCAGGAAAAACAACCTTCCTTGGTTCGGCGTGTGATGATGATCGTACATGGCCTGTGTTGCACGTTGACGTGAGCGGTAATCCTGAAAGCCTAGTTAAGCGTCCTAGTACATCTAAAGATGCCAAGATGCCAACCGTCTTACGCTTGCAAAAGCTTTCCGAACTTAACGCAATTTACGACTTCTTTGCAACTGGTCAACCGAGCAATCACGTGCTTTGTACCAAACTTGGCATTAAGCCCAGCTTCAAGACGCTAGTATTTGATGGTATCACCGCAATTCAACGCAAGTCATTTGCTCTAGTACTGGCGCAAGAGAACCTAAAGCCAGGTGATATACCGGCTAAAGCTGAATGGCCTGTCTATCGTAGTGTATTATCACAGATGTTGAATATTGCGACCGCATTTTTTCAAGAACTACGCGGTATACATGTACTAGTAAGTTGCTTAGAGCATACTGACATGCGAACCGAACCAACAAGCGGCCGACAATATGAGTATGCCGAACCCGGTTTGCAAGGACAAGCGGTAACTGAGTTACCAGGTGAAGCGCTATGTGTTATGCGCTTTGCAACCAAACACAGCTTAGCACCGGAAATCGGCAAGCGACTTACAGCAAAGTATACTGTAGCACAACTGAACGAGACGCGCTACGTCTATGCCAAAGATCAGCATCATTTCCAAACAATTTCTGTTGGTGAAGCTAACTATATTGCCGATCCAACTGTTTCAATTTTACTTGATCAGTTAGGAGGGTAAGCGACACAAAGAAACACTTTTCACCGATTGCCGTTCTTGACAAACTAATGTACACTGAAAGGAAACGAACACATCATGGTTGACTTCAAAAGGCCAAAGAGCAAGAATACACCGCTTCCCATCGATCCGAACCTGTTCACCGATGAAGTACCTTCTAACGATGTTGCGCTACCGTCAACTGGCTTTGTGGTTGACTTGACCGTGCCAATGGTACAAGAGTTGCTACCAGAAGGTGACTACAACGCAACCATCGTACATGCAGAGCCTGCAATCGCACGCGCAAGCGGCAACCCGATGATCAAACTACGCTGGCGCATTGACGGCGGTGCATACGATCAGCGCAGCATTTTCGATTTCTTGGTTTTCAAGGTTCCGACTGGTGATTGGAATAGCGACTTTCCTGCACGCCGTATCAAGTTGCTCGTTGAAACGCTCGGCAACCATATCGCGCCGTCTGGTGCGATCAATCCTGAATTGCTGCTTGGTGAAAGCTGTGTTATCCACGTGGTTGTCAAGAAGCAGAGCGGCGTCAACGCAGAGACAGGCGAGCCATACCCAGAGCAAAACAGCATCGGCGGTAACACAAGTTACAAGCCCGCAGGATCGATCAGAACGGTTGACGATCTGCTTTAGGCTTTTTCAATAAACAAAGCCGGTCAAATCAGCGGTAATGGCGTAAGCTCAGATAGAGGGCTGATTAACAAGCTGCTTACACAACCGGCATAGCAACCAAACGGTACTCGAAAAGAAAAAACAAATGGGAAGACCAATAATAAATTTACTAAACAAAACTATTGGTCATCTTACTGTGATAGCACAGACAGATCAAAGACGGCATGAAAGTGTAGTATGGCTTTGCCGGTGTACATGTGGTAAGCAAAAGCTTATCGCTGCTAGTAGTTTAGCTCGTAATATTTCAACAAGTTGCGGCTGTCAACCCGATCAAAAAAATAGACGCAGAGCTAATGGTACTGGTGCAACAAATAAAAGTATAACACTAAATTATTTTAATATAACAAAAAGAGGAGCAATAAATCGCGGATATGAGTTTTCAATATCGTTACAGGAATTTGGATCAATTATAACAAGACCTTGTTATTACTGCGGTAAAAAAGATAACCAACTACGAATGAATTCGCATAAAAGTTGTACCTATATACTTAAGGCATGTGGCATTGATCGTGTAAATAATCAACAAGGCTATATCTTTGCTAATTGTGTATCGAGTTGTTTTACCTGCAATAAAATGAAAAGTACATTAGGTGTTAAAGAGTTCCTTGATCATATTAGAAGGATAAGCAATCATTGGGAAGGAAAAGAGTTACCAGACTAACACAATGACTGTGTTAGAAAAAAGCGCTTTGTAATACAACCTAGATCGTTGTACAATTACAAACCGTCGGAGCAAAACATCTTTCATGTCTAATATTACAGTCAATCGGCAAGGACCAGAAGTTTTTCAGGACAACGAGCACGGATATGATGACAGCTATACTGCACATCGTGATTATAAACCGCCACAACTAAGACAAGTTGATTGGCGTGTTTATGTTGTCTGGACAGGTGCAACGGCGATCGGCATTGTGTTATCCACAATTGTATATGGTTTGTGGAAAACAATCTATTGTTGGTCGTATGCAAGACAGGCAACCTGTGAAACAATATCCACCGTCGAGCCGTTTATTATTGGTACACTCTTGCTGCTACCGTTTGCGGTTGTCATTGTATCTGTATGCAGTAAACTCTGGACAAACGTTCGGTATAACAACGCACTTGCGAACAAAGCGAACTTAGTACTTAATCGGTTTGGCGATCAGGAACCTGCTGACTTGTATGATCGCCTTGATACACCACATTTGATAAACATACTTGAAACGCGCTATGGTTCCTCGATTGGTTTAGAGCGCGCAGTTGCACCATGGAAGCAATATCGCGGTGTCAACTCGTTGTCATTGCAGAGTAACACAACGAGCTTACTAGAAACGCCATTAAAAGACATTGAAACACTAACACCTGTTCCCGCAGAGCAATGGCTAACATGGTTGAATGATCGCCCGCATGTGTTGTTCGGCGCTGAAACCAAAGGTGGCAAAACGGTTGCAGCTAAAGCATTGCTCCACAAGCGTATTGAACGCGGCGATCAGTTGATGATTATCGATCCGCATAGCGACGATTGGTTTGCGTTACCGATACGTGGTGGTGGTGAGAACTTTGACGATGTTGCAAATGCTATTCGTCAAGCATATGAAGAGTACAAGCAACGTATGGAATTGCGCGATCGGTATCTGATTGAAAATGGTCGTGCGATGCCAATTGAAGATCATCAGGCAGTCACTATTCTCGTTGATGAAGCGTTTCTCATTCATGAAGCGCTTGATACTGGCGCTTCTAAGAAGCGTATAAACTATTGGAGTATTCTTGCAGAAGTGCTAGGAAGCGGCGCACGCAAGGTGAATATGTCAGTTGTATTGCTTTCACAATCAACTAACGTTGAAGATTTAGGCTTGTCAGGGCCGATGCGCCAAAACTTTACACGTGTAGCACTTGATCCGCGTTGTATCAAACTAATGGTACGTGATGAGGAAAAAGATACCGTACAGCGAACGTTAATCTATGATGCCCTTATCGGTATGCCCTTTCCTGCTACGACGGTTATCGATAGTCAGGTTGTGCTCTTAGACAGAACCGGTTTAGATGTATTAGCAGCACAACTGATTGATGCACGTTCGCAACTCTGGTGTCCTAGTACGGCAATAACGGTATCAGAAGACAATCGCTTGCTTGAAGCGCTTAGAAAACTACGTGCGCAAGGTCTAACCCGACAACAAGTTAGAGACATGGGTGTTGTATTTGATAACGATCTGTGGAGCAAAGCACTTTGATGATTAATGCAAATAGAGAACGCAACACCGCAGATGCAATCATTGTGTTAACGCGGCATGTTGATAACACAGCTATGACATACGAATTGGCACCGCTTGAAATGCTGTATGTGTTACAGGTTGTAATGTTTCAGCTAATGAAGAAAGCATTGAAGAAATGAATGAGCCAAAACAAGAGCAAGTAGAACGTATTGCAGCCGGAACTTCTGATCTACTTATCGCTTTACGCCACATCGCAATAACGTACGGATTGAAACCAAGTGAGATTTTACTAATTCTTTTAGAATATGCAGTACAGTTTCAGCATAATGTATTACAAGAAGAAACCAAATGATTAACACATTGACGTTTCCCGAGCGAAAGATCGTTGAAACAGGATACAGATTAATTGATCGTATCCTACGATTTGCAACGACGATCTACTGGATTGCACTTCAAGTGCCTATTCATGGCTTGAAAGTATATCCGCCTGTTGTGCTATTGAGCATTAGTGCGGCATATGCAAGTGCTCAGTTTGCCGCCCATCGCAATGTGTTTCCGGCGCCGCTGAATTGGTTTCAAGCAATTGCCTTTGAATGGGTGTATGTCGGTGTTCTTGCTATGGCAAGTGTTAAACATGCTTGGTTTAAGCGTGTACTGTGGACAGGTGCGACAACTGCGGTTGTTTATATTTCATTGTATGCGGCAACGCGCTACGGTCTGTCTGCGCTCATTCAAGAGGTTACAGGTTGGGATAGGGGTTGGTTGCTGACTACATCAATCCTGATGGTTGCTGCACACGGTATTCCGCTTACTCTAGTCAATGTCGTTTATGGGTTTCTTATCCATAGTCATCTAGTCGAGCAAGCTGACAAACAGGCCGAACTAGATAAGCGTATCTATTGCCCCTACAGTTGCGGTTACTACAGTACCAGCGAACCAGCGGTTAGGGGGCATCGAGCGCAATGTCCAAACAAGCCAGCAAAGGTATAGTAAATGCAGGTTTTATATATGCAATGCCCGCCCAATTTAGGTATAGAAGATTTAGATATAGAAGTACGTAAAGTGTGGATACGTATTTTACTACGTCGTCGGAAAAAAGAACATATTACACTGGCATGGTGTTATTGGGAACATTTTACACGCATCGGTTTAGGAGATGTTAGTTGAAACACACGATTGCAACACCAAAGCTTGATCGCATTGATCTATCACACGATGGTATCGCAATGTTTCTTGGTCCTACGTCAACTGAGGTTATGCAAGTTTTATGGGATGCGCCAGGTACAATAAAAAGCGTTTGGACAAAGCTTCGCAGAACGAAACTATTTGAAGATACCATGTATACCACAATTGCTACAACGTGTAACCGTTTGGTAGATCGTGGTTTCTTAACACGCAATAATATTGCATCTGATGGTAAACCGACATTTCATTTTGTACCAACAATGACAGAAGTTGAATTAACACAGTTTTGTATTTATTTTATTATCCACCGCATTCAAACCTCTTTTAACATCACAAACGCAGATCTCATTATCATATTGGAGTAACGCAATAATGATACTTCGTCAAGTAAATGCACAACATACAAACAATTGGATACTCCGATTACAAGAAAATCAACTAGCATATCGTATAGGACTAGAACATGCAACCTAAAGCTGAATTTGCCGATTGCGAAAATTGCCCTTTGCTTGATTGCGAGTTCGTACCATCGCATATACCAGATGGTGCAATCCTGATCGCTGTAGGCGAAGCGCCGGGCAAAGATGAGGTTGCTTCACAGCAACCGTTTACTGGGCCGTCTGGTCAACTGCTCGATCGCACGCTTGCCCATGCAGGTCTACCCCTCGATAGGCTCGCCAAAACCAATGCCGTGCTCTGTAGACCGCAGGGGAACGCAACCCCTCCGCACGCTGCTGTGTGGGCTTGTAACAAGCGATTAGCACACGATCTGAACCGAGGGCCGCATACCGTCCTAGCGCTCGGCACAACGGCGCGTGAAGCGCTAGCGAACCTGTCACACAAAGCAAGCGAAACGATGCACGCCAATGGGCAATGGTTTTCCGTTGGGCACTTCAATGTGTTGCCGACCTATCACCCAGCATACGTCTTGCGCCAGCCTGATGCAATGTCAACGCTACTGAATGATACCGCGCGTGTGGTGCGAAAAGCAAACGGTATGCAAGCGCAACCGTTTAACACGGATGCATTAAAGTATATTGTTTGTGATGACAACAATAAAGCAAGAGTAATTGAACACCTTAATAGAATGCCTAACGGTGCTGTGTTAGCATTTGACGTGGAAACAGATTTCCTCGAATGGCATGATACACCAACACAACCAAAGGCTGATCTACTAGCAATTGGTTTGTCATATCGACAGAACCAAGTTGTCATTATTCCATCGCATATGTTTACCGATCTAGCGTTATTCGAGTGCCTACACTTTGCATTCAGTCATGCAAAAATAGTTGCACATAACGGTAAGTTCGATCTTGAAGTTCTACAAACACATCTCGGTTTCAAGCATAGCCTAACATATGATACGATGCTGGCGCATTATGTGTTACAGGAAACACAGGGCGGTCACGGTCTAAAAGACTTAGTAAAAACATGGCTTGAATACAACGATGATTACGAAGATCGTTTAATACATTCCTGGTTTCGTACAAACAAAATCAAAAAAGAAGATCAACGATATTCGATGATCCCAAAAGCACAGCTTTACGAATATCTTGCAATTGATGTTGCAGCAACGTTTGCACTATGGCCGTTACTTGAAGCTGAGTTAAAACGGCAAAACCTATTTGATGATCCTTTCAATAACACACTGATGCCGATTGCTAATGCGATACAACATGTAGAGCAAAACGGTATCAAGATTGATCGGCCGTATCTGCAACAAGTTGACAGGTATCTAGAGCAAGATGTTATACCGTCGGCGCTTGCGGCTATTCGAGAAATAGTGACGCCGCTCGTTGCCGAATGGTTACAGAACGGTAAGATCGTAGTACCTAAAGCTAATTGGATTAAAGATAAGACAGTGTATGCAAAGTGTGTTACACGTATGCAGCAAGATTTTAATCCTGGTAGTTGGCAACAGGTACAAGTGTTGCTTTACGATATATTGAAACTTCAACACATGATCAAGTTAGGATATGATACCGATCCACGCAGCACCGGAAAAGAATGCTTGATCTCACTTGCACCAAATGATAGCAGCGGCTTCATTTCTGCATTACGTTTGTATCGACGGTATAAAAAGATACAAGGTACGTATGTTCAAAAGCTGCTGGAACTTGCTGACATAAACAATCGCGTACACATCGGCTATATCATACACGGCACAGAGGTTGGCCGATTAAGTGCATCTGATGCAATGCACGGAATACCCAGACCTGGCGATGACGAATGGGGAAAAGTATTGCGCGGTGCATTTATTGCAGATGAAGGGAACACATTAGTAATAGCCGACTATAGCCAAGCGGAGTTGCGCGCGTTCGCTGCCGAGAGTAGAGAACCGTTTCTGCTAACGATTTTCAACGAGGATCGTGATCCGCACGGCGAAGCAAATAAGATGCTCTTTGAAGGCGATCCAATTGTTGACGCGGCAGTATACGACAAGGAAACAGCATCTTGGTTTTGGTTAGATATTCACTTGTTTGATAAGATGGGATTAAATGATATAAAATCCTATTGGAAAGAGCGCCGCACAACTGCAAAGAATGTTGTATTTGGCGGTTTGGTCTATCTTGGTGGTGCAACGGGCATTGCGGGTATGCTAGGCGGTGCATTAAGTGCAAATCAAATCAAGCCTATCTTGGATCGCTTGCTTGCACAGATGCCAACTGCTAGAGCATGGCAGCAAGAACAATTTAGGAAAGCACGTACACAAGGTTATGTACAATCGCGTTTTGGTCGCAAGAGAAGATTTCCATTAATCGTTGACAGCAACCTAGACGAAGTGAAGAAAGCATGTGTTCACATGCAAATCGCCGCTGATGCTTCTGATCTGACGTTGCTAACGATTGTCGAAGTTGACAAATGGGGTTGGAAAGTGGTAGGAACGTGGCATGATAGTCTCATCATTGAATGCAAAAAAGAGCACGCCGAACAATGTGCGCGCTTTGTACAGCAAACAATGATTGACATGGGGGAACGGTATTTTCCAGAGGTGAAATGGGCCGCAGAGGTTGAAATTCAAGAACGATGGTATATGGAAAGACCAGAATTTACTATTAGTTAATCAACTTATCAATCCAGAACTCAGGTGATAGATGCGCGGCGGAGCTTACATTTAAGTTGCCGCCGCTTGTTTGTCCGGCTATTAATTCTACATAGTCGCCAGCAACGAATACATAATCCGTTGTTACTTGTATATCAGTAACGTTTGTTTGACATGCAGTTAACACAACTGACGCAATCGTAGTAGCACCGTTAAGTTGTATTTGTGCTTGTCTGAAACCAGTTGCATTGCTTGCATAACGCAGGTTGCCGGTAACACGATATGTACCAGCAAACGGAATAGTCAATCGAGATGTGTTACTGCCGGTATCATGAATTGCATCAGTGTCGTAAAGCTCACTGTTAAAAGTGATTGCAGCGGCAACACCTGTGGTAAGTGTTTGATCAGTACTTTTATACACACGCGCACGAACACCGCGTGGTATCTGAATTGATTTCAATTCACCAATACGTGTTTCATTTTGTAACACACGATCAAACATCAATCATCACCACACT
>WNFL01262485.1_pt1 | contig 15854 bp, 18 predicted proteins | sample 5400361 | NCBI WGS metagenome assembly WNFL01 (sample SAMN13153351, study PRJNA577476) | soil metagenome | isolation source: 40 cm soil on Douglas fir-dominated hillslope | place: USA:California | collected 2013-09-17
GCGTCAAAACCGTTGAGTTCAATATTTTTTTGAGTGAGGTTGATTGCTTTTTCAGATGCATCGACCGAATGAACGAGTGTAGCACCCGCATTCAGTGCATAAACTGAAAATCCGCCCGTGTAGCAAAAAGTGTTGAGCACAGAAATTCCCTTCGCCATCTGGCCCAGTAGTTTTCTACTCTCACGCTGATCGAGAAAAAATCCTGTCTTCTGCCCATCTTCCCAGTCTACGTAAAATTTATTATTGTGCTCCGTAATCACATGAGGCACCACACCCATTCCAAGAAGGTATTCGTTTTCGGCTTTTATACCGAGTGTATTTTGGCTTTTGTAATAGATCGAATGCACAGCATCAAATAAAGCCTCTTTGATCGCCTCCGCAATTATTTGCCGGTCGTTATGCATCCCGATGCTATGCGCTTGCATCACGGCAACTCCATTATAAACATCAACAATCAAGGCAGGTAAGCCGTCTCCTTCGCCATGTACTAAACGATAGCAATTGGTGTGCTCACTAATCACTTTGGCAAACACGCGTTGATTAAATGCGTTTACAATTTTATCAGTAAAGATTTTTTTGTCTGGAGCATTTTTTGAAAACGATAACAGCCGAACGGTGATCGTTCCATTCTGGTAATGCCCAAAGCCAAGAGTTCCTTTTTGAAAATCTTTTACCTCCACCCAGTCGCCCTCTTGAGGACTACCTTCAATTGATTGAATGGCCCCCGAAAAAACCCAGGGATGAAATCGTTTGACAGAAGCCTCACGACCTCGCTTCAGAAAAATGGTACCAGCAGTTTTTATCATTTGATTTTGACAAAGGTATAGCTGATCGTTTTGCTCTCATCGCCAATGGTGGCCTTAAGATGCGTGTCATCAATTTTTTCGTAGGCGATTTTCTTTGGGAAATCGTGGGTCGGGTTTTTCGCGATGAAATTATCTTTTCCGTAAGAAGTAATTTTGAATTCAACCGGACCCTGGGGGCCGGCTATATCAGGTACATAAAAAAACTCGTTTCCTTTCTTTATCAATTTGATTTCTTCACTGATCTTTTTAACATCGTCTTTTAAGGAATATGACTCAGCTGAAAGAAAATCGCCTTCGATCCTCCAGACCTCAAATGATTGTTTGCCCGTTTCTTGCCACGTGCCAATAAGCCAGCCAAATTCTTTTTGTTGAGCAAAGATATTTGCAGTTACAAACAACAACGAAATGATGGGGGTATACTTCATAATTCTTCTGATTGGATTGTAAAATTAGTTAAATATATTCGAGCGATAAGGGTGCCATTATGATTGAAATGAGTGGACATTGGATTGGATTTTATACTTATGGCCACAAGTATCCGGAGCTTTATAAATTTATAACGGTTCCATTCAATGCCTGGCTAGAAAAGGGTTTTAAAAAGTTTGTTGGAAAAATTTCTGAAGAAGTTGAATTTGGAGGGATTGATGACGAGGCGGTCATTCGTGGAGAAATCAACGGAGATGAAATTGAATTTACCAAGTACTACACGCAAGAACATATTGGCGATTATGATGGAGGTACTCAATCATTCGAAAGCGAAAATCCAACAATTGTTTATTACAAAGGGAAATATTTTTATGAAGAAGCGAAGTTCAAGGGTGATTGGATGATCCCGAGTCTGCGAGAAGAGGATGATGGAGTATTTCATGAAGACAACTCATCAGGAAAGTGGGAAATGTGGCGAACATAGTTACTGTTTAAGGTGTAAGGAATAATGGGAAGTGTCAAAATGAAGCGGAAATAGGCATTCTTAATAGGAAAAAATGTCAGTATCAATTTTGCTAAACCCGTTTGGCATATTTTTCGTAAATAGTGCACTACTAAAACACACATTTACCTCGATGGCGCTGAGCCGTGCGGTTTCTGATTCTTCTAAAAATCAACTTTTTTAAGCCGTAGTTCATCTCCATCCGCAAATGGAAAATTGAAAATTGTATGAACATGAAAAATTTTGGATCTCTAGTGCTGGCTGCAATCTTAGGCAGCGTGATTACGATGACCGCCTACCAATGGATTGCAAAAGAAAAAAACAGTGTAAGGATAGAACACATCGATGGAATGCCAACCTCTCAGGTGGCCTATCGCATCAACGAAAAGGGTGAAGCCGTTCCTCTTGATTTCACAGGAACCGCAGAGAAAGTGACAAATGCAGTGGTCCACATCCGCTCAACTCAAACCGGTAATAACACTCGTCAATCAAACGACCCATTACAGCAATTCTTTGGCCCTCAACAAGGTCCAAGTGTGAGTTCCGGCTCAGGCGTGATTATTAATGCCGATGGCTACATCGTTACTAACAACCACGTGGTGCAAGATGCAGACGTGGTTGATGTGACTTTGCATGACAACCGGTCGTTCAAAGCTGAAGTAGTAGGTACTGATCCGGACACAGACTTAGCTTTAATCAAAATCAACCAAAAAGATTTGCCCCACCTTTCATTTGTCAATTCAGATAATTCTAAAGTTGGCGAGTGGGTATTGGCTGTAGGCAATCCGTTCAATTTGAATTCTACCGTAACAGCAGGTATCATCAGTGCCAAGGGAAGAAATATTAACATCATCAATTCGAACAATTCATCTCGAAATAATGAGCAAGGGAGCACTGCCATCGAATCGTTTATTCAGACCGATGCAGCAATTAATCCCGGCAACAGTGGAGGTGCGTTAGTGAATTTGGATGGAGGTCTTCTCGGAATCAACACTGCAATTGCAAGTCCAACGGGCTCTTATTCTGGATATGGATTTGCTGTTCCTGCAAACATTGTTAGCAAAGTGGTCGAAGATCTTCTTGCTTATGGCACTGTGCAGCGCGGATGGTTAGGAATTCAGGTGGGGAGTGTGAACAGCGAGCTTGCCAAGAGCGAGGGATTGGACGTAGCGGAAGGTGCTTTTGTTTCAGGCTTCGCGAAAGACGGAAAAAGCGCTGCCAAAGATGCAGGCATAAACGTAGGGGATGTGGTTGTCAAAATTGATGAGACCCCGATAAAATCGAGCACAGCGTTGATCGAATATGTGGGTCGTAAGAGGCCGGGCGATAAAATCAGCATTACCATTGACCGTAAAGGAAAAACTTTGGTGATTCCTGTTACTCTTCGAAATAAGGATGGCAAATACGGCACTGTAAAACGCGAAGAGAAAGACGCAGTGACTTCTTTGGGAATGGAATTGCAAGACATCGATGCGAAAAAACTGAAAGCTCTTGATCTTAACTATGGAGTTGAGGTAAAATCGTTGGCCAATGGGAAAGTTGAAAAATACACAGATATGCATGAAGGTTTTATCATAACGCATATTGATAGCGCACCTGTAAAATCTGCCAGGGAGGTCAATGAGCTTCTTAAAAAGAAAAAATCAGGTGACCAAGTAATCCTTGCGGGTGTTTACCCGGAGGTACCCCGGGAGTATCTATATGCATTCCGGTTTTAAAATTCTTAAAGAAACCCTGCAAGCTTGAAATCTTGTGGGATAATCAAACCAAATCAATTTATATGAAAAGGTTATTTAAAAAAGGCGAGCGTGTCCGCAGCAAAATCGATGGCAAAGTGGTGGAGGTTTTGAAGTACATTAAAAACAAGGTAGTGGAAGTAAAATGGTTCGACCTCAGTGCAAAGGAGATGCGAACCAATAAAATAAAGGAAGACAAGCTATCGAAAGCAGCATAAAAGAAAGCCCTGACAGAATTGTCAGGGTTTTTTGTTTAGTGACATTGCGGTTAACTTTGAAATCTTAATACACGTTTATCAAAAAATTTGAAATACCCGCCTATTATCGTTCTTCCATCACGGGAAGAATAAAAGAAGAGCGAAGAGCTAAGGATCATCGCAAGCAAGATTTTTCTCCAACACTTCTTGACTTTGGCCCGGTGCAATTTTTCCTCGCTCGCCATTTTGGTTTCTGTTATGGGGTTGAAAATGCTATTGAAATAAGCTACAGGGCGCTCGAGGAAAACCCGGAAAAGAATGTTTACCTGTTAAGTCAGATGATACACAACCAGGAGGTGAATGCCGATTTGCAAAGCCGCGGAATAAAATTCATCGCTGATACGGATGGAACTCAGTTTATTCCCTGGGAGAATATTGGCAAAGATGATGTTGTAATCATTCCCGCTTTTGGAACAACTTTAGAGATCGAGCACTTTCTTCTGGACAAAAATGTGGAGGTGCAAAAGTATAACACCACCTGTCCGTTTGTAGAGAAAGTTTGGGCGAGGGCCGAGAAATTGGGGAAGGACAATTACACCATCATCATTCATGGGAAACCTAAGCATGAAGAGACACGCGCAACTTTTTCGCATAGTGCGCATAATGGCGCATCGGTAGTTATTCAAGATATGGCAGAAGCTAAGCGGCTAGTCAAATATGTGACTGAAGAAAAAACTACGGAAGAATTTCATAAGGAATTTGAAGGGAAGTTTTCAAGGGGATTTGATATAGAAAAAGATTTGACACGAGTTGGTGTTGTTAATCAAACTACGATGCTCGCTACCGAAACGCAAGCTATCGCTGATTTCTTCAAACAAACGATGATCAAGAAATATGGGGAGTCAAATTTGAAAGATCATTTTGCAGATACGCGTGACACACTTTGCTATGCTACCAATGATAACCAGGACTCAACCTATGAGTTGCTTACGACCCAGGCTGATCTCGCGATCGTGGTTGGCGGATACAACAGCTCAAATACTTCACACATTGTAGAACTTTGCGAGCGAAATTTTCCTACTTATTTCATCAACTCTGAAAATGAAATAAAATCTTCGGAAGAGATTAATTATTTCAATTATCATAAGAAAGAAAAGAAAACAACGCTCAATTTTCTTCCCGATAAAGATCAGGTGAAGATAGTTCTTACCAGTGGTGCATCTTGCCCGGATACATTGGTAGATCGAGTCATGTTGAAGCTATTAAGTTATTTTCCGGATTCGAAGACTGTTGAAGAGGTGCTTTCCTCATTTTAGTATATGACAAAGCGCCTGCTCTTCTTTTGTACGCTTTTAAGTTTTCGGCTATCCGCCCAGCAATCTCAAAGCGATACCACAACGATTTTAGACGAAGTTGTTGTTAAAGCTTATCAATACAATCGTTCGCTAAAAGAAACGCCCGTAGCCTTGGGAATTGTTAGCGAAAAAGATCTTAACCGATTCAATAATTCGTCTGTAGTCACAACCATGAATACGATTCCCGGAGTACGAATGGAGGAGCGCTCACCGGGAAGTTATCGGTTCTCTATTCGCGGAAGTACACTTCGCTCGCCATTCGGAATTCGAAACGTAAAATTTTATTGGAACGGTTTACCCCTGACCGATGGCGGAGGTAACACCTATCTCAACCTGCTCGACTTCGATGCCTTTGGTCGAGCAGAAATTATTAAAGGACCGGGAGCAAGTTTGTATGGAGCGGGAACGGGAGGAGTTGTATTGCTAAACAATCCTTCTACCAACCAAAATCAAATTCAATTCTCAGCAAGTGGAGGAAGTTTTGGTCTCCAGCGTTATCAGTCGAGTGCAGCATTCGGAAACACGAAAGCAAGATTTTTTGTGAACTATGCACACCAACAATCCGATGGCTATCGACAGCAATCCGCAATGAGACGCGATGCATTGAATGTAGAGGGGAAATTTTCTTTGAACGAAAAAAATGGGTTACAAGTCTCTGTCTTTTACACTGACCTCTATTATCAAACACCGGGTGGATTAACCCTTACTCAATTTGATTCCGATCCAAGACAAGCAAGGCCTGCATCAGCTGTCGCAGCCGGAGCCATGCAACAGAAGGCTGCCATTTATAACAAAACAATTTATGGGTCTTCAACCTATGATCGCCAATGGAACTCGCATTGGTCATCACGAATAGGTGGTTACGCTTCATACACGGATTTTACAAACCCTTCCATTCTCAATTATGAAAGACGGACCGAGCAAAATTTGGGAGGCAGGACGGACACACGTTATGAGTTTGAAAAACAAAATTGGAAAGGAAAATTAACTGCAGGAGGGGAGTATCAATATTTTTATTCGCCATTGGCTGATTATGGAAATAGAAATGGTGTAAAAGATACCATTCAAACAGACGATCGGTTGACCTCAAATTCCTTTCTTCTTTTTGTGCAAGCCGAATTTGATCTGCCAAATAATTTTTTTGCTACCCTTGGCGGCAGTGCCAATTTTTTGAACTATAAATTCGAAAGGCTTTCCGGGCTCCCATCGGGAAATTATCAAAGAAGCTTTGACCCTGAATTTTCCCCAAGACTGGCATTGATTAAGAAATTCAGCGAGTCACTTTCGGTATTCGGATCAGTAAGCAAAGGATTTTCAGCACCCACACAAGCTGAAGTTCGGCCATCAACGGGAGTTTACAACAACACGCTTTCACCTGAGCAAGGAATCAATTACGAAGTTGGCCTGCGAGGGTCAATTTGGAAAAATCTTTCCTTTGATGTTGTGGCCTATGATTTTGAATTGGCTCAAGCCATCGTCAGCCAAAAAAATATTTTCAATGCTGATTATTTTATCAACGCAGGAAACACCTCGCAAAAAGGACTGGAAACATTTCTCTCTTATCAAATCGAAAGGTCCTCTCAATTTATTTCTTATTTGAGAGCTTGGGTTTCATACACATTGACCAACTATCAGTTCACAAACTTTCAGCATGATGGCACCGACTACTCCGGAAAACGATGGACAGGCTCTCCATCGAATACGTTGGTGGTTGGAGTTGATTTAAATCTCTTTAGAAAATTCTACTGGAACATCACCACAAATTATGTTGATCGCATTCCGCTGAACGATGCCAACTCTGTTTACGCTTCAAGCTATTTTTTAGCCGGATCGAGAATTGGATTCAAAACCAATTTTTCATCCAAAAAGTCTCTCGAAATTTTTTCAGGAGTTGATAACGCCTTAGATCAGCGATACAGTCTTGGTAACGATCTGAATGCAACAGGCGGGCGGTATTTCAATGCTGCAGCTACTCGCAATTTTTATTTCGGTTTAAAGATTAGAATTTAAACAACACTCCTTTTCAAACCTTGAATCTCTCTGTGAATGGCTTCCTGTCCCAAAAACTCTTCCACATTTTTAATCAGTTCGGTGGATTTCAAATTGTGGCCCAATCCTGAAGTTGTGATCATTTCTGAGGCAGGCCAATTTTGGTGAGCTGCCAGGGCATACCGATAAGGAGCCTCCCGATCATCCGTGTCGTGGATGATGAGCCCGGGGCGAGTCATCGATTTTGCAAATTCTTTCAACGAAAAATAGTCAGGCATGTGCCCGATTTTTTCGATAAAGAATTTGTCGATTTCTTTCATGGTTCGAGATGACAGACCCAAAAACTTTTGATAAAAGTCGACCCATTCCTTCGCTTCGCCAGGCGCAGCCATCATCACCAATTTCGAAACCGGCAGATGAGGTGCGCGGTGCATGGTATAAACTGAGGCAAACGAACCAAGCGAGTGGCCAAGAATGGCATAGATGCTTCCATATTCCAAAATAACTTTTTCGATTAATCCACTGTAGTGTGGTATGTTGATGTAATTTCCTTCCGACAATCCATGGCCCGGAGCATCAATGGAGTAGATCGTAAACTTATCTTTCGATAATGCACTCACTATATTTTTCCACCAATAACTGTGGCTCTCCCAGCCATGCACGAGAAGCAATTTCATTTCTCCGTTGCCCCATTTATATCCTTGCACTTTTCTTCCGGCATAATCGATGGTGAACTTTTCTGAAGTGCCTAAAAATTCCATGTGATGTGGCTTTACGGGTCTTCTTCGTGGTTTGCAAAAAAGATAAAACCCCAGACGCCCGGCTTTAACCGGAGCAATCCATGCCAGTGTATTGAGATACATACGGATCGAAAAGATCAACAATTGCTTTTTCATAGCCGCTACTTTTAGAGATACCAGTTGGTATCTTGATAGTTAAATTTTTTTAGACTTCAATTTCTGCAATCAACTTCTCCAGGTGATTAATGACTATCCTTATGTCATGATCAGTCTTAGAAAGCTTGCTCATCATGATTGCCCCCTCCAGGCTGGCTATCATGATCGTTGCAAAAGAATTTTTATCAATTGATTTTTTGATCTGTTTAAATTCAATTCCCCGATCCAAAATATGTACGATTGATTCTTTCAAAGAATTCAGGACAGCATGCGCTTTTTTACGAAGTAACGGGTTGCTGTCATCGGCTTCAATCGCTGCATTCAACAGTGGACACCCACCCTGAATAGGTGGTTTGGAGATATACGACTCAAAATAACTCAATACTGCCCTCAGTTTGTCTCCGGCATTCTTTTCGTTTTTGATTCGTTTACCCAGATTTTCATTAAGCAAAGAAGTGAGATAAGCCAATGTCTCTGCTTCAAGTCTTTCCTTGCTTTTGAAATGTCGATAAACAGCCCCTTTGGTGTAGCCTGTTGCCTTTGTAATATGGCCGATGGATGTTGCCTTATAGCCATGAGAATTGAACAATCGGCCAGCTTGCTTTAAAATCACTCCAATGGTTTCGTCAGGATTACGCATACACAAAGATACCGATCGGTATCTAATTTACAAACTCTACCAATAGCTTTGGATTGACAAGGTTTCCTTTTTTCTTTGCGCTGTGAAGGTTTTGATTTTACATCAGCATTTTAAAACTCCGGCAGCAGGCGGAGCAATTCGATCATATTACTTGGCAAAAGCCCTGGTCGATCGAGGGATAGAAACAGTAGTAATCTCGGGAAGCAATGCAAAGGAGTACAGAAAAGAATTTTTAGAGGGAATAGAAATCCATCATTTGCCCATTGCCTATGAAAATGCATTTGGTTTCGCCAAGCGTAGTCTTTCATTTCTAATTTATGTTTGGAAAAGCGCTCGACTTTCAAAAAAAATTCCGGACATAACCATATGTTATGCCATCTCCACTCCTCTTACCGTTGGGCTCGCGGCATTGTTTCTGAAAAAGAATACAAGGCTACCGTACATCTTTGAAGTAGGTGACCTTTGGCCCGATGCACCCGTGCAAATGGGGTTTGTAAAAAACTACTTTTTTGTCTCGATGCTCTATCGATTGGAGAAAACTATTTATAAGAATGCTAAATCGATTGTCGCTCTTTCGCAACCAATAAAAAAGGTAATTGAAGAAAAAGTTTCTGGAAAGGAAATTCATGTCATTCCGAACTTTGCCGACTGCGATTTCTACCAACCGGAAATCAAGAATTCAATTCTTCAGGAAAAATATTCAGTGAAAGGAAAGATTGTTGTGTCTTACATTGGTGCGGTGGGTGTAGCCAATGGTCTTGACTATTTTATTGAGTGTGCCAACGCATCGAGAAAAGCAGAGCTCCCCATTCATTTTATTCTTTGCGGTGAAGGAGCAATGCTCAATCATCTGAAATCTTCTTGCGAAAAACTGAAATTGAAAAATATTTCCTTCACCGGGTTTGTTGATCGCAGCACTGTGAAAGAGGTTATGAACATCACCGATGCTGTCCTGATCTGCTATAAAAATGTGCCAATCCTTGAAACAGGCTCACCTAATAAATATTTTGACGCACTTGCGTCAGGCAAATTGATCATCACCAATTTTGGTGGATGGATAAAAGATGAAATTGAAAAAGGGAGTTGCGGTGTTTATGTCGACTCAAAACATCCAACTGATTTCATTAAAAAAATAGAACGATTCCTTAGCAATGGAAAAATCCTTGCAGAATATCAGCAGGCATCGAGAAAATTAGCCGAAGAAAAATACCATCGAAAGAAATTGTCAAGTCAGTTTGCCGAGATCTTCTTGAAAAGGTGAACCGGTTACTTTAAAAATCAGTTAAACGATTTGTAATTTTGCAGGATCAAATTCTATGAAAAAGTATTTTTTAAAACTGTATCAGTACAATGCGTGGGCCAATCAACGCGTACTCAATTGCCTTGAGCGTCAAAATGTTACCCACGAAAAAACTCTTTCACTCATGGGCCATATTGGCGCTGCGGAAACCCTGTGGCTTCACCGCGTTAAAGGCCTGCCAAAACCGAATGTGAAATTGTGGGACAATTATTCCATTACAGAATTAGAGGCCATGCTTGAAAAAGTGGATCATCAGTGGTTGGAGTACATCCAGGCAAATGAAAATTTTGACCAAGAGCTGAGTTACACTAATTATATGGGTGATCCATTCGTTAACAATGTGGAAATGATAATCATTCATACTGCCAATCATGCCAGCTACCACCGGGCGCAAGTAGCCATGTTGCTTCGCCAAAATGGTTTTGAACCAGTAAACACTGATTTCATAACACAATTGGCAAATTGATTGTAAATTAGTTTTGTCATTATTCTTTAAGTAAATCTAATTCTATGAAAAAAAATTCTTGTCTGTTGGCAATGACTTTCATCGGACTGAATGTTTTTGCCCAAACTGATCCTACAATCTGCCATACTTCTTCTACAGAGAAGTTCGCCATGTTTGCATCAAACAAAAAATTCAACAGTATGCACCTTGAGCCATTGAGTTATACGCACATCAGTGATGCCGGTGGCAAAATGATCAAAATAAAAACTGATGGTGCAGAAGCAAATGCCTACCTGATCGAAGCAAAATCAAAAACCAACTATTGGATTTTTGTTTTTCAGGAATGGTGGGGCCTGAACGACAACATCAAACGCGAGGCTGAGAATCTTTACAAAGACCTGGGAAATGTAAATGTACTTGCTCTCGACATGTATGATGGGAAATTGGCAACAACACGAGATGACGCAGGAAAATTCATGGGAGAGTTTAAGCAAGATCGAGGCGATGCCATAGTAAAAGGAGCGCTAGCGTATGTTGGGGCGAGTGCAAAAATTGGAACAATAGGTTGGTGCTTTGGTGGAGGTCAATCGATGCAGGCTGCACTCAATGCAGGTAAACAGGCCGCAGCATGTGTGATCTATTATGGAATGCCGGAAGAAAACCTAGATCGACTAAAAGCACTAAACTGCGATGTGCTCGATATCTTTGCCACCCAAGATCAGTGGATCAATAAGGATGTGACCTCCAAATTTGAAAAGAATATGGCTGCTGCCGGGAAGAAACTGACCGTTAAGCCTTATGATGCCGACCATGCTTTTGCCAATCCAAGCAATGCGAAACATAATAAGGAAGCAACTGCCGATGCGTATAAGAACTCAGTGGATTTTTTTAAGGCGAGGTTGAAGTAATCAAACGGGCCAAAAAAATAAAAGCGCTGTTTTGCTGCGCTTTTTTCATTTCGCTAAATAACTTTTAAGCTGTTCGTTTTCAAACTGTAATCTCAATCCGATTGCCCTCCGGATCGATAATTACGCTTTCATAATAACCATCGCCTGTGGTGCGAGGGCCATCTAAAATTTTAAGACCTGATTTCTTTAGCTCAGCTATTAGTTGATCCACTTTTTCCGGGCTGCCAATGGAAATTGCAAAATGGATTAATCCGATGCTCTGCCTGAGTGAATCATTAGTGCTGTTAGGGATCTCCGGATTGCTCATGAGCTCCAACCGAGCTCCACCATCAAAACTCAAAAAGTAGGATTGAAAATTCTTTTGACGATTGATGTATTTTTCACCTGCCCTTGCTTGAAAATATTTTTCGTAAAAAGCTTTTTGCTTCTCCAAGTCTTTCACCCACATGGCAATGTGCTCAATCCGTATCCCCATGTTTTAAATCTCTGCGACCACTTGGTTCCTTAGCAAGTCATCCAATGTGTCGCGCTTACGAATTAGTTGCGCCTTGTTATTCCAAATCAGAACTTCAGCGGGGCGAAAACGTGAATTATAATTTGAAGCCATAGAATAGCCATATGCTCCGGCATTTTTTATCGCCAACAAATCCCCTTCGCGTACTTCATGTAATTTTCTATCGGCACCCAAAGTATCTGTTTCGCAAATATTACCAACAACAGTATAAATTTTTAGATCACCATTCGGGTTAGACACATTCACAATTTCATGATAGGCATCGTACATCATGGGGCGAATGAGATGATTAAGCCCACTATCAACCCCCGCAAAAGTTACAGACGGAGTTGCCTTCACTACATTAACATTTACTAAAAGAAATCCGGCTTCACTCACCAGGTATTTTCCAGGTTCGATCCAAAGTTCAAGCTGTTTGCCATAGCTTTGATAAAATTCTTTGAAACTCTTTCCCAGCTTCAATCCAAGATCATAGATGTTGGTAATGTGATCGCCTTCCTTGTATGCCACTTTAAATCCGCTTCCAAAATCGATAAACTTTAGAGCCGGAAAATCTCTGGCTACACCAAAAAGAATTTCCGCCATTTTCAAGTACACATCGGTTTCTGTGATTTCAGAGCCCGTGTGGATATGAAGCCCATTCACAACAATCTTGTATTGCTCTACTAATCGCATCACATCAGGCAGTTGAAATACAGAAATCCCAAATTTTGAATTGCCATGACCCGTTGAGATTTTGTAATTGCCCCCAGCCATGATGTGTGGGTTCAGTCGAAGGCCGCAGGGATAACTGCTTCCGAATTTTTTTCCAAACTTTTCAAGCATCGTGAGGTTATCCAGGTTGACTGTAAGACCTAAATCAACTCCTTGCACAATCTCGCTAAAGTCAACTCCATTCGGGGTGAATTGAATTTCGCCATTTTCAAAACCTGCACCAATAGCCAGTTGGGCTTCTTGTATCGACACCGCATCAACGCCAGCTCCATTGTTCTTCAGCAATTTTAAAATAGAAATATTGCTAAGGGCCTTCATAGCAAATTTTATCTTAAGCGGATTCTCCGAGAAAGCGTTTTTGAGGTTTTGAAGTTGGATTACAATTTTTTTTCCGTCATAAATATAAACCGGTGTGCCGAATTCTTTGGCAAGAGAAGACATTTCGATGCCTTGAATCTGATACTTTCCGTCAATGAGTTCCATTGATAGTTATTTTATTTTTTTGTGCACCTACTAATATTGAAATTCCCCTTGCACGGTTCGAATCGTTACTTTTTTGCCTGATGATTTTTCCACCCTTCCAATCACCTTTGCATCGACACCAAAATTTTTGGAAATTTTAATCACCTTGTCGGCATACTTCTCTTCAAGGTAAATTTCCATGCGATGACCCATATTAAACACTTTGTACATTTCTTTCCAATCGGTGCCGCTGCACTCATGAATCAATCGGAATAAAGGCGGAATTTCAAACAAATTATCTTTAATCACATGAAGCTGGTCAATGAAATGAAGCACTTTAGTCTGAGCTCCTCCGCTACAATGCACCATGCCATGAATTTGTGAGCGCAATTCTTTCAGTACTTCAATGATGATAGGCGCATATGTACGCGTGGGCGAAAGAACTAGTTTGCCGGCATTCACAGGCGAGTCTTCAATCCTATCTGTCACTGCGTATTTTCCTGAATAAACCAAATCCAAAGGAACATTGGAGTCAAATGACTCAGGGTATTTTGCTGAATATTCTTTACGAAAAACATCGTGACGTGCAGAGGTAAGGCCGTTACTCCCCATCCCACCATTGTATTCCTTTTCATAAACAGCTTGGCCAAACGAAGCGAGTCCTACAACCACATCTCCACTCTGAATTTTACCATTGTCAATGACATCCGCGCGCTTCATTCGTGCTGCAACGGTACTGTCAACAATAATCGTTCTGACTAAATCTCCGACATCGGCAGTTTCACCGCCCGTACTTTGGATTTGCATTCCATGTTGACGAAGCATTCCCAAAACTTCTTCTGTTCCCTCAATGATTGTTGAAATTATTTCTCCTGGAATCAGATTTTTATTTCTTCCTATAGTAGATGAAAGAGCAATCGGTCCGGTAGCACCCACGCACAAAAGATCATCGACATTCATGATGATGGCATCCTGTGCTATTCCTTTCCACACACTCAGATCGCCTGTTTCTTTCCAGTAGACGTAAGCAAGAGATGACTTCGTTCCAGCGCCATCAGCGTGCATTACACTGCAAAAATTAGGATCGCCCGCTAAGATATCAGGAACAATTTTGCAAAAGGCGTTGGGGAAAAGGCCCTTATCAAGATTTTTAATGGCCTGATGTACATCTTCCTTGCTGGCGGAAACTCCTCTTTGAGAATAGCGATCGGTATTCAAAGTGCTCAATTAAAAAATTTCTACTTCAACTTCACGCTAACAAAATAATAACCTGGTGATGATAGCGCGTTGTATTGGTAGTTACTGTAATATACTCGAGGCTGTTGCTGTCCGTAAGAGCCGGGCATCCGGGTGGGAGAACTGTAGCCCGTGTTCGAAGCTGAGTTTTTACTTTGTGATATGAAGCGTCCTGTCTCGAACTCTACGCCCAACGCGTTCACCTCGCTTTTTTTAATTCTAAAAGCCTTGAATGGGATCTTCGCCTCATAGACGTAGGCGCCATCATCCAAAGCTACAATAATCGATTCGATACCATTGGCTAACCCGAGGCGGCTTGAAACAATGTTTTTTTTCGCAAGGCCTATCAGCTCAACTACTTCTACATCGCTCACCAGATCCTTTTTCATCTGAACCATTGAAGTCACATCACTGCCTTTATTCACGGCCGTTGGTTCGTTTTTCTTAAATTCACTGGCATCCTTTCCAACAGGATATTTCAGTCCCACCTTACCTTTTCTCTTTCCACTTGGATTAAGCTTTAAGGAAAGCCCAAACAGACCTATTTTTTGCTGAGTTACGTCATCGGCTACTTTTAATCTTACATAGAGATTATCCGCATCGTTGGCTACGTTACAAAAAAATTTTCCGTTGGGGTCAATCCACCATTCCGCGGGCCAGTCACTCACATCACCATCAATCTTTGGCGGTTTCTCAAGTGAAACACTTTCTTTTACATTTTTTTGAGCAAGGGCGTTTGCTGAAAGCAAAACACAACACAAGAAATAGACTTTTCGCATAGTACTGAAATTAAAGGTCAAAATTAAAAATTTAAACTGCAAAGTTCGTTAAGTCGCGGGGGAGTTCTGTATTAAAGATTTTAATGGCAAGCTTGGCTAATCTATCGGAGTTTTAGCTTGTAAAAAATATCCCAGACGATAATGCCCAGGCAAACGGATATGTTAAGCGAATGCTTCGTTCCAACTTGTGGAATTTCAAGAGCGATGTCTCCGAGATCGATTACGGGTTCGCTTACTCCGTGAACCTCGTTGCCAAATACCAGGCAATACTTTTTGTCTTTTTCTGGAATGAATGTATGGAGCGGGGTGCTTTCGGTGGTTTGCTCTACAATGATGATCTGATAATCGTCTTCTTTTAATCTCCGAACTGCCTCTTCTGGTTTTTCAAAATATTCCCATGCAACAGAATCGGTTGACCCAAGGGCAGTCTTGTGAATTTCGCGGTGAGGCGGGGTGCCTGTGATTCCTGTCAGAAAAATTTTTTCAACCCGAAATGCATCAGCCGTTCGAAAAGCCGAACCCACGTTGTGCAGGCTGCGCACATTATCAAGCAGGATGCAAACCGGGATTTTTTCTGCTTCCTTAAACTGATCTACAGAAATGCGGCCGAGTTCTTCGAGTTTGAGTTTCTTCATTCGCGAAATTAATAATCGCTCTCAATACCTAAGCAGCCGAGGCTAAATTACCCTAGTCCAGGCCCGCTGTTAGTTTCATAAAAGTTAGTTTGATATTTTTTGCATCAAAAGAACTGTCTCTTTCGCTTCACGCACATCGTGCACGCGCAAGATTGAAGCTCCTCTCATTAAAGCAATTGAATTAAGTGCCGTTGTTCCATTTAAAGCTCCCTCAGGATCTGAATTCAACGTCCTCCAAATCATCGACTTCCGCGAAAGGCCCGCTAAAATCGGTCTGCCAAGAATCTGGAAGTAATCTAGTTTATTTAAGAGCT
>WNFL01262818.1_pt8 | contig 15854 bp, 15 predicted proteins | sample 5400361 | NCBI WGS metagenome assembly WNFL01 (sample SAMN13153351, study PRJNA577476) | soil metagenome | isolation source: 40 cm soil on Douglas fir-dominated hillslope | place: USA:California | collected 2013-09-17
TCGCTCTCCAGGCCGAGCAGCTTGGCGCTCGCGCCGGTCGAGAGGATCAGGCTCTGGGCCTGGAACGTGTCGAATTCGCTCTTGACCGTGAATGGCCTGCGCCCGAGGTCGACCTCGACGATCTGCTCGAACTTGACCTCGGTCCCGAAGCGCTGCGCCTGGGCCAGGAAGTCCTCCATCATCTTCGGGCCCATGACGCCCTCGGGATAGCCCGGGTAGTTCTCCACGTCGGTCGTGATCGTCAGCTGGCCGCCGGGCTGCATGCCCTGGAACAAGAGCGGGCGCAGGTTGGCCCGCGCGCTGTAGATCGCCGCCGTGTAGCCGGCCGGGCCGGAGCCGATGATGATCACGTCGCGCACGTCGCTCATGGAGTCCGGTTCCTGGTGGAAAAGGGTGCGCAGTGTAGGCCCGACTTGCCGCGAGTCCATCCCGCTTGACCCGGCCCCCCTCAGCAGGGCACAAGGAGGACTCTCTTCCATGGACACATCCGCATCCGAGCTGCTGGACCACTGGATCATCCCGCTCTTCGACCTGTGCGAGCGGATGCGCAACGCCGCCCGCGGGGTGCTGCTGGCCGCGCGCCGCAGCGGCGAGTTCTCGCGCGCCGTGCGGGCGGTGCGCGAGGGCGCGGGCGACACCAGCTACGCCCTCGACGAGGCGACCGAGGCGGCGCTGCACGAATGGGCGCAGGAGGTCGCGCGCCTGCAGCCGCTTTCGCTGCTCAGCGAGGGCCACGGCTGGCGCCACCTCGGGCCGCAGTCGGGCGGCGTGCGCGAGCTCTCGAACTTCGATCACGGCGGGCCGCGCAGCGCCTGGAGCGTGGTCGGGATGGCCGGCCCGGGGCCGAACGTGCCACGCCAGAAGGAGCTCGTCTTCGGCATGCTCTCCGAGATCCCCGACACGCGCGCCGCGAGCTACCGGCGCCTGTCGGCGATCCGCGGCGGGCCGTGCCACTTCGAGGAGCGCACCTTCTACAAGGGCGGGCCGATCGTCAAGCCGATCGAGGTAGCCACGGGCTCGGACGCGCGCGTGGACCACGGCTACTTCCCCTTCTTCAAGTACATGGCCGACCAGCGCCCGCAGATCGCGGCGATCGAGGCGCGCTTCCTGGAGCGCATCGAGCGCGCCGAGGGCGCCGACGTGCGCAGCTGCTGGGACGACCAGTACATCTCGAACGGCGGCCAGCTGGCGCTGCTCTCGGTCGGCACCTATCGCATGCTGGCCGACCTGCGCGCGTACCTGGCCGAGCGCCGCGGCAAGCCGACGCTCAGCACCAAGCCCTACGACATCGCCGGTGCGCTGCTCTGCGCGCAGGCTGCAGGCTGCATCGTCACGGCCGTCGACGGCAGCGAGCTCGACTTTCCGATCGACGTGAAGACGCCGGTCTCCTGGGTCGGCTGGGCGAACGAGCCGACGCGGGCACGCCTCGCGCCGCACCTCGCGGCCGCGCTGGCGGCGCCCTGAGCCGCGCTCAGCCCCGGTCGCGCGCCACGTCGAAGCGGCTCAGGATCCAGCCCCCGCCGAAGCTGAGCGCCACGTCGACCAGCAGCAGCACCAGCCAGGCATAGCTCAGCGCGATCATCCAGGCCAGGCTCTCGTCCAGCCCCAGCTTGTCGCTGCCGAGCACCAGCGCGACCGCCGGGGCGCCGGCGGCCGCCAGCGCGACCGCCAGCAGCGTGAAGCGCAGCAGCAGCAGGAGCAGCGAACGACCCATGTGCTGCAACGCGCCCTCCTGCCCGGGCGTGAAGCGCACGGGCGCGTAGAGGTAGACCGCGTTGTCGACCGCGATCCAGGCGAAGGTCACCAGCGGCTGGAAGAACAGGATCGGCAGCAGCTCGGGCCGGAAGCCCTTGAAGGCCGCGCGCGTCAGGACGGCGCCCGAGAGCAGCAGCGTGATCAGCAGCACCTCGGGCAAGATCGTGGCCACGAAGATCCGCGCCGGCGCGACGGGCCAGGTCTTGACCAGGTCCATCTGGTCGAGGTCCTGGCGGAAATCGAAGCGCAGGCCCGCGGCGAGGTACATGCTGCCGACGGCCGCGATCATGCCCGCGCCGATGAGCTCGTCGTCCGCACCGCCGGGTTGCAGGATCAGCGGGAAGCCGACCGCGACGAGGGCCACGACCAGGACCGAGAACAGCACGGTGCCGCGCGCCTTGCGCATCATGGCCACGAACTTGAGCCAGGCGATCGCGCCGCAGGGCCCGTGGCCCAGCAGCCAGGGCACGCGCCAGCTGAGCGCGACCTTCTCGGCCTTCGAACCGCCCACGCCGGCCCCGCCCCGGCGCAGGCGCTGCAGGCGCTTGGCGACGTCGGCCGAGGTCGCCAGCGAGAGCTCGCGGAAGTCGCCCGGCAACCGCGCCGTGAGCTCGAAGGCCGCGAACCAGAAGAGGCCGCAGAGCCCGAACCAGAACAGGAACTCGCGCCCCGTCTCGGCGTTGATCGCCCGGACCCAGGGCAGCGTCGGGGCGAGCAGCGTCTGCGTCAGCGGCGACTGGAACCAGGGCTGCGCGTGGATCGGGCCCGCCCCGTTGCCGGGGAAGAGCCGGCCCAGGGCGCCGTCCTTGCCGGTCGTGAGGAACACCAGCAGCAGCACCAGGCAGAGCGCTCCCAGGACCGAGAGCGTGCGCGCGGGCACGCGGCTGGCGAAGCGCGTCCAGCGGTTCTCCGCGTCGCCGAGCAGGATCGCGGCGGCCTGCCCCAGGATCGGCAGGATCATCAGCAGCGCGAACGTGCCGAGGAAGGCGTGCCAGGGGTGCGGCAGCCGCTGCGCCGCGCCGAGGCCGACGATCGTGCCCGCGACCAGCGAGCGCAGCAGGTTCGTCAGCAGGCGGTAGCGCACCAGGTCGCTGCGCGCGATCGGCGCGCTGAACACCAGTTCGATCTCCTGCTTGGGCAGGTACAGGCCGCGGTGGTTGAACGAGCCGACGAGCGTCAGCCCCGCCATGACCAGGATCACCAGGCTCGTCCAGGCCCGATCCGCCTCCGGCTCGGGCACGCCGTGGCCGCGGAAATGCGAGCTGATCACGAAGGTCACCCCCCACCAGGCGATCAGCACCAGGCCCACGATCAGGAAGACCCAGTTGCGCGGCGAGCGCAGCCGGCGCACCTGCGCGCGGATCGCGCCGCGCAGCTTGAGACGGATCAAGAGGCGCAGCGCAGCCGGCCCGAACATGCGCTCAGCCTTCGCCCGTCTCGGGCGCCGGATGCGTCACGGCGAAGAAGATCTCCTCGAGGCTCGAGCCGGCGGGCGCCTGGCGCATCGCGCGCGCCTCCTCGAGCGTGCCGGCGAAGACCTTGCGGCCGCGGTCGAGGATCAGGATGCGGTGCGCCAGCTCCTCGATCAGGTCGAGCAGGTGCGAGGAGAGCACGACCGCCGTGCCGGTCGCCGCCAGCTCCTGGATCGCGGTCTTGGCCGAGCGGATCCCGCGCGGGTCCAGGCCCGAGAGCGGCTCGTCCATCAGCACCACGGCCGGGCGGTGGAGCCAGGCGCAGGCCAGCGCGAGCTTCTGGCGCATGCCGCGCGAGAGCTCGCCGCCCAGCGCATCGCGCTTGTGCGCGAGCTCGAAGCGCGCGAGCAGTTCGAGCGCGTGCGCCTCCCAGTCGGCGACACCGTAGAGCGCCGCGGTGAACCGCAGGTGCTCGAAGACCGTCAGGCTGTCGAAGGGCTGCGGGTCGTCGGGGATCCAGGCCAGGTGCTGCTTGGCCGAGCGCTCCTCGTAGCCCAGGTCGTAGCCGACGATGCGCACGCTGCCGTGCTGCAGCGGCAGGATGCCCACGATCGAGCGCAGCGTGGTGGTCTTGCCTGCGCCATTCGGCCCGACCAGGCCGAGGATCTCGCCGCGCGCGGCGTGGAACGAGAGCTCCTGCACGGCGGGCGTGCGCTCGTAGGTCTTGGAGAGCGCCAGGACCTCCAGCGGATGTCCGAAGGAGGGCGGCGCGGCGCGGGAGTGTCCGGGGTCGCTCACGGTGGGCGGTTCGGGGCGCAGGATTAGAACCCTTCGAACCGCGCCGCTCCAGCCCGGGCCCGCGCGGTCGAGCTCACATGAGCGAGGTCGTGCGCCGGGCGAGGCCGATCACCATGTCGCAGAGTCCCCTGGTCACGCGCGCCATGCGCGCGTAGTCCAGGCCGGCCAGTACGTCGCGGCTCGTGCCCACTCCCGAGTTGCGCCACTGGGCCGTGTCGGTCACGCGCAGGGCCGGGAAGCCCGAGTCGCGCATGACTCCGTCGTCGGAGCTCGAGACGAAACCGAAGGCGCTGGGCAGGCTGAGAGCCTGGGTGGGGAACTTGCAGGTCAGCCGGAACTGCTCGACCGCGTGGTCCATGATGCCGCGCGAGCCCCAGTCGCCCACGAAGGCCAGGAAGTTGCCCCGGTCGGGGAAGCTGAACTCGAAGGGGAACGGAACCGACTGGCTGCCGGAAGCCTCGGAGTAGCAGCCGAGCGAGTCGAAGCACAGCACCGCCGCGACCTTCTCGCGGCGCGAGTGCAGTCGTTGGGCGTAGCCGGCAGCGGCGGACTTCTCGGTCCCGGCCGTGGGCGGGGACCCGCCGCTCCAGAAGACGAAGCGCAGGGTGCGGTCGCAGCCCCCGCCCGCGAGCGTGCGCAGCATCTCGAGCAGGACCGCGACGCCGCTGGCGTTGTCGTCCGCGCCAGGCGAGCCGGGGGCCGTGTCGACGTGCGCGGCGAGAACGATCGTCTCGCGCCCGAGCCCGCGGCCCGGGATCATGACCTCGAGTGCCCGGCCGGGCGTGCCCGCGCAGTCGAGCCCGATCTCGGCCGCGTCGAACTGCATGCGCCGCAGCTCGTGCTGGATGAAGTGTTCGACCTCCTCCTGCGATCCGGCCGTGTGGGCGCCGCGCGGACCGATCTCCTGGACCAGGCTCTCGCAGGTCGCCTGCAGGCGGTCGGCGATGTCGCCCTCCGCGCTCGTGGCAGGCGTCCAGGCGCCCTTGAAGCACTCACCGGGCGCGCTGCTCGAGAAGGCGAGCAGCAGCCAGACGGAGGCGAGCAGGATCACGACGCCGATGATGTAGCTTTTCACGGGGCACTCCTCGAAGGGGCAGGTCCGGTCGATTCTTCGACCCCCCGGCCGCAGGGACTTGACCTCGGAAGGGAATTCCCACCGTCCGCCGCGCCAGAGGCGCGTTGCAAACGGCCCGCGCGGATGCCTACGCTGCCCCGCGAGCATGAGCACTCCCACGCTCGTCGCCCACCGCGGGCACGCCGCCCGCTGCCCGGAGAATACGCTCCGCGCGCTGGAGGAGGCCCTCGCGGCGGGCGCTGCCTGGGTCGAGCTCGACGTGCAGCTCAGCGCCGACGAGGTCCCGGTGCTGTTCCACGACCGGACGCTGGAGCGCATGTGCGGCGTGACCGGCGCGATCCACGAGCGGCGCTGGGAGGAGCTCGCGCGTCTGTCCTGCGCCGAACGCGGACGCTTCGGCGAGCGCTTCGCGGAGCAGCGCCTCGCGCGCCTCGAAGACCTCGCCGCGCTGCTCCAGCGCCACCCGCGCGCGCGCGCCTTCGTCGAGATCAAGCGTGTCGCGCTGGAGCGCTTCGGCGCCGAGCGCGTGCTCGCGCGCAGCCTGGCTGCGCTGCGCGCGGTCGCCGAGCGCTGCGTGCTGATCAGCTTCTCGCTGCCATTCCTCGAGCACGCGCGCGCGCACTGCGGGCTGCCGCTGGGCGCGGTCTGCGACCGCTGGGAGGAGCGCCTCGAGCCGGCCCTGGGGCGCTGCGCGCCCGAGTTCCTCTTCTGCGACCTCGAGGGCCTGCCCGCCCAGGGCAGCCTCGAGCACCCGGGCGCGCAGGTCGCGATCTACGAGGTGGCCGATCCAGTCCTGGCGCGCGCGCTCGGCGCGCGCGGGGTCGAGCTGGTCGAGACCTTCGCCATCGTCGAGATGCTGGCCGCGCTCGGGAAAGGCGGCCCGGGAGCGTGAACACGCAGGTCGAGCACTTCGACCTCGTGGTCGTCGGCGGCGGGATCCAGGGTGCCGGCGTGCTCCAGGCGGCCGCGGCCGCCGGCTGGCGCGCGGCGCTGATCGAGGAGCGCGCGCTGGCTTCGGGCACGTCCAGCCGCTCGAGCAAGCTGATCCACGGCGGGCTGCGCTACCTCGAATCGCGCCAGTTCGCGCTGGTGCGCGAGTCGCTCGCGGAACGCCGCACGCTGCTCGCCATCGCGCCCACGCTGGTCAAGCTCGTGCCCTTCCACATCCCTGTCTACCGCGGCACCCAGCGCCGTCCCTGGCAGATCCGCGCCGGCCTCTCGCTCTACGCGCTGCTCGGCGACCTGGAGCCCAGCGTGCGCTTCGAGAAGCTCCCGCGCCGCGCCTGGGAGGCGCTCGACGGGCTCAGTGCCGACGGGCTGCAGGACGTGTTCCGCTACCGCGACGGCCAGACCGACGATGCCGCGCTCGTGCGCGCGGTCGCGCGCTCGGGCGAGGAGCTCGGCGGACGGATCGCCTGCCCGGCGCGCTTCGTGCGCGCGCGGCGCGTCGAGGCGGGCTACGAACTCGAGCTCGCGCAGGACGGCCAGAGCCGCGTCTGGCACGCCTCGGCCCTGGTGAACGCCGCCGGGCCCTGGATCAACCTCGTGCGCGAACGGATCGAGCCCGCGCCGCCGGGCCTGGAGATCGACCTCGTCGGCGGCACGCACGTCGAACTCGAGGGTCGGCTCGAGCGCGGGATCTACTACGCCGAGGCGCCGCGCGACGGACGCGCGGTCTTCTTCATGCCCTGGAAGGAACACCTGCTGGTGGGCACGACCGAGACGACCTACCGCGGCGACCCGCGTGTCGTGCGGCCGCTGCCCGAGGAGGTCGGCTACCTGCAGTCGGCGCTGGCGGCCTACTTCCCGCACAAGGCGGGCAAGCTGCTCGACAGCTGGGCCGGCCTGCGCGTCTTGCCGCAGGGCGAAGGCGCCGCCTTCCACCGCCGCCGCGAGACGACGCTCGTCAGCGACGACCCGGCGCGTCCGCGCGCGGTCGCGATCTACGGCGGGAAGCTGACCGGCTACCGCGCCACCGGCGCCAAGGTGGTCGCGCTGCTCGCGCGCACGTTGCCCGACGTGCAGCGCAAGGCCGACACAGCCACGCTGGCGCTGCCCGTCGCGCCGCTGGCGACGATCACGGTCGCTCCCTGAGCGCCAGCGCCAGCTCCGCGCGCCAGCGCGCGTGGCGCGCCGCGAGGCGCGCTGCGCTGCGCGGCTCGAAGCGCTCGGCTGGGGGAGACCGACCCTCGAATGCGGCGCCGCGCACGAGCCAGGCGAGCCCGCGCGCGGTGGCCTCGCTCTCGGAGCTGCGCTCCACCGGAAGCTGGGCGAGATCCGCCAATCGCGCGCAGAGCGCGGCGCTCCGCGCGAGGCCGCCGCCCGCGAGCAGCACGGCCGGCGCGCCGCAGGAGGGGCGCATGGCGCGCTCGATCTCGAGCAGCAGGAAGAGCACGCTCTCCACGACCGCCGCGCTGCGTTCGTCGGGACTTCCCGCGCCGACGAAGCGCGAGCGGAAATCGGCGCGCCAGAACGGCGCGGCCAGGCCCGAGACGCCGTTCAGGTAGAGCGGCAGCTCGCCTGTGGACGCCAGTCCGCGCTCGAAGGACGCGACCGGATCGGGCAGGCCGAGCGTCGCGAGCGCGCTGCCGGCGCCGTTGACCGTGCCTTCGATCGCGAAGCTCGAGCAGCCCGCCTCGCGCCGCACGAGGCTCGTCAACAGGCCCTCGACCCGCCGCGGCAGCGCGCACGGCCGCTGCGCGAAGGCGCCCGTGCCGAGGTTGACGTGGAGCGCGTCCGGGCGCGGCTCGCCGCCGGAATAGAGCGCGGCCGACTGGTCGCCGGTCAAGACGCAGAGCGGAATCCGCCGGCCCGCGCAGGCGAAGGTCCCGAACTCCGCGCGCGTCGGCCGGCACTCGGGCAGGACCGCGCGCGGGATTCCGAAGCGCTCCAGCAGCCAGGGATCCCAGTCGGCTTCGTCGAGTCCGAAGCAGAGCGTGCGCGTGGCGTTGGCTGCGTCGGCGACCAGCGGCCTCTCTTCGAGCAGCCGAAACGCCAGGAAGCTCGCCAGCGGGCCGCAGACGAGCGTTCCGCGGTCGTGCTCCAGGTTCTCGAGGCACCAGGCGATCTTGCTGGCGCCGTAGTGCGGGGAGAGTCGCAGCCCGGTGCGGCGCTCGATCTCGCGCGCGTCGGGTTCGAAGCGCGCGAGCCAGTCCGCGCCGCGCCGGTCCTGCCAGGAGAGGATCGGTGCGAGGGCCCGGCCGCGGATCCTGTCCCAGCAGGCGAGGCTCGAGCGCTGCGTCGCCAGGCCGCAGGCCGCGACTTCGCTGGCGCGCGGGCCCAGCGCCGCCAGCGCCTGCTCCGCGGCCGCACGCAGCGAGGAGACGAGCTCCTCTGGGTCCTGCTCGACGCGCTCGGGCGCGGGCCGGGATTCGGCGACGGGCAGCGCGGCCCGCGCGAGCAGCGCCCCGCGCGCGTCGAACACGCAGGCGCGGCTCGACTGCCCGCCCTGGTCGAGCGCCAGAACCAGGCCTTGTTCCGCGCCGCGCATGCGGCCTCAACCCGGAACGGGCTCGCCCTCGCTGGCGGTCTTGCGCGCGAACAGCTCGCACAAGCGCGCCGTGAGCGGCCCGCGCTCTCCCGTGCCGATCGTACGCCCGTCGATCTCCCGCACCCAGGCGAGCTCGCCCATCGTGCCGCTGGTGAAGACCTCGTCGGCGCTGTGGAACTCCATCAGGGAACAGCGCCGCTCCGCGCAGGGGATCGCGTTCGCGCGCGCGAGCTCGAGCACGATCGCGCGTGTGATCCCGGGCAGGCAGTGGTCGGGCAGCGGCGTCGCCAGCCGCCCGCCCTTCGCCAGGAACAGGTTCGTGGCGTTGGTCTCGGCCACGTAGCCCTCGCAATCGAGCATCAGCGCGTCGTCGGCGCCGGCGGCGTTGGCCTCGAGCTTGGCCAGGATGTTGTGGAGCAGGTTGTTGTGGTGGATCTTCGAGTCCAGCACCTGCGGGCCGGCGCGACGCACCGAGGAGCTGGCGAGCTTCAGCCCGCCCGAGCCGTAGACCGGCGCCTTCCACTCCGCGAGCACGATCAGGCACGGGCCGGACTGGTTGAACCTCGGGTTCATCCCCGAGGTGACCTTGTTGCCGCGCGTGAGCGTCAGGCGCACGTGCGCGCCGTCGCGCATCCCGTTCTTCGCCAGCGTCTCGAACAGTGCGCGCTTGATCTCCGCGCGCGACGGGATGCGCTCGAAGGCCAGCGCCTTGGCCGAGCTCATGAGCCGCTCGAGGTGCTGCTCGAGCGCGAAGACCCGCCCGGCGTAGACGCGCAAGCCCTCCCAGACCGCGTCCCCGCCCTGGACCGAGCTGTCGAAGACCGAGACCTTGGCCTGCGCCCGCGGCAGGAGCTCGCCTCCGACGTGGATCCAGATCTTCTCATTGCGCGGATCGGGGAGCTTCGCTTCCATGTCGGCATGATGACGAAGACCGCCGCCGCTTTCCTCTGCCCGCTGGCACTCCTGCTCGCCGCCTGTCATCCGCGGCCGCAATCCGCGCTGGCGCTCAATCCGCCCTGCGCCGGCTTCGACGTCGCCGGCTCCGACCCGCGCGCGCTGGCCATCGCCGACGATGTGATGCAGGCCCTGGGCGGGCGCGCCGCCTGGGACAAGGCGCGCGTGATCTGCTGGACCTTCTTCAGCCGGCGCAAGCACGTCTGGGACAAGTGGACCGGCGACTACCGCCTCGACGAGGGCAACCAGGTCGTGCTGATGAACCTCGAGACGGGCAAGGGCCGCGTCTTCGACAAGGGCGTCGAGGTCACAGACCCGCAGACGCTCGCGGCCGCGCTCAAGCGCACGCGCTCGGTCTGGATCAACGACAGCTACTGGCTGGTGATGCCCTACAAGCTCAAGGACAGCGGCCTGACGCTCAAGTACGCCGGCGAGGGCCAGCTCGAGGGCGGGCGCCAGGCTGACGTGCTCGAGCTCCGCTTCAACGCGGTCGGCGACACGCCCGACAACCGCTACCACGTCTTCGTCGCGCGCGACACGCACCTCGTCGAGCGCTGGCAGTACTTCGAGCACCGCGCCGACGCGGAGCCAAAGATGGACACGCCCTGGACCGGCTGGGAGTGGTACGGCGGCATCCGCCTCGCCTCGAGCCGCGGCGAGAAGCGCCCGATGGGCGGCCTGCAGGTGCTCGACCAGCCCCCGGCCAGCCTCAAGACGCCCTGAGCGCGAGCCGTTCGAGCTCCGCGAAGTGCGGCCGGCATTCCGCCAGCAGCGGCTCGAGCCGCGCGGGGAACGGTGCGCGCTTGCGCTCGTACTTCTCGAAGCCGCTCGAGCGGTGCACGTTCGCGTACCAGTGCGGCGCCCAGATCCCGTCCTCCGGCCGCGCGCCCGGCTTCCACGAGAGCATGCGCTCGTCGAATGGGATCGAGAGGCGCCCGCAGAGCTGCGCCAGCACCCCACGCGGATCGAGCAGCAGCTCGCGGGCCACGAGCACCGGGGGTTCCTGCCCCAGCGCGCGCAGCTCGCGCAGCAAGCCGGTCTGCATCGCATAGCCCGTGTCGCGCAGCGTGGGCTGCTCCAGGTTCTTGGCCAGCGAGGGCAGCATCTCCTCCGGATCACGAGTCAGGATCACGTTGGCACAGCGCGCGAGGAACGAGCGCTCGAGCTCGACCAGGTGGTGGGCCATCTGCTTGAAGAACAGGACCGGCCGGTCGCAGGGCCCGAGCAGCACCTCGCGCACGACCCTCTCCCCGTCCTGCTCCTGCGCCCCGAGCACCTCCTCCCGCCCCGGGTGCGCGGCCCCCGACACGCGCAGGTAGTGGGCGTACAGCGGCTCGTCCAGCACGCGCGTGTCGGCGCGCTGCGCGAACGAGTACATCAGCGCGGTCGAGACGTTGCGCGGGCCGGACCAGAGCTGGATCCGCAGCGTGCGATCAGTGTCTTGCATCGGGCTCCCGGGGATGCACAGACTATCCGCCCATGGACGAAAACCTGCCCAGTTGGGGCCTCGTGCTGGTGCGCATCCTGATCGGTGGCCTGCTGGCGGTGCAGGCCTGGAACATGCTCCAAGGCGGCGCCCGCGCCGGGTGTCGTCAAGAGTTTCGGCGAGAGCATCGTGCTCGTGCACCCCTGGTTCTTCTCGAAGCTCGCGCTCTTCGGCACGCTGCTCGGAGGAGCGTGCCTGTTCCTCGGCGCGCTGACGCGCCCGGCCGGTTTCCTGCTCGCGTTCCTGTTCCTGAACGTGTTCTTCGTCAGCGACGGCCCGGACCGGCTGCTGGCGCTGATCCTCGGCGCGTGCTGCCTGGCCTGCGCGATGTCGCGCGCCGGGATGCGCTCGGGAGCGGACGTGTTCCTGCAGGAGAAGCTGCCCGTGTGGTTGACCTGGTCGCGCGCCTGAGCCTCAGCGGCAGAGCCGCAGCAGCTCCGCGACCGCCTTCTCGATCCCGCTCGCGACCTCGCTGATCCTCGCGTCGTACATGTACGCCGGCGTCGTGACGATGCGGTTCTCCGCGTCGACGCGCATCTCGGTCACGGGACACACGACGTGCCGCGCGCCCAGCGACTCGAGCACCGTGGCCGTGCCTGGGTCGTCGCCGATCGTGAGCTTCGCGTGCGCCTCCTTCAGCGCAGCCGCGAGCACGGCCGGCGCGATGCACCAGGCACCGATCGGCTTCTTCGCCGCGTGCATCTCGCGGACGAGCTTCAGCACGCTCGGGTCGACCTTCGTCTTCGGACCCGCGGCCGCGAAGTCGCACAGGTTCTTTGCCGCGCCGTAGCCGCCGGGCAGGACCAGCGCGTCGAGGTCGCTGGCCTTGGCCTTGGCGATGTCCTGGATCTTCCCGCGCGCGATGCGCGCCGACTCCTCGAGCACGTTGCGCACCGACTCGGCCGGGTGGCCGCTCTTGTGGTTGATCACGCCCTTCTGCTCGATGTTCGGCGCGAGGCAGACGGCCGTCGCGCCCGCGCGGTCGAGCGCGAGCAGCGTCAGCACCGCCTCGTGGATCTCGCTGCCGTCGAGGAACCCGCAACCCGAGAGGACGACGCCGACCTTGACCTGCCGCACCGTGATGTCGCCCAGCACCTTGAGCTGGCAGCAGAGGCGCGCGCCCTTGACGGTGGTGCACATCTCGAGCGTGTCCTGCTCGTCGTCGGAGACCGGGTTGACGTTCTCGGCGCCCTGCTCGAGCACGCTGACGCAGGTCCCGCAGCTCCCGGCGGTGCAGCCGAAGTCGTGCGGAGCCTTCTGCTCGATGCAGAAGTCGAGGAAGGACGTGCCCATGGGCACCTCGTAGGTCTTGCCGTTGCGCAGCAGCGTGATCTTGGGCATGGAGCCTGCACTCTACGGCGTCTCGCGCGCGAGGCAAGCGCACGCTCGGAGCGCGCACGCGGACCTGCTAGGCTCGCGCGCGATGCGGATCATCGCCCCGCCGCCCTTCCCGATCCCCGATGCGGCCGGCCAGCGGCCCGCGCCCGAGCCCGGGCCGAGGAGCGCCACGCGCATCTGGCTCGTGCGCCACGCCGAGGTGCACGCCGACTGGCACGCGCGCGCCTACGGCAACACCGACGTGCCGCTCTCGGAGGCCGGCGAGCAGCAGACGCGCGCGCTGAGCAGCTCGTTCTCGGGGCTGCGGCTCGACCTCGTGGTCAGCTCGCAGCTGGTGCGCGCGCGCGCCATGGGCGAGGCCATCGCGCGCGCGAGCGGCGCGCCGCTCGCCATCGACGAGCGCCTGCGCGAGATCTGGCGCGGCGAGTGGCAAGGCCTGCCCTCGGTCGAGTTCCGCCGCCGCTGGGAGCTCGAGAGGGAGCGCTTCCTCGCCGATCCCTGGAACTGGAAGGGCCACAGGGGCGAGAGCGACGCGGAGGTCTTCGCGCGCGCCTGGCCCGCGCTGCTCGAGGCGATCGCGCGCGCGCGCGGCGGGACGCTGGCCCTGGCCTCGCACTACAACGTGATCCGCGTGCTCCTGACGAAGGCCATGGGCTGGCTGCCGCACGAGAGCTTCGCCTTCCAGCACGATCCCGCGCGCGCGGCCTTGATCGTCGACGCGCCGGGGGGCTGGGTGCTCGCGGCCCGCAACCTCGACTCGGCCTCGGCGGCCGGAAGCTGAACGAGCCGGCCGGGCGCAGCGCAGGGCTGCGTCCGGCCGGCGTGGTGCGTGCCTTGCGGCCCTAGTTCTGGTGCGGCGCGCAGAGGAACCCGTTGTTGTACAGGTCGAGCTGCGTGGCCAGAGGCGCGCCGATGGTCCAGGCCGTCGTGCCTCCGCCGACACCGCTGCCGACCGGGTGCAGGGTCATCCAGGCGTCCGCGTCGGCGATGGTGCCGTTGATGCAGCCCGACTCGTTGCCCATGATCACGTTCAGCTTGGCGCTGACGAGCTGGGCGAACATGGTCTTGGTCTTGTCGCCCTGGACGGGCGTGCTCATCCAGGTGATCGCCTGGGCCTTCGTGTACACGATCCCGCCGATCGTGATCGTGCTGACCGGCCAGGCCGCGGGGTGGTTCTTCCAGTAGCCGAGAGTCCGGGTGCCGGGGCCTCCGCCTGTGTTGGTGAAGTCGAACTGCACCAGGCTCTGCTTCTCGTGGCCGAGGATCAGGCCCGAATAGAGAATGTCGATGTTGTTGTTGTTGTCGGGGAGGAGCTCCCAGATGTACGCGTCTTGGACCGTATCCGCTGTGGAGCCGGGCCGCTGGATGACCAGTTCCTGGAGCGTGCCGCCGGGCGGCGTGTAGAAGATGTCGAGCAACGGCCGCTGCGCGGGGAACACGAACTCGCTGGAGTGGTAGGTGGTGACGTTCGTCAGCCCCTGCTCGAGCAAGATGCCGTAGTTCGGAACCGTGCCGTCCACCCAGGCCTGGACCAGGGCGGTGACGTCGGCGGACTGCCAGCCGACGTTCCCGATGAACGAAGCGGCGACGGCCGGGTCGTAGGCACCGCCGAAGTTGTTCCAGGTCACGAACGTCTCGCTCCACGGCGCGGTCACGCGATGGACGTTGACCGTCGCACCCGAGCCGCCGTTGGCGAAGAGGGTCAAGACCGCGGAGTTGACCACGGAGCCCGCGGGGACGTTCCCGACGGTCACGGCGGAGGCGAGGGCGCTGGTGCTGAAAAGAATGGCGCCGGCGGCGAGGCCGAGCGCGGATTGGAGGAGGCTCTTCGTGTGCATGATCGTTATTTGCCGCTGAGGGAGAATTGCCAGGGCCCCGTCCAACACACGATTCGGTGCTCCAGGGGGGCCAGGCAGGAGAGGGGGAGATTGCAGAAGTCTAATCTGACGCTCCGGAGCTGGCTGGCAGGAACTCGCAATTCAGCCCATTCCGGGAGTCGCAGAGGAAGCCCGGCCGGACTCGATCCTGAATCAGTACTCCCGGATCCGCATTCCGCGCCCGGGGGGCCCTCAGGGGCCATCCCCCAGCAAACCCGACTCCTGCAAGCGCTTACGCTCGGCCAGCGTCAGCTCCGACGCCCGCCTCGCCCCACGCAGCACCTCCCGGGCGCGGGCGACATCCGAATACCAGTCGATCCCGGCGCGCTCCATTCCGGCCGCCCGCGCCTCGTCCTGGACGCCCTGGCCGAGGTGCCCGAGGTCGTCCGGCAGCGTCCGGTCGTGCAGGTGCCGGCGCACCATCGCCGTCCCCTCCCCGCCGGTCCAGGAGCGCAGCAGTTCGGCCGAGCCCCCGGCCCCGGGCACGATGCTCTCGAAGCACCAGCGCGAGTCGAAGACCGCGAAGCCCCCGTGCACGCCGCCGGTCGCGAAGCCCAGCGTGCGCGGGCTCGGCCCGCTGCCGAAGAGCACCGGTGCCTGCGAGACGCCCGACATGCCCGGCGGCTTGCGCAGCTTGGCCAGATCGAGCAGCGTCGGCGCGACGTCGCAGATGCTGGCGAGCTCCGTGCAGCGCAGGCCCTGCTTGCAGCGCAGGATCGGCGCCGGTCGGATGATCAGGGGCACGTGCAGGTCGACGTCGGAGAGCGTGCCGCTGTCGAGCAGGAGGCCCGCCTCGCCGAATCCCACGCCGTACGTTCCGACGATCACGACCGTCGTGTTGCGCAGACGCTCGCGCTTGCGCAGCTCGTCGAAGAGCTGGCCGAACTTGGTGTCCAGCCGCCGCAGCGCGCCGTCGTAGAGCGCCTCGTACTCGCCCAGCGTGCGCGTGGCGTTGCGCCAGCGCGGGCGCGGCACGGCGAAGAAGCTGCGCTCGGCCTGGGCCACCGGGGGGACCTGGTCGAGTTCGGGCCGCGGGCCGAAGAAGGTGTCGAAGCGCTCCTCCGAGCTGCCCTTCTGCCACAACCGCTCGAGGTCGTTGACGTGCACGTAGGCGAGCCAGTCCTCGGTCGCGGAGCGCTCGCGCAGCCAGCCGAAGAGCTTGTTCGCCACGGCCTCGTAGCCGACCGAGCTCTCCTGGCGCGAGTCGGGCGCGAAGCACTGGAAGTCGCCGAAGCCCGCGCCGTAGCCGTAGACGTCGGAGAGGCCGAAGTGGTCGACGAAGGCCGCCGTGGTGTAGCCCGCGGCGAGGAACTCGCGCGCCAGGCGCGGCAGGCCCTGCGGCAGCGACCACTCCGAGAGGCGCGCGATCGGGTCGTCGGTGGGCTCGCGCGCCAGTTCGGCGCGGTGGGCCAGCGCCGGCTCGGTGCCCGAGAGCAGCGCGGCATGCGCGCCCTGCAGCTCGGGCGAGGGCGAGAAGGCCTGCAGGAAGGCCGTGCCCTGCGCCGCCCAGCTGTCCAGCACGGGCGTCGTGTCGCGGTCGTAGCCGAAGCAGTGCAGGTGGTCCGCGCGCAGCGCATCGACGGCGATCACCAGCACGCCGTTGCCGATCGCGAGCTTGCCCGCGGGCGCGCGAGCGCAGCCGGGCGTGGCGCCGAAGGCCAGCGCAAGC
>WNFL01279551.1_pt3 | contig 15852 bp, 15 predicted proteins | sample 5400361 | NCBI WGS metagenome assembly WNFL01 (sample SAMN13153351, study PRJNA577476) | soil metagenome | isolation source: 40 cm soil on Douglas fir-dominated hillslope | place: USA:California | collected 2013-09-17
CTCTAATTTTCGATGGTCGGAAAGTCGAGTTAGTTCTTCCGGTTTGGCGTTCTCTTTTAGAACCAGGCGTACGCTGTCGCCTTGCACAACACCGTCAACCACTGCCTTTGAACGGAGCGCTTCAGCCAAGATCTTACGCCGATTGCCCGAGACGCTGAGATGAAAAGTCCGAGACCGGACACGGTCGGTAAGGTCACGAGGCTCCCCGTCAAAGATTTTCTTTCCTTCGTGCAGCAGAATCACTGCTTGGCAAAGCTCGGCTTCATCCAGGTAAGCGGTGCTCCATACGACCCCAATCCCACTGGCAACCAGTTCCTGCACAATCTTCCAAAGATCACGCCGGGAGATTGGGTCGACGCCTACCCCCGGCTCATCCAGCAATAAAAGCTCCGGCTTGCTGACCAAGGCACAAGCAAGCCCAAGCTTCTGTTTCATCCCACCGGACAGAGCGCCCGCTTTTCGAGTCTGAAATGCTTTCAGATCGGTAAAAGTCAGTAACCGTTCAAAGCTTTCCTCTCGTTCCCCGCCGACGACATTCCTGAGGTCGGCGTAAAGGTTGAGGTTTTGGCGAACGGTTAGGTCTTCGTAGAGACCAAAGCGCTGGGGCATGTATCCGATCCGGGTCCTGATCTCCTCGGGCTCAGTCGTCGGGTCGAAGCCAAGAACCCTGATACTTCCCGACGTCGGCAACAACAAGCCGGCCAGAAGCCGGATCAGAGTCGTTTTGCCGGCGCCGTCGGGACCTACCAGCCCGGTGATCATACCAGCTAGTACCTGGGCGTTCAGCTGGTCGATCGCTGCAGTCGTCCCAAAGGTTTTCACGAGACCGGCGATCTCGATCAATACCTTATTTCCGTTCTTCGCTGGGCTCATTGTGTTCATCCAGCAATTGCACCGTGACCGGCATACCCTGACGAACATAGCGATCTGATTTTTCCAGGATCACCCGAAGCCGGTAGACCAGATCGGCACGCAGTTCGCGGGTTTCCACGTTTTTTGGAGTGAACTCGGCGACCGGCGAAATAAACCCGACTTGAGCCGTGTACGGATGATTCGGGTAAGTATCGTTATAGACCAGCGCTTTCATACCGGGATAGATGCGGCCGAGGTCGCCTTCGTCGACGTAGGTTCGGATCCAAACTGGCGATGTCTCACAAATCGAGTAAACGATAGTGCTGGTGGCGACGATCGTGCCCGGCTCCACTGCTCGTGTGATCACTACCCCGTCGACCGACGCGCGTAGCTGGCAATCGGCAAGGTTGCGTTTGGCGTTGTCCAGGTTGGCTTGCGCGTTGTCGAGTTGGGCTTTGGCATTGTCGAGGTCCTCCTTTCGGTTACCGGCAAGCTCTAGATTAAGGTTGGCCTGCGCCGATTGGACCATCGCCTTCAGCGAATCTCGGGAAGATGTTGCCGCGTCGTAATCCGATTGCGAGATCACGTGCGTCTGCCGCAGCTTGTCTTCCCGCTCGAAAGTCCTAAGGGCGTTGTCATAGTTCGCCTTGGCCTGAGCGAGTTGGGCGCGCGCCTGTTCGATCTCTTCAAGGCGAAAACCGTTCACCATTTTGCTGTAGCTAGCCTGGGCCTGGGCTACTTGAGCTTCAGCGAGATGTACCTGGTCCTGATAAGGGCCATCGTCGAGTACAGCGATCACGTCGCCTGCCTGCACGACATCACCTTCCTCAGATTTCATCTCTTTCAGCCGGCCGCTCACTCGAAAGCCCAGGTTTACCTGACGGATATCGACGTTGCCATGGATAATCAGTTTATCCGACCGGGTTCGGGCGATTTGCTGATAAACTATCCAGCCGGCACCCGCCAATACGAGTAATGCCGCAATTACGATGACACCGCGCCGTCTCATTTTCTTGTTTCCGCTTCGAATCGGAGAAGATCGAGTTGCTCCTCCAACGCTTGCTTAATTTCTTTCACTTCCTCGTCGGTGTAGCCGGTGAGATTGAGACGCCTCCGAATGGTTTCCCGTCCGGCCAAAAAAATGAGTACTTGGCCGACCACCATATGCGAACGGAGGATCACCTTTCGGTCGGTCGGTTTCCTGGCCAGGATGATTGCCAACAAGAGAGACACCGTCTCGTGCACACGGCGAATTCCCTTGTCATAAATAACGCTGAATGCCTGGGTGGGTTGCATCTGTTCCCGCATGATAATGCGTGCCCAGGTACTGCTCGCTTTTCGCGTCAACATCCTTTCCATCATGGCACCGAGCAGTTTCTTAAGCAGAGCCAAGGCTTCGTCCCTGGTTGGCTTTTTCGCAGTTAGCTGTTCTTGGAGAGCGTTAACCACCGGGCCGATGACGGCGAAGTTGGTCGAAAACAAATATTCGATAACAGCGACATAGAGACCTTCCTTTCCTCCGAAGTAGTAGGGAATGGCTGCCTGGTTCACACCAGCATGTTCGGCTAGCTGGCGGGTAGTGGCGCCTTCGAGGTTGTAAGTGCCGAAAATTTCCAGTCCGGCATCGATCAATCTTTGCCGGGCATCGCGATCTCGATCGGGGAGCAAGAGGGGGTCGACCACAGACCAAGTTATTCATTCAAATGAATAACTCAAATGATTAATGCGGACGGTTCGATGAAGACGCGTTCGCCCAAAGAGGCGGGATTTTACCCGCGGCTTTCGACCGCCGCGTGTCACCAAATTCGTAGTGAGGAATTCAAAATCTCTTTCGATAACGAACCTCGACCAAAGAAGACTCCCCCTTATGAATTCGCTCAGGCCGCGCTTGATCCAACGTGAACCCTTGCCCTTCGTAAAACCTCCGCGCGCGAACGTTGTCTCGGAGTACCCACAAGATCGCGTCCAGCGCCCCGCTCTGGCGCATCCGATCTTCCGCCGCCAAATAGAGCTCTGTGCCGTGCCCGTGACCCCAGTATTCGGAGCTAAGATAAATCGCGTACACCTCTTGCGTTCGCAGCAGATCACAGTCGGGATCACGCGCTGGTCCGGCGGTGATCAATCCTATGACACTTTCGGCGAACACAGAGACCAGATTGATTGTTTGACCTGCCCGAGAAAGTCGTTCCTGCCACAGTCCGGTCCAAGCCTCTACCGACAAGCTATCCAGCAGGGTATCCGGGACTATTCCCCGATAGGCGGCACGCCAGCTGCTTACGTGGACTTCTGCGATTTGTCGTGCGTCTTCAGGTCGGGCGGTTCGAACGGGCATGGATGTGACACTCAAACCTAATTCCGTTCGGACTCTAAACAAAGCAGTGCGCCGCCCTTTCAGGCGGCTCGCTGGGTGGATCGGTCCCCGGGGTTAAAACCTCCGGGCCGAGTCCTTGCTGTCCGTTTGGGACATCGCGCGTTTTGTGGGAAACCGATCCCGAGAAATTTGCACTGCGCGTTAACGTGTGGTTCGCCGGAATTCGTTCATCAGCGACAAAATTTCTTGGCGGGTCTCGAGCATTTCGGCGACCCATTCGTCAATTGGAAAAGGGGGTTCATTTTCCTTTTGTTTGAGCCGGCCAGCAGCGTTGAGGGCGCTAGACAGCTCACCCAAAGCGCGTTTAAGCTTAGCAACAACCAATCCGTTAAACTCATGGTCGGCTTTCCGGCCTGGCCGAACGATCCCGAGCGCACCCGCTATCTTCGGACCAACCGCCATAAAACTTCCGACCATCTCTTCAAGATCGTTGTCCCGTCTGTCGCCAGCCAGCTTCATCAGAGTCGCAGATCGTTTGATTAAACGGTCAACCAGGGGGTGCTGAATCCGGTCTTCTTCCATTTCAGCCGCATCAAGTCCAGGTTCCTCAAAGCCGTCGCCAACGGCCTCATCCGCGTCCTCTTCCGCACCGAACTCTGCTTCGGCGTCCAACATTTCCTCGATCCAGGTCCAGCCCATTTCTCGCGCAATCAACCGATCGCGGTTCGGATGATCGTGGTATTTTTCCATCAGCTCGCCCAACTTCGCTGAGCGCCGATCAGATGCGCGAAGGAAAAGTTCCCATTCGAATTCGTCCTGGGGTACTCCGTCGTATGCAGCTTCCTCTCGTGGATCGAGTGCACCGGCGGCCCGTTCCATAAATGATCGCATCGCATCCGCGTTGGCTTCGTGCTGCTGGATTTCCTCTTCGGGAGAGAGCCTCCAAACCGGTTCACTCACCGTGATCTCGTACTCGGTGGACTCAATAACAACCCGTCCATTGGCTTGGCTGAACCATTCCAAATAAAGACAGTTCGCGATATGTTCCGGGAGTTTCTTGCCCCTCTTCATCTCGAGATAATCGAAGTTCTCGATTACCCGAACCTTTCGAGCGGCCGTCATATCTCCTACCGCACCGTTCTGGTCGACGGCGAGCCGAAGGTTGCTCTCCGATTTCGGCGCCGGATTGGTGAAGGTGAGCCTGCAGCCGGCCAGATCCTTGTGACAGTTGCCGGTCAGCTCTAAAACCAGCGGGTTATCGCGACCGGTGAGCCAGACTTTGCCGTGAACTCGTCCGAATGTGCGATTGTCAATCTCGCCGCGAACGACATTTTCTTCGATGCGCCAAGCCATGATTGTAGATAACACAACGGGGAAATCATAACAACAGTATTTCTTGATGTTCTTTCACAAAGCGACAAAGCCTCCTAATACATCATTTCGCGTCCTTCGGTAGCGGCGACTAGCTTGTCCGATATAGTCCCACAACACCCACAGGATGATCGCGGTCTTTCGAAGCAGAGATCGTAACCGAGCCAGCGCAAATACGCTGCGCCCTGATTTTAGATGTAGAATTGTGCCGAAGAATCCTCGACGTTTGCGATGAACGACCAAGGAGCCCCGCGAATGGAACGAAAAAAAGCTACGGATTTTCCCCAAGAGCTGCTGAACCTATTCGATCATTACGTTCACGGCGAGATCAGTCGTCGCCAATTCCTGGATAGCGCCGCAAAGTATGCGGTGGGCGGCCTGACGGCCACGGCAATTTGGGATAGCCTGCGGCCGAACTACGCTCTGGCGGAGCAAGTCCCTCAAGATGATAAGCGGCTCAAAACGGAATATGCGACTGTGTCGTCTCCCCAGGGCAACGGTACCATACGCGGCTATTTCGTTCGTCCGGCGAGCGCCAACGGAAAGTTGCCCGGCGTGCTCGTCATACACGAGAACCGTGGCCTAAATCCTTATATACAAGATGTGGCACGACGTTTGGGAACCGCGAATTTCCTGGCGTTTGCACCTGATGGTCTTACCTCGGTTGGGGGATACCCTGGCGATGATGAGAAAGGGGCGGAGCTTTTTGCCAAGGTGGACGAGAACAAAATGTTCGAAGATTTTGTATCCTCGGTTGATTGGTTGAGATCGCGTCCCGAATGCACGGGTAAAGTCGGCGTTGTTGGTTTCTGCTTTGGCGGAACGATGGCCAATAAGCTGGCGGTGCGGCTTCCTGATCTGGCGGCGGCGGTTCCATTTTACGGCCGGCAACCGCCGGCCGCGGATGCTGCTAAGATCAAGGCGCCGCTTTTGCTGCATTACGCATCGCTGGACACACGTATCACCGAGGGATGGCCCCCGTACGAGCAAGCGCTCAAGGCAAATCACGTGACCTACACCGCGTATGTTTACGAGGGGGTCAATCATGGTTTCCACAACGACACGACGCCTCGGTACGACGAGGCCGCAGCCAAGTTGGCCTGGCAACGTACTCTCGATTTTTTCGAAAAGTATCTCCGGGGCTGATTGCGGAACAGCTTTGGCGTTCCGGCCGATCTTCGGTAGCAGCGACTGTCCCGGTTAAGCCGTTGGCGTAGCAGGCCAAAAAAGGCGGAGCGAAGCAATTGGTGTGGCTAACCTGAGAAACGCAGTCGCCACCGCTCGCCATTAGCCTTGGCGAAATTATCGGGGCGAACGATCCCAAGGCGACTGCGACCTAAGGCCACGCTGAATCAGTCGCTTCGTTCCAATTTTTCGGCCCAGCACGCTGGCCGTTGGTTGGACAGTCGCCGCTACCGCCGACGCCAACCGCTGAACACCGCGCATTCTCATTGCATATTAGGAGCCATGGGAACAGAAGGTCTTGTGCTGTCAGGCACACACATTCGTCTCGAACCGCTTGATGGCCGCCACGTCAACGGCTTGGTCGTCGCTGCGGCAGCTGACCCTTCCCTGTACCAGTGGAGTCCCGTCCCGCAGGGTAAGGTTGAGGCAAGCAGCTATGTCAACACTGCCCTGGCCTGGCGGAAGGCCGGCAGCGCGGTGCCGTTCGCGATCGTCCGCGCGGATGACGATGTCGTCATAGGATCTACGCGGTTCTGGAACCTGGAGCGATGGTCGTGGCCGGAGGGCCACCCGCGGCAGGGCGACCACGTCCTCGATGCCTGTGAGATCGGATACACGTGGCTGACCCGCTCGGCAATCCGGACGGCAGCCAACACCGAAGTCAAGCTACTCATGCTGACCTATGCGTTCGAAACCTGGCAGATGCTCCGTGTTTGCTTTCACACTGACGCGCGTAACCGGCGTTCACGCGCTGCTCTCGAACGCATCGGCGGGAAGTTCGAAGGGATTCTTCGAGCCCATCGGATAGCCGCTGACCACACTGCCCGCGACTCGGCGCGCTATTCGATCGTGACGGCGGAGTGGTCGGCAGTGAAGCGACGGCTGACTCACCTTTTGGGTCGAGAGTGACCACGGTCTTCAGTCTGCCGCGACCTCCAGACGCACCTAAAACTGGGTACGGCGTTCTCTGCCAAGACCCACGTTGGCCAATGGCAACTTCCTATCTCCTGGCCGAAGAGCCGATTTCGAATCAGCGGGTAGGACGGGAACGGTAAGACTGCTCGTATACCTCTTGCGCTTGGTTCGCAAAGATGTCAGAGGGCAATCACTTGAAAGCTGCCTTCCTCTTATGATTGCTCGTCTATTTGGACGCCTGATGCGCGGAGTTCATGCCGGAGAAGAGAAACTGATATGGAACCAGTCGGCCGTTCGGTCGGTGCCGGAAACCATCGTTCTCTCTAGTTCTGCATTTCAGGACGGCTCAGCGATGCCGACACGTTTCGCGGCCGGTAGCATAGGCGAGAATCAATCGCCTCCCTTGGAATGGTCCAATCTTCCGAACGGGACCGCTGAAATCGTGCTCGTTATGGAAGATCCCGATGCTCCATTGCCCGTTACATCGATGCACTTGGTCGCAACCGGCATATCGCGGCGCACCAACGGATTGCCGGCAGGATCCCTGAATCGAGACACGCACTCATCGCTCTTTCGGCTGGGAAAGGGATTGATGGGAAGAGAAGGGTACTACGGCCCAAGGCCACCTCCGTCTCATGGCCCCCATCGCTATGTATTCCAAATTTTCGCGCTCGATCGAACGCTCAGAACAGATATTGCCTTTGATCGAAAAACTCTGCTGAAGGAAATCGAGGGCAGAGTTCTGGCCCGGGGTCGGCTGATCGGTACTTTTGAACGGAAGTGACATAGCGGTGCTCATTGGCCTTTGGCGGCTGGTGGAAGACGTTTTCGAACAAATTGAAAAACTCCACTCCCAGCGCTTCTGGCACGGTGATCTGGAATTGCACAACGTCGTGGTGTGCACCGGCCCGATTCAGACGTTTCTCATGGATTTCGGAAGTTCGGATCGAGCTTTTTCTGGTCCGGAAACAATCTGGGAGCGACGCCGCTCGCGCGATTTATTCGAATTACTACGTCTCGCGATTTACCTTCAGTGCGGCTTGGGCGCCAACAGGGGCGACTCGCTCGCAAATCACTGGAGGATTTACCGAAGTTGTTTGACTATGCGTCCACCTTTTTGGCTCGTCTGGATGCGGCCGACCGATGTGCAGTGACCGGTTCCGGATAGGAATTGTTGTTCCCGCTAACTCCTGACACCATTCTTCGCTCTCCTGATTCGACTGTTATTCGAACGACTGGTACCAATTGTGCTCGTCCTGGATCACTTGCTCAAGGGAACGAACGTGATTTTCTGTTCTTGCCGCCGGTGGTTCCTGATAGTTCACGGGGGCATTGGGAGTGCCAGCCTCAAAGGCAGAACATCCCCCGAGCACCAGGGAAGCTGCGGCACAAGCGATGCTTAATCGTCGCGGCAAACTTCCGGCAAAAACTCTACTAACTGCATATGGTAATCTCATAGGTAACTTTCCTTTTGATTGAAAGTAACCTGGCGCTGTCGCCATCACCATTGGCAGACCGGGCAGATTATCTCACATCCAAAAGAGTTATATATTCATCATGCTGTAGGTCGATTTTCGCGTTTGGTGCATTCAGCATTACACCTGAAGCGCATCGGCCTTCTCGGTCACACCAAGGGACGTTTCTACCAGATCGGCTGCGACCGAGAGTCCGTTAACCTCAGCAATCATCTTCTGCAGTTTGCACGCATTTTCACGATACACAGGATTGTTCAGTACCTCACCCAGAAGCGTTGAAAGGTGGTCCGGCGTCAACTTTTCAAACGGCACGGTCACCCCGGTTTTCTTTGCGGCTATTCTCGTGGCCACCCCGGGTTGATCAAAAGTTATCGGAATCGCCACTTGAGGAACGCCCTGAGCAAGAGACTCCAGCACAGTATTTAACCCTGCATGGGTAACGCAAACCGAGGTCCGCTTCAGGACCTCCAATTGTGGTGTCTGATTAACGATGATCGCATTGCTGGGCACCGGCCCGATCTGCTTAGGGTCAAGCTGGTCTCCTATTGAAAGAACCAGTTGCGTACCTTTATGCTTAGCCACCCCGGCTATAATCGTGTTGAACACGTCGGCCCGGCCATTCATTAACGTCCCCATTGATGCGTAGATCAGCGGTTCGCCGGTCAATCGATCCCAGGGAAAATCCAGTTTGGGCCGACCCTTGCCATCATGAAACGGACCCGTGTAATGAAATTGCGGAGGTAACAGGAGATTTTCGAAGTCGAACTCTTTTGGAATCTGCGTGATATATGCGAGTTTGGAAAACACACCAGAGGGAACATCCCAATCGATTTTCAAACCGGCTTTCTTTGCATAGGCTTTGGTACGCTCGTTGTAAGTAAATCTTGCAAACTTAACGATGCCTTCCCGATTTCTGACTAAAGCTTCAGGCGTAGTCTCATGGGGCCAATCGTAAACACCGAGCGGAGCATAGCCAAAGTAGTCTAGGTAAAGCGCGGTGGCCACGGTGATATACGGTATACCCAATTTCATCGCCCCTAATTCGACACAGAATTGGATAGGGTCGATTATCAGGGCTTCGATCCCTGTCGTTTCCACCATTTTTGGCAACGATTTGAAAATCACCTCGGTTTCTTTCGCAGCCACACCGCAATAAAACGCTAAAGCGCCGAGTCCTTCCAGCTTGCTCATTTCGGGCCGGTTTGCGTTCATGTCGTCGTCCTTTTCGCCAGGAACACATGGCAAACCATTGGCACTCGGCGAATATAGAAAGACAACCTCATGGTTTCGCGCATGGAGATGACGCGCCAGCGCAGTCATCGGATTGAGGTGACCCGGTATGTTGGGACAAATAAAGCCAAGTTTCATAAATAGTACTCCCGTTGCAGATCTGGCCGCGTTTGACCGGATAGCCTGGCAGCAGGTGTTTTGCTGGGGTACTAGAACTCAATGCTTTGGATCCCCGCCGTTTTTTGTTCCAGCTGCCGGAATTAATATCTAGATGGCTGGACCAAGCATTCTTGCGACCAGACAAGTTTCCAGGGTCCACGATAGTGCGTCCATTTCGATCGCCCGGAATTATGATCACGAATGCGAGCTTCGAGATCTGTCGTCATGCCGATGTAAAAGGCGAGTGGACGCAACGGATCTGTCGGTATGATCTTGCGCACTACCATAGGGCGAAAACCCGAATCCGCAAAGCCTACGTCGCGGCCGCATCTTTCGGTAAGCATGCCTTTCAGACTAGGGCGCGCCGAATTCTGGCCTGAAACCGTTTCCGGTTCTAAGCCATCGCTCGCCTCGCTCCTCTTACCTGGACGCGAGGAATAAGGTTCAGACGAATCTATCGATCGGCACATTCCGAACGCTCTGGGACAATCCTAGAGCGTTCTCGGCAATTCCACACACCCGTTCTCGGATGCGCCGATTCGACTGTTATTCGAACATCTGGTACCAATCGTGTTGGTCCTGTATCACTTGCTCAAGCGAACGGCCGTGATTTTCTGTTTTCGCTGCCGGGATCTGGAAATGCACAGCTTGGCGAACCGGTTGACGTATGACTTTTGCCTGATGAGCCTTTGATTCAGCTCGTGTGTTAGCCAAGCCCACACTTGGGCTCAGTACGAATGTCAGTGAAGCGGCCGCGATTATCACCGGCCCTGTTAGTTTTGAAAACCTTTTGATCATTTTTCTTAAACCTGTTTTCTACAGGCATTATCCGTCATCCGAGTGACGCCTGCCATTGGCAGACAGAGTGAATTATCTCAACCCGAAAGAGTCAAAAATTCATCATGCGGACGGATCGATGATTTGTCAGAATCAAAGATAGCTGCAAGGCGCAAAGCTCGCACGACGTAAGTCCAAGGCGAAAAATAACGTTCAGACGTCCGATCTATCAGCCGGACTTTTCGCCCGCTGCCAGGTCAAACTCTGTCTGTATACGCGCCGTCTACTCGTCCTATTTTCGCAAGGCACAGAACATCGTATCGATGATACCCCACATCATGAAAAAGAATGCTAACTGCACTAGCTCGGTCATAACTACTAACTGCTTTCAGTTTGGAGGACTGCTGAAAACAGTTTTGCTACTTGGCTTTCTGTCAGAGGGAACTTAGCTTTACTCATGCCAAGTTCTCTTAGCTATGCTTCTCGAGGGTATCGCCCAGGTACTTTTGTCGATTGACTGTATGAACGAAGATTTCTGGGAAGGCTCTCAATCTGGCATCGTGCGAGGGGTCCATATCAGGCGGCTCGCAAACCGCGATGGCTCCCAATAGCGCCGTTGCTCAGCCAATACGTTCCGAACGCTCCTTGGTTAAGCTTCCCGGCGATTGGGCAGGCGCTACCAAACTCCGTGGTATACCGAGCGCACTTAGTGACCGGCAGTGATTAATTACAGCAACACCAAAGCAAGCATCGTCGCGACGCCGACTGTCAGCATGGCGACGATTTTCGTAAAATCGTTTAGCGTATAGAAAGACACAGGCGCCTCCTTAAGCCGCGCCCAATTTCACTCAACGGTCAGATAAGATAGGCAAGCGGTTACGAGCCGTGGTCGACGGATCCGGCTTTTACAGAGCTGTCTGGTTGACTTGCCAAGTATTGGCAATGCAAGCCTATCAAAGAGATGTTACATTAGTATGACACGTCTTCTGTAGAGACAACGCCGGAAAAACGTCTGTGCGGCTGATTCTGTGCAACGGCAGAGGCGATTAGACGGCGATCACAGCAGCCGGTCGACGCAGGTAACCACAATCGCCAGGAGAATCTCTTCTTGAAGCTGGTTGTGGTTCGCACTCATCCCTTTGTTCTTGGTGCTCTCTTTCTGCTCGTATGCGGCCAAGATTCGATCAACAATTTCCTTGCCTCCGAACCAAGACGCCACAAGTCGAAAATGGGCAACATCGTCGGGCTGGAGTTCTGAGCCGGTTCTTGTCAGGGCGTTCCAGAAGAGCAAACCTTACTCGGCGGCGGCGGCATTTTTATGCTCACCGCATCGCCCGCTCACGTTTAGATCCTTGAACACGAATCCGCCTGATATCAGACCATCTGATGTCATATCATGAAAGAAACTGATATGTTCTCCTCGGTCTGTCTCATGCTTCATCCATGAAAACAAATATAACAACCCTTCCGCTGGTAATCGCGGCCACTTCACTAGCATTCGTACTGAGCCCAAGTGTGGGATTGGCTAGTACACCAGCGAAATCAAAGGCGCATCAGGCAGAAGTCGTGCGGCAACCGGTTCGCCAAAGTGTGTATTTCCATACGCCACCGGCAGAAACAGAAAATCATGGCCGTTCCATTGAGCAAGTTATAAAAGACGAACGCGATTGGTATCAGATGCGCTCATGACGATTGCAGCATCTTCTCGGGCTGTTTCAGAATTGCCGGGAACAACAAAGAGAGCGCTCCCAGATTAACCAGGAGCGCTCCTCGCTGCGGGCATAAAAGGGCTTGAAGACGCTCTTAGAGTTCGCACTACCGGTAGGCGTGACCGCCTATATCAGCATTACTTTGGTGCTATCGTCGACGATGGCGACGCATCTGTGGGCGTCTCGTGGGTGCAGGAACTAGTAGCGCATCCGAAAGATGCACGAGTCAGGATACAGGTAGTTTCAAGTTTTTCAGCGATTGCGCGTTGACGTACGTAAATCCGATATTTCGCCTTGTAACCATCCGAAAGAGGGCGTTCATGGCAGAACGGGGCCGTTTAGGATTAGATCGGACGAGAGCGAACGGACTTTAGCGCAGAACTAGGCTGCGGAACTCCTTCGACAAGCTAGAGATCCACGAAAAAACCCGTTTCGAGAGTGATCGGCTTGGCAAAAGGTGGAGCGAGTCACCAGGAAGCGCTCCGGGCATGGAACGGGGCGAGAATAGCTAAAGATCATGCCGGACGCCCGACAGCTGCACCTCTGCCAGGGGCGGCGCCTTTCTTTGATGCCCTGACGTCGGTATTTGCCGGATATTCGAACCTCTAACTCCCGGCCCTGCTGACTGGATCACACACCCACTTCGCTATCACTCAATGTCGTGTTTCGGCCTACCGCCTGCTCCTCCTGGTCTTTTGCTAGGTTCTGAATCGGAGCGACATTTTCGGTTTCGTCAATTCTGGCATAATCGACGGTCCAATCGCCTTCCTCGTTCTGATCATAGATCTCGACGAAACGCCGATTCCACTCAATTTGATCGTGATTGTAGTCCCCGAAGCTTTGGACTGGAGCAACAATAACGGCGTCGACGCCAACAATGGATGCGACGATGCGGATGTCCTGTTGCTGAAAATCTTCCGGAGTCATCCCGAAAAGCGGACTTGTTTCATCAATCCGGTGCCGTACCGTTAAAACGACCGGAAACATGATCAAACGATCAAATTCCAGTTTGAGGGAACGAAAGCGTCGCACATCCTCTCCTTCTGCAGTGACAGTGCTTCGAAGCAGAAGCATACGGAACTCGGGCTCAACCATGGCTTGGTGGCGTAGGTTGGCCACGCGAATCATCAAATTGGGCACTCCATCGAACGGCGCAATGACCGCGACTTTACTGAAATGCATTCGCGCTGTGGGACGAGAAAAGCGCACAAAAATTAAACCGGTGATCACCGCCAGCCCAAACATGCCCACCATGATCTCGAGCATGGTGATCAGGTGGCCATAGAAAGATTCAGGATACATGTGGCCGTAGCCAACGGTGGCCAGCGTTTCCACGCTAAAGAAAAAAGCATCAGCAAACGAGCCGGGCGACATCTCGGCGACGGCGTGTGCGTCCAGCATGTACAACGCAGCAAATACAAGATTGATAAGGAGATAGATGCCGAAAAGAAGACCGGCGAAGCCAGGCCAGGTCAGGGTCAGGATCAAATGGTACGTATCTCGCCAATCGAACTTCTTGGCATTGAGCTTAACAAATTCGAATTGCCCGGATCGGACGCGGATGTGGCGTGGCTTTCTCCTCATACCTGATCGGATCAGAGAAGCATGCGATAATGCAGCTTCTTCGGCAAGGATACACAAGCAGGTTTGCTCGTTCACGTCACTCCGGTCAGGACCGGCTCCTGCCGGTCCGTTCTGTCCGAAACAGACGAACAGGGGTGCATCCCGGCCTCAACGAACACTGAGACGGACCGGCAGGAGCCGGTCCTTACCGTCTGCGACGGGTATCTCGGGAAGGAAAACTGTTCATTGACGATTTTCGTCGGGCCGGAGAAACTTCTCCCATGCCGGAGCAGGAGTTACCGATCAACGCGGGTATCTCGCTCGAACCTGCTGCAAATCCTGATGTTCATTCGATCGGCGAGACCAAGCAGGGAAAATTCATGAGCGAGGCGGACGCTCGCGACCATGGATATAGATCAGCCAGGAACGGGCAATGAAAACCTTTCTGATCAGGGCAACGCGCTTCTTGATTCTTGTGGTTCCAAGCGACTAAAGTTCGTGAAAGGGGAGCCGACCTCCCGTCACTATGTTAGCACGGCTCGGGTTCTGCATTTGCCCGCTGATCTCCATCGTGGGCACTGTTGCGGTGCATGCAACAGACATTCCTGCCCTGGTTCAGAGAGCAAAACCCGCAGTCGTGGAGATCCTTACTTTCGACCAACAAAACGATCTGCTAAAAAGCGGCACAGGTTTCTTCATTTCGCCGGATGGGATATTGCTCACCAACTATCACGTCATTTCTGGTGGTGGCGGGATTATTGCCAAAACGCCAACTGGCGCGGTCTACATATTGAAGAGTGTTGTTAGTTACTCTGAAGCCCATGATGTTGCCGAGCTCCAATTCTTAACGACGGACGCGCCCTACCTGACCCTGGGGCATTCATCGGGCGCCGTAGAAGGGCAACGTGTCCTCGTGATTGGCAATCCCGTGGGGCTGGAAGGCACCGTGTCAGAAGGCATCATCTCAGCCTTCCGCGCGGGCCGAACCCTTATCCAAATCACCGCGCCGATTTCTCCCGGCTCTAGCGGATCGCCGGTGCTGGATGAGTCAGGCCAAGTCATTGGCATGGCGATCCTAGTTTATCGGGAAGGCCAAAACTTGAATTTCGCGATTTCTTCCGAAACGATTCGAGATGCGATTACTAAATCCGCGGTCGTCACGCCAACCCCTTCCGTTTCGGCAGCCACGCCGGCCCCAATCGGGAGTGTAGTAGCGACGGCCACTCCGCCGGTCACGGAAATGGCCGCCCGGGCCAAATGGCCTGATGGCAGAAAGCTTATTCATCCGGATCAATTCGTAATTGTACCCGTTGTCAATGTGAATGCCGACGACACTTTGAGCCTTCGAGCTGCTCCAGGCACCAAATCCAAAGTCCTCGCCGAAATTCCTCCAAATGCAAAGGACATAATCGCTTTTAACTACGATCAGGTTTGGGTTGACGATACTTATTGGGTTATGGTGGAATGGCATGGGAAGCTGGGCTACGTGGGTCGAAGCCATCTACCGAAGCCTTAGTAGAAGCATCAATAGCTTGCACAAAATCGCTCGTGATCGCGGCGTATCCCGGCTCAGAAGGCAAGCCGAACTAAGACCCCCATTGCGGATATAAAGCCGGCGAGTAACGCGATATCGAGCATCGCCTCGATCAAGCGGGTAGTCGGGTCAGTTTTCTTCCGGCGTTTCATGGTGGTTCGTTGCTCGCCCCCGGGTTCGACCGAGAGGGTATTGTTTGTTTGTAAGTGGGGCCGAGTCTTTGGCCTTCATCCAAATACAAAGGATTTGCAGGCCGCGAAGTTTCAAACAAGCTCCAGAATTGACAGCCTCGGAGCTGGATGCCTACCCGCCATGCGCACTCATCCCTCCCGGCTTGAATCCCGTCGCTTCTCCGGTTTCTACGGCAGCCTTGAATGCCTCAAGAACATCTCGGATATCCAGTACCAGACCGGGTAGCCGATCACGATGCCAACCGCCAACGTTGCCATAAAATAGTGTACCAAAGTTAGCTTTCTCATCCTATCAGCTTGGATGCTTCGGCTACCGACGACTTGCATGAATTCTTTGAGCGGTGGAATGGATTATCGCCAAAGCTGGTACCCGAACTGCGGAGCGACTAGGCCGAAGCGAGTAAGTCAGCAGGAAGCGCTTAGGGCTTGGAATGGTCGAGGATAAGACGAGGGCCGCAAAAGAGCCGCCAGCGATTATACAGAGCGATTTTCAGGAGGAATAAAAGTAAATCTCGACGCTCCCGACCCGATTGAAGTCTGTGGCAGGACCTAGCTCATGCAGCCGTTTTTCATCCACCTC
>WNFL01173115.1_pt1 | contig 15850 bp, 16 predicted proteins | sample 5400361 | NCBI WGS metagenome assembly WNFL01 (sample SAMN13153351, study PRJNA577476) | soil metagenome | isolation source: 40 cm soil on Douglas fir-dominated hillslope | place: USA:California | collected 2013-09-17
CATGTTCGGTCCTCCCTGCTAGCGCGCCCGGGCGTGTGCCTGGGAGCGCTCGACCGCCTCGACCGCGCGATCGGCCAGTGATTCGGCCCTGGTCCTGGTCCGAGCTTCCGCCAAAACCCGCACGATCGGCTCCGTTCCCGATGCGCGTACTTGAACCCAACTATCTTCCCAGAGGTACTTAACCCCGTCCAGAACATTGCGTTCCCCGTCCGGAAAGGCCCGGCTCAACGCCTCTTGGAGGGAATCGAGGTCTTCCAGTTGTAGATCCAGCTTCCGCTTCACCATGACCACCGGAGGAAGCTCCGCGATTCTGGCGCTCAGCGGTCGCACGTCGCGTGCCAGCCAGTCGAGCGCGATGGCCGCGGCCAGAAGCCCGTCCCGGGTGGCATGGAGCGCCGGGTAGATGACGCCCCCGTTTCCCTCGCCGCCGATGATGCCGTTCAGCTCGATCAGCTTCTGCGCCACGTGCGCTTCCCCGATCCTCGTTCGATGCACCGGAGCGCCGTAGCGCTTCGCGATCAGCTCCACGCCGATCGAGGTCGAGGCGTTCACCGCCACCGGACCGGAATGGCTGGAAAGGGCCCAGTCCACGGCGATCTGGAGCGTGCGCTCCTCCCCGATGGGCTCGCCGCGCTCGTCCACGATGGCCAGGCGGTCGGCGTCGGGATCGTTCGCGAACCCGATCGCAGCACCAAAGGCGCGCACCCGCTCCCCCAGCGCGCCGAGGTTTTCAGGCAGCGGCTCCGCCACGCGCGGGAATCGTCCGTCGGGCTCGCAGTAGAGGCGCTCCACCTGGCAGCCCAGGGCTTCCAGGAGCAGCGGCGTGGCGATCGAGCCCGCGCCGTTCGTGGCGTCCACCACGACGCGGAACGCTCGCTTCCGGATCCGATCCCGGTCGAATCCGGGCAGCGCGAGGATCGCCTCGCGATGGCGACGGATCGCGTCCGAGTCTTCTCGATAGGAGCCCACCCTGTCGTTCTCGACCCACGCGGCGCGTCCCTGCCGCGCGCGGCGCGCCACCTCGTCCGACTGCGCGGGCGCGAGGAAGGTTCCGCCGGGCCCGAAGAGCTTGAGCGCGTTCCAGGGCGCGGGGTTGTGGCTCGCGGTGATCGCGATCCCGCCCGACGCGCCGTGGTGGCCGATCGCGAAGAGGATCGTGGGCGTGGGCGCGATCCCCACGTCGATCACGTCGTGTCCGGACGCCAGCAGCGCCGCCTGCGTGAGCCGCGAAACCCAGGCGCCGCTGGGACGCGTGTCCCGCCCCACCACGACCGGTCCGGGCTCGAGGAAGGACGCGTGCGCGCCCGCGACGCGCAGCACCACGTCGGGGGTCAGCGTCTGGCCCACGATGCCCCGCACGCCGGAGGCGCTGACCATGAGGCCCTGGAGCGGATCGTTCGACGTGTTCGCCATCCGTGGAAGAGTCCCCGCGCGGCCGCCGCGCCCCCTGTTCGGGGGCGGGCGGTATCGCGTTCTGGAGTTACAGCGAACGACCGGGGGGTTGGGCCGGCCGACCCGGGAATGGAGCTGGTGACCGGAATCGAACCGGTGACCCCGTCATTACGAGTGACGTGCTCTACCAGCTGAGCTACACCAGCTTGGAATGTGAGACCGACGAAGCTCTGCCGTGGGAGGGAATCCTCACGAATAAAGATGGTGCGACCCCGCAGAATCGAACTGCGGACACCCGCATTTTCAGTGCGGTGCTCTACCAACTGAGCTAGGGTCGCGCCGGTCGAAAACCTTAGCACGCGCGGGTGCTACGGTCAACGGCTAGGCGAGCTTGCGACGGCGGTCCGTGCGCACGTCGCGGCGGTCGGGACGCTTGCGGCGGTCGTCGTTCTCGCGGGTCGGCAGGTAGATCGTCACGATGCTGCTCCAGTCCCCCTCGCTCCGCGCGCGGATCTCGCCGCCGTGCTCCCGCACGATCTGGTAGGCCATGGCCAGACCCACCCCCGCGCCGTAGCGGCGCGAGGTCGAGAACGGGACGAAGAGACGGTCCAGGACCTCCCCCGCCACCTTGGGTCCGTCGTGCGCCACCTCCGCCTGCACCGCGCCCTGCGCCGCGCGCGTCTCGACGCGGAGCCGGCCCCCGCTCGGGACGGAGTGGAGGGCGTAGCTCAGCACGTTCAGCAGCACCTGACGCATCTTCTCGTTGTCCAGGAGCAGCGTGGGGACCTCCGGCGAAAGGCGCTTCAAGAGGCGCACCCGGCGGCGCACCAGATCCTCGGCCTGGGACTGCAGCACGTCCTGCACCAGCGCGTTCAGATTCTCGAGCTTGAGCCGCGGACGCGTCATCTGCGCCAGCGCCACCTGCTCGCTCAGCACGCGCTCGAGGCGCTCGGTCTCGCGCAGGATGATCTCGAGGTATTCGCGATTCGGATCCTTCGCCGAGAGCGTCTTCAGCACGCGCTTCGCGAATCCGGTGATCGCGGCCACCGGATTCCGCACGTCCTGCGCCACCTGGACGCCCCGCTCGCCCACCACCGCCAGCTTCTCCGCGTGGCGGAGCTGGGCTTCCACCTCGTGCAGGCGGCGGTCCTTCACGCGCAGCGTCTCCTCCTGCGAGAGCCGGCTGTCCGAGAGCGAGGCGATCGCCGCGATCAGCTCGGCCACGCGCCCGTCCTCGGAATCGAAGGTCAAGGGATCGTCCTGCGTCCCGCCCGCCTTGTTGAACACACAGAGCACGCCTAGGACCTTCTCGCCCGACACGATCGGAGATGCCAGGAGGCATCGCCAGTCCTCGGGCAGCGAGCCCGAGAAGCGCGGATCCTCACCCACCCGATCGGCCAGGAGCGGCTTGGCATCCGCCTCGAACCACTGGAGGAACCAGGTGCCCAGGGACGCGAGATCCTGCGTGGAGCCGGGGTCCACGCCGTGGACGTGCGCCAGCTCGAACGCGCCCTCGTCGTTCCGCATCCAGGCGATCCCGCCCGCCGCCTGCGAGGCGTGGAGCAGCGCCCGGAGCGCATGCTCGCCGCGCACGTCCGGGCGCGAGGGCTGCCCCGCCATGCGGCTGAAGTCGATCGCCGAGCGGACCGCAGCGCCCCGGCGGCGCACCACGTCGAGGACGGTGTTCCCCTCGAAGGCGATCCCGGCCTGCGCTGCGATCGCGCTCAGGAGCTCGACCTGATCCGCGGTCCAGCCCGAGAAGCTTTCGGCCTGGGCCACGACCAGGATGCCCAGCACCTTCTCGCGGCCGTACAGGGGCAGGATCGCGATCGGTCCCTCGGGCAGCGATTCCACGAGACGCTCGGGAAGCCGGAGCTCGCGCTGCGGGCTCAGCACGGTGGAGACGCGGCCGTCGAAGACCGCGTCCGCGAGGAGATCGCGATCGGGATCCAGGGGCAGGCGCTCCTCCCGCAGACTCTCGAAGACCTCCCCGTCGAACCCGCCCTCGGACTCGAACGCGTCCAGATCGGACGGCGTCCTTGGTTGTGCGTCGGGATCGGAGCGATCCGCGCGGCGGAAGCAGTCCATGAGCTCGAGGGCCGAGCCCTCGGAGACGATCCGGAACAAGAGGATCGTGTCCACTTCCTGAGCGAAGGCGCCGCCGATCGCGGTGAGAAGAAGGCGACCGATCCGCTCATGGGTGAGCGCGACGTGCATGAGCGGGATCGAGCGGAAGAGGAAGCCCGCGCTGCGGTAGCGTTCGGCCTCGTCCTCCAGACCGTCCTCGTGCTCGCGCCGGACGCTCTTCGCCTCCTCCTCGAGGAGATGGAAGAGGAGCCCGAGCGTGGTCGCGACGCCCGGCGCGCCTTCCGCGGCGCCCACGTCCTCGGCGGGACCGTGGAGGCGCGCGCAGTGGACGCAATCCTGGGTGAAGCGCGTCTCGAAGTCCGCGCGGGGATCGAAGGGGCACGGCCGCGGCTCCAGATAGCAGGCGCCCTCGGCGATGCGATGGAGCCCCTGGGCTTTCCGGTCCGCGTATCGCTTCCACGCGATGACGATCTGCTCTTCGACCCGCGCCGATCCCGCCCGCTTCGCGCCCATCGCGTCCCCTCCGAGGAGTGAATCCAGTCGCCTGACGCACACACCGCCCTATCAGATTGATTTACGGCAAGTTAGGCGATATCTTGAGACGGCTGGCGAGAACGTAACCCTTTGGGGACAGGAGGCTTATGGATGGCGAACAAGCCTGAGGCGCAGCCCGGAGCCATCAACATGGAGCTGGGCGAGAAGGAAGCGGAGGGGATCTACTCGAACTTCGTGGTGATCAGCCACTCCCTGTCGGAGTTCGTGATGGACTTCGCGCGGATCCTCCCGGGAAGTCCGAAGAGCAAGGTCTTCGCGCGCGTGGTCATGACGCCGCCCAACGTGCGGTCCCTGCTCACCGCGCTCGAGACCAACGTGAAGAAATACGAGGAGCAGTTCGGAAAGATCAAGACGTTCGAGGTCCCGACGAAGGACATCGGCTTCACGACGTAGAGGGCGGCGGCGTCTTCCAGCGGCGGTGGAGCCAGTACCAGTGGTCGGGGCGTTTCCGCACGCCGGCTTCGATCGTCTCGTTGATGATCCTCGTGAGGCGCTCCACCTCCTGGGATTCCTCGCGCTCCGGGTCGGCGGAGAGCATCGCGAGGAGGCGTCCCGTGAATCGCGCCCCGGACTCGCGCTCGATGAGCCCGATCGCGATCGGGCAGCCCGCGCGATAGGCCAGCCTCGCGGGTCCGGTGTGCGTGGAGGCCGGCCGCCCGAAGAACGGCACATGAAGCCCCACCTTCCGCGCGTCCTGATCGGGAAGCATTCCGAGAAAGGCGCCGGAGCGGAGCGCGGTCAAGGCACCCCGCATCCCGAAGCCGGTCTTCACCGCCGGAATTCCCAGACCCTCGCGGATCCCGTCGAAGTAGGCGTCGCTTCCCTCGTTGGACTGCGGCGGGAGCAGGTACTGCATCGGCGCTCCCAGCGACCGCATGGTCGCGCCCAGGACCTCCCAGTTCCCGTAGTGCGCGGTCAGCACCACGGCACCCTTCCCCGCGCGCACCCATTCCAGGAGCGGCTCGAATCCCTCCATCGTGACCCGCGCCCGGATTCCCTCGAGACCCAGGCGCGGAAGCGCCAGGAATTCCAGGAACGAGCGCCCGATCTGCGCGAACGTGCGGCGCGCCAGCTCGTGCGCCGAGACCCCGTCCACCGAAGGCCCCAGGGCGCGGGTGATGTTCTCGATGGCGATGCGGCGCCGGCGGCCCAGCGCGTGGAAGGCCAGGATTCCCACGCCCGCACCGAGCGCGCTGGCCCATTCGAACGGCAACGTCCTCGCGATGAATCCCAGGGAGCGCAAGGCCAGGACCTCGAGCTTCTGGCGGAGCGGACGGAATCGTGAATGGCCCATCAGCGGCGCACGCGCTTCGCGGAGCCGCCGGGAACGCGGACGGCGAGCCCCTGGAGCTCGAGCGCGACCAGCGCGATCCCCAGATCGGCGGCGCTGAGGCCGGCTCGCGTGGTGAGCGAATCCATGGAGAGCGGGATGTCACGGAGCGCTTCGTACAGGGTTCGCTCGTGGCTCGAGAGTGAAGCCGGGTCGATCGGGGTCCTTCTCGATCGGGTCGGGCGCACCTCCTTCTGGGTCGCGGGGTGAAGCAGATTCATCACGTCGTCCGCGTCGCGGACGAGCATGGCCCGCCCCGACCGGATCAAGCCGTGCGGGGCTTCGCCCCGAGGGTCGCGCGAGTCCCACGGGATCGCGCCGACCGGGCGTTTCAGCTTCCACGCCACGTCCGCGGTGATCAGCGCTCCGCTTCCCGCCCGCCCCTGAACGACGATCACGGCGTGAGCCATCGCGGCCAGCATTCGGTTGCGCGCGGCGAAGGTGTTTGGCCTCGCGGGATCACCGGGCTCGAGCTCGCTCATGAGCCCGAGGGAATCGCGGAGCCTCTTTTGCAGGGAAGCATGCTCGGGAGGATAGACGGTATCGAGCGGCGTGCCCAGCACGGCCCCGCTCACGCCGCCCACGTCCAGGGCGCCCCGGTGGGCTGCGGCGTCGATGCCGCGGGCCAGGCCGCTCACGATGGCGACGCCCCGCTCGGCGAGGTCCCGCGCGAGCTGGTACGCCACGTCCCACCCGTCATCGCTCGCGTTCCGCGTGCCCACGATCGCGACGATGGGACCTTTGTGGTCCCAGCGCCCGTCCAGGAACACGGGATTCGGAGGCGAGCGCAATTCCTTGAGTCGCCCGGGGTATCGGTCCTCCCCGGGCCGTACTTCGTCCCCCAACCACCACCCCGACTTCCCCGCGCTCAGCGCACGGCTTGCTTGGCTTCGCCCTCTCCGCCCACCACTTCCTTCCAGGTGAGGTCGGCCTGTTCGTTCTCGGCGGGCGCCTTGGGCTCGGGAGCCGTGGCGACGTCCTCCATGTGGCGCATCACCTGGCCGGCGGACTCGGCGTCACGCTCCACCAGGCCGTCCAGCGCGTACCGCCGCGCCTTCTCCGGCAGCTGGTCGAACGCCGCCGCCAGCTCCGGCTGGGCCAGCTCGTTCCGGCACAGGAGCACCAGCGAGTCCCAGACCGCGTCGCGGACCGTGCGATTGGGATCGTTCAGCATCCCCACGAGCGGCCCGGCCGCGCGCGGGTTGCCCATGCGTCCCAGCGCCGACACCGCGGAGGCCCGCGTGTACCAGAGCCCGGAACCCAGGTACTGGATCAGCGGCTCGAGCACGATCTCGCCCATGGAGGCGAGAACGCGTGACGCCTGATCTCTCAGGAACCAGCTTTCTTGTTGTAGCACGTCCAGCAGCACTTCGATCGACTCCTCGGTCGGGTTCTGCGCGATCTGCGTGATCCAACCGAGCTTCTCCTCGGGATCCCGGTGTCTCAGCTCTTCCCAGAGCCGTGCGACGTCCTTGGCTACCATGATTCTCGCTCCTTCGTTTCGGCGACCCCCCGGTCGCCGCCGACCCGACGCTTTGCCGGCGATCCATCGCCGGCCCTCATCAACACGTCCCAGACAACGTTCAGAAGATGTTCCAGGCCCGCCCCGGTGACCCCCGAGATCCAGCCACCCCAGTGCGCGCCTTCCAGCGGGAACGGAGGCCCGCCGGTTGCCTCTTCGCCCCGAAGATCGGAGCGGCTCATGGCGATCACCGTCGGCTTCCTCGTTAAATCCTCGCTGTACTCCCTGAGTTCCCGGTTCAATTTCTCCCGGTCCTCGTCCGGATGATCGGACGCACTGTCCAGGAGCATGAGAATTGTTTTGGTTCGCTGGATGTGGCGCAGAAAGTCGTGTCCCAGGCCCTTTCCCTGGTGGGCCCCCTCGATCAGCCCGGGCAGGTCGGCCATCACGAAGCTCTGCTCCTCACGCACTTTGACCAGGCCCAGATGCGGCTCCAGGGTCGTGAAGGGGTAGTCGGCGATCTTGGGGCGCGCCGCGCTCACCCGCGAGAGCAGCGTGGACTTCCCGACGTTCGGAAACCCCACCAGGCCCACGTCCGCGATGAGCCGGAGCTCCAGCTGGAGCCTCCGCGCTTCTCCCTCCCGGCCATCCTCCGCCTTCCGCGGCGCCTGCCGCGTCGGGGTCGCGAAGTGCGCGTTGCCGCGCCCGCCGCGCCCTCCCTTCGCCGCGACGAACCGCGCTCCGGCCTCGACCAGATCCGCAAGCGGTGCTCCTGACTCGGCGTCCGTCACCAGCGTCCCGGGCGGCACCTTCACCTCCAAGTCTTCCCCGGAGCGCCCGTACTTCTTGTTCCCGGAGCCGTGCGCCCCCGAGGGCGCTTCGAAACGGGCACGGAACTGGAAGTCGAGGAGGGTGCGCAAGTGCTCGTTCACGACCAGGATCACGCTCCCGCCGTCCCCTCCATCCCCGCCGTCCGGTCCGCCCTTCGGCACGTACTTCTCGCGGCGAAAGCTCACCACGCCGGAGCCGCCGCGTCCGGCCTGGACGTCGATCGTCGCGCGATCGGCGAGCACCGCTCCCTACCCCATCGCGGCGATCACGCCCATGGCGGCGATCACAGCGTCCGCGGTGGCCTGCGTGCCGACCGAGGTCGGATCGTCGCGCCTTACCTTCATGTCGTACGTCACCGACCTCCCCTCGCGGATCACCTGAGCCACCGCGCGCTCCAGCCGGTCTGCGGCCTCCAGCTCCCCGAGATGGCGCAGCATGAGCATCCCGCTCAGGATCATCGCGAACGGATTCACCTTGTCCTGCCCCGCATAGCGCGGCGCGCTCCCGTGGGTCGGCTCGAAGAGCGCCGAGTCCTCGCCGATGTTGGCGCCGGGTGCCACGCCCAGCCCGCCGATCAGCCCCGCCGCGAGATCCGAGAGGATGTCGCCGTACAAATTCGGGAGCACGAGCACGTCGTAGTTCTCGGGCGTCTGCACGAGCTGCATGCACATGTTGTCCACGATCCGATCCTCGAACTCCACGCCGGGGTACTCCTTGGCCGTCTTGCGCGCGACCTCGAGGAAGAGGCCGTCGGAGAATTTCATGATGTTCGCCTTGTGGACGGCGGTCACCTTCCGCCGGCCGTTCTTCTTCGCGTACTCGCAGGCATAGCGGACGATGCGCTCCGTGGCCGAAACGCTGATCGGCTTGATCGAGATCCCCGCGTCCTCCGGGATGTCGCGCTTCGCCTCGAGGTGGATGAGCGCGCGAAGGGCCGTAGCGCCGTGGCCGCCACGCTCGAACTCGATCCCCGCGTAGAGGTCCTCGGTGTTCTCCCGGACGATCACGAGATCGATGTTGTCGTAGCGCGACCGAACGCCGGGATAGGTCTTGCAGGGGCGAACGCACGCGTAGAGATCCAGCTCCCTGCGGAGGGAGACGTTCACGCTGCGGAATCCGGTGCCGACGGGCGTGGTGATCGGACCCTTGAGCCCGACCTTCGTGCGGCGGAGCGAATCGAGGACGCGCGCGGGCAGCGGCGTTCCTTCCTTCTCATAGACATCGATGCCCGCATCCTGCACATCCCACGCGAAGGACACGCCCGTGGCTTCCAGCACACGGCGCGTCGCGCGCGTGATTTCGGGCCCGGTCCCGTCGCCCGGAATCAGCGTCACTCGATGCGACATCGATCCCCTTTCGAATTCAATTGAGCTTGTACCTGTAATACATTGCAGTCAGGTCGAATGTGGCCTTCCAGTCGAGGCTGCCGAGGACCGATTTCGGAGAAGAGGGGAAGCGCCGCGCGACCGTCGGCAAATTAACAAAGAGGGAGGAAGTGAGTCAAAGAAAAAGCGTTAGGAGCCCGAGTCGCTCTCCTTTTTCGCGCCGGAATCCTTCTTCGCCCCGGAATCCTTGGATTCATTTTTTGGCTTAGCGGGCTCCCCGGACTCCTTGCGCTTCTGATCTTTATAGGACTTGGATCGGTAGTCGGTCGCGTAGAACCCGGATCCCTTGAAGACGATTCCGGCCCCACCACTCACCAGGCGTCGCACCTTCCCCTTACACTTGGGGCAGCGCTTCCGGGGCGGCTCCGTCATGGACTGGAACACCTCGAATCGATGACCGCATTTGTCGCATTCGTATTCGTACGTCGGCATTCGGCGATTCCCCTCCCCCTACATTCGATCCAAAGCGGACTCGAGCCGATTCAGGCCTTCTTCGATCTCGCCGTCGCCGATGGCATAGGAGATTCGCAGGTGCCCCTCCATCCCGAACGCGGAGCCCGGCACGCACACGATCTTCGCCTCATCGATCAGGTAATTGCTGAGACCCGCCGAATCGCGCACGCCGTTTCTCGCCTTGGCGATCCGCTCGCTCACATCCGGGAACGCGTAGAACGCTCCCTCGGGCGGTACGAGCCGGACGCCCTTCATGGCGCTCAGGCGCTTCACCACGAAATCCCGCCGGCGGGAGAAGCACTCCCGCATGGACCGCACCGAGTCCCGCGGGCCGGTGAAGGCCCGAAGGGCCGCGTGCTGCGAGACCGAGGAAGGATTCGACGTGGACTGGCTCTGCAGCCGCTCGATCCCCTCCGCCAGATCCGGGGGCGCGGCGGAGAAGCCGATCCGCCATCCGGTCATGGCCCAGGTCTTGGAGACGCCGCCGATCACGATCGTGCGATCTTGTAATTCGGGGTCGAGCGACGCGATGCTGACGTGCCGCGCGTTCCCGAAGACCAGCTGCTCGTAGATCTCGTCGGAGAGCACGTGGAGATCGTGGCGGCGCACCACCTCCCCGATCGCGAGGAGCTCCTCGCGCGAGTAGACCGCCCCGGATGGATTGTTGGGACTGTTCAGGACGAGCACTTTCGAGCGCTTCGTGATCGCGCGCGTCAGCTCCTGGGGCCCGATCTTGACGCTTCCGGGCCGCGCCGGCACGAAGACCGGCGTCCCGCCCACGAACCGCGCCAGCTCCGGGAACGTGACCCAGTAGGGCACCGGGACCAACACCTCGTCCCCCGGCTCGAGGAGCGTCAGGAACGCATTCCAGATCGCGTGCTTGGCGCCGTTGCTGACCACGATCTGCGACGGCTTGTACTCGAGCCCGTTCTCGCGCTTCAGATTCTCGGAGATCGACTGGCGCAGCTCCGGCACGCCGCTGACCGCGGTGTAGCGCGTGTGCCCCGCGCGGATCGCCGCGATCCCCGCCTCGCGTACGTCGTCGGGCGTATCGAAGTCGGGCTCCCCGGCCGCGAAGGAGATGACCGAGTGCCCCTGCGCCTTGAGCTCGCGCGCGCGAGCAGCCAGGGCCAGGGTCTCGGACGGCTTCAGGGCCTGGACGCGCGCCGAGACACGGGTCTTGATCCCTTCGGCCGCCTTCACGCCTTCGCCTCCTTCACGGCCAAGCGGCGGCGCAGGATCGAGGCGACGTGGGCCGGCACGAGGCCGTCGATCGCGCCGCCGTAGCGCGCGATCTCCTTCACGAGGGAAGCGTTCACGTAGGTGTAGGTCTCGCTGGGCATCAGGAACACGGTCTCGATCTGGTCGTCCAGCTTTCGATTCATCAGCGCCATCTGGAATTCGTATTCGAAGTCGGAGATGAAGCGGAGCCCGCGCACGAGCACCGGAATCTTCCGCTCCCGCGCGAAGTCCACCAGCAGTCCCGAGAACGGCTCGACCGAGATCCGCTCGAGCTTCGACGTCGCCTCGCGGATCATGGCGACGCGCTCCTCCTGCGTAAACACCACGCCTTTCTCCATCCGCTCCGCCACGGCCACCGTGAGATGGTCGAACATGCGGAGCGCCCTCTGCATCAGGTCCAGGTGCCCGTTCGTCACCGGATCGAACGTCCCGGCGAACACCGCGCGTTTCATGCGCCTCCCTTTCCCTCACGCCTCACGTGCTGGCGGCGCGGTAGAACGTGACCGTGGTCTCGGAGTACGTGCGTTCCGTCGCGATGGCCCAGCCTTGCGGCACGGGCGCCGGGGCGCCTTTCCGCCGCTCGTACACGACCAGGCCGCCGCCTTTGGGCCAGGGCCCCTCGGCCAGCCGGCCGATCCAGAGCGCCCCCGCCTCGCCCGCGTAGGGCGGATCCAGGAATACCAGATCGAACGGACCCTCGGCGCCCGAGGGGAGGTTGCCGCGGTCGAGATCCGCCTCGATCACAGCACCCCGATCCGCAAGACCCAGCCGGGCCAGGTTCTCCCGCAGCGCCAGGGCCGTGGCGCGGTCTCCCTCGACAAAGCGCGCCGCCCGCGCCCCGCGGCTCAGCGCCTCGATGCCGAGCGCGCCCGTCCCCGCGTAGAGATCCAGCACGGTCGCGTCGGTGACGGCCGAAGGGCCCAGGATGTCGAAGATGGCCTCGCGGGTCCGGTCCGAGGTCGGCCGGATCGCCCGGCCCGAAACCTCGATCTTCCTCCCGCGAAGGGCGCCTCCCACGACCCGGATCGCGCCCATCAGTCCATCGGGCCGAGGAGCGACACGATCCGCACCGCCACGTCCGCGGGGGTCAGCGCTCCCGTCTCGATCGTCGCGTCCGCCGCCGCCGCGTAGACACCCCGGCGGCTCTCGAGAAGATCCCGGAGGCGCTTCGCGGGGCTCCCGCGGTTCAGGAGCGGGCGCTTCGCGATTCCCTCGGGACCCAGCCGTGTCGCGGCCTCGTCCGGATCCACCTTCAGCCATACGACCCGCGCGCGCGCTTTCAAGAGCTCGCGGTTCACGGCGCGGCCCAGGATCCCGCCACCGCACGCGATCACGAGCGGCGAGGACTCGTTCAGCGCCTCCGCGAGCGCCAGGGACTCCAGATCGCGGAAGCGCTCCTCGCCTTCCGACGCGAAGAGCTCCGGCACGGAGCGCCCGGCCCGGGCTTCCACCGCCTGGTCCAGGTCCACGTACCCCCGGGCCAGCCGTGGCGCCAGGAATCCCATCACGGAGCTCTTCCCCGCGCCCGGCAATCCGATCAGGGCGACATGCTCGACCAGGGTCACCTCGGCACACCAAAGAAAACGGGGCCCTTCGATGAAGGACCCCGCAGTATACCTTGTTTCGACTCGCGCGCGGAAGGCGCCGGGCTACCCGCGCGGACCCGCCTCGCCGAGAATCTTCGGCGTCACGAAGATCAGGAGCTCGCGCTTCTGGTGCGTCGTGGAGACCGAGCGGAAGAGGTTTCCGAGGAGCGGCACGTCCATGAGGACCGGGACGCCGCGCTTCGTGGTGCTCTCGTTGCTCCGGATCAGCCCGCCGATCACGGCCGTCTCGCCGTCGTTCACCATCACCCTCGTGTCGGCCATCGTGGTGTTGATGATGATGCCGCCCTGCACCGTCGCCTGCGAGGCGAGGTCCGAGACCTCCGGATGAACGTCCATGGTGATCCGGTTGCCCGTGTTGATGTGCGGCGTCACGCTCAGCTTGATCCCGATCGTCGTCAGCTGCGTGACGGCGTTTCCGGCGAAGTCCTGGACGATGAGCGGGATCTGCTGCCCGACCACCACCGAGGCCTCGCGATTGTTCACGGTCGTGATGCGCGGATTCGAGATGATGTTCGCCTTGTTCGCGGTCTCGAGCGCCTGCAGCGTCGCGTCGATGGACCCGAACCCCTTGATGGTGCCCACGCGGGCGAGGCCCGCCGGGTTGCTCACGTCCGCCGCGTGCACGTCCACGTTCTCGCTCACGCCAGCGTCCATGAGATCCATGCCGTGCACGCCCCAGTCGATGCCCAGGCTCCGGGTGGCCCCCTGGTCCACGTCCACGAGGCGCGCCACGATCTCGACCTGCGGCGTCCGCGTGTCGAGGTTCCGCACCATGGCGTCCACCTGATCCAGCTTGTCGGAGATGTCGGTCACGATGAGCGAGTTGGACCGGTCGTCCACCTCGATGTGGCCGCGCTTGGTCAGCGTCTTATCGACCGACTTGGCCATTTCCTTGCCGTTCGCGTAGTTGATGGGGAGGATCCGCGTCTCGAGCGGGAGGAGCTCCTCCTGGTTGCGCGCCGCCGAGTTCCGCTCCAGCTCTTCCTTGCGGAGCGTGTCCAGGTTCGAGATCACGATCGTCTGGCCGGTCTCGACCATGCCCAGGCCCTGCGACTTGAGCACGATGTCCAGCGCGTGCCGCCAGGGCACGTTCCGGAGGCGCAGGGTCACCTCGCCCTTGACCTCCTTGCTGGCGACGATGTTCTTGCCGCTGAACTCGGCCAGGCTGCGAAGCACCGTCTGGATGTCCGCGCCCTGGACGTCGAGGGACATCCGGCGGCCGTCCGGCTGCATCCGATCCTGGTCGCCGCCGTCGGCGTCGTCCTGCTTCTTGGACTGCTCCGGCGCCGGCGTCTCGACCGCGAGGACGAGATTGTTTCCGACGCTGCTCAGGGCGTAGCTCGAAGGCTGCGAGAGATCCACCACGATCCGGGTGCCGGATTCCTTGCCCCATCCGGTCTCGGTGGCGCGGACAGCCTTGATGGCGGAGCCGTCGCGCCCGGACCACGAGCGCTCGCTGAACGAGAGCTGGGTGCCCGGGCAATCCACGACGATGCGATCCGGCGACTCGAGGGTGAAGTCGTGATAGTTGAGCGGTGCATCGCCCTCGATCACGACCTGCGTCGCGGTACCCGCTTCCTTCATCGAGACGCTCTTGACGGTAGCCGCGAACGCCGACGACGCGGCCAGAAGAAGGGCCGCCGTGAGCGCCGCGATGCGGCCGCTGGAGCGGCGCGCGTGCGCGAAGCTAGTTACGAGTCGCATTCTTGTCACCCTCTTTCGTTTGCAGGCGGATCGACAACGTCTGGGATTCGCCGAACGCGTTCTGGACGACCTGCAGCTCCTGCTTGCTGATCCCCGAGATGTACCCGTTCAGCACCGGATCTCCGACGCGAAGCACGTAGCCGTGTCCGCGGCTGTCTTCCACCAGCGCGAACTTGTCCGAAGATCCCCACATGATGCCCACCAGGTGGATGTCCCCCACGTCGACCAGGGAACCGTCCGCCGAATGGGTCTGGAACTTACCGTCGAGAAGCGACTGGAACGGATCACGGCGTCCGCCGCCGACGTATTCGTAGTGCTCGCGCGCGAAGAGGACGCTGGCGTCGACCGACTTCGGGATCTCGCCCGACATCGTGCCGACCGCGGTGGCCGGACCCGGGACCGCCTGCGTGCCCGGGACCGCCTGCGCGGACGCGGCCGCCGTCCCTACGGCCGGACTCGGGACCATGGCGATGGCCGGCGCGGGCGCCTCGCCCGGAGCGAGGGTGGCCGGAGCTCCCGCCGTGGCATGAGAGCCGGGCGCGGGCGCGGTGACGCTGGTCAGGAATTCCGCCGGGGCCGCGGGACCGTACTGGAGGTCCGTGCGCGCCCACGTCGGCGCGGCAGGACCGTAGGTCACGGTCTTCACCACCGGCCGCGGCAGCGCCTGCGCGGCGGGCGACGTGGCCGGAGTGGGCGACACCGGAGCGGGAGGCTCCTGACGGCGAAGCAGAAGGATGCCGCCCGCAATCGCGAGCCCCACCAGAGCCAGGAGAAGAATCCCGAGACGGCTCTGGAAGAACTTACTTTGTGACAGCGCCAGACTGCTTGGCAGATTCATTGGGAGTCCCCTCGGCCAGCGTGTACGCGGTCGCGACGAAGTCCGCCTGTACGGTTTCATCGAGATCGCCCTTGTCGAATCCCTTCAACTTGAGCTGCGAGACATTCACCAACCGGCTGAGATCCGAGATCTCGCCCAGGAAGGAGCCGGCGCGGTGGAATCCGCCGGTGATCGTGACCTGGACCGGGTTCTCGGTGAAATACGTCGACGGCTTGGGGTCGCCCGGCTTGAAGAGGACGAAGTGGATGCCCGACTCCTGTCCGGCGATCGTCACCTTGCGGAGGAGGCTCGCGACCTCCTTCTGCGTCGGCAGAAGCTCCTGCGCCACCATCCAGCGCTGGTTCAGGAGCTCGAATTCCTTCTTGAGCTCGGGCAGCCGGTTCACGAGCTGCTGCGCCTTCGTGAGCTCGCCCATTTTCTGGGTGTAGTCCGCCTTGAGGGTCGTGATCTCCTTCGCGCGCGCCGGATAGTTGAACGGCACGTAGTTCGCGATGAGAAAGAAGTAGACGAGGATGCCGATCCCCACGCCCATCAGGATCAGCTTCTGCGTTTTCGGGTCCTTGAAGTCCATCGTCCTCCCCCGCGCGCCGCTCGGGTTACAGGGTCATCAACGCGGTGACTTTGAATTTCACCACGTTGCGTTGATCGATCTGGCCCTTCTCCGCGATGAGCAGGTCCACGCTCCCGTAGAGTGGGCTCGCTTCCAGCCGGGTCATGAAGTCCGCCACGAGCAGGTTCGAGAACGTCACGCCCTCGATCTGAACCTTGTTGCCCTGCTCCTCATAGCTCGTGAGCCAGAGGTGCTCCGGAACGCACTTGCTCAGCTCGTCCACCAGCTTCACGCGCTGGAGGCGCGTCTTGTCCAGATCCTGGATGACGTTCAGCCGCCGCGTGAGCTCCTCGCGCTTCGTCGTCAGATCCTGGATCGTCTGGATCTGCGGCCGGAGCTTGGCCGACTCCTGC
>WNFL01403868.1_pt1 | contig 15849 bp, 14 predicted proteins | sample 5400361 | NCBI WGS metagenome assembly WNFL01 (sample SAMN13153351, study PRJNA577476) | soil metagenome | isolation source: 40 cm soil on Douglas fir-dominated hillslope | place: USA:California | collected 2013-09-17
GCGGCGGGCGCAGGATTCTGCCCGCGCGCGGCCGACGCCAGACAAAAGAACGCGGCCACAACGACGGAAATCGCGGGCAGGGGACGAGAGAGAGATTTCATCAACGCTCCGGTGAGGCTCCAGTCAGAGATATTTTCAGCGGCGCGGCGTCAGGAATTCAAAATCCGCGCGGCAACCGCGATCCACCCAAATGCCTTTATTGTCATAGCCCCACGTGCTGCCTTGCGTGCAAGGGCTGCCACTGCGCTGTTTGACGAGACGAACGCCCCAGCGCGTTTCTGCGGTGCAATAGTGGCGCCTGCCGTTGTCGGACGGGCAGTAAAGCGCAGTGACGGCGCCGGAATTCCAATCCGGGCCGCGGTTCGAGCCGTAACTGCCGCCATTTCCTCCGTTGCCATGGCCGCCGCCTACGCCTACTACTTCGAAATCGGCGCGGCAACCGCGATCCACCCAGATGCCGCGGCGCTCCTGTCCCCATGTCCGGCCTTCGATGCACTCCGCTTCGCTGTGCCGCTTGATCAGGCGAACTGCACCGTGCGGACCCGTGTAGCAGGTATGACGGTGCATGTCGTCGGAATTGCAGGAGACGCTGACGTTGTCAGGCTCGTCCTGCTCATCGGCATTGGCGTCGCCGCCGGTTTCAAATTCAGCGCGGCAGCCACGGTCAACCCAAATCCCGCGCTCATCGTAGCCCCAAGTCGAACCGTAAACGCAATCGGCCTCACTGCGTTGGCGGAGAAGGCGAACCCCGCCGGAGGTGTCCGCCTGGCAGACGTGCCAGCGCATATCATCGGAAGAGCAGGAAACGGCTTGGGTTTGTGGCGAACCATTGCTGCCGATTGCGCCAAGATCGAAGTCCGCGCGGCAGCCTTGATCGACCCAGATTCCTCGCCGTGTGTATCCCCAAGTCCGGCCGAGAACACATTCCGAACCGCTGCGCTGGCGAGAGAGGCGCACTCCCATGTCCGTCCGAGCTGGACAGAAGTGGCGGCCGCCATCATCGGAAGCACAGTAGATGTCGTACCCATTGTCCCACCCGCCGAAGCTAGCGCTGCCGACCTGGAATTCGGCACGGCAACCGCGGTCGACCAAAATTCCGCGTGGGTCATAGCCCCACGTGCGGCCGAAGATGCAGGGCGAGCCGCTGATTTGGCGAGCGAGCTGTACGCCGCCGCGCGCGTCTACTTCGCAAGTGTGGCGATTCATATCATCCGAAGAGCACGTTATGGTTTGCGCGTTCGATTGATACTGGGGCAAAGGGCTCGCAATGGTTTGCGGGGCGCGAGTGAACACCCAAGCGGCGGAAAGACAACAGAGGGCCGAAGCTGCAATAGCAAGTTTGCGATTCATGGGGACCACTCCTGACTGGAATTTTTGCGGATGGCGGGATCCGCGGGGTTCGGACTATGGAAAAGCTTAAGCCGGAAGGTAAGGGGAGTAAAGAAAGAGGTTTGTGCAGGTAGGCGAGAAGAAAAACAGAGCGAGGGTGCCGGTGGAGCGCCCTCGCCTAGCCAATTCGAGAGCAGAGTGAGGCGCTGCGATTAAAGCCCCATGTTTTACCATGAACGCAGGGCGCTTCGTTACGCTGCCGGATTAAGCGAACACCGCGGTTTGAGGCAAAGAAAAAGCGAAATAGTTCTTGACATGGCGAACAAAAAGCGAAATACTGCACGCGATCTTCGAGGTGGGCCATGTCTCCGGCATTCTCCACTGTACCCCCCGCTCCAACTCCTACGCTGTCTCTCTTTCCTGAATGCCCTGAACATAGCCCAAACGACAGGGCCACAGAGCTTGCCCAGCTCTGCGATGGCCCGCGTGGCGAATTGCAGAGGCGCGTTCCGGCGGATTGCTCTCCGCGGGAACACGAAGCGCCTCGCGTGAGCGCCACGAAGCTGGTTGGCATCGCCCGCCTCGCTGCATCATCGCCGCCCGCGGATTCGCGGCGGGCTTCTCCGGCGCGGCCGGAATATTTTGTGCTGCCGGTGCGGTCAATCTTGAACCGGTGCGACTCGAACCGTGTGCCGTTTGAATGGACGATCAATCCGTATCGCGGTTGCGAGTTTGGCTGCAAGTATTGTTATGCGCGGTACACGCACGAATATATGGAACTCGATGCGACGGAATTTGAAAAGCGGATTTATGTGAAGCAGGGCGCGGAAGCGTATCTGGCGCCGGAGATTGCGCGGAAGTATTCGTACGAGTCGGCGGCGTCCGGAGGGGTGGCGCCGGAGCACATTGCGATTGGAACGGCGACGGACCCTTATCAGCCAGCGGAGAAGGAATATGGAGTGACGCGGGCGTGCCTCGAGGAATTGCTGAAGCGCGAAGGGTTGAGCATTTCGATCACGACAAAATCGAACCAGATTTTGCGTGATTTGGCATTGTTGAAGCGGATCGCGGAGAAGTCGGCATTGTTCGTCAATATGACCGTTTCGACGACGCGGCGCCGATTGGCGCAGTTGCTGGAACCGCGAGCGCCGCAGCCAGCGCTGCGATTGGCGGCGCTTAAACAGTTGCGTGAGGCAGGAATTTCAAGTGGCGTGTTTGCTTCGCCGCTCCTGCCCGGGATTACGGATCGAGAAGGAGATTTGGAAGCGGTCGGAGCAGCCGCGCACGAAGCCGGGGCGCAGTGGTTTACGTCAGGCGTGCTGTTTTTGACGCCTTCGTCTTCGAAAGTGTTCATGCCTTTCTTGCAGGAGAAATTTCCACGGCTGGTGGAAAAATACCGGCAGTGGTATGCGAAGAATACGTATGCGCCGGAAGAGTATCGGAAGAAAGTCGCGGAACGCGTTCGGCGGCTGCGACAAAAGTACGGATTCGATGTGCGGCCGTGGGATGAGATGAAAAGGCCGGTAGGGCGCGTGTCGCAGTTGAAGTTGGAACTGAGTGGTATGGAAGAAGGCGGCGGGCCTTTGGCGACTTTAGCCCGCGCAGCAGGCTGAGTGGAGATTTCTATCAGCCGCACGCTCTAAGGCATGATGATGCGGGGCTCTTCGCGCTTTAGTTCTTCGGCTTGGGGAAATTGGCCGCGGAGGAATTCGATAAATCGGCGGGAACGAGGACGGCCGTTGCCGCGTAAGAGTCCCATGCGGAACAGAAAAATGACAACGTGAAAGATGTCCTGGCTCTTGAGCGCGTCCGAAGTGCCCGCAGCGGCTTGTTTTTGCCTTAGATCGTCGAGAAGCGCGGTTAGCGCTGTATAGATTTCGCGCTGCACGGCAATGTCTGGAATTTTTTCGTAGTAAATCCCTGAGATTAGCGTTTTGTAGGTTTCCGCGAGGGCGCGAAGCGCGGCCAGCGCATCCGGATCGGTTGCGGACGACTGTGTTGTGCAGGTCTTCGCGATCGCGAAGGCTAGGGCGGCCACCAGCGGCTGATGGATCTGAAGCGTGCCGGGCGGAAGGCGTTCCTCGAGGAACGGTGTGTCGGCCGGGATTTCGCGTTTGCGCTGGTCTTCGTAGCGGTGAGCGGCGGCGAGGTAGGTACAGTCGGGCGGGCAAGTGATCGTGACTTCACGCTCTGTGCCGCAGCAGAGGGCGCAAATTTGTTCGCCCTTCTTTCCTTTTTTCGCAAATTGGACAAGACAAAAGAATTTCCCCCGAGCCGAGCCGCAGGGAAGAATACCGTGCGCAACCAGAAATGCAAAATCGACGCGAGCGCTTACGCCATGATCACTTTGTTGTGGAAGCGGCGAGCCGCAATGGTTAGGAGCAGGGTGCCAAGGATGCAGAGGGCGAGGCCATCCTTCCAAAGATGCGAGATGCCTGCGCCGCGAAGAATAATTCCGCGCGTGATGTTGATGTAATACGTTGCGGGAATCAAATAGCTCAGCGGATAGAGAAGCGTGGGAATGGTTTCGCGCGGGAAGATGTAGCCCGAGAAAAAAACGCTGGGGAGAATGGGGAGAAAGGCGAGCTGCATTGCTTCGGCTTGGGACGACGCTTTGCTGGAGATGAGAATGCCAAGCGAGAGCGCGGCAAAGAGATACGGCAGCGAAAGAAGCGCCAGCAAAAAGAGGTTGCCGTGAATGGGCACGAGAAAAACGAAGCGCATGAACGTGAGGATAAGGCAGAGCTCGAAAAATCCGATGAACAAGTACGGAAGCAATTTGCCGAGGAGCAGACCGAACGGGCGAACTGGAGTCACGAAAAGCTGTTCGAGAGTTCCGCGTTCTTTTTCGCGGACGATGGAAAATGCCGTCAGGAAGGTGGTGACATTTAGGAGCATGATCGCGGTGAGTCCTGGCAGAAAAAAATTGGGCGAGCGCGAATCGGGGTTGAAGAGAAGCTTTGGGCGCATGTCGACGGCGAACGAGGCGCGGTCCTGCACGACGCGGCGGAGGGATTCGTCGAGGCCGATCGCGGTACTAACGTTGATGGCCTGGCCCGCGACGGACGAGTCCGAGCCGTCGATGAGTACCAGAACTTGCGCGCTCATGTGGTGCAGAAGGCGGTCGGAATAGTCGACTGGGATTTTGATTCCGACACGCGCTTTGCCGGCGATGATCAAGTCGTTCAGGTCATGGTCGTTGTCGACGTACTGGATGACGTGAAACGTGTCGGAGTTCCGGAAACGGTCGAGGAGCTCACGGCTTTCACGGTGGCCATCGGCGTTGTACACGACGGTGTTGATCTGGCGAATGTTTGTGTCAATGGCGAAGCCGAGAAGAAACATTTGCAGCAGCGGCATGGTTAGCGAAAAAAATAAGGTGCCCGCGTCGCGGCGCACGTGCAGCGCCTCTTTGTAAAAAACCGCGCCGAAGCCTCGAAAGATGTTATTCACGTTTGGCCTCCAACGCCGCTTGATGCTTGTACGTCAGCTCGACAAACACATCTTCCAGGCTGGGCGCGAGCGGGCGAATTTCGGCGACGGAAACACTTTTGTCTTCAAGGAGCCGGCGAAGATTTTCGAGCGAAAGACTGTCGTCAATCAGAGCGTGAATCGATTGGCCGAAAATTGTGGCGCTGCGAATGCCGGCAAGTTCGCGTGCGGAGCGCAAAGCGCGAGTGACTTCCGGTGTGGTGATTTCGACGCGCATCGTGCCCGGCGGCTGGACTTCGGGGAGTTCACGAAGCGAATTGGGCATAAATGTAAGCGACGTGGCTGCAGCGTTCGGCTTCGTCCATGTAATGCGTCGTGACGAAAAAAGTGATGCCATGCGCGGAAAGTTCGAACAGAAGATCCCACAATTGGCGGCGGGCGACAGGATCGATGCCCGCGGTCGGCTCATCAAGAAAAAGTAGCTTCGGTTCGTGCAGCATGGCGCACCCAAGAGCAAGGCGCTGCTTCCATCCTCCCGAGAGCTTTCCGGCAAGCCGAGTGACATACGGACCGAGGCCGTTCACTTCCACAATTTCGCTGATGCGGCGCTTTAGTTGATCGGCGGGAAGACCGTAAATACGGCCATAAAACGTAAGGTTTTCAATCACCGTTAAATCGTTATACAAACTGAAGTTCTGCGACATGTAGCCGATTCGTTCGCGCACCTCTTCGGCGCCGGTTCGCACGTCGAGACCTTCCACATGAGCGGTTCCGCCGCTCAGGGGAAGCAGGCCGGTCAACATTTTGATGACGGTGGTTTTGCCGCTTCCGTTCGGGCCAAGAAAACCAAAGATTTCGCCTTTCTCGACGCGGAAACTGACGTCGTTTACGGCGACAAAGGTTCCAAACTTGCGCGAGAGATTTTCCGCGACGATGGCTGAACCGTTCACCGGGAATGTCGGTCCGCTCATGGCAACAGCCTGACATCGGCGGACATGCCTGGCAGGACGCGGTGCGAGGGATCAGCGATGCGAACTTTTACGCCGAATACCTGGTGAACGCGTTCCTCGCGTGTCTGTACGTTGCGTGGCAGGAATTCGGCCTGCTGATTGATCTGCTCGACAAGGCCATTGAAGGATTGCTTCTGAAACGGATCGACGTGAATTTCCGCTTTTTGGCCGACGGAAACTTTGTTTAACTCCGTTTCCGGGACGTAGATGCGGACGTAAATCTGATCGCTTTCGAGTAGCGTCGCGACAGGAGTGTTCGGCGCGATGAGGTCGCCCGGACGAACATCGAGCACCTCGACTGTTGCGGCCGTCGGCGCCAGCACCTGCCGTTCACGAAAGCGCGCTTCTTCGTACGCGAGTTCTGCGCTTGTGGCTTGCACGTCTTCCCGCCGGTTGCCGTGCTGCATTTTTTCCAGCGTCGCTTGCGCCTGCTGATATCGCGCTTGCGCCATCGCAATTTCTTCCGGGCGGAAGCCGCGCTGCAGTTCGTCCAGCTTGTGTTGCGCGTTTTCTTTCGCTGCGAGCGCGATTTTCCAATTTGCCTCGGCGGTGTCGCGCTGCTGCCTGGAGACGAGATCCTTTTTGGCGAGCGCGTCATAGCGCTGAAAATCCAGATCGGCGCGTGTCTCGTCGGCCGTCGCGCGGTCGACGTCGGCTTTTGCGGCGTCGATGTCTTCTTTGCGCTTTGCGGCAGCTGCCGCTTCCTGAATTTCTTCCGGCCGGAAACCGCGCGCGGACTTTTGTGCATTGGCGCGCGCTTGCGCCAGGGATGCTTCCAATTCCTTGTCGTCAAATGTAATCAGCGTCTGACCGAGCTGGACGTGGTCGCCTTCGCGGACGCGCACTTCGAGGATGCGGCCGCCCACTTTCGAGCCCACGCGAATGTTCCGCGCTTCGACGGTGCCGGAACCTTGCAGGCCGGAGTCTTTGCGAAACCAGCCGCCGTAGACGGCCGCTACAGCGAGAGCCGCGATCACCACTACAGCAAGGATAAGAATTCGGCGTGTCATTTCGCTTCACTTCTTCCTTCGGAGGGCGGAACTCCGGAATTGATTGCGGAATCTTTCGGCGCGATGCCGGTCCAGATCATCTGCAACGCAGAGTCGATGCGGTCGCGAAGCGACGCGTCGCCCGTCACGGACCAGATCAGCAGTGTGCCCAAAATCGTCTGGCGGAAAACGTGGGCGATTTCCGCAGCCGGCAAGTCTTTGCGAATTTCGCCGCGCTCTTGTCCGATCTCCACCATCTGTTTATGCAGAGCGTGCGCGCGATTTTGTTTGTTGATCATCGCTTCCCGCACTGGATTGGAGGACAGGTAACCCAGCAAGAGTGCGCGAATCATTCCCGGATTGCGCAGCGGCTCCTCGGTCATGCGCAACACCAAGCCGCGCATGAATTCACGCAGCGGTTGTTGCGACGTGACCAGGCCATTGATGGATTGCTCGAGCTTGGCTAATTGCATGTCGGAGAAGGCGAGGAGGATGTGGTCCTTGCTCGGAAAATAGTTGAAGAATGTACCCTTGCCGACGTCGGCGGCTTTGGTGATGTCCTCGACCGTTGTTTCGGCAAAACCCTTTTGCGCGAAAAGGTGCAGGGCGGATCGGAAGAGCCGTTCGCGGATGTCGGCGCTGCGGCGCTCGCGGCGGGTAGGAGAGAGCGCGTCAGAAGTGGGGCCGTGGTTGGAAAGCATCGGCATGATGGCCTGCAGTCACTTATGACTATAAGTCATTTGTTGCAGATGGTCAAGCCGAAAGGCAAAAAAGGCCCTCCGGCCAACTCGGAGGGCCCTTCAGGAGTTTCTGAAAACAGCTTACTTGAGCGATTCCGGATCCGACAAGTTTTTTGGCGTTTTTTGGTTAAGATAAGCTACCAGCTTTTGCGCAGGCCCCGGAACGGCGACTTTGCCCTTGAATATGATGTCCGTGGCCTCGACCTTCTTTCCGTAAATCTTTTCATTGGCGCCATTGTCCGGGCGAACGGTGGAGCCGGCGAGCGAAATGCCTGCAAACAGGCCCCGGGCGCGCGAGTATGTGAGCACTTCAGCACGCAGGGTAACGTCAGTCGATGCTTCCGCATTGCGGCCCTTCGGACCTGCTGCCGCGGAAGCGTCCGCGCCGAGCTTCACTTTGTTGTTAAGAATCGCTTGTGCGCCGCGCGGATTCATCACGAGAAGAACGAAGTCAGTCGCCTGGCCGCCAAGCTGGAAGCCAACGCTAGCGCCTTCGAGGGCCATCATCGTCGGTGCGCTCCACGGACCTGTGAAATGTTCACCGGTTCTGCAGATCGGCCTTGTCAATCAGCTCCTGAGGAATGTCGTCCGGAATATCCATAATTTCCTTGAGGACGATGCCGCAATTTTCCAGGCGATCGGCTTCCTTATCGTCTTTACTGGCAGCGGCCAGCGGACCCGCCAGGACGACGAACGCGGCCAAAAGTGCTGCGAATTTCTTCATGATGCTCTCCTCCATGGGATTGATTCCCGATTGATGGGCCTGGGCTGGGCGCCTGCAAACCTTCGAATCCAGTCTCCGCCGATGAGCGCCATATGCCGACGCTTGTCTGGAGGAAGTGTTGCGCAACGTATCGACTATACTTGTCGCTGTGACGATTTTCCAGAGGGGGCCGGCAGTGGAGAAAAAGCAGTTGTGGCGACGGACTTCCGAGTTTGCGTTGGCGCTGGCTGTATTCGTAGTCTCCCTCGCGCCGTTGCATGCCCAAAATCATGCGAAACACGCCGCCAGAAAAGCCGAACCATCACCGTCCCTATTAGAGGAAAAGAAGCTGAAATTCACGGCGCGGGCAGGCGCGATACTGGCCGCGGAACAACCCGCAAAAGGCGAATGGGGAGTCCTGATCGTCGACGCGAAGAGCGGACAGGTTCTGTTCGAACAGAACGCGGATCGTTATTTTGTTCCGGCTTCGAACATGAAATTGCTTACGACGGCGCTGGCGCTTGCGACGCTGGGTCCCGACTATCGGTTTCGAACAACATTGGAGGCGCAAACAAGTGCTTCTCCGGAAGGCAAAATCGATGGGCCTTTGTATTTCGTTGGGCGCGGCGATCCGAACCTTTCCAACCGAAAATTTCCATTTGATACAAAAGAGGAATTTGACGGGCCGCCGGAAAAAGCGGTCATCGAGTTAGCGGACCAGCTTGTTGCGGCCGGAGTGAAAGAAATCACCGGCGACATTGTCGGCGATGATTCTTATTTTCCGCGCGAACGCTACCCCAACGGCTGGGAAATTGACGATATGGTTTGGGAATATGGCGCGGCGGTTTCCGCGATGATCATTGATGACAATACCGTGGCGCTAACGCTCACGCCCGGCGACGTAAGCGGGGAAGCGGTTCGGGGGGAAGTTGCTCCGGCGACGACCGATTTTAGCGTCACCAATTTGGTGATGACTTCGGCGAGCGGAGTGAAATCGGATTTGACGCTGAAACGTGAACCGGGTTCGAACACGGTGACGGTGAGCGGGACTCTCCCTGCACAAAGTAAGCCGCGAAAACTTTTGCTAGCGGCGCAGGAGCCTGCGCTGCACGCGGCGGTCATGCTAAAGCGGTTGCTGCAAGAGCGTGGCGTAAAGGTGGATGGAGTTGCGCGCATGCAGTCGGCTCCGCCGGATGCCAAGACTGCTCCGGAGCGCGTGGTGCTTGCATCGCACAATTCCGTGCCGCTCGCAGAGGCGGTGAAGCTGGTGAACAAAATCAGCCAGAATCTGCACACCGAAAGTTTGCTGCGGACCGCGGCGAGGCAGGTTTGTTTGCAAACGAAGTCGGAAGCAGAACCGAAGGACTGTTCGGCACTGACGAGCGAGGACTACGCGGCAATTGCCGCGAAGTTTTATGGGGAGGCAGGCGTCACCGCTGGCGACGTCGTGCAAACCGACGGGTCGGGCTTATCGCGGCACGATCTTGTAACACCGCGTGCGTTTGTGGCGCTGTTGCAATACGCCGCGAAGCAGACCTGGTTTGCCGCGTTCTATGATTCTCTGCCGGTCGCAGGTCTCGATGGAACGCTCGAAGACCGTTTGAAGAATTCGAGCGCGACGATGCGCGTTCACGCGAAGTCAGGTTCGGTCGAGCATGTGCGGACGCGGTCGGGTTATGCGGAACTTCCGAATGGCCAGCGGCTGATTTTTTCTTTCATGAGTAACAATATGGGCAGCAAGGGCCACGAAGCGACTGACGCGCTCGATGCGCTCAGCGCGGCGATGGTGGAAGAATTTGGCGGCGAGCCGATGGGATGCTGCAGGCGCAAGCAGCAGGTCGAATGAATTGACAAGCGAGAGAATCATCACTGTTTTTGGAAGTTCGCGACCGCAGGATGGCGATGCGGATTATTCAGACGCGCGCTTGTTGGGTGGGGAACTGGCGCGAGCGGGATTCGCGGTGTGCAGCGGCGGATATGGCGGCGTGATGGAAGCGGTTTCGCGGGGCGCGAAAGAAGCCGGTGGAAAAACCTACGGCATCACGTCGGAGTTTTTTAAACCGAAGGCCAACGCCTGGGTTGACGTGGAAGTGCGGATGAACACGTGGCAGGAGCGGTTGTTTGAATTGATTCGGTTGGGCGATGGCTTTGTCGCCTGCAAAGGCGGCACGGGAACGCTCGTGGAACTGGCCGTTGTATGGGAGATGGTGAACAAAGCGGTGATAGAAGGGAAACCGTTTTCGGTGCTCGGTGATTTTTGGGTGCCGGTGCTCGATCGCGTGCGAGAAGTAGAGTTGGGGCATCCCGCGCCGTGGGGCGAAGCGAACGGGCGAATCGTTCACGTCGCTGCGTCGAGCGCGGACGCGGTTTCGCATTTGCTGCAAAAACTCGGAAGATAGAATTATGTCGCGGACGGCGGAAGAGATTCTGGAATTCGAAAAGCTGCGCGAACTACTGCGCGGGCGGTCGACGTGTGCGCCGGGCAAGCGCGCGCTTGACGCGCTGCAGTTTTCGCGAGACCGAGCGCAGTTGGAAAAAGGATTTGCGCTGATCGACGAAGCGCGAGGCTGGCTGCGCGCGGGAAAAGAGTTGGGGTTTGGAGCGCTAGCCGATCCGGAGAGCTGGTTGGCAAAGATCGAGGGCCCCGGAACAGTGCTGGAAGCCGGTGAATTCCTCGGTGTCGCGTCGCTGCTGGAAACAGCGTCGTGGCTGCGCCAACAATTTAGAGAGGACGAAGACAAATTTCCGTTGCTGGTGACGCGCGCGGAATCGCTAATCGATTTTCGCGACGTGCTTGGGCTGATTCGCCGAGCGATTCTGCCGACGGGCGAAATCAGCGACGATGCTTCCCCGGAGCTGCGCAAGATTCGCGCGAACATTTTGCAAACTCGCGATTCGATCCAGAAATCACTGAAGCAGATTTTGCGCGCGAGAAACGCGGGAGCGGGAGAAGACTACGTAACGCTACGAAACGACCGGTTCGTGATTCCGGTGCGCTCGGAACAGCGGCGGGGTGTGCAGGGAATCGTGCACGGCGCGAGCGGCACGGGACAGACAGTGTTCGTCGAGCCGTTGGAAACAGTGGAGGCGAACAATCAACTCGTGCAGTTTTCAGAAGAGGAAGCGGCGGAGATTTTCCGCATTTTGCGCGGACTGACCGAGCGTTTGCGGATGGTTCGCGGGCCGCTCGTTTCCGCCGTGGATACAATTGCGGAATTGGACAGCACTTTTGCTCGAGCGCGGTTCGCGCGGGATTTTGATTGTGCGATTCCGGAATTTTCTAGTGGCGCGGAACTGCGATTTGTGGCGCTGCGGCATCCCGTGCTGGAAAACAAGCTTCGCAAAGAGAACCGGCCGATTGTGCCGATGACGCTGGCCCTTGGCGGCGATCAGAAATTGCTGGTAATCAGCGGCCCAAACACAGGCGGAAAGACAGTTGCGCTCAAGTCGACGGGCATGGCCGCGTTGTCTGCACAATGTGGCATACCGGTGGCGACACAGAAGGCGGTGCTGCCGTTGTTTGATCACGTGTTGGTCGATATCGGCGACGAGCAATCGATCGCGGCGGACCTTTCCACGTTCTCTTCACACATGCTGAATTTGAAATCGATTCTGGAATCGGCGACGCAGAATTCGCTGGTTCTGGTGGACGAGATGGGGACGGGTACTGCGCCAGAAGAGGGTGCGGCGCTTGCCGTGGCGTTGCTGGACGAATTGAAGACGAAGAATTGCTTCGTACTGGCGACGACTCATCACGATCGGTTGAAGACGTATGCGGCGGCTTCGCCTGGGGTAGTGAATGCGGCGGTGGAATTCGATGAAGTGAATCTGCGGCCGACCTATCGGCTAACGGTTGGTGTTCCAGGGGGATCGAGCGGAATCGCCATCGCGCGGCGGCTGGGATTGGCGCAGCGCATCATCGAGCGGGCGCGAGAATTGATGGCGCCGGAGTCGCTCGAAGCGGCGGACTTGATCGCGTACCTCCACCGGACGCGCGATGAATTGGACCGCTTGCAGGGGCAAATGACGCAAGAGCGGCACACGCTTGAAGAGGAGCGAAAGAATCTGAGAACGGAGTGGCTCGGGCGGCAACAAAAGCGAATCGCGGAGCTCGAGGCGCAATTTGCGGAGATGCAAAAACGCTTTGAACAGAACGTGGCGAGCGTTATGGAAGCAGTAAAAGACCGTGAGCTACGCGCGCAGCTGGAGAAAACGTCACGGCGGAAACTGCAGGAGGTCCGCAGCGGCGCGAAGGAAGATTTGAACGCCGCGATTGTGCAGGCGATTTCGGAATCGCAGTCGGATCTTGGCGTGACGCAAGCGGAATTCCAGCCGATTGCGGCGGAAACCCTTCAGGCCGGGGCCAAAATTCGCGTGCGCGGCTTTACGAAACCGCTCATTTTTCGCCGAATCGATGGCCATTCCGCGGAAGTCGAAGCTGGGCCGCTGCGGATGAAGGTCGCGCTCGACGAAATCACCGGGATTGAGGGGTCGTCATCTGTTAGACAGGGTTCGTCGGGAGTATTCGTGAAATCGGCTCCTCGAGAGAGCTCGGCTAGGAGTGAAATCAATGTAATTGGCATGACAGTCGAACAAGCGACGGAGCTTGTGGATAAATTTCTGGACGATGCCGCACTCGCGCACCTGGCGCAAGTCCGAATTATCCACGGTCACGGCACCGGCGCACTCCGCAAAGGCCTTGCGGGATATCTAAAGACGCAGCCGCTCGTCGCGAAAGCATCGTTTGAAAGCGAAGAGCACGGCGGTAAGGCAATCACTGTCGTAGAATTGCGGAACTAGAAATGGCGGAAGCGGGATCATTCGCAGACAAGGTTAAACAGCAAGCCGACATTGTGCGGGTTGTCGGCGAATATGTGCGTTTGAAGAAGAGTGGCGCCAACTTTACGGGGCTGTGTCCGTTTCACGCGGAGAAGTCGCCTTCCTTTGCGGTGCACCCAACGAAGCAGATTTATCACTGTTTTGGCTGTGGTGTGGGCGGCGACGTCTTTAAATTTGTGATGGAGATGGAGAAATGCGCTTTTCCGGAAGCGATTCGCATCGTTGCCGAGAAGTGCGGCATTGCGATTCCCCGGCCAAAAGAGCGTTCACCGGAAGAGCGAAAAGAGAACCAGCAGCGTGCCGTGCTAGTGGAAATGCATCGCGAGGCGCAATCGTATTTTGTGAAGCAACTCGAAGGGACGCTCGAAGGAAAAGCGGCTCGCGCGTATTTAGAGGACCGAGGGCTGGACAAGGAGACGATTTCGCGCTTCGGAATTGGGTACGCGCCGAGCGGCGGCGACATGCTCCTGCGGCATCTGAAAATAAAATATAACGAGAAATTTCTGGTTGAATCGGGATTGATCTCGCGCGATCAGAACGGTGGACGGTTGTTTGACCGCTTTCGGCGGCGCATTACGTTTCCTATCGCAAACGAATCGGCGAAGATCGTTGCGTTTGGCGCGCGTGCGCTCGGTGACGACCAGCCGAAATATTTAAATTCCCCGGAAACGCCGATCTATTCGAAGAGCAATGTGCTGTATCACCTGGATCGCGCAAAAGATTCACTGCGCCGGCAAGATTTCGCGATTCTCGTCGAAGGATACATGGATGCAATTGCCGTGGCCCGCGCCGGTTTCGCTAACGTGGTCGCAAGCTGCGGCACGGCGCTCGCGGAATCGCAGATCAAGCTGCTTGGACGATTTACGAAACGCGTGATCGTGAACTACGACCCGGACTTTGCGGGACAGGCCGCCACCGAGCGCTCCCTCTCCGCGCTGCTCGAGCAAGACTTCGAAGTGCGGGTACTCGCTCTTCCTACGATTGGCGACAAGAAGGCAGATCCCGATCTCTTTATCCGCGAAAAAGGTTCCGACGCTTATCAAAAACAGCTTCGCGAAGCGCCGCCGTACATAGACTATCTGGCGAATCGAACCCGAGGCATGGACCTGACGACCGCGGAAGGGAAATTGAAGGCGTTGAACTATCTTTTGCCGTATCTTCAAAAAATTCCGAACAAAATGATAAGAACCGAATGGGCGACCAAAGCCGCTGCTCAGCTCAAAATAGACGAGCCTGTTCTGCGAGCGGCATTTAGCAAAGCTGCCGCTGAACGTCGAAGTGAGGTGAAAACACAGGCACAGCTTGTAAATAGCAATGCGAAAAAGGCTGAGCGTCGTCTGATTCGAATGCTTGCCGAAGCGGAAGGATTCCGTCGCGAACTCGCGCAGCAATTGCAAAGCGGGCAGCTGTACCACGGCCTCGAAACCGAAAAAATTTTCGCGGCGCTAATCGTCGCCAGCTTCTCCGGCGAACCGATCCAACCGTCGGAAATCGGCGCCATGCTCGAGGACCGCGACCGCCGGATGCTGTTTGAAATCCTGTTCGAAGAGGCGCAACAAGGCTCCTGGGAAGAGGCGCAAAGCTGTCTGGAAGCCCTTGCGCGCAAACAAGTTGAAAGGGAGCTTGCCGAGGTCCAGCGCGGGATTGAGGCGAATCCGACCGGCCCCGCCATGCGCGAGCTATTGACCAAGAAACAGGAGCTAATGCGGAGGCTGGCTGCAGGCGCCTGACACAGGCCCGTTTCCCACAGTTTTCCACTAATTAAAACATTGACTATAGGGGACTTAACCATGTAGCGTAAAAGGGTTTCGCGGGTAACGGAACTGGCCCTAACTGCATCTATATAAATGTAGTTAGCGGCAGGGATCGGCCACCGGGACGCGATTACGGGCGGCGTACGGTAAAGAGCGGAAGAGCAGCGGGCGCGGCGCAGAAGCTTCACACAAAATTTTGAGTGAGCCGGGGAACCTCCCCAAACGTGCGCGCGCGCGTCCCTCTGAGCGTGTATCAAAGCGGATATTTGTCCCGTTGCAGCCGAAGTGTGTTTTGATGGCGGTCTCCGAGACCGGGAGGAATTAGTGGCGCAGCAGGTTCTGGAAGAAAAATACGAGGCGGTAAAAGCGCTGATCGTGTTGGGCAAAGAGCGCGGTTACTTGCTTTATGACGAAGTGAACGATTCGCTTCCTGCGGAAGTTCATTCTTCGGAAGAAATCGACGATTTACTTACAACATTTGAACGCAACGGAATTGAAATTTACGAAGACCAGGCGTCGGCGAAAGCGGCTCGCGCCGTGGAACTTTCGGTGGAAGGCGTGAAGGCAGCAGCGACCTGGATTTGACGCCGGGTTCTCTTGAAAAAACCAACGACCCCGTTCGCATGTACTTGCGCGAAATGGGCACCGTACCTCTGTTGACGCGCGAAGGCGAAGTTGCCATCGCGAAGCGCATCGAGCGCGGACAACTCGTCGTGATGAAGTCCATCACGCGATCGCCCATCGTAATCAAGGAGTTGATCGCGGTTGGCGACGATTTGCGCAAGGGCGCGCGGTCGATCAAAGAAATCGTTCAGTTTGACGACGAAGAATTGACCGAAGAAAAAATCGCCAACAAGACGAAGCAGACCCTTAAGCACATCGAGAAGATTGCGAAGCTTTACGACGCGGCGTTGAAACAGGCCGTAAAACTGGATAAGACGCTGAAGTCCAAGAAGAAGCCTTATATTCGCGCGAAGTGGGCTGTGGCGCGGACGCGCGTGGAAATTTCGCTGGAAATTCGCGACCTCGACTTCAACCCGCTCGAAAAGAAGC
>WNFL01025435.1_pt1 | contig 15847 bp, 19 predicted proteins | sample 5400361 | NCBI WGS metagenome assembly WNFL01 (sample SAMN13153351, study PRJNA577476) | soil metagenome | isolation source: 40 cm soil on Douglas fir-dominated hillslope | place: USA:California | collected 2013-09-17
GCGGCGTGCGCCAGCATGGGTTCGGTCATCACGCGTAACGCCGCGACGGTAGACGCCGCAGCGGAGAGTTGAAGGAACGACCGGCGGGACCAGGAAGAAGAGCTGCTCTGCAACGACATGAGTTTCGCTCCGGGCTTCAGAAATCAAGGCGTGGAATCAACGAGATTCTACGCCGAAGAGTACCGGAGCGAAACGCTTTCTGTCAGAACCTGCGAGAGACGGTTACGCCGGGGTTTTGTATCCCAGCCTTTTACCGCCCGCCCAAGGTGTAGCCGATAGAGGCGCCGTATCGGGTCGCATAAGGAGAGCTGAACTGGTTGTTATTGTGAACCAGATAGACGTGCGCTTCCGGACGGACAAACAAGTTGCGCGTTACGTAGAAGCGGAGGCCGCCTCCAAAGTGGCCCAGAAAGTGGTTCGTGGTCGCGTAGTTCTGGCAATTGATACCGCAGCTTGGGGCAACGTAGAAGCGCGTGTTCTCGCCTCCAATTCCCGCCATCAATTCCGGGCTGAAGCTCCGGGTAACACGCGGCACCCAGATGGCATTGAAGTCATAGAAAAAAGGGCGGAAGGGCACAGAGGATGTCGGAGAAATCTGGTACGCATTTTTGCTCGCCCGCCAGGAAAACTCTGCGCCCACCCCGAAATTGTGTATGACGAGGAAATCAGCGCTAAAACTCGGGGTCAAGCCTCCTCCAATCGACTGTGGATAATAGTTGCTGGATGCTTGGGATGCCGAAGTGGCGTGGACGGCATTGAAGCCGAAAGCGGCGTCCATTTGCTGCGCGTGGGCGCAGCCAAGCAGGGTAGCAATGCTGAAGATGGCGACTAAGGTTACTTTTTTCACGTGGCCCTCCGAAGTGTCAGGTAGACGGGATTGCTGGCTAACTGTCTGATGGGGGCTGGAGTAGCGATAGATGCCCGGCAGAACCTGTCCCGCGTAAAAAATTTGTAAATGGACGTTGAAAAGCAACCTTCGAGGGACGAAAACGCCTCTAAACGAGGCACCAGCACTCGTGAAATTTTGGTTGACGATTCGTTGGCGTCCCATTGGGTAACCTCTCGCCGTTCGCAGCGCAAATAGGCCTAGGATTGAGAAATATGAAAATTGAAACCCCGCATGAAACGTGCCGGACGACGAGGTTGCCACATTTAGCCGCCGTCGTCCTCGTGACTCTTGCGTGCTCCCTGCCCTCTTTCGCCGAGTTGGGCGGCTACGCGGATTCGGTGCAAGTAGATCGGGCAAAGATGAAGGCGACGCTGAAGGTTACCCAAGCTAAGGCATACGCCGTACATGAGATAAAAGCGCCTACCGGAACCTTGGTAAGGGAGTACGTGTCCGCCGACGGACGGGTTTTTGGCGTGGCTTGGCAAGGACCGTTCCTGCCTAATTTGTCGCAGATTCTGGGCTCCTACTTCCAGCAATACGCCGGCGCGGTAAATGCAGAACACCGCACCTACGCAGGTCGCAGGCCGGTAGATATTCGACAGCCCGGCTTAGTAGTACAAGGAGGGGGACATATGCTCGGGCATTTTGGCCGGGCGTTCGTTCCCGCTATGTTGCCGGAAGGAGTCAGCATCGATGCGATTCGATAAAGGAATGCTGGTACGTGGGGTTTCAGTCGTGGCCTTGGTTGCGGGACTGACGTTTCTAGCCGCTTGCGGAGGCAGTTCGTCAAGCGGAGGAACCAAGATCACGCTGTCAGCGAGTGCCACGGCTGTGAATCCGGGACAATCGACCACAATCACCGCTGTCGTCTCCGACGGCAAGGGTGTGACCTGGAGCCTATCTCCAGCCACCGGCCTGGGCACGCTGAACAGTCAGACTTCAACGGCGGTGACCTATACAGCACCTGCGAGTCTTGCAACTGGCGCCTTCGCAACGATTACAGCCACTTCCGTCGGTACCCCAAGTGTAACGGCATCTGGAGAGGTGACGGTGCAAGGGTCGAACGTCGTGCCACTCACCGTCGATCTTGGGCCGGTGCCAACCCAGCAACTTGCTACAAACAGTTTTTTTGCAACCGTCACTCTTTGCGTGCCCGGCACAACGACTTGCCAGTCGGTCGACCACATTTTGGTGGACACCGGCTCCGAAGGCTTGAGGATCTTGCAGTCGGCGATTCCGGGGTTGGCGCTTCCACAACTCGTCGACAACAGCGGCAACCTTTTCAACAATTGCGTTCAATTTTTGGATGGCTCATACCTCTGGGGTCCGGTGCAGCAAGCGGATGTGACGATCGGCGGAGAGATCGCCTCACAAACTTTCATTCAAGTGATCAGCAGCGGAACCCCGACCGTGCCGGCCTCCTGTTCGAATGGCGGCACGCAGAATGACAACACTCCTGCCCTTCTTATCGCCAATGGCATTCTTGGAGTCGGTCTGGAACCGACGGATTGCACTCAGACAGGCTTCAATTACTGTGATGGGAGTGTGACTTCGTCGGTCCCTCCGCTTTACTTCCTCTGCCCCAGCGCGGGCTGCTCTTCGTCGGCTGGACCAACATTCTTGGACGCCCTGCACCAGGTGACAAACCCAGTCGCAAATCTGGGCCCGGATGGCAATGGCGTCCTGATCACGCTCCCGGCGCTTTCTCCGGCACATCAACTCACGGTTAGCGGCTCCATGATTTTAGGTATTGGAACTCGAACTAACAACGGACTGGGCACGGCGACAGTATTCGGCTTGGATTCATTCGACAACTTTGTCACCGTCTTCAACGGCCAGACGCTCACTTCCAGTTTTATCGACAGCGGTTCGAACGCATACTTTTTCCCGTCATCCCTGACGGTTTGTAGTGGCCAGAACAGCGGCTTCTATTGCCCGAGTACCCTCCAATCGTTATCTGCAAGCAACCAAGGGGTTGGCGGCGTGGGTCTCAACACCGTAAGCTTCAGTGTTGACAACACGGATACCCTGTTCACCAACGCGAACGACGCGGCATTTAGCACACTCGGAGGACCGGGTGGTACGGGCTCCTTTGACTGGGGTGCGCCGTTCTTCTATGGCAAGACGGTCTTCACGGCAATCGACGGTCAGGTTACAACGGCTGGAACTGGTCCGTTCTGGGCCTACTAGAAGCGTTACCCCGCCGTGGTACGGCCCGCGCTCTGATTTCTTCAAGCGGGCCGTGTCATTGTGACAGCCCGCGAGCTCACGCCCGCCGGCAACACCGCTTATAATTCCCAACTGAAAAGCATTTCGCGTTGAAGCCACTATCATACTGTCGCTGTGGTGGCGTGTGACGCCATCGTTGGGAGTTGTCTATGACATCCTCAGAAGCATCCGGTCCTTTCCTGCCGGGCGCGTTGGTGCTGTTGACGTTATCCGCACCGCGGGAGAAGTTTTGGGGGGCCATTCTTTCTCTCTCGACAGCAGGGATCGCTCTGCGCGGCTGTGAATTGGTCTCGTTTGAGGATTTCGTGGCCATGACGAGGTCCGGCGAAGACTTCACGCCTGGGGCTGTCTTCTTTCCGATGCATCGTGTGGAACGCATCGAGATCGATGCGCCCGCCAATGGACTGCCTTCTCTCGCCGAGCGCTTCGCCACGGAAACTGGGGTGGACGTGGCACAATTGCTGGGCGGAGCGCTGGGGAAGAACGCTTGAAGTTTTCGCACATTCTGACCGCGCCGAACCAGCTGACTCTTCTGCGCATGGTATTCATTCCGTTCATCGTTCTGAGCCTGATGGAGGGAAGTTATCGGCAGGCTTTAGTCCTCTTCGTGCTGGCCGGGCTCACCGATACCTTCGACGGAATTCTGGCACGCAAGCTGCACCAACAGACGCGCATTGGCCAATACCTGGACCCCATTGCCGACAAATTACTGTTAAGCACGATGTTTCTGGTGCTGGCGATCCTCCATTTGATCAAGTGGCGATATACAGTGGTTGTCTTCAGCCGCGATATTGGCATTCTGGGCGTGAGCGCCGTGCTCTATGCGACGGCTGGCCTGAGGGATTTCCGGCCCAGCATCTTTGGCAAGATGAATACCCTGTCGCAGATCGCGGCGGTGTTTTTCGTGATGTTGTTCCTGGTAACGCCCGCCCAGTGGGTGTGGTTTGGGAAAACACTCTTTCTGCGGATGACTTTCGCCTTCACCATTCTTTCCGCGCTCCACTATGTCATTCTCGTCGGCCAGCGCACGCGCGCGCTCGGCGCGGAGGGCAAGCCGGCGGATGAGATTGCGCCGGCGGCTTAGTCCTTAGCCTTGCTCGGGTTGACCCTGTTTCTGCTTCGCACCTAGAATCGAACTTCGGCTCTGATTCATGTCTCTGCACCTTTACAACACACTTTCCGGCAACGTCGAGGAATTCCGGCCTCTGCATGGCAACGAAGTCCGCATGTACGCGTGCGGGCCGACGGTGTATGACTACGGCCATATCGGTAACTTCCGGACGTTTGTGGCGGTGGATTTGCTCAACCGGTTTCTACGGCAGAGCGGATACGACGTGCGCTACGTCATGAACATCACGGACGTGGACGACAAGATCATTCGCAATGCAGCACGCGACGGGCTGAGCGTGCGGCAGTATACGGCTCCGTACGATAAGGCATTTCAGGAAGACTCCGATTTGCTCAACATCCGGCGGCCGGAGGCCATGCCTCATGCCACGGACTACATTGACGGCATGGCAAAGTTTGTGTCTGAATTGGAACGAAAGGGTTTTGCCTACCGCACGGAAGACGGCTCGTATTACTTCCGCATCGCCAAGTTTGCGGACTACGGCAAGCTTTCCAAGCGGGATTTTGCGGGTATGACCGACGGCGCGCGCGTGGACGTGGACGAGTACGAAAAAGACAGCGCCCGGGATTTTGCGCTGTGGAAAGCCCCCAAGCCCGGCGAAGCCTCATGGGACACGGCGATTGGGCCCGGGCGGCCGGGATGGCATCTGGAATGTTCCGTGATGTCCATGGCGGCGCTGGGAGAAACGTTGGACTTGCACGCTGGCGGCGAAGACCTTATGTTCCCGCATCACGAAAACGAACTGGCCCAGTCCGAGGCCTTGACCGGCAAGCCTTTTGCGCGTTTCTGGATGCATGCGCGTTTCTTGCTGGTTGAGGGCGAGAAGATGTCGAAGAGTTCGGGCAACTTCTTCACGCCGCGGGATTTGATCCTGAAGGGATTCAAGCCTTCTTCGATCCGCTATTTGCTCACATCGGTCTCCTATCGCAACCAGCTCAACTTTACCTTTGACGGTTTGCGGGGGGCTGCGGCTTCGGTGGAACGATTACGGAATTTCCGTCAGCGGCTGACGGAGGGAAGTTTTCCGGAAGGCGAGGACCGCAATTTGCTGAAGCTGTCCGAGGACACTTCGGCACGCATGAAGGCCGCGTTCGAGGACGATCTCAACACCGCTCAAGCACAAGCAGCGATTTTTGAAATGGTGCGCGCGGCCAATGTTGCCATGGACGATGGCCAGATGCGCCAGGCAAACCTCGCGCCCTTTCTCGCCGTACTGAGCCAGTTCGATGAAATCTTCGCCGTGCTGCAGGACGATGACGCGGCAAAAGTACGGCGCATTGTGGAATGGGCCAAGGCCTCGGGACGAGAGGACATCGCGCCGGAAGCTCTGGCGGCTGCGGGCATCTCGGGACCGTCGGACGAAGAAATCGCAGGGAAAATTACTGAAATGGAACACGCCCGCAAGGCGAAAAACTTTGCTGCCTCCGACAAGCTACGCGCGGAGCTGACCGCTGCAGGAATCATCGTGGAAATCACAAAAGACGGCGTGCGCTGGAAGAGGAGGTAGTAATTCGCAAGCCTCGCTATTCGCAAGCCTGGGCCAGTCGCAGAATCGTAGCCTCATCGAAGTGTTTGCCGAGAATCTGCACTCCGATTGGCAGCCCGGACTTCGTGGGCGCGCCGGGCACGGAGATTCCCGGAATCCCCGCCAAATTCGCCGTCACCGTGTAGATGTCGGCCAGATACATGGCCAGTGGGTCGTCGGACTTCTCGCCCAGCTTAAATGCCGGAGTAGGGCTCGCGGGCGTGATTAAGGCATCTATTTTTTGGAACGCCTCTTCATAGTCGCGCGTGAGCAACGTACGTACACGCTGTGCTTTCAAATAGTACGCGTCGTAGTATCCAGCGCTCAGGGCATAGGTCCCGAGCATGATGCGGCGCTTGACCTCGGCGCCAAAGCCGCCGTCCCGCGTTTTGCGGTACATTTCGGACAGAGTACGTGCCTCTGCGCTGCGGAAGCCGTAGCGCACCCCGTCGAAGCGGGCCAGATTCGCGGAGGCCTCCGCCGTGGCAACAATGTAGTACGTCGGGATGGCATAGGCGGAGTGCGGCAGGGAGATGGGCACGACTTCGCAACCGCGTCCTGCAAGCTTCTGGATCGCGCCCTCGACGGAAGCTCGCACCTCCGCATCCAGACCTTCGCCGAAACACTCTTTCGGCACACCAATGCGCAGACCGCGCACGTCATTTTGAAGCTCCGCTACATAATCCGGAACCGGAACATCGGCGGATGTGGAATCCATGGGATCGCGGCCTGCAATCGTCCTAAGTACGAGAGCGGCGTCCTTGACGGTGCGCGTCAGAGGACCAATGTGGTCGAGCGAGGAGGCAAAGGCGATCAGCCCGTAACGCGAGACGCGGCCGTAAGTCGGCTTCAGCCCCACAACACCGCAAAAAGAAGCCGGCTGGCGAATCGAGCCGCCCGTGTCGGATCCCAGTGTGGCAACGGCCATGCCCGCGGCCACCGCTGCCGCGGAACCTCCCGAAGACCCGCCCGGCACGCGTTCCAAATCCCGTGGATTATGAACGGGCTTGTAAGCGGAATTTTCGTTGGAAGAGCCCATGGCAAACTCATCACAATTCAGCTTGCCCAGAATCACCGCACCAGCCGCTTCCAGGCGCGCGACGGCCGTGCAGTCGTAAGGCGGGACATAATTTTCCAGAATCTTCGACCCCGCCGTGGTTCGCAGGCCGCGCGTAACCATGACGTCTTTGATAGCGACAGGCACGCCACCGAGCGGCGGCAGAGTCTCGCCTTTCGCGGCCAGAGCGTCCATGCGGGATGCCTGCTCCAGCGCCCGTTCTTTCGACAAGGCAAGGTATGCGCCAATTTTGGGATCCTCGCTCGCGATCCTGGCGTAATGCGATTCGGCCCACGCCGAGGCGGGGGTACTGCCATCCTGGACGGTGGAGCGGGCGTCGTCGATTGTCAGTGAGGTTAAGTGCATGTCTTTGCTATTTTCGTCTTCGCCTTATTTCAGGTGATTCGAAATTCCGTGCGGATCGAATAAAACATTACTTCTCAATCACCTTGGGCACTTCGAAGAAAGTTCCATCTGTCTCCGGCGCGCCGCCCAACGCGGTTTCCGGCGCAAGCGACTTCCGCAATCCTTCGTGTACGTCTTCGCGGCGCGCGTAGGCAAAGCGCGCGCTGCCGGTTTTGTTTGGATCGACGCCAAAGCGGTCGGAAACCTGCGCCATCGGCGCCACATCCTTGGTGTCGAGCTCACCCAGCAGATCGACATAACCAAGAATGGCGTTCAGATCCCGCAACATGCGCGGACGCTCTTCTTCGGTCAGCTCCAGATTGGCCAGGTCGGCCACGTAGGCACCGTCTTTGTCGGTAACTTTCATGGGCCTTTAACTTCGCTCTCCCGCCACCACGAACGCAATCCCCAGCACGCGTCCGTTGGAATATTGATTAATCGTTGCCAGATAACGGGGTGCCAGCGTCTTGAGCTGGTCGCGCCAGCCGCGGTCCGGCACTTCCACGCGCAGGATGTGGTCCTGGAGAGCGACGGCGCGCGTTTTCTCCGCAACCAGGGCCCCGCACGCCAGCGGCCAGGCCAGCAATGCGCTCTGCTCCGCGCCGGCTTGCCGCAATACCTGGGCCACAATTTTCTGCAGACCCGAACCCGCCTGTTGCATGGCCTCACCCAAAAGGAAAGTCCGATTCTAGCATCCGCGCGAAGATCATTCAGACTGGAAATTCCTGCCGCGCCCACATCAGCGCCTGTTCCCTCGATTGCAACCGTCCTTCCAGTTGAGCGTCTTCCACCGCCGCCAGAATTTCCTTGAAGCGCGGCCCGGGCGAGTACCCCTGCGCGATCAAGTCCCCGCCCGTAATCAACGGCGAAGGACGCATGATTTCCGGCGGGGTTGCGGCCAGTTTCTCGCGCGCAAAATCGTACAACGTCAAATCTCCATGGCTTGCCAGACAGTCCAGCCGATGCTGTTCCAGGTGCTCTTCAATTTTTGGCAGCCGCAGAAATCTCTTGAGCGTCGATTCCTTCATGCGCGGCAAATCGCCAAAGCGCATGTGCTGCTGGATCAGCGCGAGAATCTGTTCGGTGTCGGCGTTCGAGAAACGCAGACGCCGGCAAATCTCCGCCGCCATCTTCACGCCTACTTCCACGTGGCCATCGAAGCGAATGCGGTCGGGCGCAACGCGAAACGTCGGAGGCTTGCCTACATCGTGCAGCAGCGCGCCCCAAGCTTGCGTGCGCGAACAGGGCTGCGGAAGATTTTCCAACAACAGCAGCGTGTGTTGCCACACGTCACCTTCCGGGTGATACTGCGGCGGCTGCGCCACACCCTTCATGGCCGAGATTTCCGGCAACACTTCAGGGAGCAGGCTGGTGGCGTCGAGCAGTTCAAACGCCTGGCGCGCGCGGCCTTCGGTCAACATCTTGTTCAACTCATCGGCCGCCCGCTCGCGGCTCACCTGATGAATTTGCGGCGCCAGTTTGCGGATTGCGGAAAACGTCTCTGGCTCGATCTCATAACCGAAGCGCGCCGCAAAGCGCACCGCGCGCAGCAGCCGGAGCTTATCTTCGGTAAAGCGCCGCTCGGGATCGCCGATCGTCCGCACGATGCGGGCTTCGATATCCCTGCGCCCGCCGACGTAGTCGAGCACCTCGTCATTCAGCGGATCGAGCAGCAGCCCGTTGATGGTGAAGTCCCGCCGCTCCACATCCTCGCGCGCATCCTGGCTGTAGCGGACAGAATCGGGATGGCGCCCGTCGGAGTAGCCTACATCGCTGCGGAAAGTAGCCACTTCCACGGTCAGCGTCTTGTCTGGCGTGGGCACAAGGACCACCCCGAACTGTGCGCCCACGGCGTACGTCTCCGGGAAAAGAGTCATCACTTCTTCCGGCGTGGCTCTCGTCGTAACGTCGTAGTCCGCCGGCTCTCGGCCAAGAATCGCGTCACGCACGCACCCGCCCACCAGGTAGCCTGGATAGCCCGCCTCGCGCAGAGTACGGATAATCGAAATGGCGTGTTCTTTCATGATTGCGCGACACCGGCCACACTCGAATCCAGCTAAACTGGAGACTGAAACCGGAAACTCGAAACTAACTTCAATTATGCCCGACGCCTACATCATCGGCATCGAAACCTCGTGCGACGAAACGGCGGCCGCGGTCGTGCGCTCCGGCGAAGAGATTGTTTCGAACGTCGTGGCGTCGCAGATCGCTCTCCACCAACCCTACGGCGGCGTAGTCCCGGAGTTGGCCTCGCGCGAACATTTGCGCGCCATCGTTCCCGTGGTTCGTCAGGCTCTTCAGGAATCGAAGCAAACTTACGCCACTCTCGACGCAATTGCCGTCACGCAAGGCCCCGGCCTCGCGGGAGCCTTATTGGTAGGCATCAGCTACGCCAAAGCACTGGCGTACGCGCTCGACAAACCTTTGATTGCCGTGAACCATTTGGAAGGACACATTCACGCCGTCCTCCTCGAGGACCACGCCAAAGGCAACCATGCCGTTGAATTTCCTGTACTCGCTCTAGTCGTTTCCGGCGGCCACACCCACCTCTATCTCGCCGAGCAACGCAGAGCGAGCTGGGTCTATGAAAATGTCGGCCACACCCGCGACGACGCGGCCGGAGAGGCCTTCGACAAGACCGCCAAGCTGCTCGGGCTCGGCTACCCCGGCGGCCCAGTCATTGACCGCCTTTCTTCTCATGGCGATCCCACGGCAGTGAAGTTTGCCATCTCGCAAATGAAGCCCCGCGACCGCCGGGATCGGAGCAAAGATCAGAACAAAGATCATGGCCTGCCCGAGATTAGTCGACCCCATTTCGATTTTTCCTACAGCGGGATCAAGACGGCTGTGCTCCGCCACGTGGAGACGCACAACATGCGCGAAAGGGTAGAGGCGCGCCACAAAGCGCTGTCTGCCATCGCACAGCCGCAACTCGAAGACTATCTCGCGCTATGCGATCAGGAGACGCTCGACCTCATCGCCTCATTCCAGCGAGCCGTTGTCGGAGATCTAGTCAGCAAGACGCTAACGGCCGCCCGCGCCTGCAATGCTGCAACCCTCTTCGTTACCGGAGGCGTCGCAGCCAATGCCGAACTCCGCCACACCTTCGAACGGGAAGCCGCCAAGGAGGGCTTGCCAGCCTACTTCCCTTCCCGCCCGCTCTCGACGGACAACGCGGCCATGATCGCCGCCGCCGCCTATCCTCGGCTGTTGGCGCGACAATTCGCTCCTGCGGATTTCTGTGCTGAGCCTGGATTGGTCTTGCGCTGACAAGAACGTGCAAAGGAAACCTGGGTTGAACCACGGAGATACGGAGAGGAAAAAGGGGCCGACTGTGATGGGAGCGATTTTCTCCGTGCCTCGGTGTCTTCGTGGTAAAGAACCGGCAAAAGCCTTACAAATTCAGCGCCCGTGCCAGCGTGCTCTCCAGCTGCGATTCGATATCGATGTCCTTGAGAATGGAAAAGTCCGCGCGCGCGTCCTCCGCCGGCCCCTTCGCTCCGCATTGCAGACTGGACAGCGCCACGATGGGAATCTGCGCCGTGCGCGGGTCACTTTTCAGGGCGGAAATCAGCTCCACGCCTGACATGCGCGGCATCTGGATGTCGGTGATGATGATGACGGGCTCCAGCGTCGCCAACATCTCCAGAGCTTCGAAGCCATTGGTCGCCGCCTCCACCTGAAAGCCGCGTTCCTCGAGAAAACGGCAAACCGTGTGCCGGATGAGCATGGAGTCATCCACTACCAACGCGATCTTCGGACTGGGCTCTAGCTGGAGCAAATACCCTACCTCTGCACTTCTCACGCTAGCAAAGTTAAGCCCGGGAACCAATGCTCGAGAGCCCTTGTTTCTTACCTTCGTAACCGCGAACGACTACCAAAGTGGAAGGCTGGTCTACGCTTTTGGACATCAGCTGGCGGATCTGAACACGCTAGGCTTGGTCGCTCTCCTCTTCCTTCTCCACCTGTTCCTCGATGGCCATGTCCTTAAACTCACTGGATTCAAACACATCGCCGCATTCGAGGCACTCAACGAACTCCATGTCCTCCTCGCGACTTACGACTCTCACGCGCGGATGCTTACAAGCCAAGGTGCTGGTCCTTTCTAGAGCTGGAGATTTGGGCGAGGCGGGAAGAAGCGGTCATGGCTGCAAAAATTGAGGGAAATTTGGCCTATTGTTCGCCAGGCGAGGAAATGTGTCAAGCCCTCTCCGGCCATGTCCGGAAATGGGAATAGCTGTGCCGATTGCGGGGCAGCCGACCCCCATTCGTGAAACCCGACCGATTTGATCGCCCTTTCTGAACCCATTCAGAATGCGATACTTACCGCTCCGGCCCTATTTTCCACAATTCCCTGCCAAGGCTTGCAGTAACTTCTTCCTGGCGTTAGAATTCAATTGCGACCAAAACAGTCGTATTTACCGGAAGCGAGCTTGCCATGCTGCGGCTGACCAAAAAAGCGGATTACGGTCTGATGGCGATGAGGCACCTGGCTGAACACCCCGACCAGGGGGCCTGCAGCGCCAAGGATGTAGCCGAGGCCTACAGCATTCCGCAGGAGGCGTTGGCCAAGATTTTACAGCGCCTGGCGCGGGCTGGGCTGTTGCAGTCGCAGCACGGTATGAACGGCGGCTATATGCTGACGCGCGACCCGCGGGCAATTTCGGCTTATGAAGTAATTCGGGCCATTGACGGGCCGCTGTTTATCACCTCCTGCATCACGGTGCGGGGAGAATGCGATCAGTCGGAACGCTGCACTATTCGCGAGCCGTTGCGCAAGGTGAACCAGAGCATTGAAGACGTATTGAGGAAGATTACGCTGTCGGACATGCGCGAAGAACCGGATACAGATCATCATCATCATGAGGCAAACACGAGCTTGGCGGATTTAGTGACTATCGGCCGCAAGTAGGCCCGCAGGTAGGAATTCGACATTTCAGTTCTGTTTTAGGAGACGCACGGATGAGCACAACGATCAACCCGACAACGTTCGACCCAACAAAGATCAATTCAGCAGTTCTGGACCAGTCGGCCGCGCCCAACGGCGTGAAGCTGCCGGTCTACATGGATAACCACGCCACCACGCCCCTTGATCCCCGGGTGCTGGATGAAATGCTGCCCTATTTCCGCGAGAAGTTCGGTAACGCGGCCAGCCGTAATCACCCGTTCGGTTGGGCTGCCGAAGAGGGCGTCGAGCAGGCGCGCGAACGCATTGCCAAGCTGATTGGCGCGACGGCCAAGGAAGTTATTTTCACTTCCGGTGCCACCGAAAGCAACAACCTCGCCATCAAGGGCGTCGCAGAAATGTACCGCGAGAAGGGCAATCACATCATCACGCAAGTGATTGAGCACAAGGCTGTCCTCGATACTTGCAAGCGCCTAGAGAAGCAGGGCTACCGCGTCACCTATCTTCCAGTTTCGAAAGATGGTTTGATTGACCTCGACGAACTGAAGCGCGCCATCGACGACAAGACGATCCTGGTCTCCATCATGGCCGCGAACAATGAAATTGGCGTGGTGCAGCCGATTGCCGAGATTGGCGCGATCTGCCACGAGCGCGGCGTGCTCTTCCACACTGACGGGGTGCAAGCCGTGGGCAAGATTCCGGTCGACGTCAACAAAATGAACATCGACCTGATGTCCATTACGGCACACAAGATTTACGGTCCCAAGGGAGTGGGCGCGCTGTACGTGCGCCGCAAGAATCCGCGGGTGCAGGTTTCGGCGCTGATTGACGGCGGCGGCCACGAACGCGGAATGCGTTCGGGCACGCTCAATGTTCCGGGCCTTGTCGGTCTCGGCAAGGCCTGCGAGATTTGCATGAACGACATGGCTGCGGAGAGCGCCTACACCTCCGGTTTGCGTGACCGGCTCAAAGACAAAATCATGAGCACCTTGGACGAGTGTTACATCAACGGTTCCGTGGAACACCGCCTGCCCGGCAATCTGAATATCAGTTTCGCCTACGTCGAAGGCGAGTCGTTGCTCATGGGCATCAATGATATTGCCGTGTCTAGCGGATCGGCTTGTACGTCGGCAACTCTGGAGCCGTCTTACGTGCTAAAGGCTTTGGGCGCGGGCGACGATCTGGCACACAGCTCGATTCGCTTTGGCATCGGCCGCTTCAACACCGAAGCGGAAGTGGACTACGTGGCCCACAAGCTGATCGACGTGGTCTTGCGCTTGCGTGAACTTTCGCCACTTTACGAAATGGCGAAAGAAGGCATTGATTTGAAAACCGTGAAATGGGCGGGTGACGCGGCGCACTAAGCGAGCGCCTTGCATTACGAATCTTCGACGTGGATTTTGAATCTCTAAAAGAAGCAGGAATGGAGAAAGAAAATGGCATACAGCGATAAGGTTCTCGATCACTACTCTCATCCTCGCAATGTGGGTGCGCTCGATAAGAACAGCACCGACGTGGGCACGGGCTTGGTGGGCGCTCCTGAATGCGGCGACGTGATGAAGCTGCAAATCAAGGTCAACCCTGAGACCAACGTGATCGAAGACGCGAAGTTCAAGACCTTCGGCTGCGGCTCGGCCATCGCCTCCTCTTCCCTCGCCACCGAATGGGTGAAGGGCAAGACGATCTCGGAAGCGCTTGAGATCAAGAACACCGAGATCGTGAAAGAGCTGGCTTTGCCGCCGGTCAAGATTCACTGCTCGGTGCTGGCGGAAGACGCCATTCGCGCCGCGATTGGCGACTGGAAGAAAAAGCAGGACGCCTCGAAGGCTGTGACTGCCGCGTTGCCGACGCAGGTTAGCTAGTTTTGTAGCCGTTCGTATCAGGCGCAGCTTCAGCCGTGCCGTACATAGTGATGAAAAATGGGCTTTCGCCCCGCGGGAAAGGTACCCGCCCCTGTCGCACAAAACGCGACAAGGACGGGGTCCCGACGAAATATAAGTGCAACCATGACGATCATTACCGAACCCGAGACGCCTGCGAAGAGCGCGGTCAAAGGCATCGAGATTACCGAGAAGGCCTTGGCCAAGGTGCGCAGCGCGCTGGCCAAGGAAGGGATCTCGCCCGAGCAGGGCGGAGTGCGTCTCGGCGTGCAGGGCGGCGGCTGTTCGGGGCTCAGCTACAACGTGCGCTTTGACACGCAGCCACGCGAGCGTGATCGCGTGTTCCAATACGGCGACATCCGCGTCTTCGTGGACCCGAAGTCGTTCATCTACCTGCACGGCATGGTGCTGGACTACCAGGAAACCCTGATCCAGCAGCAATTCGTGTTCGTGAATCCGAACGCGAAGAAGTCGTGCGGATGCGGGACTTCGTTCTCGTCGTAGTGAATTTGGGATCGCCGCAGCGCTGCTACCTGCCGCCCACTGGTCCCAAAAACTGATGCTCCAGGAATTTTGAAAGCTTTGTGATGCCCGAAAACGTTGCCCAATCCGCTTTGCCCATTGCCTCTAACCAAGAGACAGGCAGTTGCTGGTCGTGTGGGTCGATGCGTGCCGCGCACTACTGCCAGTCGTGCGGCAAAGTACAGCCGGCCACGCCGGTAGATTACTTCTCGTTCTTTGGGCTGCAGCGAAAACTGAATCTGGACGTTGCCGCCCTCGAGCGCGACTTTTACTCCCTGAGCCGCAAGCTCCATCCCGACCTGTACGCGCAGAGCAACGAAGCCGAGCAGCGTAAATGGAGCCTGGAGAAGAGTTCGCAGCTCAATGACGCCTACCGGACGTTGAAAGACCCGGTTGCCCGCACCGAATATTTGCTGCGGCTGCAAGGCGTTGATTTGGACGAGCAGTCCACGCAAGCCACAGAAGCGGCTCGGGCCAGCGGTAAAACCAAGAAACAAGTAGTCCCGCCGGACATGCTTGAAGAAGTCTTTGAGCTGAATATACAAATTGAAGAACTGCGCATGGCGCAAGATCAAGACCTCATCGAGCAACTCGGAGAGCACAAGAAATCCTTGCAGCAAAAGCTCGCGGCCGGCGACCAGGAACTGCGCAGTGGCTGGACTGCATGGGACGCTCTAGTGGATAGCGGCAACGAAGCTTCGGAAACCAGTAAGACCGCGATCAAGCAGCTCGTCGATGTGCTCAATCGGCGCAGCTACACCCGGAACTTGGTGCGCGATGTGAACGAAGCTTTAGAGAGTTAGGAAATGGAACGAATCGTAGGAATCGACCTCGGCACCACCAACTCGCTCATCGCCTTTATGGAAGGCGAGACGCCCGCCGTCATTCCCGGCGCGGATGGGCTAAACCTTGTGCCGTCGGTGGTGGCGCTGGATAACCAAGACCCGGCGAAAGTCCAAACCATAGTCGGCAATCCTGCCCGCAAGTTTCTGATCGAGACTCCCGACCGCGCCATTTACTCCGTCAAGCGTCTAATGGGCCGTGGCGTCGAGGACGTGCAAGAGGAACTCAAATTCTTTCCCTTCCGCCTGGCCAGCGATCTGGCGCCTGGCGAGGTCCTCCGCATCCAGCTCGGCGGGAAGACCTTTACCCCGCCGGAAATCTCTGCCTTCATCCTCCGCCAACTCAAGCACAACGCCGAGCGCCACTTCGGCTCGCCCGTCACCAAGGCGGTCATCACGGTGCCCGCGTATTTCAACGACGCACAGCGCCAAGCCACCAAGGATGCGGGACGAATCGCTGGCC
>WNFL01410576.1_pt5 | contig 15842 bp, 8 predicted proteins | sample 5400361 | NCBI WGS metagenome assembly WNFL01 (sample SAMN13153351, study PRJNA577476) | soil metagenome | isolation source: 40 cm soil on Douglas fir-dominated hillslope | place: USA:California | collected 2013-09-17
GCGAGACGGTCAGCACGAAGATGGGCTGCTCGCGCCTCTCGAGGTGCGATCGCAACATGAACCGATCTTCGAGCGCGGTGCGCGTCATCGCGCGGATCTCGTCGAAGTCGGCCGTGCGGCCCGCGGCCGCCTCGATGTCGAAGCGGTCGGAGTCAATCCAGGTCGGCCCTCCGGACACACGGTAGTCCGGGACGTTGAAGGCGTACCGGACGAGCGTGCGCAATGTCGCGTTGACGGCGCTGAGACGCGTCGGGAACGTGGCGATCCTCACGATGCCGTTGGCGCCCGTGTTCACTTTGACCGATGCGGCTTCGAACGCCGGCCGCGGCGTCTGCGCCGCCGCAAACAGACAGACGACGATCAGCAGTCTTCGCATGTGGCCTTAGACACCGATTTCCGGGTTCCAGGGTCTATTTCTTCAGGAGCGGGCCAATCGCGTTCATCACGGTATTGATGACGACCGCGTACCCCTCCGCATTGGGATGCAGGCCATCCGCGATCGTCAGCTTGCGGTTATCTTCAACGCCGTCCAGAAACGACGGAATTGAAGCGAGCATGTATTTACGGGCGAGTTCAGTAAACACCTTGCTCAGTTCGGAATCCACTTGCGCGAGCACGACCACGGCCCCGGCTTTGCGAAACAGCTGGATCATTGCTTCGAGATTCGATTGTGTTTGCGCCGGCCTCAATCCGCTCGAACTGTCGTTCCCGCCGAGTTCCAGAATCACGATGACGGGCGTCAAGGAAATCGCGCGCGTCATCCGCGCGCGAGCGGTCGCGGTGGTGTCTCCGGGGACTCCCATGTTCACAACACGATAGGAATACCCGCCGGCATCCAGCTTTTTCTGCAGTTGTTCTGGATAGCCGAGCCCTCGCGGCACGCCGTAGCCGGACGTCAGGCTGTCTCCAAACGCCAGAATGACAGGCCGCGAATCAGCGGCGCGCGGCTGCGCCGACGCAAGGGAGACCAGCATGGGAATGAGCAGCATCGTTGTCATTCGAAACAAGATACTAATCCGAACCCGGCGACAGCTTACAACCATTCGAGCTGAACAAGTCACGACCATCAACGCGGAGATCGCAGAGATCGCTGAGAAGACCACGGGTACTTTTGTTCCAGGACCGCTGCCATCGTCTTCAGCCGCGCGTGCAGCTCGGCGGGAATGTTCTTGAGGGTCAGCGAACGGCTCCGCCAACCAGTTCGCGGTCTTCGCTTGGGGCGGGTCGCTCGCGCTTTTCGCTCACGTACTTCTTCATCGCGAGATGCCGGCCGTAGTACTTCCCAAAGGCCTCGACGACGGCCTTCGTCTGGCTCGAGAAGAGATACAACGGCAACGTCATTTTGGTCTTCCGATTTCCCTGGACGACCAGCCGGAGCGACGGGAACGTGCCGTGGTGGTGGACGACCTTCGTGACGTCGCTGAACCGTACTCGATTCGACCACTTCGAGTACTGAACCCCCTCGTAGGTGATCGCCACCCGCCGGCCGAAGCGGCCGGCAATTGACACGTCCGGGAAGCGCGCCAGCACGATGGCGCGCTCGGCGTCGGTCTCGGGCACGTAGCGGTACGCGAGTGCCTCTTGGTGAACCTTCCGAAAACGCTCTTCATACGCGGTCCACTGAGCACGCTCCAGTGTCTCGGCGTTCTCGATCCTGTGAAACCAGCGGCCATCGACGTCCGCTCCCACGACGCCCGCCATCTGCTCGACGGAGAGGCTCACCTGCACGGCATCGGCGCGCTCCCTGAACGACGGGTGAGAATCAAACGGGTGCGAGGTCGCGGCGCCGACGGCGCGGCCGTCCTTGGCGAACGCGCTCGCGAATGGCTTGAAGCCGGCTTCGACGCGCTGCGGAATCTTCAGGGCATCGAGGGTGTGCTGCGCGTTGAACAGCTCGCGCTCGATGGTGCTCCGGTACTGCGTGTAGGCCGACGTCCGCAGCAGCGCGCACACGATATCCTCGCGGGAGGCGACCTCGGACGCGATTCGGTCGGCCCTGAACTCGCGCTGCCGGCTCAGCCGCTTGAGCGAGATTTCGAACAGCGACCGGAAGCACAGCATGAAATAGAACACCGGGATGGAGATGAATCCGGTGCGGAGGGCGGCGAGCGACGCCTGGTACCGCGCGAGGAGCGGCCCGATCTTTCGCGAGTACAGCGTGTCGTCGCCGCTGAAGTGCGCCATCTCATGCGCCATGACGGCGTCGGCCTGTGTGCCGTTCAGCGCCTTGAGCAGCGGGAGGCTGACATACAGCGTCCGGCCTTCGTGCACGTTGCCATTGACCGTCACCGGATGCTCGGTGACGAAGAACGCGTCGTCGACGCCGGCGATGATGCGATGGGGCGTGCGCGAGCCGACCCTGGCGCAGATGCGGTCCAGGTCCTGCCAGATGAGCGATCCCGGCGTCCGCTTGATGATCGCTCCCGAGAGCTCGAATCGATCGTCGGGTGTCCGGAAGATGGCCTTGACGAGCGCCGCCCCCGCCGCGCCGGCCAACAGCCCGACGAGTGCGACGAACTTGACGCTGTAGCCGTCAAACCAGAACGCGGGGATCCAGTACGAGAGCGCGAGCGCTATGCACCCCTGCATCAGGACCTGAGCGAGCGCGAACACGCGGAGCACGTGCCAGCCGCCCCAAAGGCTGTAGTACTGGGCAAGCTGCGACCCGAGGGAGCACAGCACGCTGAGCGCGGCGATCACAAAGACCACGAGACTCGAGACGATGCTGATGACCGAAAGGCGGATGATCCATCGGAAGGTGAAGTACGCCACGTGCGTTTGCCACGTGAACCCCTTCGACATTTCCGCGAACGTCGGATCCGGCGACGCGAAGCGCGTCGACAGGGGGACCTGGCGGAAGTAGGCGATCATCGGCGTGCGCCCCTCGTCGGTCAGCGACCGATCGCCCTGGATGGCGGTGACGACCTCGGCCGCGAGATCACGATCGAAACGCGCCTGAACGTGGCGGAAGAAGCCGAGCGAGCAGACCGGAATCAGAAACACCCAGAAGGCGGGGATGACGTAACTCTTGACAAACCCGGACCCAGAGAATCCGGCGGCCGGAGTGCTCATACACAGGCTTTCGGCCGATCTCTCTCGATGCTCTCAGGCTGGCGCTCCCTGCCGGGCGGTCGTGTGTGCTTCTGCGCAGACCTGGGACGTCTCGCCTGAAAGCGCCGTCCTCGGCAATCGGCCGCCGGTTGAAGTGCCGTGCGACTCGGCGCTAGAGTCACGGCGACGTGCTATCAGCCTTCTCCCAAGCCTGGGCCTCCTGGAAAACGGCGCCCGGCGTCGCGCTGCTCGCGGTGGTCGCGTTTGCCGTCGGGATCGGCTCGGCCACCGCGATCTTCACCGTCATCAACGGCGTGCTGCTGCGGCCGCTGCCCTACCCGAACAGCGAGCGTTTCGTGTCGCTCTACGGCGCGCACACGACAGAGCCGGGCACGTTCATGATGATGTCGGTGCCCGAGGCGCAGGACTACCGGCAGCAGACCACGAGTTTCGACGCGTTAGGCTGGTTCCGTACCGACCGATTCCATATGACGGCGCCTGGCGATCCGCAATTCGTCCGGGGCGCGGCGGTGACACCTGGCCTGGTGCGGCAACTCGGTGTACCGCTCCTCGGCCAGTGGTTCGCCGACGACGGCAGCGCCGTCATCTCGAGCACCCTCTGGCGGCGACTCGGCGGCGAGCGCGACATCATCGGCAGCGCCATCACGCTCGACGAGCGCCGTTATACGGTGAGCGGCGTCATGCCACCGGCGTTCCGGCTGCCGATCGCCAGCCTGGGCATGGGACGCGGCGACACCGAAGCGTGGATTCCGCTCGATCCGGCGCAAGACGCCGCGAACCGGGGCTCCGGCCGGTACGCTGCGTACGCCCGCCGCAAACCCGGGGTCTCGCTGGAACAGGCGCGGGCAGACGTCCGGCGCGTGGCCGCCATCGTCGCCGCGACGGATCCGCAACGGTATCGGTTCTACACGGCGGATGCAGTCGACCTGCGCGAAAGTGTCGCCCCAAGCCTCCGCGCCACTCTGCTGATCCTGCTCGGCGGCGCAGCGCTCCTGCTGCTCATTGCCTGCGCCAACGTCGCCACGCTGCTGCTGGCGCGATCCGTCGTCCGCGCCCGCGAGACCGCGATCCGCGTCGCGCTCGGCGCGTCGCGAAGCCAGCTCGCGCTGCGGTATTTCGCCGAAGGCGCGCTGGTCTCCGTCGCCGGCGCCGTCGCCGGCATCGGTCTCAGCGTGATCTTCGTCCGGCAGATCCTGACCGTCGCGTCCGCATTCGTCCCGCGTACCGACTTGATCGCGATCGACTGGAAGGTGCTCGGCTTCAGCGTCGCCGTGGCGGTCGCCACTGGTGTGCTCGCCGGCCTGGCTCCGCTCTGGCAGGCGATCCGCACGGCGCCGAACGCGGTGCTCACCGAAGGTGTTCGCGCGTCGGCCGCCGCGCCAGCGCGGCGCCTGTCGAAGGCGTTCGTCGTCGCCGAAATCGCCCTCGCCTTCACTCTCATGACGACGTCGGCCATTCTCGTCGTGCACCTGCGCCACCTTGGCCGCGTGTCGTTGGGCTTCGAACCCGACGGACTCGTCGCGTTCGAGCTCGCCCTGCCGCGGCGCGTCGTCCCGGCCGAGGTACGCGACCCGAAGGCACGGCAGGCCGAACAGAAGCGGTTGGCCGAGAGACGGCGTGGCGAACAGGATCGCTTGATGGACGCGCTGCGGCAGACTCCGGGGGTCACGGGCGCTGCGTTCGCGAACCAACTGACAGCCGGTTTCTGCGGCGCCGGCCGCGCGATGCTGTCGGACAGCGCGTGTGCCTCGTCCTGGCCACACCGGACTTCTTTGCGACGATGCGGATCCCGCTGCGCGCTGGCCGGCTGCTGGGCGAGTCTGACCAGAACCGCGATGTGCTGACTGTCGTGATCAACGAAGCGGCCGCGCGCGCGTACTGGTCCGGGCGCAGTCCGATCGGTAGCTCCGCGCGCCTCAGTTCACCCGATGGCGACCGCTACAAGGTCGTGGGCGTCGTCGGCGACGTGCGCAATGACGGGCTGAACAAGCCGGCGGCGCCCCAGATCTATCTGCCGGCGGCCGCGGCCCCGCTCGTGGTCAATCCCATGAACGTCGTCGTCCGCTCGGACCTGCCGGCCGGTCAGTTGATCCCCGCCGTCCGCCGCGCCATCCGGCAGGCCGATCCGACACTCGTGATGGAGGGCGTGAGCACGATAAACGACAGGGTGCGCGGCACGCTGGAACTCGAGCGTCTCAGCTCGCTGGTCATGACGTTCTTCGGCCTGGCCGCGCTGCTCATGGCGACGCTCGGCATCTACGGCGTGCTGTCGTACTTCGTCCGGCAGCGCACCGTGGAGCTGGGCACGCGGATGGCCCTCGGCGCCGTCAACCGCGATCTCGTGGCGCTCGTCCTGGGCGGCGGCCTGAAGCTGTCGCTGGCGGGCGTGGCGGTGGGATCGATTGCGCTCGTCGGCAGCGTCCCGCTGCTCGTGCGGTACCTCGAGGTCGCCAACTTCGGATGGCTGCCGTTCGCGGCGTCCACGGCGGTCGTCGCCCTCGTCGGCGCGGCAGCCGCGTCGTTGCCGGCATGGCGCACGACACTGCTCTCGCCGATGGCCGCCATGCGCGAGCAGCCGCCGTCGGTCTGGCGGTGGGCCCGCCAGCGGATGGAGCGCGCCGTTCGCGACGTGCGCGACGCGGTCGTCGGCGGGGACGACACGGGATCGGATATCTCGCCCGCAGACGTGCTGACGGCCTTCGTCGACGCCGCGCGGACCGCCAACTCCTACAGCGTCGCTCTGCGCGCCGTGCTCGCCAGTGTGTGCGAGGAACTGCACGTCGAGTCGGCCGCGCTGCTCGAGCGGCGCGACGGCTCGACGCCGGAGTTCCGCTGCCTCGTCGCCGCCGGCGCGCTCGAAACGGCCGCACCGGCCGTGCCTGCCGACGGGTTCCTGATCAGGCGGCTGCGCGCCTATCCGCTGCCGATGGCGTTTGCGCCGGATGACTGGAACGCCCTTGCCGGCTGGGCCGCGGCGCAGCGTCCGGACCGGCTCGACGAGATTCGCGGGCTGGCCGCCGCCGGCGTCCGCCTGGCCGTGCCGCTGCGCACACGAAAGGAGATCGTTGGCGTGCTGCTGCTCGGGGAGCGTCGGCAGCACGACGGCTTCAGCGCGCACGAGAAACAGCTGCTGCGCGCGTGCGCCGGTCAGTTCGCGTTGATGATCGAAAACGCGCGGCTGACCGATCGGGTCGTCGAAGAGGAAACGCTACGCCGCGACATTGCCCTGGCCTCGGAAGTCCAGCGCCGCCTGCTGCCCGAGGCCTCGCCGCTGACCGAATTTGCGGATTTCGCCGCGATCAGCGTTCCGGCCCGTCGCATCGGCGGCGACTACTACGATTTCGTCGAGCTGCGCGATCGCGAGATCGGCATCGCGCTGGCCGATGTGTCGGGAAAAGGGGTTGCCGCCGCCTTGATCATGTCGGTGGTGCAGGCGTCGCTGCGGATCATCTCGTCCGAGGGCGGCGTGTCGCTGCCACGCCTCGTCGCGCGAATGAACGAGTTCGTCTACCGGTCAACACCAGAGAGCAAGTACGCCACCTTCTTCTATGCGCAGCTCGACGAGCAGCGTCGGCTGCGCTACGTCAACGCCGGCCACAACGCGCCGTATCTCCTGCGAGCCGAAGGGCGAGCGACGGCCGGCTCCGCGCCGGCCGACATCGAACAACTGTCCGTCGGGGGAACGGTCGTCGGGATGTTCCCGGAGATGGGCTACGAAGAGGCGACCGTCGAGTTGTACCCCGGCGATGTTCTCCTTGCCTTCACCGACGGCGTCCCCGAGGCGCAGAACCCCGAGAGCGAAGAGTTCGGCGAGGAACGCCTCCAGCAACTGCTCCGCCAGAGCGCTCACCTCCCGGCCGACGAGATCAGCGCGCGGATTTCCGCCGAGATGAAAAACTGGATTCGCGACGCGGAGCAGTACGACGATCTCACATTCATCGTGATGAAGGTGCGCTGACGAGGGTGCAGGAGTTGATCGGAGATCAGACAGAGCATCCGCTCAGCTCACCTTAGCCTCGGTCTCTGCTGCGGCTTCGCCAGCGGCTTCCCCGTAAAGAACTCGTATGACGCGCCGGCGATCTGCGCGATCGTCTGCTGCATCGTGGACCCGCGCCAGCCGTTGATCACGAACACGGCGAGCGCGAGGTGTCCGCCAATCGCGCTGTCGGGCGGCAGCGTGATGACGCCGGCGTCGTTGATCACCACGACAGTCGTGCCAGTCTTGTGCGCGACGATGGTGTCGGGCGGCAGCAGAGCCTTGAGACGCCGCGGTCCGGTCTTCGAACGCGCCATCAGATCGAGAAGGAGCGTGGTGTGCTGCGGCGGCAGAATATTGCCCAACTGCAGCCGGCCCAGAAGCCGGGCCATGTCGTCAGGAGTCGAGGTGTCGCGCGGATCGCTCGTCGTATAGCGCGCACGCGCCTCGCGCAGCGCTTCCGGGGTCACTTCCGAAGTCAGCCGGTACTGCAGATCGAGCGTCCACTCCGCCTGCGGCGGTGGGTGTGCCACGCCGGTCATCTCGAAGTTGATGTCGCCTTCGTAGCGATTCACGTTGATCGCGTCGAACCCGAGCGTGCGCATTCTCCGCTCGACGACTGGCGGGCCGCCCACGAGTTTCAGGACCGCGTCGGCCGCCGTGTTGTCGCTCTCGGCAATCATCAGCTCCAGGAGCTCGCCGGCGGTGACGGTCACGCCGCCGCGAGGATGACGCCGCGACAGCGTGCAGCACGCGCGGATGTCGCTCGGCGCCAGTGCGATCGGCCGATCCAATGACAGCGTGCCGGCCGACACCTGCGCCAACAACTCGATCGCGATCGGCAGCTTGTAGACGCTGGCCATCGGAAAGCGCTCAGCGCCGCGAACCGACAGCGTGGCGCCAGACTCGACATGAATGAGCGATACGCCAATCGTTCCGCGCGAGCGGCTGATGATGCGATCGATCTTGTCTTCGAGGAGCGACAGGTCGGGACCGGATGCGAAGACGAGGGCGCTCGCAAGCCAGACGCCCAGGAGCGGGAGGAGCAGCCGCAGGCGTCCTCGAATCATTCTCCAGTGGTGCCTCTTCGGATAGCCGTCCCGGTCGGGCTGAAGCATTTCTGCTATTGGCTGTTGCAATTCATTCGCCGAAAAGCGCTGGCAATTCCGTCACACTTCTAGATGATTCGTCGCGTCGTGACGACGTGTTGTGAGGCGGCTGCAGTCGGGGGCAATCACGTACCGACGCGTTTATCGCGAGAGTCGATGCGAGGGATGAGACAGGCTGTTACAGAACGGTCGCTCGACTTTCAACTCTACGCCGTAGCGCACGACAGCAGGCGGAGGAATGGCCGAGCTGCTGCCTATTTCGCACGGCCCGTATAACCCTGCGCGACTGTCGGAATCGCGATGATCTCGTTTCGCGCGCTCGATGTCCCCCACGTGCCGTAGAAGACGATGCCGAAGAGCGTCTTCCGGTCCTTGCCGCCGAAGAACGTGCCGTGCAGGCCCTGCGGACCCGGAATCGTGCCGAGGAACTTGCCGTCAGGCGCGAAGACGTCCACCGACTTCCCCGTCGCGACGTACACGTTGCCCTTCTGATCGACGGCGGATCCGTCGCCGCCCTCGCCGCCCTGCAGCTTGCCAAACTCACGCTGGTTCGTCAGTGACCCATCCGAGTTCACGTCGAACGCGTAGACGATCGCGCCGTTCGTCACATACAGCGCCTTCTCGTCGGGGCTGAGAATGATGCCGTTGGCGAGCGGCACGTTCTTCCCGTACTGGGAGACGACGCCCTTCGGGCTGGCGTAGAAGACGCCGCTGTCTCTCGCGCCGGTGACGGAGAAGTACACGCCGCCGTTGGCGTCGGCCGTGAGATCGTTGATGACGCCGCCGATGCAATCGAGCGGCTCGCCGTTGAACGTGTTCGCGAGCAAGTGGCGCTGCGGCTCGAGCTGCTCGATGCCGCCTCCGAGTCCGCGTCCGACGACAAACAGCGCGCCGTTCTTGCCGCGCGAGACGGCGCCCGCGGTATTGATGTTGCCGTAGGCGACCTTCGCCAGGCCGGTCGCCGGATCGAACTGGATGACGTCGCCCGCGTCGTTGTTCGCGAACAGCAACGCGCCGTTCTCGCCGGCGATCGGGCCGTCGACGTTGTTGCCTTGCCACGACCAGACGACCTTCCAGCTCTGTACCGCCTCCAGCACTCCTGGAATCGACGTCGTCGGCGGCAGCGTCGGGTCGGGCGGAGCCGCCGCGGCAGCGGCCGCGTTGCCGGCGCCGGGAATCGCGAACGGCTGCGGCGGATTCTTGCACTGCGAGAGCGTCGTCTTGTAGTTCGCGTTTTGCCACGCCTGCTGACTGCTGCCGCGATCGAAGGTCGATGCCGGGCCCTCATTACGCGCGTCTTTGTATCCTTTCGCGCGAACGTCCCAGTTGCTGTTTGTGCAGAGCTCGCACTTGTCGCCGGCGAACATCGCGGCCGCTTTCTTGTCGTTCTTGAACTGCCAGAGCAGCCAGTTCGACGCGACGTTCGCATATTCGCCGCCGCCCGGGTGATCCACTGTGGCGGTGTGGCCCGCGCCATGGCGGGCGCCGTAGAACGCCGGCACGTTCCTGGTCAGCTCGAATGTCGTGAGCGACGCGGGCGTGAGGAAGTCGCGTTCGGCGCCGTTGATCAGCAACACGGGACCGTGGACTTTCTGCAGCGCGTCTCCATTCGATTCCGCCCTGTTAGGCTGAACGCCGGAGTTGAACACGCCTATAGTCTTCACGCGCGGGTCCGAGCCGAGCGTGATCGAAAGAAATCCGCCGCACGACTGCCCCATCACGGCGACGTGCTCGAGGTCGATTTTGCCTTTCAGCGGCGAGCCGTCGCGTCCGTTTTCCTTTTCCGCCCACGCGATCGCTTTGCGCAGATCGTCGGGGTTCTGCTGCCTTTGCGCGGCGCCCGGCTCCGGCACGCTGCCGATCACCAGGAAGCCGTGCGACGCGATCGTCGTGAAGAAGCCCGAGTAGCGCGCGCTGTTGATGGCGCAGCCGCCGTCGCCCCACGCCATCACCGGCAGCTTGTCCCTGCCGGGGAATCTGCTGAGATCCTCCGGACGAAAGACGACGTGGCCCGGCGAGCCGAGGGCGGGCTCCGACATCACTTTGTATGGGCCCGGGATCGCTTTCGGCGCGCCTTCGAGCGGCAGCGTCGTCCTGACCAGGTCGGCCCTGGGCCCGGGCCCTTGCGCGAACGAAACACACGCAGTGAGGACGAATGCGGCAGTGAGTGCTGCTTTCATGCGCCGTAGCTTAGCAGACGGAAGCACGACCGGCGCGCGCGGCGGCTGGCTTCCCCGTCGCGCCTAGGGCTTGACTTGCGAAATCAGCGACAGCATGCCGCCACCGGGCTCGTGAAAGAATGTCAGCCACTCCTCCAGGCCGTCCGGGTGCTTGTAAATCATATGGGGCGCGCCCGTGAACGTGACGCCCCGGCGTTCGAGCTCCTGTTGCGCCGCGTGGATGTCCGGCACGCGGAAGTACAGGACCGAGTCGTTGTGAAGGTCCGGCACATCGATGATCGACCGATCCTCGAGCATCAGACGAACACCGCCACAATCGAAGAACGCCAGCTTGTTCGCCGTGAACAAGTGCGGCAAGCCCAGCACGTCGCGGTAAAACCGTTCGGCCTCGGCCAGATCCTTGACGGCTCGCGCGATTTGACCGATCGGGCCCAGCGTGAGTTCCGGCATGTGATGACGCTCCTTTGACGCAAGGGGGCTGTTCGCGGGAATACCGGGCCACTGGCGCAGCTCCGCCCGCGTCCGCAGTCCGACCTTTGCTTTGGCGTTGGCGAGATGAAACTTTACGGCGTCACGGCTGATGCCGCGCAGTTTCGCAATGGCGCGGTCCGAAATTCCGTGCCTCACCAGATCGACAATCGACCACTCGGCCGGCGTCAGCACATCCGCATGCCGCGGCCGTCCCCGGCGACCCATAGCCACGGCCGCATGGTAGCGAATTGATCAGCGAATTTCCCTACCCGCCCTGTCTCGCGGCAGGGGCTTGCTAACGTTGCGATCAGCTTCGCCATGTTTGACATCGAGGCGGGAGTCCCTTGATACTGCCCGGAGCGCGCTGACAGGGCGCCACCAACCCGCGGCAAGGGAACACTCCCACCTGTTTTGGTCTGAGTCGTGTGCGTGTGCACCTTCTTTCAGCCTGGTTGCAGCGGGGTACAGGCGATTCATGAAAGAGGGGCGCAATGACCAGTTCGAAGTCCCTCCCGGCTCGTCCGTCTCTGGAATCCCTCCGTAAACAGGCAAAGAAACTCGCGCGAGACCGAACCTTATCGCTGCGCGACGCCCAGCTTGTGCTCGCGCGTGAATACGGCTGCGCCGGCTGGCAGGACCTCACAGCAGAGGTCCGTAAGCGCTTGGGATCTGGGCTCGAGTGGGCCGTTGCCGCGGCTGATCGCATGATTCATGACAACGACGTCGAACGCCTGAAGCAACTATTAGCCACATACCCGGCGCTGCTTTCCTGGAAAGACGACGACGATGACCGCGGCTTGCTGGGAATGGCCACGAGTGCCTTTGGCGACGCCGGCGACGCGCAGAGGGAACAGTGGTTCACGCGTGGAGCATGCGCAGAGCTACTGGTCGACGCCGGCGCAGTCGTGATGCCGTCGGTCTGCGAGCGCCTGCTCCAATCCCGTGCCAGGGGGCTGCTCGAGCTGTTTCAGCGTAAAGGCGTGCTGCCGCGCACGTTGAAGTTCTTTGCGGCTCTTGGCGATCTCGACGGCGTTCGCACCGCTCTCAATGAGAACGGGAACGATCTCAAGACGGTCAATGAAGCGCTCGTCTGCGCGTCCCGCTTCGCGCACGAGGCGGTCGCGTCACTCCTGCTGGAACGATCCATCGCGCTCGATCCCGAGCTCGGCGAGCACATTGACGGAAACACCGACCGCCTGTCTTTCATCAGGTGCTTCAATAGATCCGACAGATCCGATTTTGGGCAGGTCGCGGCGATCGGACTGTGGAAAGTGTTTGTCATGGGGCAAGTCCAGCGCGCGCTTGATGAGCGCGAACTGGCGCCGTTCGTCAGCGAGCTGCAGCGTGAGCCGTGGCTGCTAGGTGACGCCTACGTGGCGTTTCAGGCCGGGCTCATCGAAACCGCTAGTTTTCAGACCGACCGCGCGGAATTCATCGGCGCCATTCTCGACCTCGATCCGGCAATCCTGCGCCGCCAGCCGCCGCCCCCGTCGAGAGCCATCGAATGGGCGTTCATGTACGCGAACATGCACCTGCTTCCATTGCTCACGCGTATCTGGCCGGTGCCGGACGACCTGCCGTACGCGGCAGGCATCGGTAACCTCGCGCGGGTGAAGCAGTGGTTCGACAGCGCCGGCGGCGTCCGCAATCTCGAGGATCACTATCCGTACAACGACCCGCAGGCGCGCGGCCACCTTCGATGGGACCCGCCCACGGCGCAGCAGGTGCTCGACGTGGCGCTCGCCTTTGCCGTCATCAACCGCCGCTTCGACGTGGCGGACTTCCTGCTCGAGCACGGCGCAGACATCAACACCAACTGGAACTCCCATGAGCCGGCGAGCATCCTGCACCACCTGGTCTTCTTGCCGGACTCCTACGAGCCGATGCGATTCCTCATCGACCGCGGCATCGACATGACCATCAAGGACTACCGGTGGGACAGTAACGCAGCCGGTTGGGCGCGCCACGGCAACAGCGACGAGAAGATGGCCCAGTGGCTGGAGGAGGCGGAACGTCAGCGGGAGCCGGGACGATGAGCAGGCCCGAACGGACAGTGGCGACTATTGGATCGATCGTGGAAACGGTCGTCGATGCGTACCTGCAGGCGGTCGATGCCGAAGCTCCCGCCTCTAAGTCACGTGGGACGAGCTGGCACGCTCTCCTAGATAGACTTGGTGAACAAAACGACTTATCCTAGCGTATCTAGGAGAACGTCGCACATGGCGAAGAAACCCGCTGATCTGCTCCCCGGCACGCTCGACATGCTCATTCTGAAGGCGGTCTCGCTGAAGCCGTTGCACGGCTATGGGGTACTGCTGCGCATCGCGCAGATTTCCAGGGACGTCCTGGACGTGCCACAGGGGTCGCTGTATCCGGCGCTCTACCGCCTCGAACACCAGGGCCTGATCAACGCGGAGTGGGGCGAGAGCGAGAACAAACGCCGCGCGAAGTTCTACACGCTGACGCCGGCTGGCCGAAAACGCCTTCGGGACGAAACCGCGAGCTGGAACCGTCTTGTCTCTGCCATCGCGCACTCGCTCAGCGCCACTCCAGACGAGGTGTGAACGTGCTACATCGGTTTCGTTCCCTCACGAATGCCTGGCGTCGTCGTGACCGGTTCGAGGACGGGATGGCGGATGAGATGCGCGCACACCTCGAGATGCGCGTTGAAGATCTCGTGACCGCCGGCACGCCACGGACCGAAGCGGAGCGGCGCGCCCGGGTGGAGTTCGGTTCGATCGACGGTGCGAAGGAGGGCTGCCGACAGGCGCGTGGCGTCTCGTTCGCCGATGCCCTCCGTCAGGATTTCCGGTACGCGTTGCGAGGGTTGCGGCGAAGCCCTGGCTTCGCCCTGCTCTGTGTCGGCATCATGGCGGTCGGCATCGGGGCAAATACGGCGGTCTTCAGCGTCGTCAACGCCGTGTTGCTCAAGCCTCTCCCCTATCGCGACCCACGCCGGATCGTCACCTTATCGAACGTCGTGAAAACGCGGCCCGCCCTGAATGCCCTGGCCAAACAGGTTTCCGTGCCGGATTTTCAGGATTGGCACGACCAGAGCACCGTCTTCGACGCGATGGCGTACTACGGAACGCGACGGGTGTCGGTCACGGTCGGTACGAGCGCCGAGTATGCGCGACTCACACGAGTGACGCGGGAATTCTTCCGCGTCTTTGATGTGCAGCCAGTCGCCGGTCGTCCGTTCACCGCAGACGAAGAAAAGCTGGGCGCGGGCGCTGCGCTCATCAGCTCAGCCTACGCACGACAGCACTACGTTGAACCGTCGCGCGCGCCTGGTCAGGTGCTTCGCGTGTTCGACCGGCCCGTGACGATCGTCGGTGTCCTGCCTCAAGCGTTCGACTTTCCGGACGGCACCGCGATCTGGTTCCCCGCGACGACAATCGCAGATCCATCGGCGACACAGCGGACGGCCAACAACAACCGAGCGATTGGACGGTTGAAGCGCGATATCACTCTGCCAGAAGCGAGTGCGGAGATGACGTCGATCGCCAGACGACTGGAGCAGGCTTATCCCCAATCGAACAGCGGCAAGGGCCTTGCCCTGACGCCCCTGCTCGACGACACGGTCGGTGATGCGGGCGCGATGCTGTATCTGCTGCTGGGGGCGGTGGGGCTTGTGCTGCTCATCGCCTGCGCGAACGTCGCCACTTTGCTACTCGCGAAGGCCACCGGCCGCACCCACGAAATGGCGATCCGCGCCGCTCTCGGGGCGAGCCGGTCCCGCATCGTTCGACAGCTGCTCGTGGAAGGCTTCGTGCTCGCGATCGTTGCCGGCGCCATTGGCTCGGTGGCAGCCGTCTGGGGAACGAGGGCTCTCGTCGCGATCGCCCCGACGCAGGTCCCGCGACTCGCCCAGGCGGGAGTCGACGGGCCCGTACTCACGTTCACGCTGCTCGTCTGCAGTGTGGTCAGTGTGCTCTTCGCACTGCCCCCGGCCCTTCAGGTTTCGCAGGTCGATGCGAACGAGTCGCTGCAGGCGGCCGCTGGACGAACCGTCGTGGGAGGTCGTGGCAGGCAGCTGCGCGACGTGTTCGTCGTCACGGAGATCGCGTTGACCGTGATCCTGCTCACTGGCGGTGGGTTGCTCCTCCGAAGTCTTGTTGCCCTCCAGCATGTGTCGCTCGGCTTCCGGCCTGAGCACGTATTGGCCATGGAAGCGACACCGCAGAGCCGGCAGCGCGCCGCAGCGTTCTTCACCGGGCTCCTGACTGACGTAACCACACTGCCTGGCGTCGTCGCGGCTGGTGCAATCAATGCGCCTCCAGGAAACGTCGACTCCACGGGAACCTATTGGATCGATCATCTTCCGAAGGAATTGAACCTGGGCTCCGCTCCTCCCACGGTCATGTCGGTCGTCGCGCCCGGTACGTTCATGGCGCTCGGCATTCCGCTTCAGAGCGGCCGAGACTTCCGTGAAGGCGATGCGGCCGGCGCCCCTCGCACGGCCATCATCAACGAGTCACTGGCGCGACAGGCGTTTCGTAACAGCGACCCGCTCGGGCACGTGATCTTCTGCGCATTCGATTCGCTTGAGCCCATGACGATCGTCGGCGTCGTCGGCGATGTGCGACAGTACGGTCCCGCGCGCGAAGCTTCACCGGAATGCTATCTCCCATACCTGCAGCACGGCTTCAACAATGCGACGTTGAGCATCGTCGTGCGGACCTCTGGCGACCCGGGCCTTCTCGCTGACACGATGCGGCAAAAGGCCCACGAGCGCTCACCTGACGTCTCGGTCAAGGCGACGACGATGGACGTCCTGGTTGGCGAGCACTTCGCGGCGCCTCGGTTCCGCGCCGTCCTCGTCGCATTGTTTGGTGCGGTCGCATTGTGCCTCGCATTGGCTGGCATCTACGGAGTCATGGCGTACACCGTCGCCCAGCGATCTCGTGAGATTGGCCTCCGAATGGCATTGGGAGCCACCGCACAAAACGTCCTGTGGATGATGCTGAGGCGAGGGACCCGGCTCGTCGCGGCAGGGCTGCTCGTGGGACTGCTCGTCGCGGCTGCGACGAC
>WNFL01000042.1_pt2 | contig 15838 bp, 12 predicted proteins | sample 5400361 | NCBI WGS metagenome assembly WNFL01 (sample SAMN13153351, study PRJNA577476) | soil metagenome | isolation source: 40 cm soil on Douglas fir-dominated hillslope | place: USA:California | collected 2013-09-17
AACATGCCGCATTTCCGTGAGCTTGCGGATGTCGTGCGTCGGGCCGGGATCTACGGGCCGCGGGACTATCTCGCGATCGTCCAGGAATTGATCAAGTACTGGTCGATAGAATCGCTCGATGGGCTGAACGATCTGGGGCGGATGGCGCAGGAGAAGATCATGGGGATTCCAGCCCGTCTCGAGCGGATCGCGGAGATCATGGAGAAGAAGACTAAGCCCAAGAGCTTCGCGTTCGACGTGGTGTTCAATCGCGTCTTCGCAATGGAGTAGCTTCGAGCGCACCTGGCGTTCGAGATCTCGGCGCGTCGGTCAGTCGGAGGGGGCCTCGTCGGGCCTTACACTCGCTCTGGCGGAGCCCCCAACTGCGCTCGTTCGCTTCGCTCAGTCGCGGGGCTCCTTGGTCGCTCGCTTGCCGCGGCCCCACGAGGACCCCTCCGACTTCCCTCCAGGCGTGATCGCGAGACCGTGCACGCGGAAGTCACTGGGTTGGGCGACGCCGTTGAGCCCGCGCGAACGCTTCGCCTCGCGCGAACGACAGTGCGCAACCTCGAGTGGGCGCGGTGAGCGTCGAGACGGCCGCCCGGCGCCGACGCGCGGGAACTGCGCGAACCCCACGCATCACGCGCCGTAAGGCGCGCGCAGTTACAGATCTGTGTAGGGAGGTGAGGGTGTCCTCGTAGGCCGCGGCAAGCGAGCGACCAAGGAGCCCCGCGACTGAGCGCAAGCGAAGAAGCGCAGTTAGGGGCTCCGCCAGAGCGAGTGTAAGGCCGGAGAGGACACCCTCGCCGACCACATACAGTGATGCCAATCTAAGCGCGCGCCTGACGAGCAAGATGCGTCGGTGACGCGCAGTGACAGAGCTAAGAGCCTGAGAGGCCGAGGTCGGCCGAGCGCGCCTGCATGGAGCCTATGACGAACGTTATGTGCTCGTCGAGCTCGACGCCCAGCTCATTCGCGCCGTTCACCACGTCTTCCCGACTCACGCCGCGCGCGAAAGCCTTGTCTTTCATTTTCTTGCGCACTGATCGCACGTCCACCTCGTGGACACTCTTGGTCGGACGGACCAGCGCCGTCGCCGTGACCAGGCCGGTCAATTCGTCGACGGCGAACAGGGTTTTCGCCATCTTCGAATCGCGCGGCGTGTTCGTGTAGTGCGCATGGCCGAGTATCGCCTGGAGAATGTCCTCGGGATAGCCTTTGGAGCGGAGCAACCGGACGCCTTCCGACGGATGCTCCTCCGTCGGCGAGTGAGAGTTGTTCGGAAAGCGCTCGTAATCGAAGTCGTGAATGAGGCCGGTGGTTCCCCAGCGCTCTTCATCCTCGCCGAATTTTTGCGCGTAGGCGCGCATCGCGCCTTCCACCGCCAGCATGTGCTTTCTCAGCGACTCGCTCGCCGTGTATTCGTGCATGAGCGCGAGCGTTTCCGCGCGTGAGGGAAGTGTTCCGCCGTTAGTCACGTGTCCAGCTCCATGGAAAAGCCTGAGCGCTCACAGGAAATTGGTTCCGTCCGAACATTCTCATGATCGTTTTTTCCCCGGTGGATTGGGCGTCGGCGTGTTACCGAGCCTTCCGAAATCTATGAAGCCCCGCTTTGGATTTGTCGAGAGGAGCTGGACGTCGATCTCGTCACCGACGTCGACGCCGCCGCTTCCGCGTACGAGCATGCCCTCCACCGGCGGACTCACCACTCTCACAAAGGTCCCGCCCGGCTTCTTGCCGGTGACGATCGCCTTGAAGTGCTGGCCGATCCGATCGCTGAAAAGAATCGCCGCCGCGATCTTTCGCACGTTTCTCTCCACTTTGCGCGCTGCGTCCTCCTTGAGCGTGCAGTTGCGCGCGATCGCCGACAGCTCGTCGTCGGTGTAGGGCGGGGGAGCGCCGGCGAGGACAGCTTTCACTATGCGCTCGGTGACCAGATCCGCGTAGCGCCGGTTCGGCGCCGTCGAGTGCGTGTAATCCTGCACAGCGAGCCCGAAGTGTCCGGGCTCCTCCACACCGGGCTGATCGAGAATGTATTCGCCCGGTCCCATCAGCTTGACCACCGCGAGAGATAGATCCGGGAACGTGTCCGGGTCCGCGGCTTTGCGCTCGAGCATGAAATCGTGGAGCGCGAGCGGATCGGGCGCCGGCGGAAGCGTCTTCCCGTACCGCTTCGCAAGCTCGACGATTCTCTCCCACCGCTCAGGGCTCCGCACGATTCGCCTGATCCCCGAGACGTGGCTGGCCTCCAGGAATCTCGCGACCGATCCGTTGGCCGCGATCATGAAGTCCTCGATCAAATCAGTGGCGCTATTCCTCTGCGTCTTCTCAATGGCTGTGACCGTCCCGTTCAGCGAGACCGCCCGCGCCTCAACGGTCTCGATCTCGAGGGCGCCATTGCTGGTTCTCGTCTTACGCAACGCGGCGGCGATCCTCGCCTGAAGTCGGAGCTGTGATTCTAGTTGCGGAATCGCGGCGATCGTTTGCGGCATCGCCGCTCCCGAGTCAAGCCACGCGCCAACGCTGGAGTAGGCAAGCTGCGCTTTGTTCGTCACCATCCCGCGATAGATCTGTGCTGATTTGACCGCGCCATCGGCAGCGACGATCATCTCGATCACCATCGCTTTCCGCTCGGTGCCCGCGAATATCGAAGTCGCGCCCGCGGAAAGCTCGGGCGGAATCATCGAGAAGATCGCCGCACCCGTGTACACCGACGTAGTCTGCGCCGCGGCGTGCGCGTCGATCGCGGAGCCCTTCGGCACCTCGGTATCGACGTCCGATATCGCGATGTAGAGTCTCCAGTCGCCGGCGTTGTTTCCCGCCGAGCCGGAACCGGCTGCGGCAACAGCGCCGCTGATTTCTTCGGCGAACTCGATCTGATCGAGGTCTCGGGTATCGTCGTTGTCGATCGAGGACCAGAGCAGGGCGCGGAGATCCTTGAGTGGCGCTCCGGCGTCGGTGTGCTTCCCGATGTTCTGGAGCTCGGCGCGTACAGCAGGGCCGAAATCGGGGTCGAAGCCTTCGTCGACCATGGCCTGTCTCGCGACATTGCGAAGATCGGGCGTCAGCATCTGGGGAGCGCGTTCATCACCGAAAGTATTTGGGAGAGGATTTGATCAACACTTGGGAAGCGACTTCACGAGTAGATGAGCGACATCGATCGTCAACTGCAGAGCGAGAAGCGCTCCGAGCATGATCGAGACGTCGACCCACGGGCGCCGCCGAGGAGGAAGCGTTCGCGCATAGAGCAGCGCACCGGCCACGATCACGATTCCCTCGGCGATAAAATCCGCGCCGGGATGATTGTAAAGCTCGAGGCCAATCATCGGGCCGCCCGGCCACGTCGGCTTGTAACCGGTGATCCAGTCGAGGAACATGTGCGAGAGAATCACCGCGGCGACGACGAGCGCGCCCGTCCAGTCGCGCGTTACCGCTCCGTAGGCAGTGAATCCCACCAGCATCAGAGTGAGAACCGCCGGAATGGAGTGGGATAGAATTCCCGCCGGATTGTATGCGCCGGCGGCGCACATTCCCATGTCCACCCAATCGGGCGCGTACGTCGCGACGAGGAGAACCAGCAACCCGATGCTCCCGCGCACACGCTTCGCTGCCAGCGCGGCGCCTACGTGACCGATATACATCTAGCGGCGGAAGCGGCGGTCGATCAATAGCGGCACCAGCGTAGCGGCCAGTAGTGCCGCTAGCAGGCGAGCTGCGTAAAAGAGGTGTTCTCTTTCGAATGTCATGTAGTTTTGTAAAGTTAAGTCGCGCCCCGTCAACTCGCCGGAATCCGGTATCCAGGTTGCTCTCTTTGAGACACTGATGCACGTCAAGAATCTCGAGTGCTCCTTCTGCCACCGCGAATACGAGGCGAGACGTCTCCACAACGTCTGCACGGATTGCGGCAAGCCGCTGCTCGTGCGCTACGATCTCAAGCGCATCGCCAACTTTCTCACGCGCCAGGCGCTCTACGCGCGGCGATCGGACCTGTGGCGTTACCGGGAGCTGTTACCGGTGAGGCGAGAAGACAACATCGTGACGCTTGGTGAGGGATGGACCCCGCTTGCGCACGCAAAAAATCTGGGCGCGGCTCTCGGCATGACCGAGCTCTTCGTGAAGGACGAGTCGCTCAACCCGACTCAAAGCTTCAAGGCGCGGGGGATGTCGGTCGCAGTCTCGATGGCGAAGGAGCTCGGGGTCAAGAAGATCGCGGCGCCCTCGGCCGGGAATGCGGCTGGGGCTCTCGCTGCCTACTGCGCCCGCGCGGGGATCGAAGCCTTTCTCTTCATGCCCCGCGACACGCCGCGCGCGAATCTCATCGAGTGCGAGGTCGCCGACGCGCAGATAACGCTCGTGGATGGTCTCATCACGGACTGTGGCGCCGAGGTGGCAAAGCGGAAGGAGGCAGAAGGCTGGTTCGATTTTTCGACTCTCAAGGAGCCCTATCGCGTCGAGGGGAAAAAGACCCTCGGCTACGAGATCGCCGAGCAATCCGCGTGGACATTGCCGGACGTGATCGTGTATCCGACTGGAGGAGGGACGGGGCTGGTCGGAATGTGGAAGGCGTTCGACGAGATGCAGGAGCTGGGGTGGATCGGTGAGAAGCGTACCCGCATGGTATCGGTTCAGGCGGCCGGGTGCGCCCCGATCGTTCGCGCCTTCGAGCCTTCGAGAAGGGTGAACGGTTCGCCGAGGAATTTCCGAACGCGACGACGATTGCATCGGGACTGCGAGTGCCGAAGGCGATCGGAGATTTTCTCATTCTCGATGCGATCCGTGAATCGGATGGGTTGGCCGTCACGGTCACGGACGAGGAGTTGATCGCGGGCGCGAGGGAGCTGGCTCGCAGGGAAGGGATCTTCGCGTCGCCAGAAGGCGGCGCGTGTGTGCCGGCGCTACGGAAGCTGCTCGAGCGCGGGAAGGTGAAGCCCACTGAAAGGGTGGTGCTGTTCAACACCGGGTCGGGCATCAAGTATCTCGATGCGTTCGACGCCGAGGCCAAGGAGAGGACACCTCGCAGCCAAAGGCCGAGTGCGCTTGGGCCTGCGCTTCGGACCTGAGAAACAACTACAAATATGACTACCTGCCGGGGGCTTTGAGCCGAACCGGCGTTTGGCTGCGAGCGGGCTGTTTTGATGCGCGCAAGCCGGCGCAGGGGATTGCGATCAGGAACGCCAACCACGTGACGATCGGGAATGCCAACCACGTGACGATCAGGAATGCCACCCCTTGAATAGTGCTCCATCGCGATCCAGCCCGCCCGTAGCCCTAAGCCGGTTCGGCCCAAAGCTCCTGGCCGGTAGTCGTACGTTGCAGTTCAGTTGCAGTAATTCGTTCGACTACCTCAGTCCGACGAGCTTGTGCGTCTGAAGGCTAAGCCGCCACCGCGGATGCCTCAAACAATACTCGATGGCCGCCTCGGTATTCGCCGCTGTGTGGGGCCCGTCCATCGGCTGCAGGAAAAAATGGCGGAAATCGAGGCGCTCGAATTCTTCCGGTGGCGCCTTCTCCTGAGGGTAGACGAGCTTCAGCTCGCTGCCCGATTTCTGGACGAGCGGCGCACCAGCCTTCGGACTCACACAAATCCAATCGAGTGATTTGGGAGCTGGCTTGGTCCCGTTCGTCTCGACGGCGACTTCGAAGCCACGCTGGTGCAGCTCGCTGATCAACTTCTCGTCCACTTGAAGCAGCGGCTCCCCACCCGTGCAGACCACGTACTTCGTCGGCACGCCGGCCGAGCGCTCGGGGATTCCGCCGACTTCTGAAGTACGGGTATCACCTAAAGCGCGACCGTCGCCCGCCCAGCATCGATCGATCGCGTCCGCAAGCTCACTCGCGCTCTTGAACCTGCCGCCATCGGGTCCAGTCCCTACGAAATCGGTGTCGCAGAACTGGCAGACCGCGCGCGACCTGTCCTCCTCTCGGCCCGACCAGAGGTTGCAGCCGGAGAAGCGGCAGAAGACGGCAGCACGCCCGCTTTGCGCCCCTTCGCCCTGGAGTGTGTAGAAAATCTCCTTCACCGTATATGTCATCGCGCTCTCGTCCCAACTCCGCTTTTCGCGACGGCGTACTCGATCGGATCTTCGAGTCCGGCTTCGCTGAAGCCCTTGAGTCGGAGCTGACAGGCATCACACCGCCCACAGGCTTCGCCGCTTGGGCCAGGATCGTAGCAGCTGGTCGTTTGCGAGTAGTCGACTCCCAGCGACGTGCCGAGGTTGATGATCGCGGCCTTGGAGAGCGAGATGAGCGGTGTGCGGATCACCAGTCGCGTTTTCCCTTCGACGCCCGCGCGCGTAGCGAGATTGGCCATCTTTTCGAATGCTTCGATGTACTCTGGCCTGCAGTCTGGGTAGCCGCTGTAGTCGAGCGCATTCACCCCAATGAAAATATTGGATCCTCCAACTATCTCGGCGAGCGCCAGAGCGTAGGAAAGAAAGATCGTGTTGCGAGCGGGCACGTAAGTGACCGGAATCTCCGTCGCCGACGGCGAGTGCGCGCCGAGATCCCGATCCTTGGGAACAGGTATGTCCGCAGTGAGCGCGGAACCGCCGAACAGCGTCAGATCGATCTGCGCCACATGGTGGCGTGTGACCCCCGCCCTCCTTGCGATTGCCTTCGCCGCATCGATCTCGGCCGAATGGCGCTGACCATACGCGAAGGTGAGCGCGTGAATCTCGAAGCCTTCGCTTTTGGCGATTGCGAGCACGGTCGTCGAGTCGAGCCCTCCACTGAGGAGGACCACGGCTGGCGGCGCTGATTTGGCTCGGGAGCGGGAGGGGGTTTTCATTGCATCGATCCTTCCCCGAAACTTACACCCTCGCCGTCCGATGACAGAGATGACGAAGTGGGATCACGAGGTCGCCCGCGCGACCGGCGCTAGAGAGCGGCCGTGATGGCCTGCAAAAGCTCGTCTGGCACCAGCGGCTTCGACAGGACCGCTGAGGCGCCCAATGCGCGTACCCGCTCCTGACCCTTCTCATCGATGCTGCCGCTCAGGATGATGACCGGGATGTCAGAGGTGCGTGAATTGGTCTTGAGTTTCCTCAGCGTCTCTTCGCCCGACCCGCCCGGCATGTTCACATCGAGCACGATGGCGTCGACTGGAGGCGTTCGCCGCGCCTGCATCAGTGCCTGGACAGCGTCGAATGCGGTGATTGCCTTGTAGCCCTTGTCCTTGAGAATGGAAACGACCAGCGTCGAGATCACGCGATCATCGTCAACCACAAGAATCGTTGCCACTATGATTTCCCCGCGAGCAAAACGAGGCGCGGACGAAGGCTTGTGAGTGCGGAATTCAGATTCACCAGTGCGAGCGGACTTTCGCCGAGCTCGCCGGACCGGCCGATCGTCTCGAGCACTCTGGCCGCAGTCGCCACGACTCCGGCTTTCAGAGTCAAAGCGGAACCGGCCAGCGCGTGAGCACCCATGCGCAGGCGTTCGGCGTCCCGCCCGTCTACGGCGGCAGTGATTTCCGTAACGCGGGGCTCGAGGTCCTCGAGGAAAAGACCAGCTAGCTCGCCGCTCGCCGGCGAGCGCCCTGTTTCCACTTACGAGTTTCATCAACGCCACTTCATCAAGGGTGGCGGAATCATTGTCCACGGCTTCCGTCGGCGCAGTCACGGCACGCATCGCGGTCACTGGAGTCGCCACGCGCATCGAGCCCGAAGCCAGGCGGTCGACCATTTCGAGAAGCTTCGTCGACTGAATTGGTTTGGGGGCAAAGCCGTCCATTCCCGCCGCGAAACAAGCTTCCCGATCACCCTTCATCGCGTGCGCCGTAACCGCAATGATGGGCATTCTTCCTCCCGAGGGCCCTTCGTGCTCGCGAATCAACCGCGTTGCCTCGAAACCGCCCATCACCGGCATTTGAACATCCATGAGCACTACATCGAATTGTTCGCGCTTCACAGCGTCCACAGCCTCCTTACCGTTCGTCACCAAAATAGCATTGTGACCCGCACGCTGCAGTATGCTCGCGGCCAGCTTCCGATTGACGGGATTGTCCTCGGCCACGAGAACTTTGAGCGACTTGCCGCGCGTCGCATTGGGCACCGGGGTAACCGCTTCTTCCTCGACGGCGACCGATCCCACGAGCGACTCGGTAATCGCGGAGAGAAGGGCTGATCGGCGCACCGGCTTTATCAGGTACGATGAAATACCGAGCTCCCGTGCTCTCGCCACATCCTCTGCGCTGTGAACCGATGTAAGCATGAGGACCGTAGCTGCCTTCAACGACGGAGTCTGCCGGATACGCCTGACGAGATCGAAGCCGTCCATGGACGGCATGCGCGCGTCAGTGAGAATCAGCGCAAACCCATCGGCGCTCTGATCGGTTCCGGAAAGAATCTTCAGCGCTTCGATGCCGCTCGTAGCCAACGTGGCGCGCATACCCCAGGTGCGAAGGATGCCATCGAGAATCCTGAGGTTGGTCGCATTGTCGTCGATCACGAGCGCGCGGAGGTTCGACAGTCGCGTGTGGGGAACGGATTCGGGAATGGTATCCTCGGATTGAATCCCGAAGCCCGCCGTGAAGTCGAACACGCTGCCCTTGCCGATCTCGCTGGTGAGTCCGACGCGGCCGCCCATCAACGTGATGATGCGCGACGATATCGCAAGCCCCAATCCTGTTCCGCCATACTGCCGCGTAGTCGACGCGTCCGCCTGCTGAAACGCCTCGAATACCCGCACCTGATTTTCGGGCTCGATTCCAATGCCTGTGTCAGCGACGAAGAAGTGGAGCACACTCCTGCCTTCTTTGCTGCTCTCCAATTCGATACGCAGATTGACCTCGCCGGTCTCCGTAAACTTGATCGCGTTTCCGACGAGGTTGATGATCACTTGGCGCAGCCTTCCTACATCGCCGATCAGCGCGTCGGGAACATCGGGAGCGATCTCGAGGCTGAATTCGAGCCCCTTTTGTTCGGCGCGGTGTCCGAGCGTGCTGATCGTGTCGGCAATGCTCTCGCCCAGGCTGAAGGGTGAGGAGTCGAGCGCCATATGACCGGCCTCGATCTTGGAGAAGTCCAGGATGTCGTTGATGATGTCCACCAGCGACTCGGCGGAGCTGCGGGCCGTGGTAACGTAGTCGCGCTGATCGCGGGAGAGGTCCGTATCGAGGGCGAGCTCGAGCATGCCGAGGACGCCGTTCATCGGCGTTCGGATCTCATGGCTCATGTTGGCCAGGAATTCACTCTTCGCGCGATTGGCGTCGTCCGCGGCGTGGCGTGCGCGCAAAAGCTCGTCGCTCCGTCCGCGCTCTTCGACTGATCTGTTGAACGATTCCGCGAGCGCTTCGAGTTCGTCGCCACTGCGAATATGGACGGGAGGCGAGAAGCCCGTCTTTCCAAAACGGTCCGCGGCGGCGGCAAGCTCTAGGAGCGGGCGGACGAACACGCGTCTCGTGTAGGCGTAGAGCAGAGAGCCGAAAATCGATAGCAGTGCCACCCGCAGCCCGATGTCGCGGAGAACGTTTCGACGAATTGCCTTATCGACCGGTGAGATCTGCATGTCGACCGAGATCGTGCCGATGACACTGCTCTTTCCAGCGGCATCGTAAGGCCCGAGCAATGGCTGAACCGCGCGATAGAACTTGCGGCCGCCTCCGGCGTAGTAAATCTGTCCCTTTCCAGCTCGGAGCAGTGATTGCGGGCCGGATTCTCTACTTCCCGGGAAATCGCCGGGATCCGAGTCCGCGACAGTTCGGCCTTCCAGGTCGTAGATCCTCACGTCCCCGACATCCGGCAGCTGTTGTTGAAAATGCCCAACGGCCCGCGCTAGTGTTTCCGTGCCCACGACGTCCATGTCTTCGCGAACGAGGCTTTGCACCAGCACCATGAGGTTTGATGCGGAGGCTTCCACGTTCGAGTACATCGCCGCGTGCATCGCCCGATACTGGAAGTAGCCTGTGACCGTGACTACCGTCGCGAGAACGGCGAGGAAATAAACGAGGATCTTGGTCGACAGCGACGAACGCCAACTCCTCATGCGCCGGCGTCGAGCTGCTTCATCATTGTTTCCATGCACTGGGGACAGATGCCGTGCGTGAGCTTGACATCGGAATGCGAAGTCAGATACGAATCGACCTGCTCCCAGTAATTCGTTTCGTTCCGCACCTTCTTGCAGTAGCTGCAAATCGGCAGCAGACCTTGCAGCCGCTGCACGTGCGCAAGCGCAACTTCCAGCTCGGCGACGCGAGCCGCGAGACTGCGCTGCAGCTTCACCATGCGCTCACCGACGCGAACGCGCGCTTCCAGCTCGGAGGGATCGAAAGGCTTGGCGATGTAATCGTTGGCGCCAGCGGCGAGGCCATACGCCACATCCTCCTTGTCCGAACGGGAGGTGAGGAGAATGACGTACAGCAGCTCGAAGCCAGGAGTAGTGCGCAGTTGGCGGAGGATCTGAATGCCTTCGAGCCCTGGCATCATCCAGTCGAGCACCGCGAGCTCCGGCGCGTCTTTGCCCCTGAGTGTTTCGAGAGCGTTCCAGGCCGCGTTGCCGTCGGCTACCGCGATCACATCCAGGCCGAGGCGGCCCAGAGTGCTCTCGAGGAGCTTGCGCGTTACAGCGTCGTCTTCCGCTACAAGAATTCTCATTTGTGCCCTATAGCCAGGCGACCGATGGGTCGCGGAGCCCGTTTCAAAAGGATCGCCGGTCAAAAAAACAAAGAAGGTCGCTCACGCGACCTTCTTGGCTAACGGTGGCTGAGGCTTCGGTGGCGTGAGTCTGGGATGTGGTGATTCCGCTGCCACTTCCTCGGTTGGAATTGGAGTTACCGTAGTTTCGGTCTTGAGCTCGCCGACCAGATCTCGGAGCACGTGGCTGCCGTGGAACAGCTGCGTCGAGGCCATGCTCATTTGCTCGCAGGCGGCGCTCTGCTCTTCCGTCGACGCGCTAACCTGCATCGCCGCCGTCGCGTGGCTCTCTGCTGTGCGCGCGACCAATCCGAGATTCGCGGCAGCCGAATCGACGGCTCGCGCATTCTCGGTCGCGGCAGTCGTGACCGTCGCCGCAGCGGCTCGCGTTCTCTCTGCCGCCGCGAGGATGGTCGAGAGCGCGCTGTCCAGCTCCCGGCTCACGCGCTCGATCTCACCCACCTGCGTCACGCCCTGCTCCATCGCCTTCGAGGTCGCGTGCACCCGGGTCGTTACGCTTTCGGTCATCTTCACCACGTCGTCCGCTGCCGCCTGCGTCTGATCGGCGAGCTTGCGAACTTCTCCGGCAACGACGGCGAATCCGCGGCCGGCCTCGCCTGCTCGCGCTGCTTCGATCGCCGCGTTGAGCGAAAGAAGATTCGTCTGCTCGGCGATCCTGCTCACCGAGACTACGAACTTGTTGATCTCGCTCGCGCTCGTGTTCAGCTCGCGAACCTGCCCAGCCGCCTGCTCGACGATCGTCCGAACATCGAAAAGGATCTTGAGCGCGCGATCGATCTCGATTCGCTTGGCCTCGGCCTCGGCTTCGATCGCGCTCGCCAGTCCGTGAACTTCCTGAGCGCCACCAACGAGGTTGTCGCCACGCGTGCGGATACCGTCCAGCGCCTCGTTCACCTGGCGCAGCTGCGCGACCTGTGACTCGGCGCCGTGTGAAACTTCTTCGACCGCGTCCGCGACTTCACCGGCGGAGGCCGAGATCTGTTTTGACGCCGAGAGCAGGTCGCTTGCGGACTGCGCCACCTCGTCAGCCGTTTTGGCCGCGCCCGAGGCGATGCGTGAGAGCGCGATTGTCGCGTGATTCATTGCGTCGGCGAGGGTGCGGAACTCGCCGGGCATCTCGCCCTCGGTGCGTTGCTGCAGGTCTCCGTGACTCAATTGAACCGCGTGCCTGACGAGGAGCCTGAGCGGTCTGCCGACAGCGCGACCGGTGCGGATGACGATCATGATGGCTAGAAGCATCGCCACGATCACGACCGATACGAGAATTCTGGAGCGCGCTGTCGCCTGGCCGCGGAGATCGGCGGACATCCCGGCGAGCTGCTGCGCGCGCGAATGCTCGAGTTTGGTCAACTGCTCCAGCAGGCCGGGAACCATCCTGCGCGCCTTCTGCGCTTCGGCATGGGCCTCGTCGAGTCGCCCGAGGTCGGTCAGTCTGTGGGACAGCGCAAAGGAGGATTCCACTCGCGCCAACGTTGTGTCGATCGCAACCGTGCGAGCGGTCTGATCCGCGGACACCACACCACCGGGACCGAATGTCCTGTGGAGGCGGTGCGCCTCCCAGCCAAGGCGCCGGAATTCGGCATCGGACTTGGCGTCCTGATCGCTGAGGTACGTGTTGGCGGCCTGGATTTCCTGAGTGACGACGTTGGAGAAGTCAGAGGCCTGCTTGGCGTCCTGCTGCGCGTTGGACAGAGTCTCCGTTACTCGATCGGCCATCTGCGCCATCGACACCCAGCCCACTCCTCCCGCTCCTAGCATCAACAGAATGAGGAATCCGAAACCGACCGCCAGAACCTGACGAATCGTCTGGAACTTGAACGTGAGCTTCACTTGGCGTCCGCGACTGTCAGCAAGCCGCCGTGCGCGCGAAGGACGCGGAATCGCATTCCGACCGGGTCTCCGGTGTCTTCGAAGAACGCGGGTCCGGTGAGTCCCTGATATGCTGTCTCACGATTCAGTGAACGGAGGTAATCCCGAATGGCTCTCCGATCGGGACCTTTCTCCTTTAGCGCCTGAGCGATGAGGCGTGTCGCGTCGTATGCGAGCGCGGCATGCGCGTCGGGAGCAATGTTGTATTTCTTCTTGAATGCCGCGACAAAGGCGCGGGCCGCCGGCGAGGGATCTTCAGGAGTGAACGACATCCCGACGTAGGCGCCTTCCGAGGTAATGGTATCGGCGAGAATTCCCTGCCAGCCGTCGCCACCGACGAAGGTCGCGTTGAAACCCTGACGCTTCGCCTCTTGCAGAATCTTGAGGCCCGATTCCACGCGTCCGGCGATGAATACGATCTTGGGCCTCTTCGTCTTGAGATACGCTACGTAGGGCTCCGCACTGGGGAGATCCGCATTGATTGGATCGAGGCTCAGGATTTCGCCGTGGAATGAGCGTCGAAACGAGTCGGCGAGCCCTCGGCCGTAAGTGTTGTTTTCGTAGAGCACGGCCACGCTCGCCGGAGTGCGTCCACCGAACTTCGATGCGAAGTTGGCAAGCGCGATTCCGTTGAGGGAATCGCTCGAGATGATGCGGAAGACCCAGCTCGAGATGCCGCTCAGGTCCGGGGAAGTGGCGCTCGTCGCGACGGCTGCCAGTCGCCCATCATAAATGGGGGCGGCGGACAGCATGCCGGAAGAGTTTACATGACCGACGACTGCCGAAATGGAGCCGGTTGCGACGAAATCCTGCGCGATTTTCGCCGCAGTGGGTCCATCACCCTCATCGTCGCGGGGAATTACCCTGAACGGGTGACCATCGATTCCGCCGGCCTGGTTGATCTCCTCCACGGCGAGCTGTACGCCCTGAAGATTCTGGAGCCCGTAGCCCTGTTTCCACGGGCCCGCTGCTCCGATAACGTACGGCGACTTGTTGCTGGCGCATGCCGCCAGCGCGACGAGCGCGATGGACGAAACGACTTTAGACGACAACTTCCCCCTCCCCTCGATTTCGGGACACGTTTGTCCCCCGAATTGACGAGGGCCCAGCATAGCCCGTCACTCATTTTCCCGGAGCAAATGCGCAGTAGCGGACTGAGGACTGCGAACAAACTGCTGAGGAATCACGGGCCAACTGCTATTTCGGATTGCCGACTAGTTGCGGATTGGGAGACTAACTTCGAACTGCGGACACACACCCTGCAGTTCGTTCTTGCCCCGCAGTGCGGCCTCCATCCGCAGTTAGTCCCCCAATCCGCAGTTAGTCTGCGGTTCGTAGTAGCAGTTGGCCCGGACTCCTCAGCAGTTAGTTTTCAGTTCGCAGCATTAGGGGCAGTGCAGGGGGGTTGAGCGGAGCGGGCTGACCATATCGTCTGGTGGCGCGTCATTTAGGTAAGCCAGGCCCGCGTTGGATGGGGGCCTGATTGTCGTCCTCCAATCGCTGCTCAACATGCAACTGCGGTCAATCGCTCTAACTGCGGCCGTTCTGGCAGTCGGCGCTCGCGCCGGCGCTCAGGATGTGCGCGTCGAAGTCGTCGAGGCATCGACGGGCAAGCCGATCGTGGGCGCTAACGTCGCGCTGCTCGATTCCGCGGCGACGATCCCGTTGGGCGGGGGCTTCAGCGATCAGAGCGGACGTACCGACCTCCGCGCTCCTTCGCACGGCAACTATCGAGTGCGCGCCGACAAGGTCGGATACGATACCTGGATGTCGGTGCAGCTCAACCTCGGGGACCGCCCGGTAATCGTCCGCGCCGGGATGGCGGTGACACGAAATCCGGCGCCGCTAATTCCGCGAAGCGAAACGGCATGCCTGCAGCTCACCGGCCCGGGAACTCCAGCGGGCGATCTCTGGGTGGAGCTTAAGAAGGCTCTTACCGCCAGCGCGATGACCGAGGCTCAGGGGCTTGTCCCTCTCGACGTCGACCTGTACGAGCGCGTTCTCGATCGAAACCTGTCCATTGTCTCCGAGCGCGCCGAGCAGCGCAACCGAATCCCGCGCCGTCCGGTCACGGGGATATCGTGGGATCAAATCGATACCGCACGGCGCGGGGAAGCCTCCAACAGCGACGTCTACCGTGCTCCGGACGCAGCGACGATGCTTTCGGACCAGTTCGTCAAATCACACTGCTTCGCCGCGATTCGCGGTTACGGCCCGGAGGCGGGACTCTCGGGTCTCGAGTTCAGGCCCGCGCGCGTGAGCTCACAACCGGAGCTGTCTGGAGTGCTGTGGCTCGACCCGAAGGGGAATGCGCTGCGCTCGGTGAATTTCGACTATGTGAATCTCCCGATTCCTTTGCGCATCGCGAGGACAACCGGACGCGTCGAGTTCCAACAGCTTGCCGGCGGTCAGTGGTTCGTGCCCCGCTGGTACATAAGGATGCCGCGCGTAACGCGCGTGACATCGACGGAAGTCGGAGCACCTGCCACTTCACGCGACAGTCTCGTCGGATATCAGGAAGTTGGGGGCGCCGCCCGCCCGACTGGGACCGCTGCCCCAACGATTACCTCCGCGCCATCGCCCGCGTCTCCGCCCGCGTCGACGGGCGACGCGCCATCCGCATCATCAGGTGCGGTCGCGTCACCTGCTCCAGCGAACGCGGCTACAGCGGATTCGTCACCCGTCGCTGCTTCGTCGGTTCTCACCGGCATCGTTTACGACAGCACGAGTGGGCGGGCATTGAGTGGCGTCCAGGTCTCGACCGCAGGGGGACGCTTCAAGACGACCACGAACTCTGGCGGACGCTACCAGCTGCTCATAGACGGTGCGATCGACGACACCGTCGTGTTCGAGCATCCACGGCTTCGATTGCTGCACGTGGCCGAGCGGTGGCAGCCGATCACTTTCCCGAGTGGGACGAAGGGGCAGGCTTCGGTGATCGTTCCGTCATACGCGACGCTGCGCAAGCGGATCTGCGGGCAGAACGAAACTGGCACCGAGCCTCAGGGATTCATGGCCGGTTACGTGAAAGACGCGTCGGGGAAACCGGTACCGCGAGCTCACGTCTGGGCGACGTGGCAGATCCTCTGGGTCGAGCAGAACGGTCGTCTCGTGGCCACGAATCAGCAACGGGTCGTCGAGACAGATACCGGAAACGATGGGTCTTTCATGATGTGCGGCTTCACGCGTGGCGCGCAGATCACGGCCAAGGTGGGAATTGCCGGAAGAAACACGGTGCAGGAAAAGCTCGCGTTCCCGCCGATCATGGTGCTGGAGCACGACTTCGTGCTGGGCCCGCGCTAGCTAGTCGCCGGTCGGGACGATCCCCGCGCCCTCGA
>WNFL01376089.1_pt2 | contig 15833 bp, 14 predicted proteins | sample 5400361 | NCBI WGS metagenome assembly WNFL01 (sample SAMN13153351, study PRJNA577476) | soil metagenome | isolation source: 40 cm soil on Douglas fir-dominated hillslope | place: USA:California | collected 2013-09-17
CTCGGCTAATCTTGGTGACACGCGTAGTATCGCAACTCACCCCGCATCGACAACCCATTCCAAACTTACTGAAGAAGAGCGCGCAGCGGTGGGTATCACACCCGGGCTTATTCGCATATCAGTCGGACTCGAGAGCATGGAAGATATCTTGAATGATATTCAGCAGGCGATGGAATCAAGTTTGTAATTGCTTCCAACGCGATTTTTACTACCGTTTACTGGTGTAATTTTCATTCTATTTGATTTCTGCTCATCCTTGAACAGGGCTTTGTAGTTTAAATTTGATAATAAACCATAAGCGTATGAAAAAACATTTACCGATTCTTTTGTCGCTGCTTTTATTCAGTGGCGGTCTATATGCTCAAGACAGGCTGATTTCAGGAAAAGTAATTTCTACTGAAGACGGTCAGCCTATTGCCGGAGTTAACGTAGTTGTAAAAGGTACGTCTGCAGGCACTACTACCGATAAAGATGGAAAGTATACCATCAGTGCTAAATCGGGCGATATCATTACGTTCAGCTTTGTTGGATTAACCACAAGGGAAATTCCACTAAGTGATCAAACCATTGTGGATGTTTCAATGGCGGTTGATGCCAAGCAGTTAAACGAAGTTGTTGTTACTGTAGGATACGGCACTATGGAGAAGAGAGACCTGACCGGGAATATTGCCCAAATATCTGGCACAGCTCTGCAAGGCGTTCCGGTTACAAGTATCGAACAAAGCATGCAGGGAAAGGCAGCGGGCGTTTTTATTGAGTCACAAAACGGGAAACTAGGTCAAGGTATCAAAGTGCGTATTCGCGGAGCGTCTTCTCTCTCTGCAAGCAACCAGCCGTTGTATGTGATCGATGGGATTCCGGTTACTACCCAAAGCCAGTCAAGCAATGGAGCCGAAACAAATCCATTAGCCGATTTGAATTTTAATGATGTTGCCTCCGTTGATATATTAAAAGATGCATCAGCTGCTGCAATCTATGGCTCACGTGCCGCAAACGGAGTTGTGCTGATTACCACGAAGAGAGGTAAGTCAGGGAAGACCAATTTCTCCATTAACTATTTCTCAGGTATAAGCAAGGAGACTGGAAGGAGAACGTTTTTGAACTCACAGCAATATGTTGATGTTGAAAATCAGGCAGCTGCCAATGCCCAGTTACTTGATTCTTCATTTCCTTATGTCGCATTTAATAATAACAGGCTGCAACGGTACGCAGCTGGAAATACAAACTTCACTACTTACAATACAGACTGGCAAAATCAGGTTTTTCGATCCGCCCCAATTAATCAGATCGATGTAAGTGCTTCTGGAGGAAATGACAAAACACGTTTCTTTGTCAGTGGTCAATACAGTGATCAAAATGGAATCCTGATTGGCAATACTTTTAAAAGGCTCACTGCGCGGATGAACCTTGACCACAAGGCGAGTGATAAATTTAGCTTTGGCGCCAATTTTAATTTTTCACGAACAGAAAATCATCGCCTTTCAAATGACAATTTCTTTTCAACACCACTGCAGATTGTTGCTCTTTCACCGATCACGCCAACCATAGACCCACGAACAGGCCTTATCAGTGGCGAGTTGAACCCGGCAACCGGACAGCCGAACACAAACTATCCGGTCTATTATAATCCGATGATCAGCGTTGACAATGCGAGTTACATTGCAACGGTATTTCGTAACTGGAGCAACGCCTACGCAACTTATACATTTATGCCGGGTTTAACTTTTAGAAGCGAAGTAGGGGCCGACATCTTGTTTCAAACAGAAAATCAATATTTGGGATCTCTGACTGTGCGTGACACCGGTACTCCTAATGGACAGGGATTTAACTCTACTACATTGATTGTAAATTACACGACAAACAATTATTTAAAATTTGAAAAGACTATAGGATCTCACTCATTTGATCTTACGGGAGGAATGAGTTTTCAGAAATCAAAGAATGATGGCACAAGTATATCGGCCCAACAATTCCCGAGTGATGCGTATAAATCCATTAGTGGAGCTGCTTTGATCGTAGGAGCATCTGCAGGGGCAACTAATTTTTCTTTCCTTTCTTACTTTGCACGTGGCAATTATAAGTTTAAGGATAAATACCTTTTATCGCTCAGCGGACGCGTGGATGGTTCATCACGTTTTGGCGACAACAACCGCTACGGTTTCTTCCCTGCTGCTTCTGCAGGCTGGATCATTTCTGAAGAGCCATTCATGCAAAACCTAACTTTTTTAAGCAACCTAAAACTTCGGGCCAGCTATGGTTTAACTGGAAATGCAGAGATCAGCAACTTTTCATCGAGAGGCTTGTATAGTCCATCACCTTATGTTGGTGCCGGTGGTCAAGCTCCTTCACAACTTAAGAATCCCAATCTAAAATGGGAAACAACCGCACAAATGGATATTGGCTTGGACTTCAGTGTGCTAAGTGGCCGCTTGTCAGTTGAAGTGGATTACTATCAAAAGAAAACTTCTGATCTGCTTCTTGCGAGAAATGTGGTTGGAACTTCAGGATTTCAAACCTACATCCAAAACATTGGCAATCTTGAAAATAAAGGAGTGGAGTTTGTGGTCAATAGTCAAAACATTGTTGGTGATTTCAAATGGAATACAAGTTTCAACTTGGCGCACAACGAAAACAAAATCACCAATCTTGCCGGCCAATTGCTTGGTACCAATGATCTCAACCGTGCTATTGAAGGCCAACCCATTGGCGTGTTTTATGGTCGCGAGTTTGCGGGTGCAGACAAAAACAACGGTGATGCGCTTTATGTTTTAAACATCAGGAATGCGGATGGCTCCATTAATCGCGGAACAACAAATGATTACAATGCGGCACAACTCACTGTGCTTGGAAATCCAAACCCGAAATGGATCGGAGGTATCACCAATAATTTTTCTTATAAAGGCATTGACTTGAATATTGTTTTTCAGGGCGTTCAGGGAAATAAAATATACAACGCGGGAGGACAATACATGTCATCCAGCGCCAGCAACGGGTATGACAACCAAACTACCGATCAGCTTAGAGCTTGGAAAAATCCCGGTGATATTACCGATGTTCCTCAACTCAGATTATTCTTTGCTAACGGAACGAACCCCTCAAGCAGGTACTTAAGTGACGGATCGTATTTGAGGTTGAAAACATTGACTCTTGGATACAATCTTCCATCCTCGCTCATTAGCAGAGTCAAACTCGATAAGGTGAGAATTTATTTCTCCGCTCAAAACCTACTCACGATTACACCTTATAAAGGGTGGGATCCCGAGGTAAATGCCGATGCTTTTGCAAGTAATATCAACCAGGGGCAAGATTTTTATTCTGCTCCTCAGCCAAAAACATACACTATCGGAATAAACTTAGGTTTTTAAAAGTTGAAGGATATGAAAAATATAAATATTATAAAGTCGATAATCTTAGTTGCTACGTTAGCCTCTTGCAATAGTCAGCTAGACATTCAGCCATCTCAATCCGTAGACGTCAGTTCTGCTTTGAAAACAGCAAAAGATGTGAAGGGAACTTTGATTGGCGCTTATGCGAACATGGGCGCTTCAAATTTATATGGCGGTGGAGTTTATGTCTACGCTGACCTACTAGCAAGCACAGGAACGGATATCAATTTCTTCGGCACATTTCAGGGATTGACACAGATTTCCAACAAACAAATACCTGTAACTAATGGTTTTGTTTCAGGAGCCTGGCTTAACGCATATTCTACTATTAACAACGCCAATGAAGTATTAAATGCCTTGAGTTTGGTCAGCACCGTTGAACGCGATCAGGTAGAAGGAGAAGCCAAGTTCATTCGTGCGTCAATGTATTTTGAGTTGGTAAAACTGTTTGCAAAAGCCTGGAACGATGGCAATCCCAATTCCAACCCGGGTGTGCCCATTGTTTTGACACCAACGCATTCGTTAGAGGATGCAAATTCAACTCCAGCCCGGAGTACTGTGAAGCAAGTGTACGATCAGATCATAGCTGACCTTACGGCCGCAGAAAGTAAACTGCCCCCGCCCGATAACGAGACTTACTACTATGCGACAACAGGCGCTGCAGCCGCTCAGCTTTCACGGGTTTACCTGGCCCAAGGTGCTTATGGCCTTGCCCGTGATGCAGCTGATCGTGTCATTAGCTCAGGGTATTATAAGTTGCAAACGAACTATTCGGACGAATTTCCTTACATCGGCCGCGCTGTCCGCATCTACAATAAATCGGAAGATATTTTTGCCCTTCAGGTGTCAGAGCAACAGGGATTCAATAACATGAACAACTACTATGCTCAGTCAAATTTGGGTGGAAGAGGGGACATCGAAATTGCCAGCGATTTTCTGAACACATTTCCTGCAGGAGATTCAAGGCTTTCATTATTCACCGATGATGGAAGTGGTACTCTCTTTTATTCAGATAAGTTTGATAATCTATATGGTAATGTGAAAATCCTCCGGTTAGCCGAAATGCACCTGACACGTGCCGAGTGTAACCTCAGGTTGGGCACTACGGTTGGCGACATTCCGCTAAACGATGTTAACCTGGTGAGGGCGCGAGCTCAAGTTGCACCTTTGGTTTTAGTAACAGTTCAAGATGTTTTGGACGAAAGACATTGGGAATTGGCTTTTGAGGGCCAATGGTTGACCGATTATAAAAGAACAGCAACCGATATTAATACAGCTCCGGCTACCACACCGTGGAACTCACCGGCATTAGTATTTCCAATTCCTCAACGGGAAATGATTGTAAACCCCAACTTGGTACAGAATCAGGGATACTAAAACAGTGACAATCTGGAAAAAGGAGCCTCCCGAAAAGGTGGCTCTTTTTTTTGAAAGTCCAGTCGCCAGGCCACTTTAGTTCAATCGCAAACAGTGGCCAGGCGACTTTCCCGTTTGCGAATTCTCTAATTCATTGAATGTTTAATTCTTATCATTGCGTTCTGAGTAATTAATTTTTTTTACTATGACCCGACAAGAAGCCCGTGTCCTTTTAACCTCGATGACCAAAAGCGAAAGCCTACTGCGCCATATGCGCACTGTTGAATTGGTGATGGAAGCGTACGCCATAAAACTAGGAGAAGATCCTGAACGATGGGCGATGGCAGGCCTGCTGCATGATGCTGACTATGAAGCTTTCCCCGACAGGCACCCGAATGTAATCGTTGAGAAATTAAATACGGTAGGAGAAAACGAAATTGCCCATGCCATCTCTGCTCATTACACGCATTGGAATGTGCCCTACGAAACATTGCTTGACAAGGCTCTTCTCGCCTGCGATGAGATTACAGGTTTCATTGTGGCATGCTGCCAGGTGAGACCAGATGGGATTGCTACACTCGAACCAAAGTCGGTGATAAAAAAACTGAAAGACAAAGGCTTTGCCGCAAAGGTTGATCGCAATGAAGTTTACAAAGGAGCTGAGTTATTAGGGATCGATTTGCAAGAACATATCCTCTTCATAGTCGAAACGCTTAAGAAAAACCGCGAAGAACTAGCTATTTAGCATTAAAATTTCCTCTCCGACCTTTTCGTATTTCGAAGAAGCCTTTATCTTTGAACAAATTAGAAAAGATCATGGATTTTATATTCAATCAAATCGTAGGAGACGGGGCTAACCTCTTCATGGTTATTGTTGCAATAGTTATCGGGTTTGTGGGTGGCCTAAGCTACGTTGATAAAGTAAGAACGGAAGAAAAAGAAAAAGGCAACCGCCCCTTTTAAATTTTGTATAAAGCAATTGTTGAGCTTGCGCCAAATTGGAGCAAGCTTTTTTTGTGCCCTAATTTTTGATAGGACTATCAGTTGGAGTCAGGCTAGCGTAAGGAGACTTGTATTGCTTCTGATAATCATTGATGTTCATTTTCTGATAGAAATCATTTCCTACGTAACTCAAAAAAACATGAAACTCCTCGGGCTTGCGATAGCCAGGCAATGAAGTGGAACCTTGGTAGATGGGAATGATTCGGAAGTCTTCATCTAAAAAAACGAAGTTGGGGTAACTCATTTGGTTATTCAGCAAAGCAGCCGCCAATTGATGATAACCTTTATTTCCGCTTGGAATAAACTTGAAAGTGGTACCTCTGAAGACCACATCGTGGGTTTGTTCAGCATCCAACTTTACAGCATAGAATTTTTCATTGAGCAGCTTAGCGATCTCGGCATCGGGAAAAGTGTTTTTGTCCATCACTTTGCACCAGCCACACCAGTCGGTGAAAACATCAATGAAGATTTTGCGCTTCTCCGTTTTTGATTTTTCTACGGCTTCCTCAAACGTCATCCATTTTACAGGAGAGCCTGCTAAATGGTTATCTGATTGAGCTTTGACTTTCAACGGCCCTATAGCTAAAACAACTCCCAACACCAACTTGATCAATACCGCTTTTTTCATGCCTCAAAGTTAATCAGAAAACGACATAAATCTTTTGAGGATAAGCTCAGTAACCTTCGATTATTCCAACGGTATTTATTGTACGAAATGACAAGAACTACTGTACGCCAACGAACAGAACGAAAGCCAAACCCTCTAAATTACCCCACAATGGTCGATTTCAAGGTTGGCACAGCGTTGGTACATTTGGATGCTCGTAAAATGAAAAAGCTGTCACTTAAAGATCTGATCATTGCACTGGGAGTACTGGTGGCAGCAGTCATTATTATCGTTTCTGTTTTTTTTAAAGACGTGAAAGCCGCATCAGGGGCGGTAAAAATTGTTCCGGAAAAGAAAGTCAAGCCGGCAGCTATTCTTGAAACCGTAGTGAAGAAATTCTCTTCACGCGTTATCCGCTAATTTCAGATTTATCGATACGCGTAAAAATGAAGAACCATTTCAATGGCTTTGCGAATTGCTTTGTTGATGGGATAATACTCGCGCGCCATTTCAAAATCGATAGAGGCCAGTTGCATGTAATACTCATTCATCACCGGTACATCCATTCCTTCTTCAATTTTTTTTTCAGCTTCATTAAATTTTTCCGTTTGACCTGCTTTGATGATCTGACAAGTCACTAATTCTCGTTTGCCATATTTATTGGTTCGAGCTGAATAGCCAAACAATCGGCAGATTAATCCACGGTGAGGATATTCCGAACAAAGTCCTGCGCCCGATTGGTGCGGATGCAATATCAGGCAAACATGTTTCATTCAACTTAGCTAACCATTCTTCGGCCTGGTTGCTTTTGAAAAGATGCAAAGCAAAGGGAAGGAACTCAAGCATAGTTGCTTCAATGTCGGGCTTAAAACAACATTTGCCGCAGCCAAACTCACAATGCAAGGATGACCATAATTGAAACTTCGCAATCTGCGCATCGAGTTTTTCAAAAACGGCCTCCACTGATTTTACTTTTTCTTCGAGCGCATCCATCTTAAACCGGGATTATGCATTAACAAAATCAACAACTTAAACATTTATTGCACTTCGATCCATTTTACTGATTAAACTGATTTCAATGATCTCTCTTCTATTTTTCAATGCACTAGAGGTAATTCCATATTGAACTGTCGTCACAAAAAGCTGTTTAGCAAGAACCCTTCTCTCTAACCTATCAGGGAAATCATACATTTTTGTTTTGAAATAAGTTGGCCATCAAACGTAAACCATTTTCTAATAAATAATCCAGGTCAAAAATCCAAACCTAACTGATTTTCATTTTTCTTTTTTGCAAGCTTCGGAGGCACTACATTGATTACCTCACCTTCCGTAAGATAAAGGAGGTAGCCTTCCGATGAAAAACCCATTTGATTGAGCATTGTGCAATATTCGCCCACTTGCTTTTGATCTTCTTTTTTTGGCTTGCCCGTCTTGAAATCAATTACAACAGCCTGGTTCCCTTTTAACAATAACCTGTCGATTCGGTTTTCTGTTCCATTCGGTAAAAGCGAATGCGCTTCATTACGTACTTCCCATTCGGGTGAAAACCAACTGGCAACTTGTGGACTGCTCATCAAATTATCGATTTGCTGACTCAGAATTTCTCTTTCCTGAAGGTGGATAACTCCATCGGATTCCAATTGCCCAATTGCCTTTGGAATATCCTGAGCATAAATAACTTTAGCAAAAGCAGCATGAAGATGAATTCCGAAGTTTATTTTTTTTCTTTGCTCATCATCGGCATCGATCGGGCTATGAGCAGTGTGTTTCACTACTAGCTTAGCACGCCACGAACCGGTGCTGTACTCCTCAAGTGAAGTGGTTTGTATTTCTTGAACTGACTTTTCTGCGCCAACAATAATTTCACCGGAGCTCCATGTTTTGGTGTTCTTATTCCATTTGGCTGAAAGCTCGCTTGATCTTTCAACGGATTCATAAACGAGTCTTGCTACTGAAGTCTTAAATATACGCGGCACGGTAGAGTCGGGCGCAATAGCAAACAAACCTTTTTCAGCCCGGGTAAATGCAACATAGAGCAAATTAAAATTGTCAAGGAAGATGTGGGCGTGCTCCGTATTGTAGTCGTCTACAAACAAAGATTCTCTTAACGTACCTGAATATTTTACCGGCAAATGCCCTATGTTTTTAAAAAAGGATTCACTTGATTTCACCCAAAGGTTGGGTGCTCGCATGGGCTCATGATCCAGGCTCCATGAACAAAAAGGAATGATCACATAGTTGAATTGCAAGCCCTTGGCCTTGTGAATTGTGAAAAGCTGCATGGCATCAGCACTGGCTGGCGCTACTATCGATTTTTTGTATTTGTTTTCCAGCCACCAAATTAAAAATGCTCCCAGGTCATTTCGTTCGCGATGAGCAAATTCCAAGACTAAATCCTGAAAGGAGAGGAGGTAAGGAAGTTCTCCTGAGATGGATTTCAAATTAAAAATAGCGATGAGCGATTCAGTCAATTCAAATAACGGAAGCTTTTTAAGAAATATTTTTCTTTTAGCGAATTCAGGAGGCAAGCTGTTTTCAAAAATGGCGGGATTAGCTGACGAAAAAATATCTGCCAAAGGTTTGTCTGAGTTTTGCTGGCGTGCATATTCAAAGGCGAGCTGCGCACGCGCAATGTCGTCCATCGGGTTTAAGAGATAGGTGAGGGCAGCAACAATTAAATTGACTGACGAGGCGCTATCAATTCTTAATGATTCACTAGACACCACATCATAAGTGCAATCCGATTTAGCTTTAGAAGAGTTTTTGTGATCGAGCAAATAAGAAATGACTTTTTCACCTTCATCATTTTTTCTTACCAGCAGGGCAATGTCTTGTGGGTTAACGCCAAGGCTCTGCAGTTCTTCGATATGGAGTACCATCTGCTCAAGAGCACGATCACTCCATTTCACCAGGGCATCTTCTTCCATAAATTTTACTTGAACATATCCTTTGTACGATTGAGTTGGAATTTGTTCTACATCGCTGTATTCGTTTAAAGAGATACCTATTCCGGTTTCAGTCGATGCCAGCACGGAGGCTGTTTTAAATAATTCGTTGTTGAACGAGATAATCTCTTTAGCGCTCCTGAAATTTTTGTTTAGCAATTTTGTTTCAGAGCGACTTTTGCCAATAGCATCATCTGCAGTTTGTAATAAACTTTGATCGCCACCACGCCATCGGTAAACAGCTTGCTTCACATCACCTACGATCAAACTTCGATGGCCGCTATCCAGGCTATTGGTGAGAAGAGGTTGAAAATTTTTCCATTGCAAGCCGGAAGTATCCTGAAATTCATCGATGAGGAAATTTTTGTAAAACGATCCGGCTTTTTCGTAAATAAAAGGAGTGTCACTGTTGTCTATGATGTTGTTGAGAAATTGAGGGGCATCGGCCAGCAACATCAAATTGTTTTCTTTTTTGTATTCCGCCAGCTTCCTCGAAATATCGGTGAGTAACCCAAAAGCATAAAAGTTGTTGAGAGCCAACTCAGCCGAAAGAGCAATTTCAAAATTCTTTTTTCGGAACTCCAAAATTTCATTGAGTAGCGATATCCATTTTTCATCAGCAAGACGAACGATCACATTCATTTTCGGATGATCTTTTGCCGGCCAGTTCTTCGCGATTTGAAATTCATTATCAACCCTTGATCCTTTTTCCTTATCATTAAAATCTTTGACCGTATTCAATTCTGAAAACTTCTCAAGAAAATTATGGATACCTCCACTGTATTTAAAATCCTCTGTTTTGAAGCCTTCGGAATGAATGTTGGCGAGAAGTTTTTGAATATGGCTGCGCACGAAATTTAGAAAACTATATTTTCTTTCTCTCAAAACACGAAGCGTGTCAGGGAAAAAGTTCTTTTGTTGCGCGATCTTCCCCAGATGTTCTTCAATGGCTTTAAACTCTTCGCGGAAGATTTCATTTGAGAAAGAAGCAAGACTCTGACGCATGTCCCACGATCGATCATTTTCTAAATTTTGAAGGGCAAGCTCTACGATCCATTTAGTCAATTGTTCATTTCCTCCAAGTTCGCTGATCAGGTTGCTGATGACCTGTTCCATCACTTCATCGTTTTCTACCTCCAATCTGTAGTCGCCCAGCATTCCGGCTTCACGCGTAAACGAGCGAATCACTTTTTGAAAGAATGCATCGATGGTGTTGATTGAAAATTCGTGATAATTGTGAAGGATCTCTGCCTGCACTTCGCGCGCATGGCTTTGGAAGGTAAGCGGATCTAATCCAAGTTCGTTTTGTAATTCAAGCGCAAGCTCGTTTGGAGTTCCATCGGCAAATTCGTACAGGTAGCGCATGATGCGATCTTTCATCTCCTGTGTGCTCTTATTCGTAAAAGTGACAGCGAGAATGTGCTTGAAGTAATCCGAACGAAAGCGAAAGGCAAGCTTTAAATATTCCTTGGCAAGGGTGCGGGTTTTGCCGGAGCCCGCGGATGACCGATAGATTTGAAAGAGTTTTTCCAACCGTTCCTCATTTAAAATTACAAATTACTGATTACAAATTACAGATAACAAATTGTGGATTATAGATTGCAGGTTACAGAATTATTGGCCCATTGCAATAAATCTGAGATTTGAAATCTGCAATATGTAATGCAAAATGCCTAACTTGATAAAGAATTCTGTCTATGCGAAAACTTTACTTTTTACTGCCGAAGATCGCGTACTCTTTCCCTGTACAACTTTTCCTTAACAACATCAGGCGGAACATTGTGCTCGTTGTTTGTTGGATCATTTTGTTTGCGATGATCACCGGCAACTTTGGCAAGTACTTGGGTATCCCTTATCTTTTTCTTGATCCTGAGTATCTCAATAATGTGGGCTTCACCAGTTTCATGATTATGGGGTTGCTCTCAGCCGGTTTTAGCATGGCATTCCACATCACTTGTTATATTTCTGACGGACATCGATTTTCATTTGTAGGCACACTTCCCCGCCCATTTAGAAAATTTGTAATCAACAACAGCATACTGCCGATACTGTTCCTTGGCACCTACTTGTATGAGGTCATCGCTTTTCAAATCAACAATGAGCACAGCACTGCGGGCGAACTTGTTTTGTATGTTCTTGCGTTTGCGTTTGGGTATGTGCTGATGACTTTTCTCTTCTCACTTTACTTCCGCTTCACCAACAAGGATATTTTTAAATACATGGTCTGCCGCATCGATGAAAAGATCAAGCAGAATGTGCAAGTTACCCGAGCCAGCGCAATGAAAAAACTGGACATCGCGCGCAAACGCCAGATACGTGTTGACTATTATATCGACAGTAAACTCCGCGTTAATAAAGTGGATGATACTTCTTTTTATGATAAGGCAACCATCCTTCAGGTATTCGATCAGAACCATTTTAACCTGGTAATCATTGAGCTGATGATTTTTACGTTCGTCCTGATCCTTGGCATTTTTAAGGATCTCCCGGCCTTTCAATTACCTGCGGCGGCCAGCTTCATGATCTTCCTTACCATTTTCGTGATGATGTTTGGCGCGTTCTCTTACTGGTTTGGCGAGTGGAGTTCAACGATGGGCCTGCTCGTATTTTTGGGAATAAATTATTTAGTAGGCGAAGATTACTTCACAAGAAAGTACGAAGCCTTCGGTTTGGACTACCAGGAAGCCCCCGCGCCCTATACAGTGGAAGCTTTGGAAAATCAAGCTGATAGCACAGCGATGGAACAGGACCGTCAGTCAATGCTCGTTCAATTAAATAATTGGCGAAGTAAATTTTCAGAAAAACCAAAGATGGTCTTTCTCTGTGCGAGCGGGGGAGGCAAGCGCGCAGCACTATGGACACTCAACGCATTACAATACACCGACAGCGCAACCCACGGGAAGCTGATGGAAAATGCTATATTGATTACAGGCGCTTCCGGTGGACTGATTGGCGCCAGCTATTTTCGTGAACTGAAATTGCGAAAAATATTGGGCGAAAAAGTTGACCCTTATTCATCCATTCATCGTAACAAAATCTCGACCGACAATCTTAACCCCCTCATTTTTAGCCTGCTTGCCAATGATCTTTTTGTAGGGTTCACCAAATTTCAATATGCGGGAATTAATTATGAGCGCGACCGCGCGTACACCTTTGAGGATCAATTGAATCGCATCACATTTGAATATTTGGATAAGCCGATCAGTGATTACGAGCGATTTGAAAAACAGGGAATTATTCCGCTCGCAATACTAACGCCAACGGTGGTCAATGACGGTCGTAAAATTTACATTGCTTCACGCCCTGTTTCCTTTATGAATTATGAAACTGATCGCGCTTATGGGAGTTCTAAAATCAGCGGACTTGACTTCATGCGGTTTTTCAATGATCATGGAGCACCGCAGCTGCGTTTTCTTTCTGCGCTTCGCATGAGCGCAACATTTCCCTACATTACGCCCAATACTTCACTGCCTACCGAGCCTCGAATTCAAATCATGGATGCCGGCATTTCGGATAATTTTGGCCTCTCCGATGCAGTTCGATTTTTATTCGCGTTTAAAGATTGGGTTGCCGAGAATACTTCCGGTGTTGTTTTTGTTTCCATTCGTGACTCACCCAAGCTTCGCGACATTAGCCCGGCAACGGGTTCCACCATTGTGGACGACATCACTCAGCCCATCAGCAGTGTCTATAATAATTTTGAAAATTTCCAGGACATCAGCAGTGATTTACTTATTGGTGAAGCGCACAGTTGGTTGAAAGCGCCTATCCACCGCATCGATATTCAATATCAAGCTGAGAATTATGTTTCCATTTTGCAGAAGATGGATAGTATCAGGCAGAATAATGCACGAGCTTCATTGAGCTGGCGGCTCACCACGCGGGAGAAAGAAGGCGTAATCAATAACATTCACTCCGAGCGCAATCAACAGCAGATCAAAAAGCTGATCGAACTTTTACAATGACGTTTGCGGACCGAGTTCTGTTGTTTCAGAAAAAATTGAAACTCAATATTGAATTGCCTGAAGGCGTCAAGGTAATGAACCCGTATAAGGAAAAGGACGCGCCTCAACTTTGTGAGAAATTTTATAAGAATTTTTACAACGATAATGATAAACGAATTTTAATCCTGGGAATTAATCCGGGTCGTTTTGGCGGTGGAATCACAGGCATTCCGTTTACAGATCCCGTGAAGTTGGAACTGCTGGGAATCAAGAACGATTTAGCAAAGAAAAGAGAACTCTCAGCGGATTTTATTTATCAAATGATCGATGCTTGCGGAGGGGTAAAGAAATTCTATAAGAAGTTTTATATAAGCGCAGTTTCTCCTTTAGGTTTTGTGAAGGACGACAAGAATCTGAACTACTATGATGTGAAGCGACTGCCTGAAATACTGGTACCCTTTATCATGAAATGTTTGAAAGAACAATTGAGTTGGGGGATAAATACGACAGTTTGTTATTGCTTGGGTGAGGGAGAGAATTATAAGTTTATCCGAAAACTTAATGAGCAAAATGAGCTTTTTAGCGAGATCATACCTCTGTCTCATCCACGGTTTATCATGCAATATCGAAGACGAAGATTGGACGAATTTATTGCTATTTATAAGGAGAAGCTTAGAATGTAAGCTGTGGGGTGTTCGACAGTTTTGCATCCTTCCGCACCCCGGCCCTAAAGGGTGCCAGCGCGCAGGTGGTTCTCCCTTTAGAGTCAGAGGGTGAGCGATGGCAAATGACGACTTGCAAAACTGTCGTACACCCAAGCTACATGAGCCTATGCTGTTAAATAACTAAAATGTATTTTTGCAGCCTTCCGAAAAATGAAGAGCAGATTTTCAAACGATATTAACATCAAAAACAAGCAAGCTCATTTTAATTTTGAGTTGCTCGAGAAATTTGTGGCTGGTCTCGTGCTGAAGGGCACGGAGATCAAATCCATTCGTGAAGGCAAGGTGAATCTCCAGGACGGCCATTGTTATTTTAATAACGGAGAGGCATTTGTGAAAGGAATCAATATCACGGCCTATGCCCAAGGTACACATTACAACCACGAAGCCGTGCGCGAAAGAAAATTGTTGCTAAAAAAATCAGAACTGAAAAAATTGGAAGCCAAAGTTGATGAGAAAGGATTGACACTTATTCCAACAAGGCTTTTTATAAACGAGCGTGGGTTGGCCAAACTTGAAATAGCCATTGGACGCGGAAAGAAAATTCACGACAAGCGTGAGAGTATCAAGGAAAGGGATGTTAAACGGGAATTGAGCAGAATTAAACTTCGCTAGAATGGAACAAGACTTCGGAGTATGCAGGTTATCGGTCGTTCCGGTTAGGAAGGAAATGGTTAGCGCTGCTCAATCATATCAGCTTTTATTTGGCGATGCGTACGAAGTAATGGATCGAAGCAGAGATAAACTGTGGTTATCGATAAAAACGAATACGGATAACGTGGAGGGTTGGATTCACCGTAACCATCATCATTCCATTTCTAAAGATTATTTTGAACAGATTATTCAAGCTGATTTTAAAATTACGCTGGACTTAGTTTCGACTTTGCTCTATAAAAAAAGCCCCTTGCCCATTTTATTGGGGAGCATCGTTCCAATTTCATCGATAGAACTTTTTAAAATGGACGAACAGTTTGCATTTAATGGCGAGACGAAATCCATAAGCCAGAAACGCGATGCGGAGTTTGTAAAATCAGTGGCCATGAAATACTTAAATGCGCCTGAGGCAGAGGGAGGGAAGAGCCCATTTGGTATTTGTGCGCACGGCTTAAGTCACATGGTTCTCAAAATTGCAGGGTGCCCGTTTCCATGGAGTATTCAGCAACAAGCCCAGGCAGGAAAGAAAGTCAAAGACATCACTTCTGCGAAAACCGGAGACCTCGCATTCTTTAGCGACAAGAAAGGAAACATCAACCACGCGGGGATTATTTTAGGCGAGAATAAAATCATTCATGTCTATGGTCAAGTTCGGATTGATCACCTTAATGAAGAAGGCATTCTCAATGCTGAAACGAAAGTTTATTCGCATCAACTAACAAATATTCGTAGGGTCTTAAGTTGAAAAATGGGAAGACCGTTTTTGAATTTGAATGGCTAATTGTAGCATTTCAAGTTGAAAATTTGAGCTAAACCAAATCCGGAGTCACGATCCAAATCAAGACTGTTGATAAAATCAAAGATTGGTTTTATCTTAACATCGTGAATACGCGCGTATTGGTACTGAATCAGGACTTTAGCCCGCTGATGGTTTGTTCGGTGGAGAGGGCTTTTATTCTGGTTTATCTCAACAAAAGTGAGATGGTACGTCCGGCCAATGGCCACAAGCTTCACACTGTTACCCACGCTTATCCTATGCCCTCGGTGATCAGATTGCACAGGTATGTTCATGCCCCTTATAAAGGAGTAACATTAACACGACAAAACGTTTTTAAGCGCGATAACCAAGAATGTCAGTATTGTGGTACAAGACGCGACCTTACGCTCGACCACGTGATGCCGAGTTCTCGTGGCGGGCAGCACAGCTGGCATAATTT
>WNFL01415449.1_pt3 | contig 15832 bp, 11 predicted proteins | sample 5400361 | NCBI WGS metagenome assembly WNFL01 (sample SAMN13153351, study PRJNA577476) | soil metagenome | isolation source: 40 cm soil on Douglas fir-dominated hillslope | place: USA:California | collected 2013-09-17
CCGGCGCCGCTTCCGCTCGCGCGCGGCGACGACCGGCGCGCGCTCGATCTTATGGGCGAGCCGGTGCGCAGCGTGCGCTTCCGGGCCGAGGGCGGGCCGCTGGCGCGCTGGCTCGCGCGCCGCGGGCTCGACCGGCTGCCGGAGCTGATCAACGTGGTGCGCGGCGACATGGCGCTGGTGGGGCCGAGCCCGGTGCCGCGCGCGATCGTGACGCTGTGGACCGAGCTGGTGCCCACGGTGGGGCAGCGCTTCAGCGTTCTCCCCGGCGTCACCGGGCCCGCGCAGCTCAGCGGCGACAGCGACGACGACGTGGGCGCGCTGGTGCGGCGCGCGGCGCTCGATCTCGACTACATCGAGCGGCGCTCGGCGTGGCTCGATTTCTCGATCCTGGCGCGCGCGCTCGGGCAGGTCCTGGTTCCGCCCCCGGCCGTGACGCGCCCCGCCCCGGTTGGGCGTCCGGCGTCCGCGGCCGCGCGCACCGGCGCGGTGCGGCGGGTGCTGCCGCGCCGACGGCCGCGCGCGGGCGGATGAGTCGCGGCGCGCAGGAAAAAAACCACCCGCCGTGCGTTGCCACGGCGGGGAAAAGTTATGGGGGACGTCGCTCTCAGAATCGCGGGCCGCACGCGAGTGTCGTCGAACTAGTCCCCCAACTTCGTCGAGTGATCAGATGCCCGTCTCACTCGGGAGGTTTCGGTTTTTTTCCGCCCCCAATTTCTAGGATACTTCGACGCGTGAAACGTCTTGAAACCGTCAAGTCTCGCGCGAGCCGTCCGCGCGCGCAGGGGAGCGTTCGATCGTGAACCGCGGCTATTTTCTCGCCATCGCGGGGAACATCGGCGTCGGCAAGACCGAGCTCACGAGCCGCCTGAGCGCCGAGCTGGGCTGGCTCGCGTATTACGAGCCCGTGATTGATAACCCGTACCTCGACGTGTTCTACGCCGACATGCCGCGCTGGAGCTTCCATCTCCAGATCTACTTCCTGAGCGAGCGCTTCAAGGCCCAGGCCGAGATCGGGGCGAGCCAGCGGTCGTTCATCCAAGACCGCACCATTTACGAAGATGCGGAGATCTTCGCCAAGACGCTTCACGCCCAGGGCTCGATGACCGAGGTGGATTACCAGAACTACACCGCCCTGTTCCGTATCATGGTCGGCTACCTGCGCAAGCCCGACGTCGTGATCTACCTCAAGGCCAGCCCCGACGTGCTGCTCGAGCGCATCGAGCGCCGCGGCCGCGCCAGCGAGAAGGGCATCAGTCGTGACTACATCGTTTCACTGAATCGCGCTTACGATGACTGGATGGCGCGTGCGCGGGCCGAGGTGGACGTGATCGAGATCGACACCGACCAGGTTCCGCTCCAGGGTCCGACCCCGGCGTTCACCACCCTGGTCGAGGACCTCAAGCGCCGCTTCCCGCCCCAGGCCGAGCTCGACCTTTCCACGCCCGACGCGCCCTAGCGGGCCGCGCGCCGCTCCAGCACCCGCGCGCAGCGGCCGCACAACGCCCCGCCCTCGGCCGCGACGGCGTCCTCGCGGTAGGTCCAGCAGCGGTCGCACTTGAGCCAGGCGGTGCGCGACACCGCGACCTCGAACGGGTTGCCCTCGGGGCGCGCGCCGTCGGCGACGCGCAGCGTGGCGCGCGCCACCATGAGGAAGCCGGCGAGCTCGCCGGCGTAGGGGGCGAGCCGGGCGTGCAGGACGGCCGGCAGCGTCACGGTCACGTCGGCCTCGACGGTGGCGGCGAGCGTCTTCGCGGCGCGCAGGGGCTCGATCGCCGCGTTGACCGCATCGCGCAGCTCGCGCAGCCGCGCCCACTCGGCGTCGTCGCCCGGGCCGCGCTCCGGCCAGCGCGCGAGGTGGATGCTCTCGTGCTCGCCGATGAGCCCGGGGTGGTGCTGCCACGCCTCCTCGGCGGTGAAGGCCAGCACCGGGGAGGCGGCGATCGCGAGGTCGTGGAGCGCCCGCCACAGCACGGTCTGCGCCGAGCGCCGTGCCGGATCGTCGGGGGCCAGGGTGTAGAGCCGGTCCTTGGCCGCGTCGAGGTAGATCGCCGAAAGGTCCACGGTGCACAGCTCGAGCAGGACGCCGAGTGCCCGGTGGAACTGGAGCGTCTCGTACTCGCGCTTCATGCGCTGGAGCCCGGCGTCGAGCGCCGCCGTGAACGCGCGATCGACCGGGCCGAGCTGCTCCGGCGCCAGCGCGTCGGCGGGGGTGAAGTCGTCGAGGTTGCCGAGCAGGAAGCGGAAGGTGTTCCGCACCTTGCGGTAGGCGTCGGCGACGTGCTGGAGGATCTCGTCGCCGATCCGCACGTCGGTGCGCCAGTCGGTCGCCATCGCCCACCAGCGCACCACGTCGGCGCCGGAGCGCTTGATGATGTCCTGCGGCGAGACGACGTTGCCGACCGACTTGTGCATGGCGCGGCCGCCGGAGTCGAGCACCCAGCCGTGGGTGAGCACGTCGGTGTAGGGCGCCTCGCCGGTGAGCCCGGCGCTCACCATGAGCGAGGAGTTGAACCAGCCGCGATGCTGGTCCGGCCCCTCGAAGTAGGCGATGCGTCCGCCCTCGCGGCGCGCCCGCGTCCACGCCTCGCGGAACCCGGGGTGCAGGGCCTGGAGCGCGCGATGGGTGCAGCCCGAGTCGAACCACACGTCGAGGATGTCGGTCTCCTTGCGGAACGGCCCGGGTTTGCCGCACGCCGGGCAGGCGAAGCCGGCGGGCAGGAACTCCCCGACCGTGCGCTCGTACCACGCGTCCGAGCCGTGCTCGCGCGTGACCTCGGCGGCGCGGCGCATGACGCGCGCCTCGAGCAGCGGGGTCTCGCACGCTTCGCAGTAGAGCGCCGGGATGCCCACGCCCCAGGCGCGCTGGCGCGACAGGCACCAGTCGGGGCGCAGGCGCACCGAGTCGCGGATGCGGTTCTGGGATGAGGGCGGCTCCCAGCGCACCGCGCCGTCGATGAGCGCGAGCGCGCGCTCGCGGTGGCCGGCGTGGTCGATGATCATGAACCACTGGTCGGTGGCGCGGAAGATGACCGGCTGGCGACATCGCCAGCAGTGCGGATAGGCGTGGGTGAACGACGAGGCGGCGAGGATGCGGCCGCGCTCGGTGAGCCAGCGCACCAGGTCGTCGTTGACCTCGAGCACGCTGCGCCCCACGAACGGCTCGGCGCCGGCCATGAACCGCCCCGCCTCGTCCACCGGGCACAGGACGCCCAGGTTCTCGCGGGCGCCGACCTGGAAGTCCTCCTTGCCGTGTCCGGGCGCGGTGTGCACCAGCCCGGTGCCGTCCTCCATGCTCACGAACGGCGTGCCGTCCACCACCCGCGAGTCCTTCTCCCACGGGCCCTCGAACACCAGGCCCACGAGCTCGCGGCCCTTGAGGCGGCGCGCCACCTCGGGCGTCTTCCAGCCCGCCACCGCGGCGACCGCCTCGAGCCGCGCCGCCGCGACCACGACCGTCCGTCCGCCGGCGCGCGCGACCACGTAGTCCGCCCCCGGGTCCACCATCAGGCCGAGGTTCGCGGGCAGGGTCCAGGGCGTGGTGGTCCAGGCCAGCGCCGCGACCCCGTCGAGCCCGGCGAGCACGCCGCGCGGGTCGGAGCGCAGCGGGAACAGCACGTGGACCGAGGGCGAGGGGTCGTCCTGGTATTCGATCTCGGCCTCGGCGAGCGCGGTACGGTCGGTCGGGCACCAGTGGATCGAGCGCATGCCGCGCTGGATGAAGCCTTTGTCCGCCAGGATCGCGAACGCCTCGAGGATCTCGGCCTCGAAGGCGTGGTCCATGGTCAGGTAGGGATGGTCCCAGTCGCCCCAGCCGCCCAGCCGCGTGAACTCCGCGCGCTGGATGCCGACCCACTCGCGCGCGTACTCGCGGCAGCGCCGCCGCAGCACCAGGCGGTCGGGCGCCACCTTCTCGGCGCGCAGCTGCTTCGAGACCTCGACCTCGATCGGCATGCCGTGGTTGTCCCAGCCCGGCACGAACGGCGAATCGAAGCCCAGCAGCGACGCCTGGCGCACCACCGCGTCCTTCCACACGTGGTTGGCGGCGGTGCCCATGTGGGCGTGCCCGTTCGAGTAGGGCGGGCCGTCGTGGAGCAGCCACACCGGCGCGCCGCGGCGCGCCTCGCGCAGCTTCGCGTACAGGCCGCGTGCGGTCCACCACGCCAGCCGCTCGGGCTCGCGCTCGGGCAGGTTCGCCTTCATCGGGAACTCGGTGCGCGGCAGGTTGAGCGTGTCGCGGTAGCCCGGCTTCCTGGTCTCGGTCATGCGCCCTCCGCGTCGGCCGGAACGACAATCGCCCCGACGGTTCCGACCGTTGGGGCGACGAGGTCGCGGTACCACCCAACTTCGCGGCGCCCAGGCGCCGCCTCGGGGAGCTCCCCTGCGGGGGGCTCCGGCCCGCTCTCGGGGGGCGACCCGTCCAGGTCTACTGGGGCGCCGGGCGGCGCCGGTTCGGCTGGCGGCTCGGGGGTGATCTTCGGCGCGCGCGTGGGCGCCGGGCTCGCACCGTCCCCGGCTCGCTCGAATCACTCCGCGCGCCTACTCGTCCCCGTCAAAGCCTTGCGGGGGCCACCTTGTCACGGTGGCCCCCGCGCGTCAAGACGTGGAGCGGACGATCAGGGCTGTTCGCGCCACGAGAGGTTGGTGAACTTGCCGCCGAACTTGGTGATGTAGTTCTGGATCGCATCCGCGCTGTAGAGCACCGTGGCGCCACCGTTCACCTTGATCTCGCTCTTGCCCTTGGCCACCACCGAGCCCAGGATCCAGGCGGTGCCGTTCAGCTTGAGGTCGCCCTCGCAGTAGATCAGGCCGCGCCAGATGAAACCGTTGTTGAGCGTCAGGTCACCGTCGGCGTAGATCAACCCGGTGCCGCTGTTGAGGCTCCACGCCCCGGACTGGTTCTGCTTGGTGATGTCGTTGTCGAGGTAGATGATCCCGTCCATGTTGCCGGGCGCCACGGACTGGGGCGCCCCCACCCAGTTGTAGAACTCGGCCTGGGTCATGCCGAGCGCCTCCCAGGGGCCTTGGAAGAACGCCGGGTTGCCGTTCGAGAACGCGGGCGCTCCGTTGGCGCCCGCCGCACCGCCGTTGTTGGCGTTACCGGTGCTCCAGATGCCGGAGAGCTGGCCGCTGGGCCACTCCCACTGCGGCGGGCTGGCGCCCAGGTTCTCGGCGCAGCCGCCGACGCCGAGCTGGCCCGCCGCGCCGGTTCCGGCCGGGGTGTCGGCGCGGTGGTTGTAGCCGCAGGCGATGGCGTTACCGGTGAACTTGACGTCCTGGCCGGCCTGCACCGCGCCGCTCACCGCACAGATGATGGGCTTCTGGACCACCTCGGCGATCACGGTGCGCTGGTCGGCGCCGACGCGGCCGGTCGAGGTGATGACGTAGATCGGCGAGCCGCTGCCAGTCTGGATCGCCGGGTTCTTGGTCATGTCGTACTTGTAGATGACGGCGCGGGCGGCGTCGGTCTTGAACTTGATCGTGAGCGTGGCCGCGTTGCGGGTTGCGGTGGTGTAGCGCAGCCACTGGCCGGCGGCCTGGGCGGTCGCGTAGCCGGTCGAGTCGACGCCCAGCCCCGGCACGCTGCCGGGGTTGCAGTTGAAGATCTGCGCCACCGCCCGCGGATTCGTGGTCGGGAGCACGACGTCCTGGAAGCGCAGCCGGCTGCAGGCCTCCGCGATCCCCGCCTCGGCGAGGTCGAGCGCCGACGCTTCACGCACGCCGTGGGCGCCGATCTTGCGCTCGGTCGTGATCGAGGTCATCAGGACCACCGCGATCAGCGACAGCACCAGCAGCACGAGCATCGCGATGACGAGCGCGATGCCGCGCGAGTTCGAGACCACGGGAACGGGCCGGTTCATGACGGGGCTCCTAGCGGACGAAGACGATGAGCGCGCCGGTCGAGGCGCCGGACTTCATGCCGACGGCGAAGTCCTGGAGGAACGGCGACACCGCCGCGGGGTTCGCGCCGAAGTTGAAATCGTTCACGGTGATCGCCGGCACCCAGTTGCCCAGCGCGCCCGCCGAGGGGTCGGCGCCCAGCAGCGGCAGCGTGTTGCTGTCGAGGTAATAGATCCGCACGCCGCCGGCGTAGGTCGTGCTGCTCTGCCGGAAACCCACCACCACGTCCGAGGCGGCGATGCCGCCAAAGTCCCCGACCCCGATCGCGGTCACGATGCCCGGCGCCTGGACGGTCCTGCGAATGTTGAAGCCGAAGTTGGCCGGGTCGGCGTTGCGCAGGTAGATCAGGTTGCCGGAGGCGGCGCCATCCTGGGTTCCGATGATGACGTCGGGGGTGCCGTTGTGGTTCACGTCCACGACGCCCATCGACAGCACGGCGTCCGAGGCCAGGTCGACCTCACCCATGTAGACGAAGTGGGGCGAAATCAGCCGGCCGAGGTTCTTGAAGAACAGCACCTGGCCGCTGTAGGTGCCGGTCCGGGTGCCGACGAACAGGTCCTTGAGGCTGTCGCCGTTGACGTCCCCGAACCCCATGCACGTGACCTCGCCCATGCCGCCGCCGAGGAGCAGGCCCGAGGGCGGATAGACGTCCTCGCGGGTGAAGGCGGGCGTGGCGGCGTTGTTGCTCCTCCACACCTCGACCGTGCCCTGGTTCGCGGTCGGTGACTTGGNNGTCCTTGGCAAAGCCACCGGCGCAGTCCAGGGTCACCACCGCCTGCACGTCGCCCGCGTCGGTGGTCTTGTAGGACAGGTTGGGGGTGGTCGGGATGTAACCCTCGTTGCCGTTCGTGTTCTGGGTGAGCCACACGAAGAAGTTGCCGGTCGAGACCGCCTTGGTGCCGGTAACGAGGTCGGGCTGCCACTTGGGCGCGCCGCTGTCGAGGGTGTCGATCGCCATGGCCAGCACGGCCTGGGGCGCGCTGCGCGGGTAGCTGGGCGAGGAGTTGAACAGCGGCGTGGCGTTCCACTGGTTGAACCACACCGAGACCTGGTCGGTGCCGGCGGCGTCCGCGCCCAGCAGGATGTCGGCGTCGCGATGCGCATTGGCGATCGCGCCGGAGTAGTCCTTCTCGACCAGGTCGCCGCTCACGAGGCTCAGCACGCGGCTGGCGTTGAGCGTGATGACCTGGAAGGACGACATGCCGAAGTTGTTGCCGGTGTAGGTCTGACCGGCCTGCACCCAGATGTTGCCGATGTCGGCGGTGCTGGTCGGGAAGTAGCCGGGCGGCGCGACGACCACGATGTCATACGCCGTGGTGTGGGGCGGATCGTTGATCGGCGCCTGCATCGAATAATCGCCGGTGGTGTTGGTGATGGCGAAGCCGAGGAAGGTGCCGCCGCCGTCCTTCGAGATGCCGACCCAGACGTTCGCGATGCCCGGCTCGCCGGAGTCGTAGACGCCGTTCTTGTTGTTGTCGCGATAGACCTTGCCCTGCACGGTGCCGAACGGCAGCTTGGCGAGCGCGAACTGGTAGGTGTCGGTGCCGCCGTTGGTCATGCTGTTGGTCACCGGGTTCGGCGTCATGCAGAAGAACGAGTCGGGCTCGACGCAGCTCAGGGTGTAGAAGCCGACCTCCGAGAACAGGCTCACCAGCCCGCTGGTGTTCGAGTAGCCGGTCTGGTTCAGGAAGCTCATCGTGAACTTGACGCCCGAGAAGTCCTGCTCACCCGCGTCCTGGACGCCGTTCGCGTTGACGTCATAGAAGGCGTGGGCGATCGCCCAGCCGCCGGTGCGTGCGGTGTCGGCGAACGAGTGGCTGATCGCGGGCGGCACGCTGCACACGAAGCTGTCGGGCGACGTGAACACCCCGTAGTTGGCGGGCGGGGTGTGGCGCAGGGTGTAGGTGGCGGCCGGGGCGGGGAGCAGGAAGTAGCCGTTGTTTCCGGTCATCATCGAGTACGCGCCCAGAGTCACGCGGGCGTTGGGAATGCCAAGCTCGCCGGCGTCCTGGGTGCCGTTCTTGTTGAGGTCGTTGAACACGTACCCGTCCACGCCGTACTCGGGCTGCCCGAGGTCGGGGACGTTGCGCATCGAGTGCACCTCGCTCGAGTACACCGTGGTGGCGTAGTTGCCGCGATTGTCGGGCTTGGGGCTCGGCGCCGTGACCCGCACCTGGATGCGCGCGACGTGGTCGAGCGAATCGCGCGGGACCGGTCCCGAGGACCAGTCCCAGGGCTGCGAGGCGTTCTTCATGTAGACCGTGAAGATGCGCTCGGTGGTCGGGCCGTTGGTGCCGGTAGTGCCGCCGGTCGAGTCGCCGTAGATCTGGCGCACCAGCTCCCAGTCGTTGGGATTCGGGGTGCGCGCCGCGTCAGCGGAGTTGGCGTCGGCGAGGTCGCTGGCGTTGAGGACGCCGTCGTTGTTGACGTCGATGGTCCAGCGCACGACCTCGGCGCCGGTGCGGTAGCGGATCGGCGGCGTCCACACGGTGGCGATCAGCGGGAACGGGTTGCCGGCCGAGGCCGGATTGTAGGCCTGCGGCACGCCGTGCACGATGCTGCTGGTGTCCGGGAACGGCTGGATGTTTTCGTTGATGAGCACCTGGAGCGAGTCGATGTACGCGAGCGGCGTCTGGGGCCGCGGGGTGTAGTCGAGATCGGCGCCGTAGCCGGCCGAGCGCAGGTCGCGCGCGATCATGTCGCTGGCGATCCGGGCCGCCTGCGTGGACTCGGCCATGTTCATGGTCGCCTGCTTGCTGCGGCCCGCGGTCAACATGACGGTGGACAACGCCAGGACCACGACCGCAAGCACGATCAGCGTGATCATCATCTCGACCAGCGAGAACCCACGGGCGTGGCAGTCGGGCCGTGCGGCCGGCTGGGGGCGAACGACGGGTAGCTGGTTCATTATTTCCTCACGTAGATCGTATCGGTCACGCTCCGTGTGCCTCTGTAGGTCCAGTTGACGGTCACCCGGACCCGCTTCAAGTCGTCCAGCGGACTGGCCATGGCGTCCACGAAATAGAACCGCGTCCACGCCTTGGACGCGCCCAGCGTGTCGCACACCACGCCGGCGGGATGGCGGCCGGCGTTGAGCGCGGCGTCGATCCAGTTGAGCGACCGCAGCTCCTCGAGCTTCTGCTGGGCGTAGAAGTTCGCGGCGCTCATCGTGCGGGACTGGATCCCGGTACGGGTCGCGGTGGGGAAGATCCCGCCCACCGCCATGATGCCGAGCGAGAGCACGATCAGGGCGACGAGCACCTCGACCAGCGTGATGCCGCGCTGGTTCGAGGGCTGGCGATGATGGGAGGGACGGGGCATGGGAGGTCCTATTTGGCCATGACCAGACCGGAGGCGAGCACGCTCACGGTGTCGCGTCTCAAGTTCTGGTCCTGCAGGATGATCATGCCCGGAAAGGCGATGCGGCCGTCGGTGCCGGCGGTCATGACCGAGCTGGTGCCGGTGCCCCAGTAGTAGGTGATGTTGCGCGGCAGGCTCCAGGTCGCGCCCTGAATGATGCCGTTGTGGATGTGGTAGTCGCCGCCCAGCGTGGCGTAGAAGAAGTGCATGGTCTGGGTCTGGCCGGTCGCCATCGCCACCTCGCGCATCATCCGCACCTGGGAGGCGATGTTCTCGGCCGAGCCCCGGAGCTGATGATGGGTGTTGAAGCTCTGGTAGGCGGGAATACCAAATCCCACCAGGAGCCCCATCACGACCAGCGTGACGGCGAGCTCGACCAGGCTGAATCCGCGAGGAGAAGCGAGTCGGTTCATGGAATAGAGGCTCCAATGGAATAGCAGCGCTCGTGCCAGCCCGAAGGCGTTGGGCCGTCCCGGGCTGCATGGTGTTATCGGTTGCAGGGCATGGGTTCTGAAGCCGATGTTGCGGCACGCATCGCGGGCCTGCGTGCGATTTCGGGCCGGCCGGCGTGGCCGACCGTGCAGAATGCGTCGGCTAGCGCCCGGGGCGGGCGGAGGGCGACGGCGGGCGGGGGCCCGTCTTGAGCGGCCCGCGCGGTCGTGCGTGGCCCCTGGCGCGCGCCGCGGGGGAGCGGCGCAGGCTGTCGGGCGTGGCCAGCTCGGCGAGCAGCAGGCAGGCGTCGGCGCGCGCCACCGGCACCGTGGCGCGGGCGATGGTCTTCAGGTGCTCGAGCGGGCGGGCGCGACCGAAGATCCGCTCGCACTCCGCGGCCCGCAGCGCCGCGGTGAGCGGCGGCGCCGGCAGCCGCACCCCGACGGTGGTGAGCCGCCGCACGTCGCGCACGATCTCCTTCCAGCGCACCCGCTCCCCGCCGTGGGCCTCGGCCCGCATCGGCAGCACGCCGCAGTCGATGAGCTCGAGCCGCAGCGAATCGGGACGCCCCGCGAGCTCGAAGGCCGGGTGGCGCGCCGCGCGCGCCAGCATCTCCCACCACGCCGCACGCGACAGCCCCTGAGCCCCGTCGTCGCGCGGGCCGATGAGCGCCGCCTCCTCGGCCCACAGCAGGGTGCGGCCGCTGCGGCTGGTGTCGGCGCGATGTCCCGGCAGCCAGGCCGCCAGAAAGGCGAGCGGGTCGACGGCGCGCGTGTTCTCCCAGCGCTCCTCGAAATCCAGCGGGCGGCGCAGCTCGAAGTGGAGGTGGTCGCCGGTCGCGTTGCCGCTGTGCCCGACGCGGGCGATCGGCTGCTGGAGCCACACCCGGTCGCCCTCGCGCACCTGGATCGAGCCCGGCTCGAGGTGGGCGTACACGCTGTAGGCGAGGCTGCCGTCGGGCAGGCGATGGGCCAGCACGACGCGGCTGCCGAAGTCGGCGGTGTCGCGCTGCTCGGCCAGCACCACCAGGCCGTGGGCGGCGGCGCGCACCGGATCGCCGCCGCGCCCGTTCGAGAAGTCCACGCCTTCGTGGCGCCGCTCCCCGGCCGGTTCCGAGAAGCCGCGGCTGATCTCGAACGGCGGCACGCCGTGCGCGGGACCGGCCGCGAAGCGGTAGGGATCGCCGACCGGGTAGGTGAAGGCGCCGCTCCAGCACCAGCGCTCGAACGCCCCGTCCGGCGTCGGCAGCAGGCCGCCGAGCAGGAGCGGCGCCGCCGCCGAGAGCAGGAGGAGGCGGAGCCCGCCCGCGGCCGGGCTCAACGCAGGAACACGAGCCTCGCCGCCGGCTGGCCGCTGCCGCGCACGCGTCCGAAGTAGACGCCGCTCGGCCAGGCCGCGGACCCCGCGGGCTCCAGCGCGCCGGTGAAGGAGCCGGCCGACCCGGCATCGAAGCCCGGGTTGGGGTCGCCGCGGTGCAGCGCTGCGGTCGCCACCCGGCGCCCCGCGATGTCGAAGAACTCGACCAGCGCGCCCGGATCGTGCAGCGCTCCGCTCCAGTGCAGCTCGAGCGCCTGCCCGCGACGGAGCGGGTTGGGCCCCACCACCAGCCGGGCCGCCGCCACCACCACCGGCGCCGGGGTGGCGTCGAGCAGGCCGGGCAGGTCGGTGATGCGCTGGCGCACCATGAAGTGGGGCAGGCCGTCCGGATAGCCGGTGTAGAGCACCGTCACCATGCTGGGGCTGATGGGCGCGACGGTGGTGCGCTGCGTGGTCCCGGCGCTGAACGCCGAGATCTCGGTGCTGCGCTGGTCCCAGCCGCGCCCCGGCCGCCAGCGCTTGTAGCGCACCTGGTTCAACCCCGAGACCAGGTGCTGGTAGACGAGGTGGATGCCGCCCTGGCCGTCGGACGCGAGCCGCGGGCCCTGGACTCCGCCGTCCTCGATCTCGATCGTGGTGTCGGCCGGAGCCGGGGCCCCGCTCACCGGACGGCGCTGGTAGTGGATCTCGTTGTTGCCGGAGCCGGCGACCAGCCACACCACGTGGAGGGTGCCGGAGCCGTCCACGACCTGGTGGCCGGCCTGCTGGGTGACGCCGGCTGGCGGGGTGAGGGGCTGGACCGTCCCGAAGCCGGTGCGCGGATCGAAGCGCGCGAAGCGCAGCGACTGCGGGCTGGTGGCCTGGTCCGGGAACACGACGTAGGCGCTGCCGTCGGGGGCGACCGAGAGGCCGGGGGCGCCGGGCGAGTTCGAGCTGGCGCTCACCGGGACCGGCTGGCCGAAGGGCGAGAGGTAGGTGAAGCGCTCGGCCAGCACCTGGGGCCGCGGGCCGCCGATGTAGAGCCACGCCACCTGGACCGCGCCGCGCGCGTCGGCGCCGATCGCCGGGGCGAGCGACTCGCCGGGCAGATCGGCGAGCGGCTGCTCGGCGATCCACTGCCCGCGCACCCGGGCCCGGTAGTAGATCCGCGCCCGCCCGCTGCGGTTGTCGCTCCACGCCACCGCCAGATCGCCGCCCGGCAGCATCGCGATCGTCGGGTCGAGCGCGTTGCCGGTCGACTGGCTGACCTGGAAGGGCGGCTGCCAGCCGTTGACGACGCGGGTGCGCAGGATGACCTGCGCGCGCCCGGCGCGTAGCTCGCTCGCGACGTTCGCGATCCCGCCCAGGGCGTCGCCGACGGTGGAGTTGCCGGCCCCGAAGCCGGACAGCGGGGCGTAGCCCGAGCCGCCAGGATCCGTGGGCAGGAGCCAGCCAGGGGCCCGCACCTGCGCGGTGAAGCGCACCGCGTCGCTGAGCGACGTGATGTCGAGCAGCCCGGTGCTGGTGGGCGCGCCGAGGAACGTGGAGGTGTTGGGCTGGGCCGTATCGTCTCCGATCATGATGCGGTGGAGCGAGCCCGGAAAGGCGTCGGACGCGCTGCCGTGGTCGGCGCCCCGGACCAGATCGGCGCGCCCGTCGGCCTCGACCAGTACCATGGCCGGGTCCAGGGTCGAAATGACCTGGTTGGCCTGGATGCGCTGCCCGATCACCAGGTCGTTGACGTGGTACAGGATCGCCCCTTCGCCCGGCAACCGCTGGTCGAAGCCCTCGCGCCGCCGGCACTCGGCCAGGAAGTGCTCGCGGCGGTCCTCACCCTCGAAGCTCAAGTCGAGCACGGCGCCCCCGCGCGAGACCGGGGTCAGCGTGACCACGGTGTCCCGCGCCGGGCGCACCGGCGTGGTCCAGTTCAGGAACACGCTGCACCACGCGCCGGGATGGGAGGGGTACTGAGGCGAGATGCCGTCCCCGCCGTAGGCCCCGGAGCTCATGAGCGACCAGTTGCCGGGGCCGATGTTGGTCTGGAGCGGGTCCACCGTGTCGTAGAGGTCGGGCAGCCCGAGCGCGTGCCCGAACTCGTGGCAGTAGACCCCGATCTCCGAAAGCTTGCGCGGCGCGAACAGGGACAGCTCGGGCACGATGCTGAAGCGGTTGACCAGCAGCTGCGGCCCCCCGGGTTGAGTCACGTCGAACGGGTAGGAGTTGGACCAATAGGTCGCGAGCTCGGAGGTGACGGACCACAGGTCGTTGAGGTCCAGGGTGCCCTCGCCGCCGCGCCCCGCATGAACCACCCACAGCATGTCCACGTAGCTGTCGTGGTCGGCGTTGAAGCGGGTCCAGTCCACGTTGCGGAAGCAGAGCTGGAGGGCGTCGTTCACCAGCGCGGCGTCGTTGTGCCCCACGCAGGTCCGGCACACGCCGTGGGAATCGGCCCCGTAGTCGTGCCGGGTGTGGGGCACCGTCACGGTGGCGACCACGGTCGGGATGACGCGCAGCCGCCCCGCCGAGGCCCACTGGTAGAAGTCGTAGACCGATCCGGTGGCGGTGGACCCGGTGGTGTCGAACAGCGTCCCGTTGAAGTCGGCCGCGGTGGTGATCAGCGCGCTGTCGCTGTACGAGACCAGGACGACCGGCACCCGCCACACGGCGATCGCCGCCTGGGCGCGGGTACTCCCCGCGTTCCCGGGCTCGGGCATGGCCCGCGGCGCCGGGGGCGCGAACAAGCCGCCGCGCAGCGCCTGCGCGATTTCGACGGGGAGGGGCCCGAGGCGCGAGGGCATGGTCGCCCGCGCGGGAGACGCCGCCGCGGCGAGCACGATGAGCCCGAGCGCGACAGCCGATCCGCGTGAACCAAGCGTCATCCAGAAACCTTGCTTCCCGGTGATTGGGCCCGGTCAGGTCGGTCCCTCCTCTACTGTAACCCGGATCGGCGGCGCGTGCGGCGATAAAATACGGACCGGTGGCAGGCCCGCAGCGGGGTGTGCTAGCGTGGCTCCACAGTGCATCGTCCCCGCCTGCCGGACCGTCTTCTCCTCCTGGTGCTTGCCTGCGCGGGCGTCGCGGCGAGTGGGACGGCCGTCCCGGCCCGGGCCGAGGACCTGCCGCCGCTGCGCGCCGAGCACGCGCCCTACTTCACCTCCGACCTCGCCGTCACCACCAGCCCCGAGGGCCACCCCGGCCTCTCGGTCTCGGTCTCGATCCCCTACCGCGAGCTCCAGTGGGTCCGGGTGCCGCGGGGCTACGCCGCGGGGGCCGAGCTGCTGGTGCGGTTCGAGCCGCGCGGGCGGGGCCGTGAGTACGGGGAGACCTGGGAACGCCGGGTCGTGGTGCCGAGCTTCGGCCTCACCGTCTCGCCCAACGCCGCCCTGGTCGAGAAGCACGATTTCGACGTGCCGCCCGACCGCTACCGGGTGCGGGTGGCGATTCGCGACCTCAACTCCACCCAGGCCTCCTCGGCCACCGAGATCATCCTGGTCCCGGACTACTCCAAGCTGCCGATCGGGTTCGCCGACCTCGACTTGGGCGTGGTGGACTCGAGCGGCGCCTTCAGCCCCAGCCCGACGCGCCGCTTCGGCATGGAGGTGGCCGGGCTGGCCGCGCGCGCCACGCTCTTCGACCGCCGGACGGGCGCCTGGCCGCGCACCTACGCCTTCCACTACCGCATCTTCAACGACGCCGGGGACGACCTCGTGAGCGGGGTCCATCAGGCCACCCTGGCCCATTCGGCCGAGGCGGTGATCGTGCGGCCCTCCTCCTCGAACCTGTTCCTGGGCCCCTACACCTTCGAGATCCAGCTCACCGAGGGTCGCGCGCGCTGGCGGGTCGCGCGCTCCTTCGAGGTCGAGGAGAGCGGCCCGCCGCGCGGCAAGGAGTTCGAGCGGCTGCTCGAGGCGCTCTCGTACATCGCCGAGCCGCGCGAGATCGAGGCGCTGCGGGCGCTGCCGCCCGAGTTCCAGGCGCGGGGCTGGGAGGAGTTCTGGAAGCGCCGCGACCCCACCCCGGACACCCCGGTCAACGAGGCGATGATCGAGTTCTTCCGGCGGGTGCGCTACGCCGACAGCCACTTCCAGGGGGCGGGGCCGGGATGGCGCTCCGACATGGGACGGATCTACATCCGCTACGGCCCCCCGGACCAGGTCGAGAACCGCGCCGCGACCGTCACGTCGCCCCAGCTCGAGATCTGGTACTACAATCGCCCCTACCGCCGCATCGTGTTCATGGACCGGGACGGCTTCGGTCGCTACGTCCTGGCCAACCCGGGGGCGGATTGAGGCGGCGGGCCGCGGGCCTGGCGGTGGTCTCGCTGGCGGCCCTCGACATGCGCCGCACGCCCGACCATCGCGCCGAGCTCACCAGCCAGCTGCTCATGGGGCTGCCGGGGGCCGCGCGGCGCGGCTGGCGGCGCGTCGAGAATCGCACCGACGGCTATCGCGGCTGGGTGCGGGAATGGGGCCTGGTGGCGGGCTCGAGCGCCCGGGTCGAGCGCTGGACGCGCCGTGCCCGTGGCCGGGTCGCGCACCTGTTCGTCGAGGCGCGGACCGCGCCGGGCGCGGGCGCGCTGGTGTCGCCGCTGTTCTGGAACGCGCGCGTCATCGTGCGTCCGGGCCGCGGCCGGTTTCGCGAGGTCGAGCTTCCCGACGGCCGCCGGGGTTGGATTCCGGCCGCGGCCCTGGCGGCGGGGCGGCCCAGCCGGGACCTGACGGCGCGGGTGGCCGGGCTGCTCGGCGTTCCGTATTTGTGGGGAGGCCGCACACCGTTGGGGTTCGACTGCTCCGGGTTCACCCAGCAGGTCCTGGCCGAGAACGGGATCGCGGTCGCGCGGGACGCG